>Ga0256835_1000088_pt1 | contig 75676 bp, 60 predicted proteins | sample PIR30metaG_FD_185972 | JGI IMG/M metagenome (GOLD analysis project Ga0256835, IMG submission 185972) | Hydrothermal vent microbial communities from East Pacific Rise, Pacific Ocean - PIR-30 | ecosystem: Environmental > Aquatic > Marine > Hydrothermal vents | place: Pacific Ocean: East Pacific...
TTTTTTCTCTTTTTTATCCTTTTTTACCATTTTTTATTTTATTCATTTTCTCTTATTTTCTCCATTTTTCGCCGATTTACAGATATTTTTATAAATAAAAATATTAATATATTAAGATACAAGTGGAAATATGGTACACAGCAAATAATTACTAACCAATCATCCATGGAGACCGTACATGCCACGCATCTCTTGACTTGATGGCTTTTGGTTCTTGCTTACTCGAGTTTTTGTAAGTAAAATAGTAAAAAAAGAAGGAAAAAAGAATTTTTAATCGTATATAAGATATTAACAAACCGGGAGATAAATCATGAAAAAATGGAAAATCGGAATATGGATTATTTTACTATTATTCTTTTTTTCAGGTGTGAATTCCTGCAAAAAAGCTGAAAAGGAAAATGTAAAACAAGCAAATTCAAAAAAAGAGACCAAAACCTCCAAAAAAAAGCTCACAAGAGCTGATATTATGAAAAAATTCGGTATCAAATCAAGAGAAGATTTCAAGAAACTGACACCTGAGCAAAGGCAGGAATTCTTTAAAATGATGAGAGCATTAAGAGAAGGGGATACAGGCGGTGGCGGAAACCTTCCGCTTGTAAAAATATACAGGATAAAGAGAGCTCCTATTCTGAATTATCTTACATTTAACACAACCCTTGAACCTGAAAAAAAGGTTCCGATTTATTCAAAGGTTGATGGAATAATAGCAAAAATAGTTAAAGATGAAGGAAGTTTTGTGAAAAAGGGAGAGATATTGGCTCTAATAGATGATAAGGATATTAAAAACAGCTATGTCCAGGCCAAACTTTCCGTAAGACAGGCAGAGATTAACCTGAAAGATGCTGAAATAAAAAAGGATGATGAAGAGGCAAATTTTAAAAGATCAAAGAGACTTTATGAAGAAAAGATAATTTCCGAAAAGGATTTTTCAACCGCAAAATTAAATTATAGATCCGCCGAGCTTTCCTACGAAAGAGCAAAGCAACAGCTTGACATAGAAAAAGAAAAATTCAAAGCCCTTGAGCTTCAGCTTTCTTATACAAAGATAAGAAGCCCAATTGACGGTTGGGTAACTTCAAGGAAAATAGATCAGGGGATGAGAGTAAATCCAGGAACTGAGCTTTATACAGTGGAAGATTTTGACCCCCTTCTTGCAAGGGTTTATGTACCTGAAAAGGATATTATTAAATTAAAAGTGGGAATGGATGTCGATGTAAAATCAGAGGTTTATGATACTGTTTTCAGAGGAAGAATTAAGATAATAAATCCGAGAATAGACCCTCAATCAGGCACATTTAAGGTTACAATAACAGTAAAAGATAAAAGCCTTAAATTAAGACCGGGAATGTTAGTTTCCTGCAATATCATAATAAGCAAAAAAGATAATGCCCTTGTTGTTCCGAAAAAGGCTGTTTTTTACAAAAAAGGACAAGCTTTTGTTTTTGTTCTAAGAAGAGGTGGTGTTGCTAAATTGAGAAGTGTAAAACTCGGAACAGAGCTTGAGAAAGAGTATGAAATTCTCGATGGCTTAAAAGAGGGAGAGGTGGTTGTTGTTCAGGGAATAGAAAATCTTAAGGACGGAGCAAAGGTTAAGATATTATGAAATTAATTAAATTTTCAGTATCCCATCCGGTAACACTCACTGTTATTGCAATAGCAATAATAGTATTCGGTTTTATATCTTACTCCCAGCTTCCCATAAACCTATTGCCTGAGCTCAGTTATCCGACAATAACAGTAAAAACAGAATTATCGGGAGCATCCCCTCAGGAAATAGAAAACCTTATAACAAAGCCATTAGAAGAAGCTGTGGGAGTTGTCTCCAATGTGGTAAAGATAACCTCATATTCAAGACCAGGAGTTTCGGAAATAATAGTTGAATTTGCATGGGGAACAAATATGGATTTTGCCTCTTTGAATATGAGAGAAAAAATAGATGCGGTAAGGCTTCCGGATGATGCAACAAAGCCGATTCTTCTGAAATATGACCCATCTTCAGAGCCGATTATGCGAATCGGACTTTCAGGCTCTATGGAGCCCGGCAAATTAAGATATTATGCTGAAAAGGAAATAAAACCGGAATTTGAAACTCTCGAAGGGGTTGCAGCCGCAAAAATTTCCGGGGGAATAGAGGAAGAAATTCATGTTGACCTTGATGAAAAAAAGCTCCAAACACTCAAAATCCCAATCTCCCTCATTGAGCAAAGATTAGCTCAGGAAAATATTAATCTTTCCGCAGGAATCTTAAAAGAGGGAGAAACCCAATATTTGATTAGAACCGTAAGTCTTTTTAAAAACTTAGATGATATAAGAAATATAATAATAACATACAGAAACAATGCGCCAATAAGAGTAAAGGACATAGCAAGGGTTTACAGGGGAGCAAAGGATAGAAAGGTAATAACATTTATAAATGGAAAAGAGAATATTGAAGTGGCAATTTACAAGGTCTCCTCCGCAAACACTGTGAAGGTTGCGGATAATGTAAGAAAAAGAATAGAAAAATTAAGAAAACTCTATGCACAGGAAGGCAAAGATATTAAATTTAAAGTGTTGGTAGACCAATCTCATTTTATAAGAAGCTCAATAGATGAAGTTTTAAATACAGCTGTTATAGGAGGAATCCTTGCAATCCTGATTTTATTTCTTTTCCTCAAAAATTTTCCCTCCACAATTATTATCTCCCTATCCATTCCAATTTCCATAATGATTTCATTCTTTTTGTTTTACCTGTTCAATGTATCCCTTAATATAATGTCTTTGGGAGGGCTTGCCCTCGGTATAGGAATGCTTCTTGACTCCTCAATTGTTGTGCTTGAAGCAATTAATAGAAAAAGAGAGGAGGGCTCATCTCCCCTTGATGCAACCATAAACGGAACAGTGGAAGTCGCAGGTGCTGTTACTGCCTCAACCCTTACAACTGTTTCCGTCTTCCTGCCGGTTATTTTTATTAAGGGAGTGGCAGGACAATTGTTTAGAGATCAGGCTTTGGCAGTTATTTTTTCACTTTCTGCATCTCTTTTTGTATCATTGACACTGATTCCCATGCTATTTCCGAGATTCAAATATAATAAGGAAATAAAAAACAAACTTCTATTAAAGGGAGTGAATCTTTTTGACAAAGGTTTCGGAGGTTTTTTTAATTATTATGCAAACAAACTTCAGACAATCTTTGCCAAAAGAAGAATAATATTAATTGTTTCCCTTGCTCTGTTTTTCCTTTCCTCTTTTTACTTCTATTTTAGCGGAGCAAACTTAATTCCCGAGATTTCTCAGGGAGAGCTCAGAATAGACCTTGTTTATCCTCCCGGAGTTTCAGTCAAGGAAAATGCCAAAAGATCCCTTGAAATAATGGGCTTGATAAGAAATATTCCTGAAGTGGATTTTATCTACATAATCTCGGGTAAAGGTAGGGAAAAGGGGACCACATATGAGCAGGAAAAGGAAAACCTTGCTCAGATGATAGTAAAACTTAAAAAGGGAATCATAGGGAAAAAGGAGAGAAAGGTTGAAGAAGAGATAAGAAGCAGAATTTCAAGATATCCTTCCATCCAGTACAATGTCCAAAAACCCATGCTCTTTTCCATAAAAGCACCTGTTGAATATCTTGTATTCACAAATGAATTGGACAAGCAAAAAAAGTATGCGAAAATTGTTTATGATATTATGAAAAAAGTTAAAGGGCTTGAAGATGTCCGCTCTTCTGTCCTTGAAGGAAGTCCAGAGCTTCAGATTTTTTTGAACAGACAGAGACTTGCCAGAATGGGAATTACAGTGGGGCAGGTTGCGGACATTATAAAGAAAAAGATAGAGGGAGGAGTTTCCACAAAATTTTATGAAAAGGAAAGGGAAATTGACATAAGAGTAAGGCTTACCGAAGAGTACTACAAAAGCCTTGAAAATTTCAGAAATATTAACATAGAGGTATCGGACGGTAGTTCAATCCCATTAAGAGCTCTGGCAAAAATCAAACTTGAGTTAGGACCTTCGGAGATTTACAGAGAAAATCAGCAGAGAGCCGCAAAAGTCTCAGCTCAGCTTAAGGGAATTAGCCTTTCAGCTGCAATAAAAAAGATAAATGAAAAATTATCAGAAATAAAAATACCTCCTGATATTGCCATAAAACCTGCCGGTCAATCGGAAGAGAAAAACCTTGCTTACAAATCAATGGTATTTGCAATGCTCCTTTCAATCTTTCTCGTCTATTTGGTAATGGCAGCTCAATTTGAATCATTCCTCCACCCCTTTGTCATTATTTTTACAATTCCATTCGGAATAATCGGTGTTGCCATATCCCTTGTATTAACAATGCAACCTCTCAATGTTGTTGTTCTCATTGCAATGGTTATACTTGCCGGAATTGTCGTAAACAATGCCATTGTTCTTATAGATTATGTGAACAAACTTAGAGCCGAAGGAATTCCAAAAAGAGAGGCAATTAAAAGAGCCGCAAAGGTAAGATTCAGGCCCATCTGGATGACAACTCTCACGACAATTTTAGGCTTGATTCCAATGGCAGTTGATTTCGGAGAGGGATTTGAAATAAGAATACCGCTTGCAATAACACTAATAGGCGGTCTTTTGTTCGGTACATTGCTCACACTTGTCCTGATTCCTATAATATATGATTTTATGGATAGAAAAGAATGAGTCTTCCGGAATTTTCACTAAAAAGACCTGTTACTATAATTGTCATAATAATTATATTTTTTGTCTTGGGGATTATCTCTTCGCAAAAACTCCCACTTCAGCTTTTTCCTGACATAAGTTTTCCCAATCTTTATGTTTATGCCCCTTATCCTTCCTCCTCTCCGGAAGAGGTTAATCAAAAGATAACAAAACCCCTTGAAGAGGTTCTATCAACCATAAATGGAGTAAAAAAGATAAGCTCCACATCTTCCGCTTCAGCATCCTCCGTGAGGATAGAATTTGAAACTTCAAAGAATATGGATATAGCCTCCCTTGAGATAAGGGATAAGATAGACTCAATCAGAAATGAACTTCCGAGTGATTTAAAGAAGATATACATAAGAAGATGGGAAACTTCGAATATTCCCACCATGAGATTTTCCATCTCAGGCGAAATATCAAGAGATGATTTAATTAATTTGGCGGAAAGGGTTATAAAACCAAGACTGGAAAGAATAGAGGGGGTTGCAAACCTTGATATTGCAGGTGCTTCGGATAAAAAAATTTATCTTTATGTTTCACAATCCACCCTTGATGAGCTGAATCTGAGAATTTTTGATTTGCTTCAAACAGTTTTATCATCAAACCTAAGCACATCGGAAGGCTTTATAGAAGAAGATGGAAAAAAGTGGGTCGTGAGAATACCTGCTGAGATAAAAAATGTGGAGCAACTTAAAAATCTACCGGTGGCAGGAGGCAAATTAAAACTAAAGGATGTTGCAACAATAATCTATGATTATCCTCCGAAAGAGGATTATTATATTCTTGACGGAAGAGAGGCTATCTCATTCAGGCTTTATAAATCCGATCTTGCAAATGTTGTTGATATTTCCAAAAAGGTTAAAAAGGAATTGAAAAAGATTCTGTCCCTGCCTCAATACAAAAACTTAAATCTTTTAGTTTACAGGGATCAGGCAAAGGATATTTTAGCAAGTTTGAAAGAGCTTGTTAAAGCTGGGATAATAGGCTCTATTTTAGCAATAATAGTTTTATTCCTGTTTTTGCAAAGATTCAGAGTTACCCTTATAATAGCTCTTTCAATCCCGCTTTCGGTTATTTTTACATTTGCTTTTATGTTCCTTTTAAACACTCTTTTTCATACAAACCTTTCCATTAATATAATATCCCTTTCGGGATTAATGATGGCTGTTGGAATGTTAGTTGACAATGGTGTTGTTGTCTTGGAAAACATCTTCCGCTACAGGCAGGATTTTAATTATTCCCCATACGAAGCTGCAAAGGTGGGAAGTTCTGAGGTTGCAACAGCGGTCTTTGGCTCAACAATGACAACAGTCATAGTTTTCGCATCTTTAACCTTTGTGGGAGGCTCATCCTTCGGAAGATGGTTAAAAGATTTCGGACTTGCAATAACACTTTCCCTTTTTGCTTCTCTATTTGTTTCTCTGAGCTTTAATCCTTTAGCCGCTTCAAGGCTTATGAAAGGAAGAGAGAGAGAAAGAAGAAAGTTCATAGTCAAAATGGAAAATTATTACAAAAAATTTATCTCATTTGCCCTTTCAAAAAAATATTATGTTGCAATCGCAGCTTTTTTACTTTTTATTATAAGTTTTTATCTGTTTAAAAATATTCCGAGAGGTTATATGCCCCGCTCAAGGGAAAGGGAGATAGGCTATACTGTTTTGATGCCTGAAAAGATGAGTCTTGATGAAATGAGAGCTTTATTTAAAAGGGTGGAAGAAACAATAGAAAAAAATAAGAAAAAACTTGATATAGAGCACTATGTTTTTTCATACGGAATCAGAAGATTAAGAAGGGGAAGATATTTTGGCTCTATCAATCTTTATCTTAAAGATGAGAGCGAATCAAAGCTTTCCACATCAGAGATCGAGAAGAGGCTTACTCCCCTTTTACCAAAAGAGCCGGGAGTGGATTTTCTCAAAGGAAGGAGACATTTCAGAGGAGGTTTTGGAGGTGGAATCACCATTAATCTTACGGGTCCCGATTATTCCACACTTGTTGACCTTGCTGACAAAGTAAAGGAGGTTTTGAAAAAGATTCCGAGTGTTTCCGATGTAACAACAAATGTTGAGGGAGGGGAAAAAGAGGTAAAAGTAAGTGTGATCAGAGACAGAGCTTTCAGTGTTTCCTCTCAGAGAATCTCTCAAACAATTTCAAGCGCTATTTCTGAAAGGCCTGTTACCCGGTTCAGATGGGGAAATAAAGAGGTTGATGTAATCTTTCAATTAAAAAAAGATAAAAACTTCACTTTAAGCAAACTAAAAAATATAACAGTGGAATCCCAGTCAGGCTCATTACCTGTCTATGCTGTTGCAAGGTTCAGAATAGGAAAGGGAGCCCTTTCAATTGTAAAAGAAAACAAAAAGGCAATATTTACTGTTGAAGCGAATACGGACATTCAAGGTATGTACAAAGTGAGAGATCTTGTAAAAAAAGCTATGGCAAATATAAAATTTCCTCCGGGATATAGCTGGAATATGGGAGAGGATTGGAGAAGATTCAGAGAGGCACAGCAGAGCACAAATATGTCTCTTTTTTTAGGGATTTTTCTTATTTATGTTGTTATGGCATCACTTTTTGAATCATTCTCACAGCCATTTATTATTTTAATAACAGTGCCTCTTGCTCTCTTCGGAGTTGCAATAACCTTTCATCTGACAGGAGTTACCTTTGATAATGCATCCTCTTTAGGGCTTTTAATATTAATGGGAATAGTCGTAAACAATGGAATTATCCTAATTGATCACACCAATATTCTGCGAAAAAAGGGGAAAGCCCTTAAAGAAGCGGTCGTTCAGGCGGGAAGGGACAGATTAAGGCCAATTCTAATGACAGCTCTTACGACAATTTTCGGACTTTTACCAATGAGTATGCCTCTGATTTTCCCCGGAGTTTTCGGACCTCCCGAGGGAAGAGCTTCAATGTGGGCGGGAATATCCCTTGTTGTTTTAGGGGGGCTTACAACCTCCACCTTCCTCACTCTCACATTCCTACCATCTTTTTACTATATTTTTGAAACATGGAAGGCGAAGATATTTAAAAAAGCTGAGCAGCAGAACAGCTGAACAGCAGAGCAGCAGGAATTAAAATGAAAAATGAAGGAGTATTATGATACGAGTCGAGCAACCTCAAGAGATAAAAAAATGATAAATGAAATTGAATATAAAAATCATAATTTTTGTAGGGGCGGATTCCATATCCGTCCGTTTGGATTTTATATTTATATTTTCGGGCAGAAATTGATTCTGCCCCTACGGTGTTTTCAATTGGATTGTGATGTGTTGGTTTGTTTGTATGTATCTATGATTTTTCAAACCATTCGTAGGGGCGGATTCCATATCCGTCCGTTTCGGTTTTATATTTATATTTTCGGGCAGAAATTGATTCTGCCCCTACTACGGTGTTTTTAAATGAATTGTGATGTATTGGTTTGTTTATATTAATGTATTTTTTTCGTTGTAGGGGAAATTCATGAATTACGCCAACGCTTGTTTATGCAGCCGTAAGTTTTTCAGCTATTTGCTCTGCCTGCTCAAGCACTGTTTCAGTCGCAAGTTTTTGCATATCAGGAGGATAGCCATACTTCCTGAGTGTTCTTTTCACTATTACCCTTAATTTTGCCTTTGCACTTTCCCTGATTGTCCAGTCTATGGAAGCATTCTCTTTAACCTTCTGAAACAAAACCACAGCCAATTCGCGTAATTTTTCCTTTCCCATTAATTCAACAGCACTCTTATTATTTGCCACTGCAGAATAAAATGCATACTCCTCTTCACTCAAGCCCATTTCCTCAGGCTCTTTATCGGCTTTTTGTATTTCTTTTGCTACATCAATAAGCTCTTCAATGAATTGAGCAGCGGTAATTATTTTATTGTGATATCTTTTGATAGCATTTTCCAGCATTTCCATTAAAGAACGACTCTGAACTATATTTTTTCTTGCTCTGCTCTTTATCTCATCATTTAATATTTTTTTCAGAACCTCCATTGCGATATTCTTATGTTTCATATTTTTTACTTCAAGTAAAAACTCTTCGGACAAAATCTCAATATTGGGCTTTTTTATCCCGGCAGCATCAAATATATCCACAACCTCATCCGATACCAAAGCTTTGTCTATTACCTGTTTTATTGTTGTCTCCAAATCAACCCTTCCCTCTTTGCCCAGAAAAGATTTTGAATCAAATTTCACAAGGCGTGATTTCACAGCCTGAAAAAAAGCCACTTCATCCTTAACCAATAGTGCTTCCTCATGAGGTATTGCAATCGCAAATGCCTTTGATAATGCGGTCACCTCATCTATATATCTTTTTTTGCCATTCTCCAGTCCCAGAATATGTTCTTCGGCTTCCAATATTATATTCAGCTTTCTTGATGTATCGGCTTCAAAGTACTCCCTATAATTAAAGCCGAAAAACATCTGCCTTACAATCTCCAGCTTTTCGCTCATTACCATCACTGCTTCTTCCTGAGCAATGGCAGGTTTTCCTCTTCCACCGCCATCAGCATAAAAAGATAGTGCCTCTTTCAAATCCGAAGCTATTCCCAAATAATCCACAATAAGCCCGGCCGGTTTGTCCTTGTAAACTCTATTTACCCTTGCTATAGCCTGCATCAGGGTGTGGCCCCTCATCGGTTTGTCTATATACATTGTATGCAAAGATGGCACATCAAACCCTGTAAGCCACATGTCCCTTACAATCACAAGTTTTAATTCATTCTCCGGATCTTTCATTCTGTCAGCAAGTCTTCTCCTTTGCTCTTTTGTCGTATGATATTTTGCCATCTTAGGGCCATCCGAAGATGCTGCTGTCATCACAACTTTTATAAATCCTTTGTCCAAATCATCACTATGCCACTCGGGCCTGATTTTAATTATTTCCTCATACAAATCCACAGCTATCCTTCGGGACATTGCCACAATCATGCCTTTACCATCCATCACTGACAATCTTTCCTCAAAATGCAAAACTATATCCTCAGCTATTCTTTTTATCCTATCCTTACTTCCTATCAATGCTTCCAATCTGGTCCACTTTACCTTTGCTCTCTCCGTATCAGCAAGCTCCATCCTTGCAAGATCCTCGTCCAATTCTTTTATTAATTTTTTCCCTTCCTCCGATATTCCCACCTTTGCGAGCCTGCTCTCATAATAGATAGGCACAGTCATTTTATCCTCTACGGATTTTGAAATATCATATACATCTATATAATTCCCAAAAACAGCCGGTGTGTTCTTATCATCTTTTTCAATCGGAGTTCCGGTAAATCCTATATATGTAGCATTTGGCAGGGCATCTCTCATATACTTTGCAAAACCATACTTGATTTCACCTGTTTCCCTATCCACTTTGCCTTTGAAACCATACTGTGTTCTGTGTGCCTCATCAGCTATTACAACAATATTACTTCTATCTGATAATTTTTCATAAACATTCCCTTCCTCAGGATGAAATTTCTGAATTGTTGTGAAAACTATACCCCCTGAAGCAACTTTCAAAAGGTCTTTCAATTCTTTCCTTGTCTGCGCCTGTCTGGGCTCCTGCCTCAAAAGTTCTTTTGAAGAAACAAAGGTTTCAAACAATTGATCATCCAGATCATTTCTATCGGTAATTACAACAATAGTCGGATTATTCAATAATTGAATAATCTTTGCAGTGTAAAAAACCATGGAGAGAGATTTTCCGCTCCCCTGAGTATGCCAGATAACACCTGCCTTTTTGTCTCCCACCGGTTGTTCAAAGGTGCTCCTTAATCCGTAAATTTCAGGATCTATTTTTACAAAATCATATCCCCCTCTATTGATTGCACTTGCCCTTAAAGTTTCTCTTACGGCTTTGTTGACAGCATAGTACTGGTGATAAGCGGCAATCTTTTTATCCAATTTTATTGTAATTTGCTTTGTTTTTTCATCCTCTCTGGAAGATCTGTTAAATACAATAAAATACCTCAAAAAATCAATCAATGTGGTTTTATTTAACAAACCTTTAATTAGTATCTCCATTTGATTTACAAGAGGGGAGGATTCTGCAATACCATCGGAAGATTTCCATGCCATAAATCTGTCCCATCCGGCGGACAGACTTCCAACTTTTGCATCAAGTCCATCCGATATGATAATCATTTCATTAAAAACAAATAATGAAGGAATAGTTGCTTTGTATGTTTGAATCTGCCTGAAAGCAGACATTAATGTAGCATTTTCATCCGCAGGATTTTTCAGTTCAAATACACCAATGGGGATTCCATTTATGAATAAAACTATATCAGGCCTTTTATTTACACCATTTTCTATCACAGTGAATTGATTTACAGCAATAAATTCATTATTTTCGGGTTTTTCAAAATCAACAAGCCATACAATATCCCCCCTTTCTTCTCCATCCTTTCTATAAACAACCTTTACCCCTTCTGTTAACAAGCGGTGAAAATTCTCATTGTTAACCAGAAGATCGGGGGAATTAGCCCTTTGCAATTGCCTTAATACATCATTTATGGTGTTTTCGGGTATATCAGAATTTATTCTACGAATAGATCGAATCAATACATCATAGAGTAAGACAGTATCATAAGTATTGCGTTTTTTTACAATAGTGTTTGAGACATCCGAGTCAGGAGCAATATCAGGACCGAAAACATAATCCCATCCGAGAGATTTAAGGAGTTTTATTGCAAAATTTTCGATATCGTTTTCAATTATTTTTGACATAGTATTTGTCTTCCTCCCATTTTAAAGGGTTGCTAATAATGTATTCTGCGATTTTCAAATAATCCTTTTCATCCCTAATAATATGTTCATAATAATTGCGCTGCCAGATTCTTTTTTTAAATGGAGGTAAAAGGTTTTGTTTTACCATTTTTATATATTCAACCGTGGTATATCGTTTAAATGTTTGCACGATTTTGGGCAATGATACCTTCTCGATTATTTTACCTTTCGGAGGGATGGATTCCATATCCAACCGTTTTGTTTTTATATTTATATTCCGGGCAGAAATTGATTCTGCCCCTACGGATAATTCGATAATTTCTACAATGGCATGAAAATGGTTGGGCATTATTATATATTCATGCAATCTTGCATTTGGAAAAATTTTCGGTATTTTCAACCAAATTTTTTCTATCATCTTTCCCGCATCATTCAAAATTATTTTATTTTCAACAATTTTACCAAACAATTCAATCCTGCCTTGTGTACATATTGTAATATAATATAAACCCGATTGCGAATAATCATAATTTTTTAATCGGATGGAATGGCGGCGGGGGAGAGGGCGATTGTGTTTTCTGGTCATGGGAATACCTCGTTTTTGATTATTCTTTGTTTTTCCAATTTTTGCATGGGTAATTTCTGAATTACCTGTATAAAACATTTTGATTTTTTCCATGATTTTTCAAACCATTCGTAGGGGCGGATTCCATATCCGACCGTTTGGGTTCCATGTTCACATTTTCGGGCAGAAATGGATTCTGCCCCTACGGTGTTTTTAAATGGATTGTGATGGGATGGTTTGTTTGTATGTAACCATGATTTTTCAAACCATTCGTAGGGGCGGATTCCATATCCGCCCATTTGGGTTTTATATTTATATTTTAGGGCAGAAATGGATTCTGCCCCTACGGGGTTTTTAAATAAATTGTGATGTGTTGGTTTGTTTGTTTTGTTGTTATGACAGGGTAATTTCTTATAATTGGGTGGTTTGGGAATTGCCCTTATGGATTGGGCATTTATTATTCTTAAAAGATAAATTTTATCAATTATATTGAAATTAAAACCGTCATTATAATATACAAACATAAAATCAAAAACTTTCACAAATTCCCCTTTATCTTCTCAATTTCGTATTTTAAAAAAAGATGCGGTCTTTTATTTATCAAGCTAATAACTTCTTTTATTAATTTTTCATCATTACTTATTTCTTCTAAATTAATTTCATTTTTTATTTTTTCTATTGCTGATTTTGGAATGCCATATTCTAATAATACAGATAATTTTTCAGGAACAAAATCATTTTCTAATAATGTTGCATAATAAGCATAGTCTCCTGCTTCCAAATTTTTCTTTTCACAAACAAATTTTTGAATATTATTGACGACATTTAACCATTTGGGAACCTTAAATTGAAACCAATGTCTGAAAATATTAAAAACATCTCTTATAGCTTCATTAAACAACTCATTGTCATTATATTTTGAGAAATAATTTTTTTCTTTATAGTATGTATAATTTGATTTTATTAAAAAAAGAATATCCTTATTAACAGTATAATCAAAAGTTACTTTTATTAGACGTTTTTTAGTCATGGGTCTAGTAGTTTCTCCTGATCTAAGTAAATTATCCCATGATAATTCTATCAAATAGCTTAGCTGTTGATAGTTTGGTATCCCATTCCAAGTTATTAAATTTTGTTTTCTCTTAATATCTTTATATAACTGTTCCAAAATCCTTTTCTGTCCCCAAACAGAAACACCGTTTTTCCTGAATAACTCTCTTTCGTCGTCAGTTAACTCACTCAATTTTTTATATTGCTCAGTATTTTTTACGATATCTTTTACATCATTTTTATGTAATGTTATTAATACTTCATCTTCAATAGGTTTTTGCTGATAAAAAGGTATATCGATAATTAATTTTTCTTTTTTAGGTGGCGGGTTAAAATTATATATTTTCCCAATATAGTGGATCATAAAACGTCCAGCTCTGCCTTTAATATTAGAGTAATCAAAAAAATCAATAGATTTTCTATTCCCTTTGGTGTTATCAAAAAAAACGATATTTTTGGCGCTTGTATTTACACCTTCAATTAAAGTAGTAGTACAGAATAAATATTTTAGTCTTCCTTCATTAAAATAATCTACAATTGAAGAATTAATATGTTTAATTAGTGCACCATCATTTATGCCAATACTATATTCTAAAATTTCTATTAGATTCCAATTAGTATGTACATTTTCTTTTATCCATTCAATTAATGGCAACTCATGATCTATCTTCTTTTCTACTTCATTATTTTTTAAATAATTACAAAACTTCCATGCCAAATCTCTTACTTTTTTAGGAGAAGAACAATAAATAATAAATTGTTCTTTTTCAGTATTCAATAACTCAAATAACACATGTTCTTTATATTGTTTCTTTTCCCCACGACTACCAAACTTTTTTTTATGTTCCAAATAGACATCTATTATTTTTGATTCAACTAATTTGTAATCAGTTTTGTAAAATACAGCATTGTATTTTTGTGCAAAACCTTCAGAAATCCCATCTATATTTGGACCTAATAAATAAAATTTTGGATTGTACTTTTTTAGTAATTTGTAAAATGCATTATTTAAAATATAGGCTCGCTCATCATCTCGTTTTTGGCTTAATTTATAGAACTCATCTATAATAAGAAAATCTATTGGTGGTAAATTGGGATATTCCATTACTCGTTCCGCAGTTAATAAAAACAAATTACCTTTATCAGTAGCAGGTTCTTGTGTTGTTTTGACAATAATTTTATATCTTTCCTTGTATCTTTTTAGTTTTTTTCTAGTCTCATCCAACAAAGCTAAAGTTGGTTGTATTACCACTATATTCTTATATTTTCCGCTTGCAACAATCTCTTCGATTAATAAACTTTTGCCAAAGCTTGTAGGAGCACTAACTATTAAATTTTTATCACTTTCCAAAATATATTTGAGTATTTTTTGCTCTTCATGAAGATAGATATTCTCTAAATTTTCTGATAAATGAAACTCCTTTCTTATTTTTCCATCTATTGTAGATGGTTCACCTCTTTCTTTTTTTAAATATGGATAAAAACCTGCCATTTCTACTATGTCAAACCAAATATCCTTAGTATGTTCAGGGATTTTTTTGAAGTTCTCTAAAATATAAATGAGTAATCTGTGACCTAAGTTTTCATTATTTCGTAATTCATTAGCACAAATTTTGGCATAGCTAAAACTTTCATCAACAGATATCGAATCTTTGCTCTCTATATTTTTTATTATCGCTTCTATATTCATTTATATCCCTTGAATCTTTGAAAGTTTCCTATGCAATTCTTTCACTAATTCGCTTTTATTAGGAACGGGGAAAAGCATTACAATAACATTTAAATCAGAATGAATAGGTTCTCCTGAATTTTTATATTTCTTTTGTAACTCTTTAAACTTATTATAGAATATTTCTTTAAGATACCTTATTTCTCTTTCATATTCTCTAATAAATTCTTCATTTTCATCATTTGTATGGTTTGAAAAGACTTCAGATGTATATGTACACAACAGAGGTATTGTTACAGATGAAAACAAATCTTGTAATTTACCATTTTGATTTGCAACTCTGTCCAATTCATCAAACCAATATTCTTTTTGTCTTAAAAATTCTTCATACTGATCTTTTGTATTTAAGTCGATATACTCTTCAAGTTTCAAAAAAGCGTTTTTTTTCTTCCCAATTAGCATAAACTCTCTTTTTAAGAAATCTTTTGTAAAATGTTCTTCAATATCATTTAATAACGCTTCTACCCCTTTTTTACCGTCTTTATATAACTTAGATTCACCAAGATAAATTGAACTACAGTCAGATTTCCTTAAATTAGGTCCAATATGAATTGCATCAAAACCATGCACTGTTATACCATCAGAATCCTTAAAGTATATTTTTGATACCAAAGGAACTGTATTAATAAAATCTCGCAAGATAAGATGTAATATCAATTCACCAAACTCACCTCGTTTTAGATATTTTTCCTGAATATCATCTTCGTACTCACCATTATTTTCTAAATATGTTTTTTTTGATTGTTTAAAAACCTCTATTTTATATAGAGATTGAGCCGCCTCTTTTAATATTTTTCTTGTATAAGTCTGTTTTATACCCTCATGAAATCCAAAAACAAAATCCACTAAAACATCCATCAATATATTTAATAAATCATCAAGTCTATATTTACCAAAATCGAAACCAACAAAATACGCTCTAAGATCTGCTTCTGATATATGCTCGGTAATAACTTCTTCAGAACCAAAAACACTCATACCTTCACCCTCACCTCCCCACTCATTAATTTTGGCAATAATGTGTCGCGTAGTTTTTCTAATGTGTGGATTTGTTGTTCGTTGCTTCTGATTTTGTCTAAAAATTTTTTTACTACTGTATGAAAATACAAGGACTTCTTTTCATTAAATGAAAAGGAGAGTTCAAAAATATCTCGTGCTTTGACTCTTTGATGACTTCCACTGGTTCCGCTTGCTGCGCCAATTAACTCATTAGTTACTTGAATAGATTTTAACAAATAATAAATAAAGCTAAAGTATTCTTTCTTCTTTGGAAAAACAACTATAAATTCTGTTGAACAAACAGAGTACTCTTTATTTTCAATTTTACCCCATATTGCCCAAACTCTTGGAAGTCTTGGATTTAATTTTGAGATCAATATTGAATGCTCAAAAACTTTATATTTATTACTTTTTATTTCCATTCCCAATTCCTTTATTGGTTTTTTCCCTGCGTCAAAAGCTGGAATACTAAAATGCAAGAATTCTATCTCCGGATCTTTGTTAGGCACAATATTTACTTTTTTATGTTCTGCAATCTCAAATAGCTGCTTCTCCTCCCAATCCTCCTCCGCCTCTTCTATAAACCATTTTCTAAATAGAGTTTCTGCCATGGCTTCTAATGTTTTGTTTTGGCGGTGGAGGAGATCTATTTTGTCATCAAGGGAGGAGAGGACAGAGGCAATGGCGCGTTGTTCGTCAATTGATTCTGGGATTATCCATTCTGTTTTTTTCATAAAATTCCATTCGGCTCTTGGCATTCTAGTTCCTGATGCTCCTTTTGTTGCTAAGTCTATAAATTCGTAAGTTGCAAATAAGTAAAACAAAAAATTTTTATCCGTATTTTCTTTGGGTGCAACTACCCAAATATCAGTAGAACAAATCCCTTTAAACTTAGGATTGTACAATTTCCTAAAATATGGTCTTAATTTACCAAATAAAAACTCTTCTTCAGTGAAAATATATTTATTACTTTTAATATCATCCGAAAAACCAATAGTTTTTAATCTTAAAGAAGATTCCTCTATGTGTTCTAAACCTATATACGGTAATTTTTCATTACCAACTTTCCACGCTCTCTTTAATACCTGTGCTATTTCTTCTAATTTTACTTTTTTCCAACCTTTTAGCATTCTTTCATCCATTCTCTGCACCACTTTTTATTTCCTCAACATAAGATTTTAGCCATTCGTATTTTTGTTTGACTTTCTCATCTGTACTATTTATATTTTTTTCAACTATCTCTTCTACTTCCCCTATTATTCGTTCGTAATTACTTTTACTTTCTCTGTTCCATACTATAGAAAATCTTTTATTTTCATTTATTATATTTTCTCCAATTTTACGTAACACTTTCCTATTCAATAAATCAAGAAAATAGATCCCATCCTTATCTTTTTTGATTCCATTAATAAGAAAACCATCATTTTGTTTTTCAAGAAAAGGAGATCCTTTTATGTTTTTGTTTTTAATGTATTCAACTAATTTTTCGTCAACTACAATCCTCGGATAAATAGCAATTTCGGATTCAAGTTTGTAAGCTTCTACCAAGCCAGGACCAATCAAAACATTTTCTTCTTTTTTCGGAAAATACATTTTACCTACTGTTATTGCTCCTCTGAAACAAAATCCCTTTTCCCAAAATCTATCCTGCAAATATCTGACAATCAAAAAAAGATGAGGTAAATTACGCGGCTCTTTTTTCATTATAAACGCGAAACTATCCGAAAAATAAAAACTTCTTATATCCAAATTTCCATCTTTTGATGTTTCTTTGCTTGTAGATTTCGTAATCTTTGAATTGATTTTAATTACCTTAATTATATCTTCTAATAACTTTTTATTTTCCCCATTTTCTATCTCTTTTAATAAATTTTTAACCCCCAAAACATCCAAATAGCATATAAAACAATCTTCTAAATTATATTCGCTCATTTTAATTTCTCCCATGTTTTGGTTTTTTGTTTATTTTATTTTTATATTTTCGGGCAGAAATTGATTCTGCCCCTACGGGGTTTTTAAATAAATTGTGATGGGATGGTTTGTTTGTATGTAACCATGATTTTTTAAACCATTCGTAGGGACGGATTCCATATCCGCCCGTTTGGGTTTCATGTTCATATTTTCGGGCAGAAATAGATTCTGCCCCTACGGTATTTTCAATTGGATTGTGATGGGATGGTTTGTTTGTATCATTAATTGTTTTAATCATTTTTTATTTTTAACCATTTTTTCTTCTTTAATCAAAACATAAAATGCCAAACCGCGTTTAGTTAACTTGAATTTTTGTTTCGGACTGTTCAAATTATCTTTAATTGTATGCTCTATTAACTTAAAGTTATGTAGTTTTTTCAATATTTTATTTAACCCTCCGGAAATAGATTTTTGCCCCAATTCCAAAGAAATTTCTTTACGTGATTTAGGAGAATTCAATAATATAAACAATATGCGCAAGAAAAGAGACTCTTGCTCTATCTCTTGCCTCAACTCTTGCCTCAACTCTTGCCTCAACTCTTGCTTTTCATTCTCAAGCCCGGCTTTTAGCCATCGGATAATTTCCTCGGAAAAAATTATAGATGAAGGGAATAGTTGTCCGTAATCATCTCTGGTTTTTTGTTTTTGGTCCGTAATCGTTCGTGATTGGGCATAATCGGTTTTTATGAATGTTACTCTGAATGAAAATCCGGGCTCGCTCCATTCCATCTTTATTTCCGGATATTTTTTTAATTCTTTGGAAATCAGTTTAAGCCCGTTTCCCCATTGCTCTATGATACCGAGCTTTTTAAAAACAGGTGCCAATACCTTATTTCTTATATCTGATTGACCTGATTCCATATCATCAAAATCAATGGTAGGCATAAGCTTCCCGGGGCTTGTGATCTCTATTTTATCGTCAAATATGGCAATTTTAATATCTTTGCCTTTTAAAGAATAATCTCTGTGAATCACTGCATTTCGTATGAGTTCACGGATTGCTACTACAGGATACTCCCACCTGTCTTTTCTGTAAACTCCCTCATATGAGGAGCCCTGAGAGATGTGCCTCAAAACAAATTTATAAGCCTCTTCCGCCTGAAAGCTCAACGGAGTTTCTATTGTTTTTTGATCTATGAATTCTCCGGGAATTTTTCCCTTGAATCTTGCACACTCTATTTTTGCATAAGGAAAAAGTCTTTTCCTGATTTCATCATTTGAAAGTAATACAAGGGCATTTGTGGGAAAATCCCTGTTCTGATCTGTGATAATCAAGTTCAGTTTTCTTAAAATTGTTTTGGTAAGCTTCTCTCCGGTGATTTCCTCAAATTGATTTCTAAATTGAGAGATGGTTAATTCATTCGCTTCTTTTAAATGCACAAGAATAGAATCAAAGGAAATGTTTTGTTTCTGTCTTTCTAACTCTTCAATCATATCTTTGTCCGCAAGGCGGTTTGTTGAGCCGACTCGGATATAAGTTCCTTTCCATTTTCCCTTGTTTTTCAAATAATAGGGAGGATTGCTTCCTTTGTAAATTCTAACTTTTATAATATGTTTACCTTGATAATTTACAAAAGAAATATCGGGCAGTACTATCGGATAGCAATTATCATGAATGATGTTGCTTATTTTTTCTTCCATTGAAATCAACTTTTCCTCGGAAATTCCTATGATTTTTCTTGGTTCATTTTTTATTCCTATGAAAATCTCACCTCCCGCATCATTAGCAAAAGCAACAACAGTTTTACATAAATCATTTTTTAAAGGAAGTGTTTCTTTAAATTCAAGCTTTCTTCCTTCTGGCTGTTTTAATAATTCTTCAATTTTCATTATCTTTTTCCGAATCAGATAAATCTATCTTTTCAAGATTTTCAAGAATCAATTTGTTTAATCTCTCTTCTTCCTTTAATTGTTCAAGAAATTCTGCCTTTAATTTTGAAAACCTTTCTTCAAAGTCAAAATCATCATCTTCTTCCGGAAGTCCGACATAACGACCCGGAGTGAGCACATAATCAAGCTCTCTTACCTCTTCTATTTTTACGGATTTGCAAAATCCCTTTACATCCTCATAGCTTTCATCTCCCCTCTGCCAATTGTGATAAGTATCAGCAATCTTTCTTATATCCTCCTCCGTTAATACACGGGTCCTTCTGTTTATAAGAGTACCCATATCTCTTGCATCTATGAAGAGAATCTCCCCTTTCCTATTTTTTTTGTTTCTGTTTAAAAACCATAAAGAGGCAGGTATCTGAGTGTTTAAAAATAGTTTTGTCGGAAGATTGACAATGCATTCGACAAGATCATTTTCAATAATATTCTTTCTTATCTCATATTCTCCTTTGCTTTTTGTGGTTAATGCTCCTTTTGCAAGAACAAAGCCAGCTCTTCCATTCGGATTCAGGTGATAGATAAAGTGTTGTATCCATGCGTAATTCGCATTTCCCACAGGGGGGACTCCGTATTTCCATCTGCCATCACTTCTGAGCAATTCTCCGCTCCAATCACTGTCATTGAAAGGAGGATTTGCTATTACAAAATCAGCTTTCAGATCTTTGTGAGCATCATTCAAAAAAGAGCCCTCAGGATTCCATTTTACCTGAGTTGAGTCAATCTGTCTTATCGCAAGGTTCATTTTACAGAGACGCCATGTAGTCTGATTACTCTCCTGTCCGTATATTGATATGTCATCCACTTTTCCCTGATGCTCTTTTACAAATTTTTCGGATTGAACAAACATTCCGCCGGAACCGCAGCATGGGTCAAACACTCTTCCTCTGTAAGGTTCAAGCATCTCAACAAGTAGTTCAACAACACTTCGAGGAGTGTAAAATTGCCCCCCTTTTCTTCCCTCGGCAAGAGCAAATTGCCCTAAAAAATACTCGAAAACATGCCCCAAAATATCTGCACTTCTCTTTGTAGCCTCTCCCAGTGCAATATTACCTATCAAATCAATCAAACCGCCTAAAGACAGAGGATCCAGATTCCCCTTTGCATACACCTTTGGCAAAACACCTTTTAATGATGGATTTTCCTTTTCTATTATATCCATTGCATTATCCAATATCTTTCCTATTTCCGGATTTTTTGCATTATTAAGAAGGTATGACCATCTTGCTTCGGGTGGGACATAAAAAATATTTTTAGCCCTGTATTCATCTATATCTTCGGGATCCGCCCCTTCTTCCACTTTGCTTTTTAGTTTTTCATACAGGTCTTCAAAAGCGTCTGAGATATACCGCAAAAATATTAAACCCAATACCACATGTTTGTATTCAGCAGCATCAATATTTTTTCTTAGTTTATCCGCAGCTTTCCACAACTGTTTTTCAAGATTTTCCTCTTTTTCTTTTTTATTCATATTGCCCTCTTTTTTTATTTTATCTTTTTTATTTGTGATTGGCAAGAATTAAGGGCAATTCGTGAATTGCACGCATAATAATTTTTGATGTTTTCCATGATTTTTTAAACCCTTTGTAGGGGCGGATTCTGTATCCGACCGTTTGGATTTTATGTTCATATTTTCGGGCAGAAATGGATTCTGCCCCTACATTGTTTTATCGAACTCTTTTTTTAATTTTTCAAAGGTTTTTTCTATACCTTCAAACATAACCTTTGTTTCTCCGAATAAGGGCATAAAATTGGCATCCCCTTCCCATCGGGGAACTATGTGAAGATGAAAGTGATCGGGAACACCGGCACCTGCAGGTCTTCCAAGATTCATTCCAATGTTAAAACCCTGAGGATGATAAACATTTTCAAGAATCTCAAGGGCTTTTAACATTAAGGTGTTCATCTCATCTATTGTTTCTTTCTTTGCCTTTAAAGGAGAGTCAAGATGCTCATAGGGAGCAATTAAAAGATGACCATTATTGTAAGGATAAAGGTTTAAAATTATAAAAGAGTGTTTGCCTTTGAAAAGAATGTATCTTTCTTCGGGTTTTTTATGTTTTGAAGCTTCACATAAAAAACATTCCTCGTTATCAAGCCCCTCTTTTATATACTTCTCTCTCCAGGGGGTTACAAGATATTTCATTGTATCTCACTTATTTAAGGCTCTTAGAATGACATCCGAGGTTTTGTAGTTTACTCTGACAAAGTACTTTCCGTTTGCTTTGAATATTTTCGGGGTAAAAACTCCTAAACCTCTCAGCTCTATTCTATTGCCTTCTCTTAAAAAATTCGTAAAAATACTGAAAAAGAGGTCAACATATTTTTTGGTATCATCATAGGTGTATCCGAGTTCTCTTCTAATCTGATCAATAAGAGACTTTTTAGTCATTCTTTTTGTTCATAATCTCTTTTTTGATAAGATCCCCTATTGTTGTCTTTTGATCAGTGGTTCCCACTTTTCTTAATTGCTCCATTTCCTTCTTCATCTTCTCTCTTAAAGCCTTTTTATAGCTTAGTATGATTTTTCTGTTTTCCCTATCTATAATCTTGATATAAGCTTCCTTTTCTTCGCCTACGGAAAGAACTTCTGAAATATCTTCTATTTTTTTTGTTGAAATCTCTCCCTTTCTGATAATGCCCTCAAGACCACCGTCAAGCTCTACTACAACAAAGTTTTCCAGAATTTTTTTAACCTTGGTGTTAATAAGGTCACCCTCTTTATACCTGGAGAAAAATTCCGCCCATTTATCACCTTCAAGCTGTTTCACCCCTAATAAAATTCTTCCGCTATCTTCTTCTATAGAAAGTATAAGAGCTTTTATGACATCTCCTTCTTTGACAACTTCCGAAGGATGCTCAACATAGCCCCATCCAAGATCACCCTTTCTTATAAAGCCATCAACATCAGGCATTATATTGACTATAATTCCGCTATCAGCAAGTTTTTTAACTTTTACTTCAACAATATCACCTTCTTTGTATGTTGAAAGGAATTTCTCCCATGGAGAAGGCTCAAGCTGTTTTATTCCTATGTAAATTAATCTTTTCTCAGGTATTATATCCAAAACTTTTCCAATAACCCTATCCTCTATTTCAAAGACAAAATCAAGGGATTTTATCTTTTTGCCCCAGTAAACATCTTCTCCTCTTAACCTTGCATTAACCCCCTCTTCAAGCTCAACAAGAGCATAGCCCTGTTTAAAACCTATGACTCTTCCCTTTATCTTTGTTCCAATTTTGTACTTTTTGGGAGCGGTAATCCAGGGATCTTCCTGAAAAGCCTTATAACTTAAAATTATTCTCTCTCTGCTTTTATCCACCTCTAAAACTTTGAACTTATAAGTCTTTCCTATTTTTAATTTTTTTCTTATATCGGGAAGATAGCCCCAGGATATCTCACTTTTGGGAACAAAGGCTGTAAGAGATGATTTAAGCTCAACCAGAGCTCCTGCCTTTTTTATTTTTGTGACAGTAGCTTCCACCTCATCTCCCACTTTTAAAGAGGAAAAAAGTTTGTCTTTTTCTCTTTTTAAATCCTCCAGAAGAAGAGCTTTTCTTGAGACAACTCCGCTTTTATTTTTTTCATCAATTCTTATTATTTTAAATCTGAATTCTTTTCCCAAAATCTCATCGGGATTTGAAACAGGTCTTATATCTGCTTGGGAATCAGGTAAAAAGAGTTCCACCCCCGCATCCACGATATAACCTCTCTTAATTTTTCTTACAACAGGAGCCAGAAGAGGCTCATTATTCTTAAAGTATCTCTCAACTTTCTCCCAACCTAAAATTTCATCAGCTTCTTTTTTTGAAAGTACGATTTCCCTTGATGAAATCTTTTTTACCACTGCTTTTATAAAACTTCCCTCTGAAAAGGGAATTTCTCCTTTATAATTAACGCACTCTTCTATTGGAATGAAGCCTTCCTGCTTATAACCGATATCCACTATTACATCGCTTTGACCAATTTTAATAACTTTACCTTCAACCATTTCATTTTTTTTCAGCTGTTTTAATTCATACTGTTCAATCAAATCTTCCATTTTCTCCATCTTCTTCTCCTCATCCTTAATTTTGTCTTCTTTTAATTCTCCCATTTGTATCCTTCCCTCCACACGGTTTCCACATTATCATGGTGTTTTTCTATTTTGCTCACGAGGGCCTTGATTTCATAATCCGGAGTTGATGCCCCGGCGCTTATTCCTAATATATTAACACCCTCTAAAAGCTCAGGACTAAAATCTTTCGCTCTTTCTATATGGTATGTTTTTGGCTGGTATTTTTTAGCTCTTTCATAAAGAGTCCTTGTATTAGAACTATGTTTTCCTCCTAAAATAATCATCATATCAGATTCTTTTGCCAATTTTATTGTGTCCTTTTGTCTCATTACCGTAGTATAACAGATTGTATCATAAATAAGAGGGTTTGTTGAGTGTTTTTTAATAAAATCTACTATATTTTCAAATTTTTCGGGATTAAATGTAGTTTGCGCAATAACACCCAAGCTTTTTTTCAGAATATCATCTGAAAGCTCGTCTATGCTACTTATCACTTTTGCATCGGGGCCACCATAACCCACCTCTCCTTTTACCTCAGGGTGTTCGGGTTTTCCTATTATTATTGGTAATCTCTTCTCTTCATATATTCTTTTGACAAGTAACTGGGCTTTTTTTACCAAGGGACAGGTTGTATCCACAATTTTCGCATTCTTTTTTTTCAAGAGCTCCTCTTCCTGAGGAGAGATTCCATGGGTTCTTATAACCACAGTAGTTCCCGGCTCAATTTTCTCCAGGGAATCAATGCTAAAAACTCCTCTTTTTTTCAAATCTTCCACAACAACTTTATTATGTATAAGTTCTCCGTAAACATAAAGAGGAGTATTCCCCTTTTCTACCTCTTCTTCAATTATTTTTAAAGCTCTCTTTACTCCGAAGCAAAACCCGGCTTCGGAAGCTACAATAATCTTCATTTTCGGTAGTATAATTGTCTATTTCTTTTTTGTCAAGGTTTTGAAATATATTAGCTTAAAACAAAATATTCAGTGTTTTAAAAATAATGGAAGAGGCAATATAAGAATATTGAGGTAGGTTTTTTATAGGTAAAAATTCAGTAAAATCTATCCCCACAATCTTCTTTTCAGTTTTTTTTATAATTTTTAAAATTTTTTCATACTCTTCCAATGTACCCCCTTCTATTTCCGGAGTTCCCACTGCAGGAATTATGGAAGGATCAAAAAAATCAAAGTCAACGGAAATATATATCTTCTCATCTGTTTGACTCAATCTTTTTGCAAATTTTTTTTCATCAAAATTTTTCAAATCAAAAATTTCAATGCCATCTTTTTTAGAAAATTCAAAATCTTCGATTGAGCCAGCTCTCATCCCCACCCCGGTGATATCAAAGCCCTCTTCATATATTCTTCTCATAACACAGGCATGGGAAAATTTGGTCCCCTCATAAGAATCTCTCATATCATAGTGAGCATCAAAAAAAACAATTGAAAAATTACCCTTTATTTTCTTGATTGCTCTGACAATCGGAAGTGTAATAGTATGCTCCCCTCCTATTGAAATGAAATATTTACTTTCCTTATATTCTTCTTTAACTCTTTTTTCAATTTTTCCAAGCGAAATTTCTTCACTATCTTCCTTTTTGAATTCCACCGGTTTTAAAGTGTAAAAATCTTCATCTCTGTAAATCTTACCTGTTTCAGGGTCAAAAAGTTCAAGAGAGTATGAGTTTTTAATTATTTCTTCCGGGGCTCTGGATGTCCCCTTTAGAAAAGATGTTGTTTTTTCATACGGAATGGGAAGAAAGAGATATTTTGCTTTTTCATAGGAAAGGTTTTCACTATCAAGAAAAGTATCAACCATTTATAGCTTCCGCTATTTTTGAAATTCCTTCTCTTATATCTTCCTCTGACGCTGCATAGGAAATTCTAATAAAACCCTCTGTTCCGAAAGCCTCCCCGGGAACTACCACCACATGAAATTTTTCAATAAGATGCTCGGAGAATTCATAAGTGTTTTTAAACTTTCCTTTGATAGCATCTTTTACATAGGGAAAAAGGTAAAAAGCTCCTTCCGGTTTTGTTATTTTTATTTTGGGAATCTTTTTTAAAAGAGAATAAGCAAGATCTCTTCTTCTCTCATACTCTCTTACCATTTTTTCAATCTCATCCTTCTCATCAGTTAAAGCTACAAGAGCTGCATATTGAGAGGGGGTTGCAGGGTTTGATGTAGAATGACTTTGAAGTATTTTCATATAATTTATTATTTCTTCAGGACCAAAGGTAAATCCCACTCTCCATCCTGTCATTGCAAAAGTTTTTGAAAAAGAACCCGAAATCAAAACTCTGTCTTTTGCCTCTGGGAAAATTTTTAAAGGAGACGGATATTCAGAATTATCATAAATTATTCTTCTATAACACTCATCCACAAGAAGATAAAAGTCGTATTCAATTGCAGCTTTCAATAGTTTCTCAAGCTCTTCCTCCTTCATTATTATTCCCGTAGGGTTTGAAGGGGAAGAAAGGATAAAAAGTTTTATACCTTTTTTTATTTCAGGTAAATAATCTTCAAATTTATAGTAAAAATTCTTACCATTCCAGGAGTCAATAAAAACAGGTGTAGCCCCTGTGAATTTTACTATTTCAGGATATGATACCCAGTAGGGTTTTGGGATTAAAACTCTATCTTTTTCTGACAGAAGTACATTAGCTATGAGAAAAATTGAAAACTTACTGCCCGGATGAATCATTATCTCATTAAGATTAAATCTGTATCCCTGTTCCCTTTCGTAAACTTTGATGAGAGCTTCCCTGAGCTCCTTGATTCCGGACGCCATTGTATATTTTGTTTTATTTCCCCTGATAGCTTTTATTCCAGCCTCTTTTATGTATTCGGGAGTGGGAAAATCAGGTTCACCCACACTTAAGGAAATTACTCTTTTTCCTTGATCTTTTAACTCCTTTGCCTTTACAACAAGTGCTAAGGTTGAACTTATTTTTAATTTTTTAATTTTTTCATTCAGCATTAACTATTATATATAAATAGAAAGGGCATTTCAATCAATTTTTAAAAAATAACAAACAATCCTTTACAGAAAGCCTTTCTCTTTCATCCAATCATCATTAAATATTGTGCTTACATATTTAAAGGCAGTATCAGGAAAAATTGTAACTATTCTCGCAGGTTTATCCAATTTTTCCAGAAGCTTAATAACTCCCCAATAAGCGGCTCCGCTGGATCCTCCTCCTAAAATCGCCTCTTCTCTTACTAATTTTCTCGTATAAAGAAAGGCCTCTTTATCGCTTATTTTATACATATCATCTATAACCGAAAAATCAACACACTTTATTAAAAATTCATCTCCAAGACCTTCCAGAAGATATGGAGAAGCTTTTGTGATTTTGCCATAATGAAAATAATCGTAAAAAATGGAACCTACGGGATCTATCGCTATCACTTTAATGTTCGGATCCTTTTCCTTTAAATATCTACCTACTCCGCAAATAGTTCCCCCGGTCCCAATTCCAGCAACAAAATAATCTATTTTCCCTTCCATCTGCTCCCAGATTTCAGGACCTGTGGTCATATAATGAGCCTCATTATTGTCTCTATTGTTGTGCTGATCCGGAAAATAAGAGTTGGGGGTTTTTTCAACTATGGAAGGGGTAATATTATTATAGCTATTCGGGTCTTCAGGGGGAAGGGTACTATCCACTTTGATAAGGTCAACACCAAGAGCTTCAAGAAGATTGACTTTTTCCTTGCTTGTTCGATCCCTTATAACAATCTTTAGTTTATATCCTTTTTGAATTGCAACCAATGCAAGCCCTAAAGCAGTATTTCCTGAAGAATTTTCAATTATTATTGAATCTTCCTTTATCTTCCCCTCTCTTTCAGCTTTTTCTATCATATATTTTGCAATTCTATCCTTAATACTTCCCATGGGATTGTAAAATTCAAGTTTTGCATAAACCTCTGCATTAACCTTATTTTTTAATTTATTAAGTTTTACAAGGGGTGTGTTTCCCACAACATCAAGGATATTCTCATATACATTTTTTTTCATCATTTATCTCCGATTATATTTTTGATATTTTCTTCATAAGGTGGAAGTATAACACCTTTTTCAGTAATAATCCCGGAAACATATCTTGAAGGGGTAACATCAAAAGCAGGGTTTTTTATTTTAACTTCTTCGGGAGCAATCCTCTTTCCATTGATAACCAAAACTTCATTTCTATTTCTTTCCTCAATGGGAATCTCTTCTCCACTTCTAAGTGAAAGATCAAATGTGGAGTAGGGAGCTGCTACATAAAAGGGGATACCATGCTCCTTTGCCAAAACAGCTACGGAGTAAGTCCCTATTTTATTGGCAAAATCTCCATTTGCGACTATTCGGTCAGCACCAACAACCACCTTTTTTATCTCTCCCTTTTTCATAAAAAAGCCTGCCATATTATCAGAAATCAAATATGTCTCTATCCCATCCTTTAAAAGTTCCCATGTAGTAAGTCTTGCTCCTTGAAGAAAAGGCCTTGTTTCATCGGCAAATACTCTGATTTTCTTCCCTGAGAAATGAGCTGCTCTTATAACACCCAAAGCTGTTCCATACCCGCCAGTTGCCAGAGCTCCCGCATTACAATGGGTTAGTATTGTATCTCCATTATCAATGAGAGAATTTCCGAATTCTCCCATCTTTTTATTCATCTCAACATCTTCTCTTTCTATCTCAAGAGCCTCTTCTATCAGAGCTTTTGATTTTTCCCCATAGCTTTTTCCTTGAGAAGACTCATATTTTATTTTCATCCTATCTATAGCCCAAAAAAGATTTTTTGCAGTGGGCCTTGTTTTGGAAAGTCTTTCACATATATTTAGAAAAGCATTTTTATCATCCTTTCCTAAGTTCTTGTACCCCAGAGCTATCCCCATTGCAGCAGCAATACCGATAGCCGGAGCTCCTCTTATTATCATCTTTTCAATTGCTTCAGCCACTTCCTCAAAGGTTTTTAATTCATGGTAAATTTCCTCCACAGGAAGTTTTCTCTGATCAACCATAATTATCCTGTCATCTTTCCACTCTATTGTCGGTAGCATAATACCTCCTTAAAATTTTTTCATACTTTTCAGCAAGCTTTTTATCCATACTCTTTAAAATAAATTTTATTGAATAAAGAATATCTCTTTTGTATATTTCTCCTATACCAAATTCAAGGCTTAGGATAGCCTCTGTCAGTGCTTTTTCTCTCCTTTTGGAATTGAGGTAAAGAGAGAATAGATAATAATGCAAAAGGGGAGAGGAAAAATCTTTGTTTGTGAGCTTTTCAATAATTTTTATTCCAGAAATATATTTTTTTTCATTGATTCTTTTTTCTCTAAAAAGAAGTATCAAAGATTGTGAATAAATCTCAGCAGCAGAAATTTTCAGATTATATTTTTTTGTTTTCAGAAGATTTGCCGAGAGCTCTTTTGAGATTTCATAATAGCCCTTTTTTAAAAAATAGATTGATTTCAATAGTAAAAATTCCTCTCTAAAAAGTACAGGTGGATAGGAAACCTTCTCAATTTCATTGATAGCCTTTTCATCCTCCCCGATTTCAAGATAAGATAGAGCTTTGTAGTATTTTTTCAAAAAGGGAGAAAGCTCTTCTTTATCCGCTTCCTCAATAACAGTTTTAAAGTATGCAATTGATTCTTTTGTATATCCCCCTGTTTTAAGGGCTTTGGCTTTATTAAAAAGGCTGTTAATCCTTGTTTGAGGAGAGACGCAGGAGAAGAAAAATATTGAAAATAATATTAAAAGAAAAAGCTTATGATAATTTTTCAAATATAATCTCCCTGAAATTCTTTTTATCATAAATTTCCTCTGCAAAAGCTTTAACCATCAGATTTATTGTATTAAAAAGATTATCTTTTATTTTTGATGTTTTTATCTTCTTAATTCCTTCCAAAATCTTTTTTCTTTTGTTTTTATATATTTTTGAAATCCGGTAAAGGTTTCCTTTCTTTAGCTCGTCTTGCAATATAAAACACAAAAAGGGTTCTTTCAATTCTATCAAAGGATAAAGTATTTTAAATTCTTCTCTTAATGTTTTCAAATCCTTTTCTCTTATCTCCTTTTGATAAAGTTTACTTAAAACTTTATTCTCCTCGAAAAAATATAAAATAAAATCATCCGGCTTTGAACTTACGATTGTGCTCAGTCTGGGAATTATTATCTTTGTATTTTCATTTATCCGCTCATTTCTTTTTAATGCTGTGTAAATAAGGGAAAAAAGAATATAAGCTGCTTCCTCTTGATTCTTTAATAAATGTGGTTTTACCAAATCATAAAATTTCTTAATTAGTGCACTAAAATTCATCTTTTCTCCGATAAGATTTAATTATTTTACTCTAATCAATTTGTTTTATCAACAGAAAATTTTCTCCTCTAACTTTATTTTGGGAGAAAAAAATCGGCAAGAAAAGATTAAATTTTATAGTGGTTTCTATTTAAGCTTCCTCTGATTCTGGCTCATCCTTTGTTATTACAAAGGACAGAGCAATTAATGTTACCCCTACCAGAATTATTGTTACTGAAATATTTGAAATTTTTGAAAAAAGCCCGGAAAAAATTTTATTTAAAAGAAGTATTATTCTTTCTGAAAAAATTGCTTCTATTTGAGAAACCTCAGAATCATAATTAAGATTTATTGCACTTATTGGAATTATCCCTATGGTTTTTACTATTCCTGATACAAAAGAGTGAAGAGCAAGACTTCCAACTCCAGTTATTACAGTAGCTCCTCCACCCCATCTCAATATCCCCTGAATTGAAGAATCAGCAACAACAGCCCCTAAAAAAATAAAAAAGAATGGAATAAGGAAAACAACATAGGAGTAAGTATTTAAAGTTCTTAAAATTTTTATGTTTCTAATGGTTTCCGATGGATTATTTCGATAATTTGAAAAAGCTCCATGATTTTTTAGGATGTCAGTTTCATCGGGCATCTCTTTAACAGAGGCTTCAAGGTTTTTCTTTATCAATTCTTTTATCTTTTCTTCACTTAAAGAGGTTGGATTACAGGTAGGCGGATTTTCTCTGAAATTTTCTATCTTTACAAGCCACTCCTCTTCTTCTGTTTTGGAACATGGAGGAAGATTTTTAATTAATTTTGCAAGATAATCGGAGAGATAATCTCCAGTAATAGCTGCCTTCAAAGGCCTGAGATTAAGTTTTATAGAGCGTATTTCAGTTTCACCTGAGAGGACTTTCCCCAAAAGATACATTGAATCTGAAAGATCCTCCTCAAACCATTTTGTAAAACCGGCTTTTTCCATTACCTCCTTTGTGGGGATTCCAACTTTTGCCATTGCTGTAAGCCACTTTCTTGATTCCTCATCTATTTCCGGATCATCGGGATTTTCCTTTGCTTTCTCTATTAAATCATTAACAAGCTCGGGAATTTCAGTGACAATCATCTGAGGTAAATCTTTATAAAATTGAGAAGAGAGAGCTCCCTTTGCAATTCCAACACCCCATATTATACCAAATAGAATAGGCATTCCTAAAAATAAAAGAATCAGTGCTCCAAAAATTTTTCTAAGGACATTCATTTAAAACCCTCCGTCTTTAATACTTATTATAACGGAATTTTCGTATTTTTGTTCCCTTAAAACCTTCTTCTTTTGCTAATACTTACAAATCTCATTATTCTGTAAGTTATATACCGCTGTTTTTCTTTTGGGAATTTTTTTACTTCTTCTGTTGCTTTTTCAAGGAAGATAATATCAATCTTTGCCTGATTTTCGTGAATTTCCTTAACAAGAGCTTTTGTTTTTGCTATATCTCCACTGTTTATACTCTGGAAGAGCTCTCTTTTCAAGTTGATTTGTTTTACGATCAAAGGCCTTAATGTCACAAAAATATTCTTGAAAAAAGCCCTTAATTCTCTTCTCTCTTCTGCGGTAAGTTTTATATCCTTATAGGAATAACGGGGATGATGAAATGAATTTCTGATATTTTCCGGTGCTTTTGTCTCAGGTGGGGGAAGGGGAGAAATTTGATTTGCATGAGTTGCTCTTTCATAGATTAAGTATCCTATAATTCCTATATTAAGAGCAAAGGAAAAAACCAAAAGAAAAATTATTAATCTATTCTGTTCGCTCATTTAAAACCTCCTCGGCTGATATACTTTGAATATACGGTTCAATGTAAAAAGTATTCTCTTTTATAAGAGATAGGGTTTTGTCTTCCTCTTTTTTATTCAAACCCATTCCCAGAAGAACACCTATTATTAAACCTAAGGCAAAAACAATAGGATAAAGAAACTTTGTTATTTGATGGAAAAGGGAGTCTCTTTTTTGCTTTTCTATTAACTCCATTGTTTTAAAATCAAGCTCTGGCGGAACTTTTACTTTTTCCTCTTCAATATTATTTACAAAAGAAGAGAGAATTTCAAACTCTCTTTTGCATGAGGTACATTTTTTCAAATGTTCCTCAAACTCTTTTTTCAAATTATCTTCAATTTCCCCGCTTATATATATTAAAAAAAGCTCTTTTGCTTCAGAGCACCTCATTTTTTTCTACCTCCTTTGCTTTATAATTTTTATTTCTATTATTCCTTTCTTCAATTAACCTGTAAATTTTTATTATATTTTTACCTGCCCTGCTCAAAAGAGACTCCACTGCCTTAACAGAAATATCGAGCTCACTGGAAATATCCTTTAAACTGTATCCCTCAAACTTTTGAAGTATTAGAACCATCCTTTGAGAGGGGGGAAGCTTTTTTAAAATCAAATTCACAAGCTCTTTATCACTCAATTTTTTCAAAATCAAATCTTCATAAATCAGTTCTGCTATTTTTTCTATACTTACACTTGCTTTCTCTTTTCTTAAAAAACTGAAAGTAGCATTAAGGCAAATCCTACGAAGGTATGGCCAGAAAGGTCTTGATGGGTCAATTTTTTTCTTATTTTTAAAAACATTTAAAAAAACTTCCTGAAATATATCCTCAGCTTTTTCTCTGTTTTTTACTATATTGTAAATAAGAGAATAAACCCTATTCTTATACTCCCCGTAAATTTTGTAAAAAGCAGACTTATCCCCTTTCTGAAAAGCAATTAGAATCTCTCTCTCATTCTCCATAAATATACTACGCTAAAAAAGAGGAAAAACCTTTCCTATCCCGGAGGCCATCCGAACTTTCTCCCTCCAAGCAGATGAAGATGGATATGAAAAACCTCTTGGCCTGCATTTTTACCATTGTTAAAAACGAGTCTGAAACCATCCTTTGTAAGTCCTTTTTCCTCTGCTATTTTTTTTGCTGTAAAAATTAATTCTCCAACCAAAGAGATATTCTCTTCTTTAATTTCCGCTATGTAGGGAATGTGTTTTTTAGGGATTATTAAGATATGAACCGGTGCCTGAGGGTTAATGTCTTCAAAAGCAACTATCCTTTCATTTTCAAAAACTATTTTAGAGGGTATTTCCTTTGCGGCAATCTTGCAGAAAATACAATCCATTTATCCCTCCTTACTCTGTTTTATTTATATTTCCGCCTACTTTTTTTAATTTTTCCGCAAGTTTTTCATATCCCCTTTCAAGATGATAGATATCGTGAATTATGGTTTTCCCATTGGCAATTAAAGCTGCTATTACAAGGGAAGCGGAAGCTCTCAAGTCTGTAGCTAATACCTCAGCTCCCGAAAGTTCTGTTTTCCCCATTACACTTACTTCTCCGTTTCCGAGTTTCTTTATATTAGCACCCAATCTTAAAAGTTCGTCAACATGGTGAAACCTACCGGGAAAGATTGTATCTCTTATTATGGACCTACCCTCTGCTTGCGTAAGAAGAACCATAAATTGAGCCTGCATATCTGTGGGGAAGCCGGGAAATGGCTGGGTTTCTATATCAACAGGATTTATTTTTTCGCTTCTCCTTACCATATAATAATCACTCCCTTCTTTCGGGAAAACCCCTGCCTCATTTAATTTTAATATAATGCTCCTTACATGCTCTGGAATTACATTTGAGATACGAAGATTTTTTGCTATTAGAGAACCAATTATTAAATAAGTACCTGTTTCTATTCTATCAGGTATTATCGAATACTCTACAGGATGAAGTTTTTTTACACCCTTTACTTTTATTATGTCCGTACCGGCACCTTCTATCTTTGCTCCCATTTTAATCAAGAGGTTTGCGAGATCTGTAACCTCAGGTTCTTTTGCCGCATTTTCTATAACTGTTTCTCCCTCTGCCAAAACAGCTGCCATAAGAATGTTTTCAGTGCCAGTAACACTTACCTTTTCAAAATTCAATCTTGTCCCCTTAAGTCTTCTTTTCACTTTTGCAATTATTGTCCCATGCTCCACCCTTATTTCAGCCCCCATTCTTCTTAAATTCTCTATGTGAAGATCCACAGGCCTTGCGCCTATTTTACATCCTCCCGGGTAAGCAACTCTCACTTCTCCATACCTGGTTAGAAGCGGTCCTAATACAAGAATGGAAGCCCTCATCTTTTTTACATATTCATAAGGGGCCTCAAGAGAGGATAACTTTTTATTATTAAGGCGAATTAAATTATTTTTTTCATCTATGGTAATCTCCCCTCCCAATCCTTTAATAAGGAGGGTCATTGATTTTATATCCTCTACAATAGGTATGTTTTTAAGGAGGATTTCATCCGTTAAAAGGGAGGCAGCCATAGCCGGAAGTGCAGAATTTTTTGCTCCGGAAATTCTGATTTCTCCCTCTAACTCATTCTGTCCTATTACCTCTAATTTCATAAAGAATGATAATCTAAATTAACAATTCTGTAAATAGACTGATTAACAAGGAGGTGTTTTTCAAGTAAAAACTAAGGATTGTTCTTGTTCTTCAGATAGTCCAAATCTGCTTTTACCATCATCTTTACAAGTTCATGGAAACTTACCTGTGGCTCCCAACCAAGTTTGTTTTTTGCCTTTGTATAATCTCCCCAGAGAAAACGAACATCCAGAGGTCTGTAATAACGGGGGTTTATTTCCACTAAAACCTTCCCGGAAGCTTTGTCTATTCCTTTCTCATCAACACCTTCTCCTTTCCATTCAAGCTCTATTCCAACCTCTTTAAAGGCAAGTTCAACAAATTCCCTTACTGAATGGGATTCTCCCGAAGCAATTACAAAATCTTCCGGCTCCTCCTGCTGAAGCATCATCCACATAGCTCTTACATAATCGCCTGCAAAGCCCCAATCTCTTTTAGCATCAAGGTTTCCCAAATAGAGCTTTTCCTCCAAACCGAGCTTTATCGCAGCCACTCCCAAAGTTATTTTCCTTGTGACAAAATTTTCCCCTCTTCTCGGGCTTTCATGATTAAAAAGAATTCCATTGCAAGCGAAAACCCCATAAGATTCTCTGTAGTTTACAGTTATCCAGTAAGCATAAAGTTTTGCAACTGCATAAGGGCTTGAAGGATGAAAAGGAGTTGTCTCCTTTTGAGGAAACTCCGTAGTATTTCCGAAAAGTTCGCTTGTTGAAGCCTGATAAAATTTTGTCTTATCCTGTAAGTTAAGCTCCACTATTGTATCAAGAATCCTGAGTGTACCCACAGCATCTGAATTTGCTGTGTACTCCGGAGCTTCAAAAGATATTCTTACATGACTCTGGGCTGCTAAATTGTATATCTCATCAGGCTGAACTTTAGCTATGATTTTATATATCGAAGAACTATCTGTCATATCTCCGTAATGTAGAAAAATCTTTTGTCCGTTTTCCCTTGCTCTCCTGACTATTGGATCTATTCTGAACCTATTAATAAGGGAACTTGTCCTTCGAACTATTCCGTGAACTTCATATCCCTTTTCAAGCAAAAACTCTGCAAGATAGGAACCATCCTGTCCTGTTATTCCAGTTATTAAAGCTTTTTTGTTCATCTTTTCCTCCTTTTACTCAAGACCAGCGAGGGTCTCCAATATTGCTTCTTTATCCGGTAAAGAAGCATTTGAAAATTTTGTGGTAGCTCCTGTAAAAATCAAAAGCTCAGAGCCTATTGTACCGTTTCTATGCTTGGCAATTATAATTTCAGCTATTCCTCCCAGACGGGTTTCATTCGGAAAATAAATTTCAGGTCTGTAAACAAACATGACAAGGTCAGCATCCTGCTCTATTGCTCCCGATTCTCTCAAATCAGACAAACGGGGTCTTCTTGCACCGGGTCTTTGCTCCACAGCTCTTGAAAGCTGAGAGATTGCAATGATTGGTATATTTAACTCTTTTGCAAGCTCCTTTAATCCTCTTGAGATTAAACTAACTTCACTTACCCTTGATTCTATGTATTTACCGGCTTTCATAAGCTGAATATAATCCACTATAATCAAATCGCACTTATGAATATCATAAAGCCTTTTTGCCCTTGCATTAAGCTCCATAATGGAAATTCCACCAGTCTCATCTATAAAGATATTCATGTTTGAAATATTATTGGCAGAATCATATATTCTCTCTCTTTCTTCGGCTGTTAGAATACCATCCCTTATCTTATTGGAGAAAATTCCCGAATCAAGAGAAACAAGCCTTTTGTATAGTTCTTCTTTACTCATCTCAAGGGAAAAAATTCCGACGCACCCACCTCTTTTTGCCACATTGTAAGCAACATTCAGGGCAAAAGCTGTTTTCCCCATGCCCGGTCTTCCTGCTACAATAATTAGATTCTGCTTTTGAAAACCTCCGGTTCTCTTATCAATATCAATAAAACCAGTTGAAAGCCCAGGATTATAACCTTTCCTCTTTTTCTCAAGTTCTTCCAAAAAAACATTGTGTATCTGTTCAACTTTCACAAAACCTTTGGAAACACCTCCTTCGGCAAGTTCTAAGAGTTTAACCTGGGCCATATCAAGTATTTCTTCCGAAGGAGTAACTTCCTCCGTTACTGAAGATATGAGATTGTTTGCCAGATAAAAGAGTTCTCTTTTTAGAGTCTTCTCTTTGAGAATCTTAACATAATGCTCTATTGTCTCAAGATGAGGGACACCATCGGGAAGCTCTGACACATAACTTAAGCCTCCGGCAGCATCTATAAGATCTCTGTCTCTTAAATATTCCACAAGGGCTACTAAATCACACCTATCATGCTCCTGAAAAACCTCCTTAATTGCTTTGTAAATTATCTGATGGGTTTTTAAGTAGAAATCTTTTTTCTCAAGGTTTAAAAAATCTTCATAAAAGAGTTGATTATTCTTAAGTACAGCTCCTAAAACAGATTTTTCAGTATTTACGCTTGCAGGAAGCTCAGGGACTAAATTCTTTTTCTTTCTCTTCTTTCCCGAATCCTCTTGAGACGAGGCCATCTTTTATTCTTCTTTTTCCACATTAATTTTTAAGAGAGCTTTTACTGAAGGGTGGATTCTAACCTCAACTTCATACTCTCCTAATTTTTTAATGTGTTCATGCAAAAGAATATTCTTTTTATCCACTTCTATCCCTTCTGCTTTAAGGGCATCCTCTATATCAGCTGATGTAACTGATCCAAAAAGAGTATCCTCTTCACCCGCTTTTTTCTTTATTGTTATAGAAAGAGATTCGATTCTGTTTTTCAATTCCTCTACTGTTTTAATTTCTCTTTCCCTCTCTTTCTCGAGTTTTTTCTTTTTCTCCTCAATCATTTTAATATTGCTGTCCGTTACTTTTATAGCAACCCCCTTGGGGATAAGATAGTTTCTTGCGAAACCATCTTTTACCTTTACAATCTCTCCTTTTTTCCCTACATTCTCTATATCTTCCAAAAGTATAATTCTCATTCTTTCCCTCCTATTTCACGATAAATGGTAGTAAAGCCATATGTCTTGCTCTTTTAATTGCTATTGTTAGCCTTTTCTGATGATAGTGACATGTACCGGTAAGTCGCCTTGACATTATCTTTCCATTTTCGTGGATATAATTTTTTAGAAGATTTGGATCTTTGTAATCGATATACCACATATTATGCTTGCAAAACCAACAAAATTTCTTCTTTTGGAAATAATTGGGTCTGTTTCCTTTTTTATTTTGATTATTTGCCATTTTTCTCCTCCTTAAAGATCTGATGCTGATGGTTTTTCAGGTTTTTTAGCTCTTTTCTTTTCTAATTTTTCAGGTTTTTTCAGCTCTCTGTCAAGTTTAATAATAAGCCATCTTAAAATAGCCTCTGTGTGTCTTATTCTGGTTTCAAGCTCCAATGGAATGTTTGGCGGAGCTGTGAAATTAAGAAGAACATAGTAACCTTCGGTGAACTTTTGAATTTCATAGGCAAGGGTTCTTTTTCCCCAATCTTCTTCTCTCGTGATTTCTCCGCCACCTTCAACAATGATGTTTTTGATAATATCAACTGTTTTTTTCCTTTCCTCTTCTGAGAGGTTGGGTTTGAGAATAAACATTAACTCATAATTTTTCATTTAATCCTCCTTATGGTTTTTAGCCTACCGATTCATCGGCAAGCAAGGGTTTTCTTTTATTAAATTTTGTCATAGTTTTTTCAATACCAAGACTTAAAAGACTAATTATAATTTCTGGTATTGTATCAATCGTCTTTTTAATTATTTCAAATTCCTTTTCAGGGAATGCAGACAGCACAAAATCCGCAAGATTATAGTATTTTTCTCCATTATTTATTCCTACGCGCAAGCGAGGGAATTTTTCTGTCCTTAGCTCTTCTATTATTGAAATCATCCCTTTATGTGTGCCTGCGCCCCCTTCTTTTCGCAATCTGAGAGTTCCCAGAGGAAGGTCTATATCATCATATACTATTAAAATCTCCTCTGGTGTTGCTTTTTTTTCATTCACCCACTTTTTTACGGATTTCCCCGATAAATTCATAAAGGTCATTGGTTTGATTAGGTAGTGCCTCTTGCCTTTAAAATTAAATTCTCCATAAACACTGCTGTTTTTACTTTTTCCTACTTTAACATTGAAATTTTCTGCTAATCTATCTATACTCATAAATCCCACATTATGCCTCGTCCTGCAATACTCTTCGCCCGGATTTCCAAGACCAAAGATAAGCACAGTTTTTTATTCTTCCTCAGGTTCACTTTTACCTTTTTCTTCCACTTCAGGTTCTGCTTTTTCTTCTCCCTCAACTTCTTCTTCGACTTCTTCTTCTTCCTCTTCAACTCCAGTTGTGACTGTTGCAATAACAACAGATTCATCTGTAAGTAGGGTGTATTTCTCATCAAGATCAAGATCCGAAACTTTAAGAGACTGACCTGCATGGAGTTCGCTGACATCAACCACTATCTCTTCTATGATATCCTTTGGTAAACACATAAGTTCAATTTCTCTTGTGATAAAATCAAGAAAACCTCCTTCCTGTTTAACTCCTATAGGAGTACCTTTCAAGTGAACAGGAACAGTGATTTCAACCGGTCTGTTAAGATCAACTCTTTTGAAATCAACATGTATGATATCTCTTCCAAGATAATCATATTGAAGCTCATAAATCATGGCATCTTCTGTTTTCTTTCCGTACTTGAGTTTCAGCGTTGTGTTTATTCCCATTTTGGCTTTTAGAATGGCTTTAACATCATCAAGGCTAACAGTAAGAGCTACGCTTTCTTTGTTTTCTCCATAAATAACAGCTGGCAATTTGCCTTCAGCTCTAAGCTTTTTAGCTAACTCTTTTCCCTTTTTTTCTCTTAATTCAGCTTTAATTTCCAAGTGTTCCATTTTTTCACTCCTTTATAAAAATAGTCTGCTAACTGAGGTTTCCTCATGTATGCTTCTTATAGCTTCTCCCAAAAGGGGAGCTGTTGATAAAACCTCTATTTTTTTACATTTTTTTGTTTCTTCGGACAAAGGTATTGTATCTGTAACTATTAATTTTTCAAGGTTTGAATTTCTTATTCTTTCAAGAGCAGGACCTGAAAGAACTGCATGTGTGGCGGCAGCATAAACCTTTGTAGCTCCTTTTTTAATTAATGCCTCAACAGTATTGGTTAAAGTTCCGGCTGTATCAACGATATCATCAACAATAACCGCAATTTTGTCCTTTACTTTCCCTATTATATGTCTTAACTCAGCTTTGTTAGGCTCATACCTTCTTTTATCCACTATTGCAAGGTATGCATTTAACTCCTCCGCAAACATTCTTGCTCTTTCCACCCCTCCGGCATCCGGGGAAACAACCACAATATTTTCTTCCGGCATTATCTTTTTAAAATGCTCCACAAGAATCGGAAGAGCCATAAGATTATCAACAGGGATATTAAAGAAGCCCTGAATTTGAGGGGCATGAAGGTCTATTGTAAGAACTCTGTTAAACCCACTTGCTGTAATAATATCTGCTACCAATCTGCTGGAAATGGGAACCCTTGGTCTGTCTTTTCTGTCCTGCCTTGCATATCCATAATACGGAATAACAGCTGTTATTCTTCCTGCAGAAGCTCTCCTTGCAGCATCTCCCATTATGAGAAGCTCCATAATGTGAAAGTTTACATCATTGGAAAGTGATTGAAAGATGAAGATATCAGCCCCCCTAATATTTTCAAGCATCTGATATCTTATCTCTCCGTCTGAAAAGGTTTTCAAGATTTGGTTTCCCAATGGTAGTTCAAGGTACTCTGCAAGTTTCTCCGCCAATTCAGGGTTGGATGAACCTGCAAAAATTTTAATCTTTTCAAAAAGCACTTTACTACTCTCCTCTATTTTTTGTACTGGGGCGGGAGGATTCGAACCCCCGAATGTCAGGACCAAAACCTGATGCCTTACCGCTTGGCGACGCCCCAAAATTAGAGAAATAATTTTCTCTATTTATGGCCTCAAATAAATATAAACCTTCTTTCTGCGGAATATTTGATCTTTTTTTAAATCCTGCAAAAAAACTTGCTCCGCTTCCACTCATTAATACAAAATCGCTTAAATTAAGCATCTCTTTTTTTACCTCTTTTAATTCAGGGTAGAGTTTTAAAGCTACCTCTTCCAATCTATTAATAAATCTATTAAAATTTCCTCCTAAAAAATGAGCATATATTTTACTTTTATCTCCATATTCTGTCAAGTTTTCGTAAGCAGCCTTTGTGGAAACATTAATTTTCGGAATTTTAAGGAGAAAATATTTATGAGGAGTGGGTGAAACAGGAATAACAATTTCTCCTCTACCCATTACTAAAGCGGATCCGCCAAACAGAAAAAATGGAACATCGGAGCCTATTTTGCAAGCGATTCTCCATAGTTTTTCAAAAGGTATTTTCAAATCTAAAAAATTATTCAATAATAAAAGCACAGCTGCTGCATTAGAGCTCCCCCCTCCAAGCCCGCTACCGGGAGGGATTTTTTTTTCAATAAAAATTCGGATTCCTTCTCTAATTCCAAGAGCATTAACAGCTCTAACCACAGTATTTTTATTATCTATCTTTATATTTTTATCTGAAAACTCTATCTTAACTTTTCCTCTCTTTCTCTCAATTACAATTTTATCTGCAATTGAAATTGTTTGAAATAATGAAAAAATCTCATGATAGCCATCTTCTCTCTTTCCTGTTATTTCAAGAAAAAGATTTAATTTTCCATAGGAATTGGCCTCAATTTTCTCCATTAAAACACTCCTTTATGTTAAAGACTTCTTTATAATTATCCAGCTTTGGTTGTTTGTATGATTTCGGTTGATTAACTTTAAATTTTAAAAGCTTTATCTTTAACAAAAAATCTCCTTTTTTTACCTCTATTTTTTTTGGAAACCCTTGATTATAAGAATCTATCTTTATATATTTATTTTCATATTCCAGATTATAATCATAATTTATTCCAAGATAGTAAAGAAACTCTTTTTCAGTGGTTTTTAAGCCTATTAAGAAATTCATTATTTCTTTAAATGTTCCTATATAAAATAATTTTTTTCTCTTATTTAATAAAACATAATTATCGTCACTTTTATAAAGCTCTGCAAATTCTGTCATAGGAAATCGGTAAAGCTTTAAAATAAATTTTTTATCCCTTTCATAATAAAGCTTTATTCTAAAAGGTGAGATTTTTTTGTTAACATAAATTTTTGCGGAATAAAGAGCTTGGAAAGAGTTTACTTTTTTTACAAAAGTTTTAAGTTTTCTAAGCTTAGAAAAAACATAAGCTTGTCTTTTTATAATTTTTTTATACGGACAAGAGGTCTTGCTTAAAACACTTTCATAAGTGATTTTTGCTTTTCTAAAATTCTGGATTTTAAAGTATAAATCCGCAAGATGAATCTTGATTTCCACATCCTCTGAAAGCACTTCCAATGCCTTTTTAAAGTATTTTTCTGCCTTTTTAAAATCTCCTTTTTTGTAGAAAAAATATCCGACTGTATCCTGTATGGCTGGTGATTCTGATTTTTTCAAAATTTCAATATACTCTTTAATACCCTTTATTTTTGCATTCTTAGTGAGAGCATAGTAGACATAATAATTTATGTAATTTTTGTTTTCCGGTTCTTCCTCAATAGCTCTTTTAAAAAAAGCAAGTGCTTTTGTGGTTTTGTTTTTCTCTTCATAGTATCTTCCATAAAGAAAAAATCTATAACTGTTTTTCAGGATTTTTTGGGGGAGGGAGGAAATTAATTTTTTCATGCATTCTGTTTTATTGAACTCAAGAAGAGTTTTAAAAACAAATGGAATTAATGTTCTTTTCTGAATTATGAAGTTTTTTAATTTATTTAAATTACAATCTGTTTTTATTATGAAAAGAAGTTTGAACTTTTCAGAGTGATTTTTAAGAGAATTTATTATTTCCTGATTTTCTACCAAGAGAGCTGCTTTAAAAATTTTAAATTTTAAGCTATCTGAAAACTTTGAAAAATTCTTCTTTTCATTTAAAAGCTCTTTTAACTTTTCTTTATTCTGAGTTTCGAGAAAGTATGACAAATCAACATCAAAAGAAAAAATTTTGAGAAAGTCGGGATTTATAAAAGAGGGAAGCTCTCTTCGATGCAAATAAAAATGGGAAGCTCTATAACAACCAAACACAAAATAATATCTTGCCAAGAGGTAATGAGTAAAAGGCAGATCTTCGCTTTTACTTAAACTCTCCTTTAAAAGAGGTAAAAGTTTTCTAAATTTCTTACTATAAAAAAGGGAAAAGAGGTAAAATCTCTTAATTCCCATTGATTTTTCAATTAATTTATTATTTTCAATAAATTTTGCAATTTTTTCATACTCTCCCATTTTAAACCATAGGCGTAGACCCTCTTCTATTAGATCAAGCTTTCCCAAAGGTATTGTACTTTCTATGATTGGAATATAAAGATTCTCATCTTTTAAAAGTTCTCCCTTTTTCTTGTTAATAGCATTATCCAAAATGTATTTTGCAACTCTTTCCTTAATTTCATTGCTATTTATCTTTTTAAAATTTGATAGCAACCAATCATAGTCTTTTAACTTTAATTTCAGGAGAGTGATTTCATCAAAGATGGCCTTAATTTTTGTATTTAGGGAATAAGCTTTGGATAATATTTTAATGGCTCTTTCATATTTTCCCGAATACTTTAATGCTTCGCCATAAAAATAAGTTGAAAGAAAATCATCGGGGACTTTTTCCAGATAAAGAGAAAAATACTTTTTAGCATTTTCAAGATCCTCTCCTCTCCCCTCTTTCATAAATTTAAAAAAGTAAACCTTCCCCATATCTTTTAATAATCGCTTGTTGCTTCCATTTATTTTTTCTGCTTTTTTAAAATAATTTATGGCTTTTTCATAATCGATTGTTTCAAGCTCTCCTAATTTAACATAGTAAAAAAAATCCTTGTTTTCTGTTTTTAAAAGAACTTCCCTTGCTTTTTCCACCTCTCCAATGTTTTCCAGAAAAGTTGCCCAACCATAATTAAAATAAAGATTCAAGTTTTTTACAGGATTTAGAAGTAGCAAAAGATTAAAAAAAAGTACAATTCTCATAATGGGATTTTATCATAAATATGAAGGTTATTCACACCAATGCTTTTTATTTTTGTATTTTAGAAAGAATCAGGTCTACCTTTTTTAGAATGTCGATTGGCTTAATTTTAGTCATACAAATTGGGTTGGAACATTTTCTCTTAAAACAACCGGAACATTTCAGTTTATAGAAAACAACTTCCGAAATCGGGTTTACAGGACCGTTTCTTGAAGGAAGAGTGGGACCAAAAAAACTTACTGTTGGAGTTTTTACAGCTTCCGCAATATGAAGGGGAAGAGTATCTCCGCTAACTAAAAGCAAGGAACTTTTAATTAAAGGAAATAATTCTTTAATGGTAAAGGGAGGAGCAAGAAGAGCACCGGATTCCAAAGCCACTTTTGCAGCATCTTTTTTCTCAAAATCATTTCCCCACAATACAAGGGGAATAAAATTTCTATCAATAATACCTTTTGCTATATCTATCCACTTTTTCACACCAAGCCTTTTAGTTTCCCATCCTCCTCCCACATTGAGAATAATTACTTTTTTAGTATTTATGTTTTTTAACTTCTCTTTAACACCATTTTCTAATTTTTTTGTGAAATTGAAAGATGGAAAAGAGATGGTAGTTGTTTTTATATTAATGGAGGAGAGAAGATGTATATTTTTACTTATAATATGCTCTGTTTCTTCAAAATAAGGGACCGTTTCTTTGTAAAAAAAACGAGATGTTTTTTCTCTTAGATTTTTGTTTGAAAATCCAATTTTTCTTTTTGAATTAATTAAAGAGGTTACCACAGCGGATTTCATGGTCCCCTGAAAATCAAAAAGAATATCAGCTTTTATGCTCTTCAGTTTTCTGATTTTTGAGATATTTTTTACTATTTTCTTACCTCTTCTTAAATCTTTTGTGTCAATTGTGTAGATTTTGTCAATTCCATCCACCATTTCAAGAATTTCCTTTCCATTCTTTTCCACTATCCAGGTAATTTCTGATGAGGGGAATTTTTCCCTTAATAATTTAAAAGCGGGAAGAGTGTGGATTATATCTCCCAGAGAGCTGAGCTTCACAATTACTATTTTATCCATAAAGCTCCTCTATCTTTTTTATTATATCAGTAGTAGAATGTTCCTTTTTCTCTCCTACAATAATAGTTCTAATTCCAAGAGAAGCGGAAAATTTACTTTCAGCTACAGTTTCCACCGTATAATCGGGTCCTTTCACATGAAAGTGCGGTTTTAATTCCTTGAGTATATTTTTTACTGTGTCCTCCTCAAAAATCACAACATAATCCACAATATTAATGGAAGCAACTAAAAGACTTCGCTCCTTTTCATTCATTATTGGTCTATTTTCCCCTTTGAGTTTTTTTACAGAAGAATCACTGTTTATTGCAACTATCAAAATATCTCCGAGCTCTTTTGCTTTTTTGAGATAGACAATGTGCCCATAATGAAGAAGATCAAAAGCTCCATTGGCAAGAACTATCGTTTTTTCCTCTTTTTTAAGATTTTTAACTATATCTTTTAAAGAGCTCAGAGATTTTATCTTTGTACTTGTTAATTCCATTAATAAGTTCCTCCGGCGTTATTGTTGAGGCACCTGCTTTCATTACAGTTAAAGCCCCGGCGACATTGGAAAGGATTGCAGATTTGAAAAAACTTTTTGAGATTATCCAGGAAGATGCGAAAACAGAAATCACTGTATCTCCTGCTCCTGTAACATCAACAATATTTTTATCTCCAAAAATAGGAATTTTATATTCATTTGAATTTTTTTCCATAAGATACATTCCTTCGGAACCCAAAGTTATTAGAATAGCTTCAGCTTGTGTAATCCTCAGAAGTTTTCTTCCTACTTTTTGCAGGTTGTTATTTTTTATTTTCAAATTGGCAGATTCATAAGCTTCTGTTATGTTCGGGGTAGCTGATGTAATACTTCTGAATTTAGAAAGCTCAAATCTTGAATCCACAAAAATAGGAGGTAGATTACTTTTATCCTTCTTTAGTTTATTTAAGGTTTTATAGGAACTAATCCCATACCCATAATCTGAAAAAACAATAACATCATAGTTTCTATATATAGAATCCAGAATCTCAAAGAATTTTTTTGGAAGATTTTCAATTCTTTTACCTCTATCTATTCTAAAAACCTGCTGCTTCCTGGTATTTGTTTCTCCGGCAAGAACCCTTGTTTTTAAAGGAGTTTTAAACTTTTTTGTTTTAAGTATCATTGAATCTGAAATTCCACTATCTACCAAAAGGCTTTTTATCCTTTCGCCTTCTTCATCCTCTCCCACCACTGATAGTGTATCAATTTGAGCCCCTAAGTCCTTAAAATTTCTTACTGTGTTTCCTCCCCCGCCAAGTTTGTATTCAACAAAATCCTCTTCCAGCACAAGAATAGGAGCCTCTCTTGAAACCCTTGATGTTGTTGCATAGACATACTTATCCACTACAAAATCGCCGACTACTAAAACCCTGATACTTTTAAAGTTCTTTACTATCTTTTTTAAATTTTCCATATATCAAATATCATCTATCTTAGCAAGACAGCTTTTTTTAAGTTTTAGAATTTTCTTCCACCTTTTTTTTGATTCTTCAACCTTTTTTCTGTAATTTTCACTTTCAAAATACTCCAAAATTCTTTTTCTTATCGGGAAAATCTGAGAATCACACTTCCACATGTATGTTTTGCTGAAAAGTCCGTACCTGATGCAATCTCTATAAACAGCCCAAGCCAAGTTTACAAAACCCAATTCTTCTATGAATTTCTCATAAAGAGCCCTAAATTCCCCTTCTTTTTCCGGGTGCAAAAATTTAAAATAATCTTTATACATCATAGCATTATGGAAGAACTGAGGTTTTGCCTGAATCCCATCTACCTCAAGCTCTCTCGCGAGTACTCTAAAAAGAATATAGAGTTCTCTTTTTATTCCCAGGCCCGGATATTTTTGTCCCGGTAATTTTTTTCTTTTTTCAGTAAACCTTGCTTTCGGGTTCTGAAGTGTCAGCCACTCTATTGTAAGGAATTTTAACCTTTGTTCCCCGAAAAATGCTTTCATTTCGTCCGTGGGAGCAAAATTTTCTATCTTTATTTTCAAATCAACTATAAGATGATCCTTATTCTTAAATTTATCATAAATAGTAAGCCTCTGAAGAGCCATATCAAGAGGCTCTATTTCTATTTTCAGCTCTTTAAAACCTAATTTACTTGCTTTTTTCACGAGACCAAGCCTTTCTATAAAGAGAAACATTTCCTTTAAGGTATATCTGTTTAAAAATAGGGAAGAACCCTCTGAGTACTGAAGCTGGTTAAAAATATCCTTTTCGCTTATCTCCAAGATATCATAGTCTTTATCTTTCATCTTTTAGTTTACCTTTTTAATGTTAATTAGTCAATTCTACGGTTTTCTTTTATTCTTTGTTTATAGATCTCCTTCCTTGATTTTTTCCTGTTTTTCATATATAAATATAGGGATTGCGGAGAGGTGCTGGAGTGGCTGAACAGGGTCGCCTGCTAAGCGATTGTCCCGGCAAAACCGGGACCGTGGGTTCGAATCCCACCCTCTCCGCCACTTAAACCGATGACACAGAGCAAAGATAATTTAACCCCTGTAATGAAACAGTATCTTGAGATTAAGGGGGAGTATGAAGATACAATCCTTCTTTACAGAATGGGGGATTTTTACGAACTCTTTTTTGAAGATGCTATTGAAGGGGCGAAGATTCTCAATATAGCATTAACTTCAAGAGACAAAAACAAGGAAAACCCGATTCCAATGTGTGGTTTTCCATATCATGCTGCTGATACATACATAAAAAAACTCTTGGAGGCTGGCAAGAGAGTTGCTGTATGTGAGCAGGTTGAGGATCCTAAAAAGGCTAAAAAAATAGTAAAAAGAGAGGTTGTCAAAGTCCTTACACCGGGAACCGCTCTCGAATATGAGGATAATAAAGATAATAATTTTATAGCAAGTATTTTTCTTGATGGAAATAATTGGGGGCTCTTTCTTTTGGATATTTCCACAGGAGAAGCTTTTGCCACTGAAGAGGAAAATGATTTTGAGCTAAACAGACTTGTGGAAGAAATAAATAAGTATGCTCCATCTGAGCTTATTCATCAGCAATCGAATGATTCCACAGTATATAATATTTTGGATAGAATTTTTACAAAAAACATAATTTTAAATGAAATTGAAGATTGGCACTTTAATTATGAAACAGGAGTCAAAGCAATAAAAGAGAATTATAAAGTTAATACTCTTGAAGGATTTGGCCTTGATGGCAAAAAAATGAGCGTTTCAGCGGCCGGTGGACTTTTCAGGTATGTTAGCAAAGTAAGAAAAGGAAATTTACCGGAATTTAAGACAGTAAGATTTTATTCCAAGAGTGATTTTATGATAGTTGATTCCATATCAATGAGAACTTTGGAAATTTTCAAAGAATCACGGAGTCAAAAAAAAGAGGGTTCTCTTTTCTGGGTGCTCGATCAAACCGAAACTTCAATGGGAAGCAGAACTTTAAAGAATTGGATAATGCACCCTTTAATGGATGTAAATGAGATAAGAAATAGACAGGATGCAATTGAGGAACTTATTGGTAAAACAATTGAAAGAAATGAGCTCAGGAAGAAAATAGGAAATATTTTTGACCTTGACAGGTTATCTTCTAAAATCTCTTCGGAAAACGCAAACCCGAAAGACTTAATAGCGCTTTTATCATCTGTTGAAAAATTGCCTGATATTAAATTTTATCTGAAAGATTCAACATCCTCCCTATTAAAAGAGATTTACGAAAATATAGATACTTTGCAGGATATTAAAGAACTTATAAAATCTTCCATTAATGAAAATCCGCCTTATACTTTAACAGATGGAGGAATAATAAAAGATGGATATTCTCAGGAATTGGATGAATTAAGGAAAATTTCTCTTTCCGGAAAAGAATATATTGCATCTCTTGAAATCAAGGAAAAGGAAAGAACAGAGATTAGCTCTTTGAGAATAGGCTATAATAAAGTTTTTGGTTTTTACATTGAGATTTCGAAAGCTGCTTTAAAGGGAAAAATTCTTCCTCCTGATTATATAAGAAAACAGACTCTTGTTAATTCTGAAAGATATATTTCCGAAGAACTAAAAAAATATGAAGAAATGGTAATAGGAGCAGAGGAAAAAATAAAAAATCTTGAGTACGAGCTTTTTGTGGAAATTAGAAAAAAGATTAAGGAAAATGTAAAGAGAATTTTAAAAACCTCTGAGGCAATTTCAATTCTTGATGTCCTCTTGTCTTTATCAGAGGTTGCAATAAGAAATGGTTATCATCGACCTGTAGTTTATGAGGGTGATACAATTGAGATTGTTCAGGGAAGACATCCGGTTGTTGAAAGGCTAAGTACTAAAACTTTCGTTCCCAATGATACATATTTGAATACAACTACTGATCAAATAATAATACTTACAGGTCCCAATATGGGAGGAAAATCCACTTATTTGCGGCAGGTTGCACTTATAACCCTTTTGGCTCAGATAGGCTCATTTATTCCGGCAAGCTCAGGCAAAATAGGCGTTGTGGACAGGATTTTCACAAGAATAGGGGCTTCGGATTATTTAGGGGGAGGACAATCGACATTTATGGTTGAAATGGTTGAGACTGCAAATATATTAAACAATGCAACAAGTAAAAGTCTTGTTCTTTTGGATGAAATAGGAAGAGGTACTTCCACTTATGATGGGATGGCAATAGCATGGGCTGTTCTTGAATATCTTCACAGTAATGGAAAAATCAGGCCAAAAACTCTTTTTGCCACTCATTATCATCAACTTACAATGATAGAGGAGTATCTTAAAAGGGTAAAAAATTATCACATAACAGTGAAGAAAACAAAAAAGGGAATGGTCTTTCTATATAAGGTTTACCAAGGACCGAGCGATGAGAGTTTCGGGATAGATGTTGCGAAACTTGCAGGAATTCCTGATAATGTTGTTAAAAGAGCAAAAGATATACTTTTTTCAATAGAAAGAAAGGATGGTATTATTGAAAGGAAAAAGATAGAGGAGAAGTTCGGGGGGAAGACTATTTTTGATTTTGAGGTAAAAAAGGAGAGGGAAAAGGGAGATGAAAGGTTTGAGGAATTAAAAGAATTCATAGGAAAAATAAATATAAATGAAATTTCTCCTTTACAAGCATTAAATTTACTTAATGAGATAAAGGAAAAGGTTGAAAGAAAAGAGTAAAATGGCAGCGCTACGGGGATTCGAACCCCGGTTTGATGGCTGAGAACCACCCGTCCTAGGCCTGGCTAGACGATAGCGCCGCTTGAAAGGTGATATTATAAAATAAAATAGCCTCTGATTCAAGCGGTCTTAGAGGATTGATTTCTCTAATATATAGACAATACTTGAATACCAATCGTATTTAATCTGTTTATATATAGTCCTATCAAGCACCCAGTAAGACTGATTAATCCTTTTTGAGTACACGGGGATTCCGTTTTTATTATATTTTGTTGCCATTAAGTATTTATATTGAAAGAAAGGGAAGAGTCTTAATCCCTTTTTCTTCCAAAAAACTATATATTCATCAGATGAGGAGGATATTAAAAGATTTGTTGTATAGTCTGTTTTAAGACTTCTTTCCCAGATAATATTTAGGTTATTGTCAAATTTTATTATTATTAATTCTCTTTTTTTATCAATTGAATATAAAGAGGAAACAAAGGAAAAGATAAAACCATCGGTGGTTTTAATTATTTTAGGGTTTGCTTTTATTATGTTTTCATGTTTAAACTTTCTCTTTTTTATTATATCTCCATTTTCATTAAAAATGGTAAAAGTGATAAAGGATTCTTTTTTTTCATTGGTACTTTTTTCTATTGAAGTAATAAGTATTTTTTTATTATTTAAAACAATGGAAGGAGCGGGAGAAACTATATAATTTTTTTCTCCAATGTCTTTAATCCAGATTATGTTACCATTTGAATCTGTTTTTAAAATTTTAGTTTTTATTGGAATTTTTTCTCCCAAGACAACACAGATATGGATATAATTGTTTTCATCATCTACAAAAGTTTTTACTATGGAAGAGGTAAGGCCTCCTATACTGAAATCTCTTTCCAAAAGTAATTCTCCATTCTGTTTTAATTTTGCAAAATAACTCTTTGTTATTCTCATGTTTGTAATATGACTTCCACTTATAAGAATTTCTTTATTTTTGTCGATAACCAAGGAGGAAACAGTAATGTTTGAGAATTTTTTGCTTTTGAGAAAGATTTTTCTTTTGATTAGCTTGTTATTTTTTTCGCTGTTTATTATTTTGGAAAGAGACATTCTATCCCATGGAAACAGCCCGTATCCGAATGAGTATATTATTATATTATTGCTTCTGCTTTTTGTTGTTATATAAAGTTCGCCATTCGGAGAATCTTCTCCGATTGAGGCGGACATGGGAATTGTGAAATTATTAAGAAATTTCATCTTTTCATAACTAAAGTATTTTAGTTTTTTATTTTCTTTTTTAGGTAAAATATTAACAATTAAGGATAGAATTATATAAAGGGATAAGAGGGAATAAATAGTAATTTTTTTTCTCTTTTTTCTCTTTTTTCTCTTTTTTCCTTTTATAAGCACATGTTCCAGATCTTTTTTTTGGATTTTTTCTAAGTCTTTTTTTAATTCTGAAATATTTTCATATCTTTTTTCCTTTTTCTTATTGGTTGCTTTTTTTATTATTTTGTTAAGTTCTTTTTCAATTATTGGGTCTGTTAATTCCACTTCTTTTGTCTCTCCAAACATAATTTCTTCAACCACACTTGTTAGAGTATTGCTCTTTATCATCTTTTCTTCTGAAAACATTTCATAAAGAATGACACCGAGAGAAAAGATATCTGTTCGTTCATCAAGGCCTTTACCTTCAAGTGCTTCTGGAGACATATAATTGAGAGTCCCTCTGATTTTAATACTTTCTCCTTCTGAGATGGTAGTGGTAATTGTTAATGAACCTGTAATGTCTGAAATATCATTTTTTATGAATTTTGATACACCGAAATCAATGATTTTAACCTTCTTATCTTTAGTAATCAGTATATTTGAGGGTTTTAAATCTCTATGAATTATTCCTTTAGAATGTATAGCCTCCAATCCATTGCATATTTGGATTGCTATATCTATTTTGTCCTTGAATGTTAGCTCTCCCTTGTTTATCTTTTCTCCTAAAGATTCCCCCTCTATGTATTGCATGACCATAAAGCTTGTTTTATCTTTTACTATAAAGTCGTAAAGGGTACAGACATTTTCGTGTTCTATTTGAGCTAATTTTACAGCTTCTTTTTCAATTTTTTTAACACTGGTTGCAAGAGGATTCTTTATTATTTTTATTGCTACATTTTTTTTTAATTTTCTATCGTATGCTTTGTAAATAACACCCATTCCCCCTTCACCGAGTTCTTTAATGATTTTGTATCTTTCTGAGATAGCCTTAAAGGCAATTAAATTATCAAAGCTAAAGGATTCCGTTTCGTTTATTCTATTTTTCTCCATGGTTTAAAGGATTAAAAATATTAGAACATCTGAAAAAAATAGTCAATATCTTCTATTTTTCTAAAACTTTTACAAAGAGGAGAGAGTTAATGCTTTTCTATAGAAAAAAGACAAGCTCAACTTGAGTGCCGGTATTTTTTTCGGATAAAATTACTAATTTATCAGCAAATCTTTTCATATTTGGAATCCCCATACCAGCCCCGAATCCCATTTCTCTTATGTAATCAGGAGCCGTGGAAAAGCCTTCTTTCATTGCTTGATCAAGGTTTTCAATACCCACTCCATTATCAATTACCCTCACTATTATTTTATCTTTTTTCAAAAAACATAAAATTTCCCCTTCTCCTTTACTGTGGATAACCACATTGGTTTCAGCTTCATAAACTGCTATTCCCACTTTTCGAGCTATATCCTGATTTATACCTTTTTTAATCAGAAAATTTTTTAGTATCGCTGCTCCCTCACCTGCTTTACTTATGTCGGATGTGTCTATTCTGTGTCTGAATTCAGCATCCTCTCTGTATAACTTTTCTCCTGTAATTAGAGAAAGTTCTTTATTGAGAATTGAATCTCTCTTTTTATCGTGAAGGTATAATAAGTTAAATTTATCTAAAATTTTATGAAGGATGTCCACCTTTGTTAGAATCCCGCAGAGAGTGCCATTTTTGTCAACTACCGGAAATCTTCCGAATTTGAATTTATCAAATTTTTGAACAATGGTGGGCAGTGTTTCATCCTTATTGAGAGAGACTACATTTTTTGTCATAATGTTTTCTATATCTTCTTCTATTTTTCCCATTTCAAGAGCTTTAATTATATCTTCAATACTGATTATGCCAATTAGTAGGTTTTTATCATCTACAATTGGAATACCCGAAATCTTTTTTATTTTCATAAGTTCTTTTGCTTGAGATATCTTTTTATCCGCAGTGAGTGTACTTACATGTTTCGTCATTATTTCTTCTGCTGTAAGATCTTCGAAGATAAAAGCGTATTTACTTAATCTGCACTCCTGGTTATTACTCATCTATTCCTCGTAAGCCGGCTGTATATAGTTTTCCGCATGCTGAATACATGTAATTATTTGTTTTTATTATAATTAGATTACTCCCTTTAGCCATATTAATTGTTTCCGGTGGAATTTCTTTCCCCCTTACGAAAATTAATCCCATAAGATCTGTTACTATGGCGGTTCTCACTGCCTGTGCAGATGTGTTACCGGTAAGAATTAACATCCCTGGTTTTGAAAGAGCTAAAACATCGCTCATCATATCGGCAGCTCCTATTAAATTTACCTCTTCATTGAGCTTATCTTTACCTATGATTAATTCACCTTTAAGTATTGTAAGAATCTCTTTAACTTTCATTATACCCTCTTTGTGTAATTAATAAAATAATATAATTCTTTTTTCTTAAATTGTCAAGATTTTAACAATTTAATAAAAACGAAACCCGCTTCTGTTTTTTAGCGTCTTTTTTTTAAATTTCTTCTCTTTTTTCCAAGATTTCTTTTAACTTATCTTCGCCCAAGTACTCTTTTATATATTTGTCCCCTATGCTTTCAAGCTTACCTCTTATAAATTCAACAAGTTCATCTATGTTAAATTCCTCTTTTTTCTTGAAAAGATTTCTTTTCCAATGAAGAAGATATCCTGAAATGCACATTGGTTGGTATCTTTTGTAAAAATCTTTTTTAAAGAGATTTTTCAGAGATTTGGGATTTTCCACATCAAGACTGTTCCAATCTATTTTAAAGCCTAACTTTAAAAGTAGGTTTCTTCTTTCCTCTCTTGTGTTTGATTCGTAAAGAGGAGAGAAGTAGTTAACTTTATACTTTTTTGAATAATCTTTGATTAATTGTAGGTATTCGGGAAAATTGTCTGCGGTAACAATGATTTTTTCGCCGTCAGGAGCTTGTTCCCAATTGGCTCCGTCTGTATAATCATAGATTCCGTTTTCAAGAGCATAGAGTATACTCATCACTGCCATTGAAGCTCTGCAAGGGATACACCAGGATGTTTCATTCCCAAATCTTTTTGAATTTTTCCAAAAGCCTTTTACCGCCATTTCCTTGAAAAGAGCTTTCATATTGATAAGGTTGTAAACTACCTTATCTTCTCCTAATAGTCTTTTTAAATTTTCAACATTTGGTTTGCTAAAGTTCATCCCAAAGTGAAGATAGCCTTTGTAAAATGTTAAAAGGTGAACTTTATTATATTTTTTCCCGAGCTCATAAGCTAAGTAAAGGGAATCTATCCCTCCCGAAAATTGAATTACAACCTCATTTTTTTTCATCTGTTTCTCCTTATTTTTTATCACCTATTTTATCTTATTTTTACCTGATGTGTAAAACAATTTCCTAATTGGTAGAGAGATCTTTTAATATTAGCGGAAGTGTTCTTTTCAGCTTTTCTATTGAAGTAAAGGAAAAAGATATCCTTAAATCTTCAAGAGATTCCCCTTTGTATTTTCTTAAAGTTTCTATAATCCTTTTTTCTGAAATTTTTGAAAGAGGGGAAAACTCTATCGTCAGTTTTTCATATTTGTAATCCATTTTGATTATTCTTAATCTCAGAGAATAAATTCTTAACATAACAACAAAAATAAGATTTTTTATTTCTAATGGAAGATTTCCGAATCTATCAAATAGCTCCTCTTCCAATTCCTTTAATTCGGAAAGGTTTTTAATTGAAGAAAATCGTTTGTAGAGGGCTAATCTCTGGGATGATTGAGGGATGTATGCTTCCGGTATTATATAAGTTAGAGGTAAATTTATTTCCGGAGAAACTTCATATTCTTCCTCTCCTTTCATCTCTTTTATAGTTTTATTTAGAAGCCAGAGATAGTATTCAAATCCCACTGCTCTAAGATGCCCATGCTGCTCTTTTCCCAAAAGATTTCCCGCTCCTCTTATCTCAAGGTCCATTGCAGCTAATCTGAAACCAGAGCCTAATTCCTGAAATTCTCTTATGGCTTTGAGTCTTTTTTTAGCTTTTTCATTTAAAAGATGTTTTGAATTTATAAGAAAATAAGCATAGGCTTTTCTATTTCCCCTTCCGATTCTTCCTCTTAATTGATAGAGCTGGGAGAGCCCGAAATTCTGAGCATCAATCACAATTAGAGTGTTAACATTTTCTATATCAATTCCATTTTCAATGATGGTTGTGGAGATTAAAATTTTTGTCTTCTTATTAATAAAATTGAGCATCCTTTCTTCTATGGTTCTATTTGGTAGCTTTGAATGGATTATTGTGTTTTCAATTGAAGGTATTAATCTTTTTATCAGATTTCCGAAACTTTCTATTCTTTCTATGTTGTTGTAAATTATGTAAACCTGACCATCTCTTGCAATTTCAAATTTTATAGCTTCCTTTATTATTTCCTCATTGTATTCCTCTACAATTGTAGCAATTTCCATTCTTCCAGGGGGAGGAGTTTCTATAATACTAAGATCTTTAACCCCTGAGAGAGCCATATTCAGGGTTCTCGGGATGGGAGTGGCGCTTAAACTTAAAACATGGATGTTTTCCTTCATTTTTAGAATTTTATCTTTGTGTTTTACTCCGAATCTCTGCTCTTCATCTATTATCAAAAGAGCTAAATTTTTAAATTTAATTTTGTCTGATAAGAGAGCATGGGTTCCTACTATTATATCTATTTCTCCTTTTTCTATTTTTTCATAGATTTTTTTCTTTTTTGCAGGGGTAGTCATTCTTGATAATTCCTCTATTTTATAAGGAAAGCCTGAAAATCTTTTTTTAAAATTTCTAAAATGCTGCTCAGCTAAAATAGTTGTGGGGCATAAAAGTGCTACCTGTTTTTTGTTCGAAACTGCTCTGAAAGCTGCTCGCATTGCTATTTCGGTTTTTCCGAATCCTACATCTCCACAGAGAAGTCTATCCATGGGTTGTTCCTGTTTTAAATCATAGGATATCTCTTCCCAGCTTCTCTTCTGATCTTCTGTTTCCTCAAATTCAAAATTTGAGATAAAAAGAGCTTCCTTTTCCTCGTCCGGATAAAGAGGGGAGGCTTTTAGTGATTTCCTCTTTGCGTATAATTTTAGAAGATCTCTTGCTATTTTAAATATTCCAGATTTAACTTTTTCGCGTGTTCTTGTCCAATTCTTACTCCCAAGCTTATCCAGAACCGGTATATAACCTTCGGGACCTGAGTATCTATAAACAAGATTAAAATCTTCAATAGCAACATAGACTTTATCTCCTCCGGAATATTCAAGTACAAGAAATTCCGAATAATTATCTTTTATCTTAAGTTTTTTTATTCCTTTAAAAAGGGCTATTCCGTATTTTGTATGGACAACAAAATCGCCCTCTTTGAAACCGAGTTGAAAATGAAAAGAAGCAGCTTTCTTTTCTATTTTTCTCTCTTTGGCTTTTTTAAAAAAATGGACGAAATTTATATTTACTCCTTCTGAAAGGACAAAGGAAAATCCATCCTCTATTTCATCTTTTACAAAGTAAATTTTTGTAAAGTTTTTTTCATCAATCTCTTTAATAATTTTTTCCTTTATTTTTTCATCTTTTGTAAAAATCAGAAAGATTTCATTTTTACTTTTTTCAACCGTTTCAGAAAAAGAATTTTCATTAAAATTTAGTTTTCTATAGGGAAAATAGAAAGCATTTTTTTCGGGGATGTGTGAAAATTCCAAAGAATTAAATGTCTTGGCAAAAGGTATGTTTTTCTTAAAAAATAGGTTTAATGGAGGTGAAAGAAAGAAGGAGATATTTTTTTCCCGATGTTTTTGCCAGTCTTCTTTTAATTGTTTTATATAATCTTCATAATTTTCAATATCCTTTATAAATATTTTTTCTTGTTCTATTAATAAGGAATCTTCATTATTAAGAAAGACTCTGAATATTTCTTCTCCCTGGAAGTAAAGCCCCTCACTCCAGTATTTGAATAATCTTTTTAATATATTACTTGTTAGAGAGTTATCCCATTTCTTTTTAAGAATAGGTTTTAAGTCCTCTTTTTCTTTTTTTGTTAAAAATTCTGCTATCGTAAGTATTTGAGCTTTTTCTATTTTTTTAATTGTTCTTTGTGTTGAAGGGTCAAAGTGCCTTATGGAAAAAATTTCATCACCATCAAAATCTATTCTTATAGGAAAAGATTCTCCGAGAGGGAAAATATCTATAATGTGACCTCTTACAGAGAAATCTCCTTGATAAATTGTAAGATCTCTTTCAGAATAAGAAAATTGTCGTAATTTTTTTATCAAAAATTCTTGAGAAATCTCCTCTCCTGTTTCTATTTTCAAACTATATTCTTTTATTGCTGAGAGTGGAGGAAGAGGGAATAAAAGGGAGTTCGGATCTGTAATAATAACTTTTTTTCTGTCCTTTTTTAAAATAGAAATAAAAGCTCTTATTCTTTCGTAAGAAATGAATAGTGGAGTATCTTTTATTAGATAAGGGGAGTTATAGGAAGAAGGGAGCAGTAAAACATCGGTTTCTTTATTGTAAAGATTTAAGAAAGATGAGATTTGTTTTTTCAAAATGAATATATCCTTATCTGAAATTATCAAAAAATCATTGCTGGATTTTGAAATAAAAGATGAAATTAAGTGTGAGAAACCACTATCGAAGGGCCTTATTATTTTTGCTTGTTTTTTTTCATTGAAACTCTTAATTAATTCTTTAAATTTGTTATATCCAAATAAAAACTTTACTACATTGGATTCCATTATCTAAAAAAAATAACAGTATAGTGGGACAAAAGTTCTTTTTTCCAGTATTTTTCAAGTTTTGTTGCTCTTTCGAGTTTTATCTTTTTTTCAATGATTGCGGCTGCTTCCGTAAGAGGTTTAATGGGTAAGTTTAATTTTTTTTGATTGGGTAGATATACTTTTTTGTAATAATTTTCTATTTCATCAAATCTTACTATTACCTTTGACATTAAAACTTTCTCTTTCATTTTATTAAAAAAAAGATAATCTTTTATAAATTTACTAAGATCCTCTAAATTCATATTGTATACTTTTAATTGTTTTTTCAGGTTTTCAATACCTCCATAATCCTCTATTAATTTTTCTTTAAATGAATTTATATTAAGATCCTCTGAGGTCTCATAATCTCTTTTAAATTCATAGATAACAGCCTTTATGAGGATTATTTTATTTAAAATGTCTTCATCAGTCAAACTTTTATCTCTGAAAAAGAAATCCCGTGCAAGGGAAAGATCAAAAACTGTTATATATTCATTCTCAAATTTCACAAGTGGTAGATCAATAGTTATGGAATTTAAAGTTGAAACTAACGCAAGACTAAAAAATATTACCCACCGCAAAATATACATGGAATTTCCTCCTAACTTTTTTTTCAAGATTCCAGCCAAAATCTATTCTTAATGGGCCCAGTGGAGTTCTGTATCTTAAGCCTATCCCAACAGCATCATCAAAACTTTTTTTCCAGATATCCGAGGTTTCCCTCACTATATTTCCCTTATCATAGAAAAAGGCTACTCTTAGGTCTTCAATGGGAAGAGGTGATGGAAGTATTATTTCAAAATTATTTAAAAGTTCAGCTTTTCCTCCCAATGGAGCTCCTGTTTCTGGATCAAGGGGGCCGAGTTCATCTATAGCATTTCCTCTAAAAGAGGAGCTTCCTCCTGCAAAATATCTTTCTACAATGGGTATATTCCCCCATCCTGCTCCCCACCTTATATTATCAAAAATTACGATATCATTTTTTAATAACCAGAACTTTTGATATTTTCCGGAAATTTTGAGGTATTTTGAAGTTGTTCCTAAAAATGGAAAGGCATAGGTAAGATTCATAGAATAAAAATTACCATGAGTGGGATTAAAGGGGTCATCTCTTTTATCTCTTGTATATGAAAAAGCTATGTTAGTTGTTGAAAAAGGTGCATTTTCCCTGTCAACCTCAGAAGGGGAAATATTTAATGATAGCAATTTTGTATTGACAATTGAGAAGTTCATAGAAAAAAATGATTTTGTTTCTATTTTTTTTATAAGATTTACCGTTAAGCCTCTCCTTCTATAAGAATAACTTCTTAAAGACTCCTCTTCAAACCAGGAACTAAAAAATGATTTTAACATAAAAGAAGTTTTCCACGGGGTATCAAAACTCAGAATAATTCTCTTTTCATTTTTACCATATTTCATTACAAAAGAGTAAGAATTTGCTTTTCCAAAAAGATTGTATTTTTGGTATTCAAGCATAAGTTTTAAGCCAACTCTTTCACCCCACCCAAGGCCATAACTCAGATAATCACTTTTTTCCGGGGCTGTTTTTATGATTATTACCTTTTTATTTTTTGAAATATTCAGAGTTTTTATTTCTATCCTTTTAAATACGCCAAGACTTTCGAGAGTGTTAAGAGAAAGTTGAAGCTTTTTTTTATCAAGATAGTCTCCTTTTTTCAGCTTAATACTATTCCAGAAAAGGGAATTATTTATATTTTTCTCTCCGATCCATAATATATCATGTACGGTAAATCTCTCTCCCTCTTTTACAATAAAAGTTAATGATATGAAATTCCCTTTTTTTTCTATTTTAGTGTCTATTTTTATATTATCAAACCCTCTCTTATAGTATTCAGTGAGAAGGGAAGTTTTCCATCTTTGAATTTCACTGTTGTTAAATGGTAATGATTCTTTTATCCCAATTTTTTCTTTCAAGTATAATATATTAAAAAAGTGGATCCCCTTGAATTTTATATTTTTAATGATAGTTTGGGGGCCTTCATTTATTATGATTTTAAGGTTTAATCTACTGTTAATAGGTGTAGCATTGTAAAATACTTTTGTTCTTTTAAATCCATTATTCCAGTAGAAAATTTGAAGTTCGTAGATGATGTCTTTTAAGACAGAGGCATCAAAGTAACCGTAATAGAAAAATTCTTTAATATATTTTGAGATTATTTTTTTTAATTCTTTGTTTGAAAAATGTATATTCCCTTTAAAACTAATCTTTCCCAATCTAAATCTTTTCCCTTTTTTAACTATGTATGAGATTCTTAAATAATCTTTTTTTTCTCTTTTTCTTATCTCCACATTTGGAAAAAAATATCCCTTTTTTCTCAGCTCAAACAAAATTTTATTTTTCCCTTCTTCTATTGCCCATGGTGGGAAAACGACATTCTCCCATAAGGGATAAAAAATAGATTTTTTTATCCTAATTCCAATAACATTTAATATTATTTTTTTTCCTTTTTTTGATTCAAATATAATGTTTACTTTATTTTTACTTGGCCTTTTTACTTTTGAATTTACAGAACACATGAAGTATCCTCTTTTTTTCAGATAGTTGGATATTATCCTTTCTGACTCTTTTAAGTCTGAGATTCTAAAAATCTTCGATCTTTTGATTTTAATCTTTTTTGAAATACCCAAAATATCACTTTTTGTTAATCCTTTAAATGTAATATCCTCTGTAATAATTCTTCCTTCTATTTTATAAAATATTTTTAAAACATTTTTATTTTTTACTTTTACAAGAATAAACTTATCTTTATTTACAAGATAACCGTTTTCCTCTATTATTTTTGTTGTGTTTTTTATTATTTCTTCAATTTTTCTCTTTGAAAAAGGCTTTTCTTCCAATTCTTCTCTCAGTTTTTTATATAAAGATTGTTTTAAATTTTTGTCTATTTTAAAATGAGAAAAAGAAAGATGGATTTGATCTATTGTAATTAGGTTTTTAAAATTAATTTGAATTTTGCATCCATTTCTTTCTTTTATAGCAGAAATTTTAATATCACTAAACAAACCCAGAGATAGAAGATTTTTTAAATCCCGATCTATTTTTTTTATAGAAAAGATTTCTCCTTCTTTTGTTGAAAGAATTTTTTTTATATCTGCTTTTCCGATTTCCCCCTTTTTTGAGATTAATTTCTAATGTGGTTATTTTTTTATTCAGACAGAGTTCCCAAGGTACCGAAGAGTAAAGAAAGGAAAAAGAAAAAAATAATAAAATTGTGCTCAAAAATTTTCTTAAAAATGCCTTCATTTTCTCCTTCTAACTATTCTGAATTCTAAACTGTAATAACCATTTTCATCTCTATAAGCAATAAGAGATATATTCCTTGATAATGAATATTCGCCATATACCATGTAATTATTTTGATTAGTTAAGTCAAAAGTGTAAATTACAAATAGATTTTTTGCTATTTTATTTCCCACAGCAATTCGGGGTGAGGGTTCAGAAGATGAAGCATTCATAAAAGGATATACCCGAATAATATCCGGTCTGAACTTTTTTGGGGTAAGAGAGTTAATTATTCCGGTGAATGATGAGGCTATTAGAGTGGAGGAACTTTGCATATTTGCTATTTCACTTGAATAGCTTCTTCTGTAAGATTCTCCCATTGCTATTAATGTAAGGACCTCCTGGGGTGGAAGTGGTGGAGATGATGTCAGTTCAGGGATTGGATGGTCGTAATATCCTTTTATTGAAAAGTTAACTCTATAATCCTTTATGTAGCTTTCACTGATTATGTTTAATCTGGGATTTATATAGTATGGATTATCAAATATAAGGTCCCCTTTTATAATGTTAAATTTTTGGTCCGAGAAATACATAAAACCTTTCTTTACTTTTATGTTTCCTATTATCACGGGATTTAAGTAATTTCCTCTGATATGAAAATCGTATTTAATCTCGCCTTCAAATAAACTATTTCTTACCCAGGAATTTCCATTTGATACAAAATTCACATCAAAATTAAATATTTTCATAAAGTCATTCTGCTCTCCAATTGGTTCCGGGGAGGATGAAAAACTTATGCCTTCTTCAAATTCTCTCTGCCACTCCATTTCATTTACAAATATAAGACCGCTGACTTTTATACTATCTCCCTCTTTTTTTAGATTTATATTTGTATCCGCTATTCCTTTAACTCTTTCCATTGGCATTAATTTTAAGGAATTACCCTGGAAATTAATGTTTAGATCTTTTATTTCCGCTCCTTTAAGTCTTATTATCCCCCCTCCGGATATCTCACCTCCACCGAGGATTCCCTTAAATTTAGAAATTGTTATATTGTTAGATCTAATAATTGCTAAAATATCAAAATTATTTATACTTTGGGAATAATCCGGAATTACCAGTGTATCTCCTTTTGCAGTAATAAAACCATTAAAAACAGGGGTTTCATAATTTCCTGAAATATTTAAGGAAAGTTTCAATTCTCCCACATTATATTTCCAAGGGAGAATATAGTTTATGTCTTTTGTATTTAAGAGGAGGTCCAATAGCAGATTTTCATTTTTCCAGTTAATCTCACCTTTTATTTTGGTTAAAAGTTTATTGTCTTCTGAATGTATTTTTAAATTTAATCGGATGGAGTTTTCAAAAGGTATGCTTATGCCTTTAAATATTAATGGTATTTCTGTGGGCGACAACCCCTTAAATCTGTCTATTTTTCCTGATATCAGAAGAGGATCTTTGGAAAATTTACCTTTTCCTTTTATTTTGATATCTGTTTCTCCTGAGAATTTTTTAATATAAGAACTTACTTTTATCCCTTTTCCTGAGATATCAATGTTAAAAGAATCATATTTTTTATTAATATAACTGAGAGTAAAAGAACCCTTTACTTCTCCTCCGTTATAAGTGGCATCAATGTTTTTTAAGGAAAATTCACCTGAGTTATTATTCTGTTTACTTTCAATTTTAGCCAAAAAGTTTTTAAACCTCATTTCTCCGTAAGTAAATAAATCTCCTTTTACACTTCCATTTACCTCAAATTTTTCTTTATCAAAAAGTTTAATTTTAAATTTTCCTTCCCCACGCCCTCCAATAGGAAGCTCAAGTTCCAGAATTTTATTAATTCCTTTTATATCCGCTTCTTTTACAGAAAGATTAATTTCGGATAAATCTTTGTTGGCTTTTATATCTCCATAACCTGAGTATTTAGTCCCTGAGAAATTAAAAATGCCCTTTGTAATTTTATTTTTTGTCTTTAATTTTGCTTTAAGTTTTCCTATGTAAACTCCTTGAGAAAGAAAATCTTTGAAATTAAGGGAAAGATCCAATTCTGGATTCAAAAAATTTCCTTTTCCTTTTAAGGTGATAATTCCATCTGCTTCGGGTTTCCAGGGGGAGAAATCTATTTCAGTAAAGAAGAAAATTGGATTTAAGTACCTTTTTAGGCTTTTAAAATTTCCTGAAAAATTAATATCTTCATATCTTTCCTTTTTAAAATCTATAACAGAATTGTAGGAAAACGAATCCTCTTCACTGAAAATTTTTTCAGCTTTTACGGATAAAAGTTCTTTATCTAAATTGTAATAAAAATTAATGTCTCCTTTTAGTTTGAGAGGATTTCTCCCGGAAAAATTGTCATTGCAGATAGCTTTTCCAGTTAAGTTATTTGTTTTAAAATTCATTCTTATATTTGCATCACATAAAGATTCAAAAGGTAATGAATACTCATATAAGTTTAAGAAATCATTAAAATACATCTTATTGATTTTTAAGTTCATTATATCTTTATTGATAATTCCATTCACGGAGGTATCTTTCATTTTTATTTTAAATTTTATGTTTTGTGAGATTTCTATCTTGGCTGAAATCTCTTTTATCTTTAGATTTCCTATATTACCGTTTTTCCCGAAAGCCGTTATAATTGTTTTGGCTTTCCCTTTTGAATCACTGAAGATTTTTATTTCTCCGCTTCCCATTCCTTCAAATATAAAAGGAAGTAAAAAATCTTTTTCAATTTGAGTTAGCTCTCCCTGAGGAAGAAGAGTAAATGAGTATTTAGTTTTTTCTCCCAGGTAAATTCTTCCTCTTCCTGTAAAATAGAGATTACCGGAATATAATTTTATCTTTCTAAAGTTTAATTTCCCGCTATCACTTATAGAAAAGCTTAATTCTCCAAACCCGGAAATTTTATAGAGGTCATTTATAGTCAATTTTAACTCTTTTGAGGATAATTTCATTATCATAGTTTTCTCAATTTTTTTAAATTCTCCGTCCACTTTATTTGCTTCTATTTTAACCCCTTCCATTAAAAGTTTCAGACTTCCATCTGTGAACTTTCCACGGAAATCTGCTGATGGGAAATTTATTTTGCCTCCCCCTTTTATCTTTTTTGTTTTTACAAGATTCAGTGTTATTTCCGGTTTGTTTAAATTTAAGTAAAGAGTGGGTTTAAATGGAAAAAATCTAAAATCCTCGAGTTTAATTTCTGAAGCGAGAGCTTTGAAGGAAAAGTTTTTTCCTTTTTTCTTTATATGAAATAAATTTATCTTAAGGGGGATATAACTATATTTGATATCTTTTACTTCCCCTAAATAATTGCTAACTTTCTTTGAGAATATTTTTTGCCATCCTACCAAAAAAAGAAAAATTATAAGAAATATGGCAAAAAAAAAGCGCTAATTTTTAAAATTCTTTTCATTTATTTTTTTACTGATTCCCAGTCTTTTAAAAATCTTTCTATTCCTATGTCTGTGAGAGGGTGTTTCATTAATTTTTCTAAAACAGTGTAAGGAATTGTGGCAATATCTGCTCCCATTAAAGCAGCTTCTACAAAATGTAAGGGGTGTCTGACGGAAGCAACAATTATCTGAGTTTCTATAAGATAATTATCAAAAATGTTTACAATTTGATTTACCATTTCCATTCCTGTTGTACTTATATCATCCAATCTTCCTACAAAGGGACTTACAAAGGTTGCTCCGGCTTTTGCAGCAAGTAGAGCCTGTGAAGGGGAGAAAATAAGTGTTACATTTGTCTTAATATTCATGCTATTAAGTTCTTTCACTGCTTTTAAACCTTCAAAAGTAGCCGGAATTTTAATAACTATGTTCTCATCTATTTTGGCTAAATCCTCAGCTTCCTTAATCATTCCTTTGCTGTCAAGGGATACAACTTCAGCGGAAACAGGGCCTTTTACTATATTGCAAATTTCTTTTAATGCAGCTTTATAATCGCTAAAACCTTCCTTTGCAATAAGTGTAGGGTTTGTGGTTACTCCATCAACAACCCCGTATTCAACACCTTTTTTTATGTGTTCAATTTTTGCGGTATCAAGAAAAATTTTCATCTTTCCTCCTTTCTAAAACTTATTACCAATCTTTTATCAAAAATAGCATCAAACTGCAAAAACTCAGAGAATATTTTATCAATCAGAGTGTAAAAGTCAAGTTTTTCCCTTTCGGGGTAAAAGGGATAATTTATTACTCTCTTCCCATCATTGTGAATTGTGAGTAAATGGGGTTTATCAAAGAAGTTTTCCTCTTTTAAGATGATAGGATTAAAAATATAAAAATTCTCTTCTACTACAATGGAAAAAAGAAGCTCTTTCTTTTTATAAAAGAAACCTATTTTAATCAATGTTTTTGTTTTTCCCCTTAGATTTAGAGAAGCAGGGTGGAGTGTATAATTGGAAATTTTTTCTAAGAAGTAGTCAGGAATATAAGGGGTACAATTTTTTAGAGGGATAGCTTCTTTTTCCCCTTTTTGGACTCTTAAACCTTTTATCTCAAAACAATTTTTTAATTCTTTGCAACAGATAAAGTATTTCAACTTAAAACCTGATCTTTATTATTTTTGATTTTTTGCTTTTGTTTCCTGTTTTGTCAACGGCAATAATGTAAAAGTAGTAAGTTCTTACCTTTTTGTCTTTCTTTTTAAAGATAAATTTATTTTCTTTTATGGGCTTATCATTAGGGATATTTCGGAATATTGTGCCATTGGTACTTGTAAAAATTAGATACCCTTCTATATCTTTTTCCGGAGGTTTGTTCCATTGAATTATAAGGAACCCTTCTGGTGATACCAGGTATCTTATGTTCTCTGGAGGGGAAGGAGGTCTTTTATCTTTAAAAAGGAATACTATGGGCTTTGAGAGCTCTGTTTCTACAAGGTCTCTTTCTCTTATAATTCCCGAAAGATAGTATACTGTCTTTTCTTCAGCTCTTAAATTATCATTAAATTCTGTAGTCTCCCCATCAAGTTTTTTGTAGAATTTTTTTGTATCATTTTTGTAAATATAGAAACCTTCAAAATCTTCTTCACTCTCCCATTTGAAATTAATCTTGTTATCTTTGATTTCTTTTGAGATTATTTTTGGAGGTGATTTTGATTCTAATATGGTGAATTTTATTTCATCACTTTTTGATTCAAGCTTTTTATTATAAGAATAAACTTTTAAGATAAGCTCTCCAGTTGAAGGTGGTGTAAACTCCGCAAAAAACTTCCCATCCTCTATTTTCACATTTTCTTTTTCGTAAAAGACAGTTTTTTTTATTGTGCTACTCGTGGTTTCTTCCTCTTTTTGTTTTATTATGTACCCTTTTATTAGAATTTTGGAAAGGAAATTAAGAGGGGTTCCATTCTTAAGTTTGTTGGGGTATGAGATTTTTATAAGGATCTTGTTTCCTCTTTGAGAGACTTTTATTTCAGTGGGTTTCGGAGGGATTGGTAAAGGCTTAATTATAAGTGGCCCTCTTTCTCCGCAAAAACTAAAGAAGAGAATAAAAACGAATAAAAATGAAACTCTTTTTTCTCTTATCACAATATATACTTTGAAAGATCCTGGTCTTCTACTATGCCGGTTAATCTTTCGTCTATGTACTTTTTGTCTATCACAATTTTTTTACCCCGTAACTCCGGTGCATTGAAAGAAATCTCCTCCATTACCTTTTCTATAATTGTGTGAAGTCTTCTTGCCCCTATGTTTTCAGTCTCCTGATTAACCTTTTCAGCAAGTTTAGCTATTTCATGAATTGCTTCATCCTTAAACTCAACCTCTACATCCTCTGTTTTCATTAGTGCTATATACTGTTTTGTAAGAGCGTTTTTTGGCTCTGTTAAAATTCTTACGAATTCCTCTTCTCCCAATGGATGAAGTTCAACTCTTATGGGGAATCTTCCTTGAAGCTCCGGTATAAGATCAGAGGGTTTTGAAACATGAAAGGCACCTGCTCCTATGAATAGAATGTGATCTGTTTTTACGATTCCATATTTTGTATAAACGGATGTTCCTTCTATTAAGGGTAAAAGATCTCTTTGAACTCCTTCTCTGCTAACATCCGGGCCTCTTCCTCCTTCTCTCCCCGCTATCTTATCTATTTCATCAAGAAAAATAATTCCGGTTTGTTCTACCAGCTCAAGAGCTATTTTTATAACTTCATCCATGTCGATCATACTTTTTTCTTCTTCTTCAAGAAGATACTTTTTAGCCTCCGCAACAGTCATAGTCTTTTTCTTTGTCTTTTTTGGGAACATATCCGGAAAGATTCCCTGAATTGAAATACCAATTTCTTCAAGGCCTGTATTGGAAAATATCTCCAGAGGTTTTATGCTCTTTTCACTTACTTCTATTTCGACTTTTCTTTGATCCAGATCTCCGTTTCTTAATTTTTCTCTCCATTTTTCTCGTGTCTTTTTCCATCTTTCAACCTTTTTCTCAAATTCTTCATTTCCTTCTTCTGCGATGAATTTTGGTTGAGGTAAGAGAATATCCAGTAACTTTTCTTCTGCCTTTTGCTCTGCTTTTTTCTTAATTTCCTTTATCTTTTGGGATTTTACCATATCTACGGAAATCTCTGTTAAATCTCTTATCATTGTTTCAACATCTCTTCCCACATATCCTACTTCAGTGAATTTTGATGCCTCTATTTTAAGAAAAGGAGAGGATGTTAGTTTGGCAAGTCTTCTTGCGATCTCAGTTTTACCCACCCCGGTGGGTCCTATCATTAAAATATTTTTAGGTGCGATATCATCTGCTATCTCTTTTGGAAGGAGTTTTCTTCTATATCTATTCCTGAGAGCAATTGCTACAGCTTTTTTAGCATCTGCCTGACCCACAATATATTTATCAAGCTCTTCAACAATTTCCTTCGGGGTTAACTCCTGTCTTTTATAAAAGTCATCCAAATTTCCATTTTTCATTATAAAACCTCTATTATTATATTCTCATTAGTATAAATACAGATTTCTGATGCAATCTTTAAAGATTTTTTAACTATTTCCTCTGCATCCAAATCAGTATTTCTTAAAAGAGCTCTTGCGGCTGCGAGCGCATAGGGACCTCCTGAACCTATTGCAATCACATTATCTTCAGGCTCTATAAGATCCCCTGTTCCTGAAATAAGGAAAATAGTCTCTTTATCTGCTACTAAAAGAAGAGCTTCAAGTCTTCTTAAATATTTGTCCATTCTCCAATCTTTCGAGAGTTCAACTGCCGCTCTTCTTAGATTTCCTCTGTATTCATCAAGTTTTGCTTCAAATTTTGAGAAGAGTGTAAAGGCATCCGAAGTTGCTCCGGCAAAGCCAGCGAGAACCTTCTCTTTATAAAGCCTTCTTACTTTTTGTGCATTACTTTTGATAATTGTATTGCCAAGAGTGACCTGTCCATCTCCTCCTATTACTGTTTTTCCATCTTTTTTTAATGCAAGAATTGTAGTACTTCTTATTGCTTTATTTTCGCTTTCCATTTATTCTCTCCTTTGAGCTATAATTTACCTCTTTTAGTATTTTTAGTCAAGGTAAAAATTATTCTTTCCTTATTTTTTGTTTGTTATGCTTTTTTAAATTATACGGTTAAGTTTCTTTTTTTTCAAAAATGAATTGAATTTTTTGAGCTCTGTTTTTTCAAAGGATTCTATCTTTTGTATGGTGTTTTCATATTCAGGGACTAACTCTTCCCTGTAAGTTTTTAGTACTGCTTTTGACGGAGCGGAAAAAGATCTCTGAACCGCTGTGTAAATATTCATGAGATTTTCAAGAATTTTATTACCTTCCATCCAGTAATTTTTTGAATATCTTGCTATGCTTTTTTTCAATTCTATTGTTCTTTTGAGAAAATTATCAATTTCTTTAATGCTTTCCCGGTCTGGAGTTTCCGATTGATTTAATAAAGTTTTCTTTAAATTTTGAAGCTGAAATTCAATATTATCAAGTTTTCTAAGTTTTAAATTTAGATTTGAAATTTGCTCTCTTAATTTAAGAGTAAAGTTGAGCTGTTTTTTTAGTCCTTCCGGATCGTATTTTACAGTTGGGTCAATTTTTACGAAAATTATTTTTTTCTCCTTTATCCCGCCTGCGCTTATTTCTATTTCATACTTCCCGGGTAAGACCTGTGGCCCAACAGTACCACCAAACCATCCTCTAACTGCTTTCCCTCCTACTTTTCTCGGAGTTGCCGGATCATATCTAAGGTCCCAAACAATATAATTAATTCCTTTTTTAAGAGTTATTTTTTCTTTTCTAATTAATTTCCCTTTCTCATCATAAACTTTGAGATATGAAGGTTTCTTCGCTTCTTTTTTTAGGTAGTAATATATTTTTGCTCCGTATGGAGGATTCTCTCCCACATAGATGCTATCTCCCATAAATTCTCTTATACTGTATGTTTTAAAAAGGATGGGCTCTTTTATGGAAAAAATTTGAAAATTACTTTTTGCTATTTTTTTAATTTCCTCCAGGGGAGAAATATTATCAAGTATCCAGATTCCTCTCCCATGAGTAGCTAATATTAAGTCTTTATTGTGGATTTTTATATCATAAATAGGAACATTAGGTAGATTGGACATATTTAATCTTTCCCAATTCTTACCTCCATCCCATGAAACAAAAAGGCCGAGTTCAGTTCCTGCAAAAAGAAGATTTTTATTTATGGGATCTTCTTTTATCACATGGACATATGCTCTTTTAGGGAGGTTGGAAGATATCTTTTTCCATGTTTTCCCAAAATCCTCTGTTTTAAAAATATAAGGGGAAAAATCATTGAACATATGTCTGTCAAAGGAGACATAAGCGCTACTTTTTGAGAAATTTGATGGTTCCACATAAGAAACATAAGTTTCTTTTTTTAGTTTTTTTATGTTTTTTATAACATTTATCCAATTTTTTCCACCGTCTTTTGTGAAATGAAGATTACCATCATCCGTACCAGCCCAGAGAATCTTTTCATCAATGGGAGATTCTGAAAGAGCTGTTATTGTACTGTAATATTCAGCCGTTGTATTTTCATTATAAAGGGGTTCGCCACCTCCCTTTTCTCTGTCTTTTAGATCTGAGGTGAGATCCGGGCTAATTATTTCCCAGTTTAAACCAAAATCTTCGGATTTAAAAACAACATTTCCGGCAAAATATACTCTGTCTTCATTAAAGTGAGATTTTATAATAGGAGAATTCCAATTAAATCTATACTTAAGGTGGTAGACAGGTCCTCCATCATTTCTTTTGGGATAAGGAGTGTTTGCTATTTCTTCGCCAGTGTTAAGATTTACAAGGGATATTCCACCAGCTTGAAACTCTGAAAGGTATAATCCTCTTTTATTTTTATTGGCTACAACATAAAAACCATCTCCCCCACCTATTTTAAACCAAAAATCATTTAATATTCCATAATAATATTTTGTTTGGGATGGTCCGCACCAGCTTCCATTATCCTGAAGGCCTCCGCAAACATAGTAAAAAGGTTCTCTTTCATCTATACTTACATGGTAAAATTGAGATATTGTAAGATTATTTATAAAATTCCATGTTTTTCCTCGATCATAAGAGATTGCAAGACCTCCGTCGTTCCCTACTATTAAATGACCGGAATCTTTAGGATCTATCCATAATGTATGGAAATCAACATGAATTTTTCGGGCAATTCTCTTAAATGATTTTCCCCCATCCTCTGAAAGCCAAAGTCTTGATGAAACAGCGTATATCCTATTTTCATCATTCGGGTCAATCCTTAATTCGGTGTAATAAAAACCTCTGTTTACTATTTCAAAGTTTTTATTTATTGGTTTAAAGGTAATTCCTCTGTCTTCTGATTTGAAAAGCACATAACCTTTTGTTTCTGCCAGTACATAAACTAATTTTGGATTTGAGGGTGCTACTTTTACTGCTATTCTTCCCATAAGTTTTGGGAAAGGTTTTTTGATTTTTTCCCAGGTTCTCCCTCCATTAATTGTTCTGAAAACACCGCCTTTTTCATCTCCACTTGTAAATTTCCACAATTTTCTTTGAAAATACCACATTCCCGCATACAGGATTAGAGGATTTTCAGGATCCATTTCCAAATCCGAAGCCCCATGATATTCATCAATATATAAGATTTTTTCCCAGGTTTTTCCTCCGTCTGTTGTAAGAAAAACACCTCTTTCTTTACCGGGACCAAATACAGGTCCTATAGCTGCAACATATACGATATCTGGATTTTGAGGGTGTATTATTATTCTGGAAATTCTCTCTGTCCCTTCAAGTCCTAAATATTTCCAAGTTTTTCCTCCATCCGTTGATTTGTATACACCATTACCGAATGAACTACTGTTTCTTGGGTTATCTTCTCCTGTTCCCACATAGATGATATCATGATTTGATGGAGCTATTGCAAAATCCCCTATTGAAAGAAGAGGTTGCCTGTCGAAAAGAGGTACCCAGCTTATTCCTCCATTTTCTGTTTTCCATAGTCCTCCCGAAGCAGAAGCTATGTAAAATATCTTATAGTTGCCAGCAAATCCCTCTACATCTGAAAGCCTTCCTCCCATAATTGCAGGTCTGATATTTCTGAATTTGAGGTTTTTTAATAATTTTGAAAAATCTTTTTGAACAGAATTTGTATTTCTTTTTGCAAAGATTATGTTTGGAATTGAGAGTAAAACAAAACTAACCATTACTAATGCGATGAGCCTTTTTTTCATTTTTACTCCTTATGATTGCATTATTAAATAAATATAAACATCTCTTTAGGGTTTGTCAATTAGAGATAACCTATTGTTTTAAGTCTCTTTTTAATGTCTTTATCTTCTTTTCTCTTTTTCTTTTTAAATTTTTTCGTTCTTAGTATTTTTATAAATTCTTGAACTGTTTTATTGCTATATTTTAAAATATTTTCTTTTTCTTTTGGATCCAGGAGGATATTGTAGAACTCAAATTTCTTATATTTTGGAGGATAGACAAAAAAAGCTTTTTGTTCAGCATTTAATTGTTGGCTATATATAATCTTGTATTTGTCTTTGATTAATGCGATTTTCCCGGGTATTTTTTTTCTTATTGCAAAAGGATATAGGAAAGATTCTATTATTCTGTTTTTTTGAGGTAAAAACAGATCTTTACCTTCGACTGTTTTTGGTATATTTTTCTTAAAATAAGAAATTAAAAAAGGATAAATGTCAATTAAAGAAACATTATATTTTACCTTAAGGCCTTTTTTCTTATTTTTAGGTAGTTTTATTATAAGAGGGATCCTAATAAGCTCATTGTAAAGAGAATGTCCGTGCTCCCAACAACCATGATCCTCGAATTCTTCTCCATGATCAGAAAAGAGAATAATTAAAGATTTGTTATAAATTCTCTCTTTTTTTAAAAAATTAATGAATTTTCCAAATCTATAATCAAAGGTATAAACTCCAGCATTGTAAACAGCTCTTATTTCTTCTCTTTTATTATCAGCAACACTTTTCCCAATTTCTTTTCCTCCTTTAATAAATTGTATAGGATTAAAATAAAACAAGTTGTATCTATTGTTGTACCTTTCTTTGTAATATTTTTCAGCTAAGCTAATTTCCGGGAAATATGGGTTGTGTATTTGATATGTGTGAAGAAAAAGAAGAAAGTTGTTTTCTTTTCCCAATATTCTTATAGCTTTTATAGCTTGATCAAAAAGTTCCTTTGCCGCGTCTCTTTTTATTCCATCATTCTGAGTTTCCTCGTAGAGATCAAATCCCCGAGAAAACCCTTTCTTTGTATATAAAAAGTAATCTCCTGTAAAACCTATGGTGATGAATTTTTCTTTTAGAATTTCAAAAAGAGTTGGAAGCTTTTCCGGTAATCTGTCTGAAGGGTAATTACAGAGATGGGTATCCGGGTTCGTTCCTGTAAAAACAGAAGCAAATGACGGAAGAGTCCAGGGTGACGAAGCAAATGCATTTTCAAAGACCACTGAATCTTTTGAAAATTCATCAATATTGGGGGTGGCTCCATGCTTCTGGTTGTAAGTGCCTATAGAATCTCGTCTTAATGTATCTACTCCTATTAGAAAAACATATTGGGGTTTTGTTTTTTTTGGTAAGAAAATTAAATTAGAGATAAGTACGAAGAAATCTCCTTTATTTATAATTTCTATCTTATCATTATAGCTTAGTTCTATATTGTATTTAATAGGAAGGAGTTCGTTATTTTCTTCTATTAATAGTGATTTTATTTGTTTCCCTTTTCTTATGTGGGTAAAAAGGAGCTTTCCTTTTTTTGTTTTGTGCTTTGATTGAAAAACAAAGAAATATAGAAAATATTTCCCTCTTTTTTTTATTGTTTTTGTAAATTTTTCCCCTTTTTTTAACATAATCCCATTAAATGAGAAAGCTTTTTTGTTTTTGGTTAATATTATTTTATGACCTGAGATCTGTATTTTTATATTTTCTTTGTTTTCTGCTGTATATGAAAATTTTTGATGTAATGCTTTTGTTTCCCATTTTAATCTTTCTATGCCTGTTTCATTTTTTTTGAGGTGTTTAAATATAATAATAAATATTATTAATCCTGTGAGAAAAAACAAGAAAGTGAATGTTTTGGTCTTTTGTTTCATTTAATCTCCAAGCTAAATATACTACGAATAGTAAAATTTAGCAACTACAATTTTTACGCCTGTGAGAGTTGACAAACAATAAAAGTTTTTTATATTTATTATAAAATTGGTTGAGGCGGTCTTAAGATGGGGTTAGTACAATGGAATTAAGTGTTTAAGTTAAGGAAATTGATACTCTAAAAATTGTTGATATGCTTAAGGGCCTTTATAAAGCTATGTTACAGGGAAAATAAAAGAGACCCCTGGTAAGATTTTCGATGGTTTGATTGAATATACTGATATTCACTTTAAAACAGAGGAAAACTGTTTTGAAAAGTTTTGTTATCCTGAGGCAGAAACTCATAAAAAAGGGCGTAGCGATTTTGTTCAAAAAGTTGTGAGTTATAAAAAAGCAATGGATATAAAAGAGGAAGACTGATCCTTTCGGTAGGATATTCTGAATTTTTCAATAGACACAGGCTTTATGAAAAATTCCCAAAAACTTAATTATTATTTGAAGAGAAAGGTTTTTGTTGTTAAAATAGGGGATAAAAGGAGGAAAAATGATTTCAGTGGATTACACTTTTGTTTTAAAGGATGTTATAGGAGAGAATGGTCTTGAGAAAATTGATATTGGGAAATATGAAAATGATGTTTCAAAGGCAATAGATACTATTATTGAGGATCATGAGAAAGGGAAACTTTCCTTTTTGAATTTGCCATCTGATTTTTCTCCTGTGCAAGAGATAGAATCTTTTGTTAGAGATATGCCTTTTTCTTATGAAAATATAATAATTGTCGGAATAGGAGGGTCCTCTCTGGGAATTCAGGCTATTTATCAAGCTCTTTTACCATATTATAATAATATCTTTGGAAAACCAAAAGTATTTTTCCTTGAAAATGTTGACCCTGAGACAATTTACGAGTTTTTTGAAAATATAGAAATTGAGAAATCGATAGCTGTTGTTATAACGAAGTCTGGCTCAACGGCTGAGACAATGTCACAATTTATGATTTTGAAGGATGTTTTTGATAAAAAATTTAAGGAAAAAGCTTCAGAAAGAATTATCGTTATTACAGATCCTGAAAAGGGAGATCTTTTGAAAATAGCAAAAAAAGAGGGATTCAAAACTTTTGCTATACCTCAAAATGTAGGAGGGAGATTTTCTGTATTAACACCTGTTGGCTTATTACCTGCAGAACTTGCCGGGATTCCATCCAGAAAAATTCTTGAAGGGGCCGAGTCTGTATTAAATAAGATTAAAAATAAAGATATTTTTAAAAATCCCGCTGCTCTTGTGGCTGTTATACTTTTGGAATATTTTAAAAGGGGAAGAAATATATATGTAATGTTTCCTTATTCTTCAAAACTCTATCTTCTTGCTGATTGGTTCAGACAGCTATGGGCAGAAAGTTTGGGAAAAAGATATGATAAAAGTGGGAAAGAGATAAAATGGGGTCAGACTCCCGTTAAGGCACTTGGTGCTGTGGATCAACATTCTCAAGTCCAACTTTACATGGAAGGACCTGATGATAAAATATTTGGATTCCTTGAAGTAAAAAATAAAAGAAAAGATATGAAGATTCCCGAAATCTTAGAGGAGTATTCTTCAACTTCTTATTTGAGAGGACATAAAATTTCAGCGCTTATTGACTCTGAAAAGAAGGGAACAGAGCTTGCACTTGCGAAAAATGGAAAGCCAAGTTTCACCTATACTTTTGAGAAAATTTCTCCCGAAAGTATAGGAGAGTTTTTTATTATGATGGAAATGCAGACAGCTATTGCCGGAGAGATCCTCAACCTTGACACTTACAATCAGCCAGGAGTTGAATTGGGGAAAAAGTTAACCTATGCTTTTTTAGGCAGAGAAGGTTTTGATCTCTCGGCAGTAAGGGATATTCTTACCAAAGTAAAAAAGTAAAAAGAGAAGAGTCAAATGGAACTTATAATTAAAATTGATGAAGCTTCTTTTTTGCATGATGGGAGGTTTTCATTAAAACAAAAAAAGGAAAGAGTCTCGGGGAAATTGAGAAAAATAAAAGATAGTAATAGCTATTTTATTTTTTCAGTTATTTCAACGAAGAAAAAAATAAAACTGAAGACAGGGAAAGTAACTATCCTAAACAAGAATGGGAAAAAAGAAGGTAAAGGGAGAATCATTTTTATCTTTACCGATGAATATTCTGGTTTAAAAGAGAAAATACTGGAAAAAATAG
>Ga0256835_1000089_pt1 | contig 75188 bp, 79 predicted proteins | sample PIR30metaG_FD_185972 | JGI IMG/M metagenome (GOLD analysis project Ga0256835, IMG submission 185972) | Hydrothermal vent microbial communities from East Pacific Rise, Pacific Ocean - PIR-30 | ecosystem: Environmental > Aquatic > Marine > Hydrothermal vents | place: Pacific Ocean: East Pacific...
TTCTCCGTGGCGCGGCGCTCGCTCACGTCGCGAACCAGGAGCTGAGACACGTCGTCCCGATAGGGGAGCTTGATGACCTCGGCCTCGAAGTTCGTGCCGTCCAGGCGGTTGGCCACCAGCTCGAAGAGGCCGTATTCCTGCGGCGGGTGGTCGAAGAGCTCCCGGAGTGGAGGAATCTCCTCACCCAGCCGAAAGAGCTTCTTGAAGGCCTGATTGGCGTAGACGAGCCGGTCCCCCTCTACGAGGGCTAGGGCATCTTTCATTCCGGCAAAGATTTTGTAATCTTCCATAAAACTTCTTGGGGCCTTTGATGAGTTTCGATTTTAACACCCTTTATCGTCACCTCGTAGAGAACGAGCTCCTGCGCGCCATCGTGATCCTCTTCCTCTCGGGCGCGGGTTTCCTGGTGGCCAAGAAGGTGGTCGTGGAAACGGCCCATCGTTTCTCCGCGCGCACGAGCAACACCCTCGACGACCTCCTTTCCCAGTACCGCGTCTACAACCTTGCGGCCTACGCCGTGGCCCTCTTCATCCTCCATCTCGGGGTGCAGTTCCTGCCCACCTTCGCCCCGGTGGCCGAGCGCCTGGTGTCCGTGGGCTGGGTGGTGCTCGTGGCCGTGCTCCTTGACCGCCTCCTCTCCGTGGGGGTGGCCTTCTACGAGCGTCATCCCATTGCGCGGGAGCATCCCATCAAGGGCTACGTCCAGATCGTCAAGATCTTCATCTATGCCGCGGCGGTCATCATCGGGCTGGCTTCACTGCTCAACCGCTCCCCCTGGGTCTTCCTCTCCGGTCTCGGCGCCGTCTCCGCCATCCTCCTCATCATCTTTCGCCACACGCTGCTCTCGTTCGTGGCGAGCTTCCAGATCGTCTCGCAGGACCTCTTCCGCATCGGAGACTGGATCGAGATGCCCAAGTACGGGGCCGACGGCGAGGTGGTGGACATCGCCCTGCACACCATCAAGGTGCAGAACTGGGACAAGACCATCGTGGTCATCCCCACCTACAAGTTCCTCGAGGAGTCCTTCAAGAACTGGCGCGGCATGGAGCTTGCCGGCGGCCGACGGATCAAGCGGGCCATCCTCGTGGACCAGGCCACGGTGAAGCTCCTTGACGAAGAGCTCCTCGCGCGCCTGAAGAAGGTCCATCTCCTCCGCGACTATCTGCGGGACAAGCTTCAGGAGATCGAGGCCTACAACCGCGCGCACGGCATCGACACCGCGGCCTCGCCCCTCAACGGTCGTCGCCTGACCAACCTCGGGACCTTCCGCATCTACATCGAGGAGTACCTGCGCCATCATCCGAAGATCAGGAAGGACATGACCCTCATGGTGCGTCAGCTCGCTCCCACGCCCCAGGGTCTGCCTCTGGAGGTCTACTGCTTCGTGGCTGACACCCGCTGGGTCCCCTACGAGAGGGTGCAGGCCGACATCTTCGATCACATCCTCTCCACCGCGGGGGAGTTCGATCTGCGGGTCTATCAGATGCCCACGGGGAACGACCTGCGGGAGGGGCTCAAGGCCCTGATGGAAGGCCCTAGCACTTCTCCGGAGAAAAATCCCTGAGCGGACACTCCTCGCAGCGGGGGTGTCTGGGCCGGCAGAACTCCTTGCCCACCGCCACGAAGAGGGCGTGATACTCGTTGAAGAGCTCGGCGTCGTGCGGCAGGTGCTTCATGAAGCGTTCCCGCAGGTCCTCGTAGCCCATCTCTTCGGTGGCCAGGCCGTGGCGGCACAGGATGCGTTTGGTGTAGGCGTCGATGACGAACGTGGGCAACCCTCCGGCGTAGAGCAGGATGGAATCCGCGGTCTCCGGGCCGATGCCGGAGACCGAGAGGAGCTCCTCGCGCGCGCGGTCGAGCCCCTGGGCGAAGAGGTCCTCGAGCCTTCCCCCGTACTTTTCCATCAGGAAGCGGACGAAGTTCTTGAGGCGCTTGGCCTTGACGCGGAAGTACCCTGCGGGACGGATGAGGACCGCAAGCTCTTCAAGGGGCATCTCGTAGAGGACGCGGGGGGCCAGCGCCCCGTGTTTCTTCAGGTTCTCGATGGCCCTTTCCACGTTTTGCCAGTTGGTGTTCTGGGTGAGGATGGCCCCCACGCAGACCTCGAAAGGGGTCTCTCCGGGCCACCAGTGCTGGGGCCCGAGGGCCTGATACATCCTTTCGAAGAGTTCGCGAAAGACGGACATGGGCTCTTTCTCCGTAAGTGACGAAATACTAACCAATGGCCCGCGCGCAGGGGAGGGGGGCTGAAGAGCGATTGCCCGCGGGCTCCGGCTGACTTAAGATCAAGGAAGTGGCCATCGAAGAGTTCCTTGAATACCTGAGAGACCAGAAGGGAGCTTCCGCCGAGACCATCCGCGCCTATCGTCTCGACCTGGAGCAGCTCGAGGAGCACCTGGGCAAGGACCTGGCCGAAGCCCGGTTGCCGGAGGTGCGCCTCTTCCTGGCCCGCGTGGCCAAGACCGCGGCCCGGACCACTCTGGCCAGGAAGATAGCGGCTTACCGCAGTTTTTTCCGTTTTCTCAAGCGTCAGGGCCGGCTCCGCGATCAGCGTCTGCTCTATCTGCGCGGCCCGCGCACGGAACAGCGCCTGCCCCGGGTGCTCTCCGTGGACGAGGCCTTCGCCCTGGTGGAGGCCCCGAAGGGGGATTCCTTCAAGGCGAAGAGGGACCGGGCCGTCCTCGAGCTCCTCTACGGCGCGGGTCTTCGCGTCTCCGAGCTGGCTTCCCTCACGCCGGAGATGGTCTCCCTCGAACTCATGGTCGTGCGCGTCAGGGGAAAAGGGGGCAAGGAAAGGCTTGCTCCCTTCGGGAAGAAGGCCAAGGAGGCGCTTCTTGCCTATCTGCCTGCGCGCGAGGAGCTGCTCAAGAGGCGCAAGCTCAACACGCCGGAGCTCTTCCTCAACGTGCGCGGCGGGCCGCTCACCAGCCGCAGCATCCATCGCATCATCAAGACCTACGCCCTGAAGCTGGGGTTGCCCCGGGTCTCTCCCCACACCCTGCGCCATTCCTTCGCCACGCATCTCTTGGAATCCGGCGCCGACCTGCGGGCCATCCAGGAGATGCTCGGTCACGCCCGCCTCTCCACCACGCAACGCTACACGCATCTCGATTTCTCCCATCTGGCCGCGGTTTACGATCAAGCCCATCCCCGTGCGCAAAAGGTTGCCAGCCCGTCCAGGAGGATTAAAGAAGAGGAGAAAAAATAGCGGAGCACACATGTTGAAAGGAACCACGATCCTCGCCGTAAAGAGAGACAACCGGGTGGTGGTGGCCGGGGACGGCCAGGTCTCCCTGGGGGAGACGATCCTCAAGCACCGCGCGCGCAAGGTGCGGCGGCTCTATCACGACAAGGTGCTGGTGGGGTTTGCCGGCGCCACCGCTGACGCCCTTACGCTCTTCGAGCGCCTGGAGAAGAAGCTCGAGCAGTACGGGGGGCAATTGGTCCGGGCAGCCGTGGAACTGGCCAAGGACTGGCGCACCGAGCGGACGCTGCGCCGCCTGGAGGCCATGCTCATCGCCTGCGATCGCCAGCACATGCTCCTCCTCTCCGGAGCCGGCGACGTCATGGAACCCGACGAAGACGTCCTGGCCATTGGTTCCGGAGGAGCCATGGCCCTGGCGGCGGCCAAGGCCCTTTTGCGACACACCGATCTTTCGGCCAAGGAAGTGGCTCTTGAGGCTCTCAAAATAGCTGCTTCTATTTGCGTTTACACCAACGAGGAAGTGGTGGTGGAGGAACTTTAGGAGGTGGCGTGATGAAGGCCCTTGAGAGACGAGAAGAACTCACCCCCCGCGAGATCGTGGCGGAGCTCGACAAGTACATCGTCGGCCAGGACAAGGCCAAGCGGGCCGTGGCCATTGCCCTGCGCAATCGCTGGCGGCGCCAACAGGTCCCTCAACCCCTGAGGGAGGAGATATACCCCAAGAACATCATCATGATCGGGCCCACGGGCGTGGGTAAGACGGAGATTGCCCGGCGGCTGGCCAAGCTTTCGGGTTCGCCCTTCCTCAAGGTCGAGGCCACCAAGTTCACGGAAGTGGGCTACGTGGGGCGGGACGTGGAATCCATGATTCGGGACCTGGTGCACATGGCCGTGGAGATGGTGCGCGAGGAGGAGCAGAAGCGCGTGCAGGAAAAGGCCGCCTATCTCGCGGAGGAGCGCGTGCTTGATCTTCTCCTGCCGCCTCTTTCCACGGAAACCGAGGCGGACATGTCTTCCACCAGGGAGCGCTTCCGGGAGAAGTTGCGCCGGGGAGAGCTCGACGAAAGATACGTGGAGATCGAGCTCTCGCAGCGCGCCGCCCCGATGGTGGAGGTCTTCGCCGCCGCGGGTCTGGAGGATCTGGAACAGCAGTTGCGCGACATGATGGGAAGCCTCTTCCCCAAGCGTCCCAAGCGCAAGCGCATGAAGGTCAAGGAGGCGCTTGAGCTCCTCAAGCAGGAGGAGGCCAACAAGCTCATAGATATGGACAAGGTCACCAAGGAGGCCATCCGGCGGGTGGAGACAAGCGGCATCATCTTCCTCGACGAGATAGACAAGATCACCGCGCGCGCCGGCACCGGAAGCGGGCCGGACGTCTCCCGCGAAGGCGTGCAGCGGGACCTCCTTCCCATCGTCGAGGGCACCACGGTGAACACCCGCTACGGCATGGTGCGCACGGATCACATCCTCTTCATCGCCAGCGGCGCGTTCCACGTGGCCAAGCCCTCGGATCTCATCCCCGAGCTCCAGGGGCGCTTCCCCATTCGCGTGGAGCTCGACCCCCTCACCGAGGAGGACTTCGTGCGCATCCTCACCGAGCCGGAAAACGCCCTCATCAAGCAGTACAAGGCCCTTCTCGAGACCGAAGGGGTGACGCTCGAGTTCACCCCCGAAGGGGTGCGGGAGATCGCGCGGATCGCCTTCGAGGTGAACGAACGCACGGAGAACATCGGGGCGCGGCGCCTCTACACGGTGATGGAGAAGCTCCTGGAGGACATCTCCTTCGAGGCCCCGGACGTGGCCCCCACCAAGGTCGTCATCACGGCGGAATACGTGCGCGAGAAGCTGGCCGGCATCGCCAAGGACCTCGATTTGAGTCGCTTCATCCTCTAGCCAGCTTTCCAAGCGTGGTCTCTTTTGGTATTGGAAAGGCAATTCGCCGCACAAGGAGGCCGCGATGGACGTGCAAGAACTGGTCCTTGAGATCGGCAAGAAAGCGAAGGCTGCTGCCAGAGAGCTGGCGTATCTCTCCACCGAGGTCAAGAACCGCGTCCTGAGGGACGTGGCGGAGAGACTGCGCGCGGAAAGGGCCTTTCTCCAGGAGGAGAACGAGAAGGACCTGGCGGCGGCGCACGAAAAGGGGCTTTCCGCCGCGCTGATAGATCGCCTCACCCTCTCGGACAAGGTCATCGAGGGCATGGCCCAGGGCCTTGAGGAGGTGGCGGCCCTTCCTGATCCCGTGGGGGAGGTGGTCAAGATGTGGCGTCGGCCAAACGGGCTGTGGGTGGGGCGCATGCGCATCCCCCTCGGCGTCATCGCCATGATCTACGAGAGCCGGCCCAACGTGACCATTGACGCCGCGGGTCTTTGCTTCAAGAGCGGAAACGCCGTCGTGCTCCGCGGCGGCTCCGAGGCCATAAACTCCAACCTGGCCCTGGCCCGGCTCTTCCAGGATGCCCTGGCTGCTGCCGGGGCGCCGGAAGGGGCCGTGCAGGTCATTCCCATCACCGACCGCGCGGCGGTGAACGAGCTCCTGAAGCTCGAAGACTACATTGATCTCATCATCCCCCGCGGCGGGGAAGGGCTCATCCGTTTCGTCACGGAGAACTCCCGCATCCCGGTGCTCAAGCACTACAAGGGGGTGTGCCACGTTTACGTGGACCGCTTTGCGGATCTCGACAAGGCGCGCCGCATTTGCTTCAACGCCAAGGTCCAGCGCCCCGGAGTCTGCAACGCCATGGAGACCATGCTCGTTCACGAGGCCGTGGCCAAGGAGTTCCTGCCGGACATGTGCGAGGAGTTCCGCGAGGCCGGGGTCGAGATCAGGGGTTGCGAGAAGACCCGGGAACTCGTCCCCTGGGCCAAACCCGCCACGGAAGAGGACTGGGAGGCCGAGTACCTGGACCTCATCCTGGCGGTGAAGGTGGTCAAGAGCTTCGACGAGGCCCTGGACCACATTGACCGCTACGGCTCCAACCACACCGAGAGCATCGTCACCGAAGACTATCAGCGCTCCCTGCGGTTCCTGCGCGAGGTGGACGCCTCCGTGGTCATGGTGAACGCCTCCACCCGTTTCAACGACGGCGGTCAGCTCGGTCTGGGCGCGGAGATCGGCATCTCCACCACCAAGCTCCACGCCTACGGACCCATGGCCCTTGAGGAGCTGACGACGCTCAAGTTCATCGTCTTCGGCGAAGGACAGATCAGAGAGTAGGGCCTCGAGGTCCTTTGGTTCTCATGAAACGAATAGGCATCCTCGGCGGCACTTACGACCCCATTCATCACGGTCATCTCCGTGCCGCCGAGGAGGTGCGCGAGGACCTCGAGCTCGAAGAGGTCCTCTTCATCCCCGCCGGTCGGCCTCCCCACAAGCACCGGCCGGACCTCACCCCCTTTGCCTACCGCTTCGAGATGACCCGCTTGGCAGTCGAGGGCGTGCCGGGGTTCCGCGTTTCGGACATCGAGGGCCGGATGCCCGGGCCGTCGTATTCGGTCCGCACCCTGGAGAGGCTGAGGGCCGAGCAACCGGCGGAGTACTTCTTCGTCCTCGGGCTCGACGCCTTTCTCGAGATAGAGACCTGGTTCGAGTACTGGCGTCTTCCCCGCCTGGCCCATCTGGTCGTCATCTCCCGCGGCTCCGACGGAGAGAGGGCCTTTCGCGAAAAAGCGCGGGAGGTCTTCCCCGAGGTGGTGGAAGAGGGGGGCTATCTGCGCCTGCCCGGGGCCTACACCCTGCGCTTCGTGCCGGTGACCCGGTTGGAGATCTCCTCCACGAACATCCGCCGGGCGGTCCGGCGCGGCCGCTCGATCCGGTTCCTCGTGCCCGAGAGCGTGCGCAGGTTCATCCTCACCCACGGCCTCTATCGCTAGTTTTTTCTGTTGCCGAGGACCCCGGTTTGGGTAAATTTTTCGCCGGATGCGAATCAAGCGCTTAGAGATCTACGGCTTCAAGTCCTTCCCCCAGCGCGTGGTCCTTCCCTTTCCCCCGGGCATCTCCGCCATCGTGGGGCCCAACGGTTCCGGGAAGAGCAACATCGTGGACGCCCTGCGCTGGATCCTGGGGGAACAGAACCCGCGTTTCCTGCGCGTGCGGGAGATGACGGACCTCATCTTCGCCGGGGAAAACGGCTATCGTCCGGAGTTCGCCGAGGTGTGCCTGGTCCTCGAGAACGAAGAGGGCGACCGTCTGCCCAAGTTCGCCGACCAGCCGGAGATCTCGGTGATGCGCCGTCTCTATCGCGACGGCACGAGCGAGTTCTTCATCAACAACCGGGCCTGCCGCCTGAAGGACATCGTCTACCTTTTCCTGGACACCGGGGCCCATGCGCGCGGCTACGGCATCATAGATCAGGGGCAGGTGGGGCAGTTCGTCGAGCAGTCTCCGCGGGAGAGGCGCCGGTTCCTGGAAGAGCTCGCGGGTATTGCCCGCTACAAGCTCAAGCGCGAGGAGACCGAGCGCCAGATCGCCCGCAGTCGGGAGAACCTGGCGCGCGTCCGGGACATCCTCGTGGAGGTGGAAGGGCGCCTGCGGGAGCTCGAAGAGCAGGCGGAAAAGGCCCGCGCCTTCCTGAAGCTCCAAGAGGAGGTGCGCGATCTCGAGCTCACGCGCCTCAACCGGCTCTTCCTCCAGGCGCGGGAGAAGCGTCGGGACCGCGAGGAGAAGCTCACCGCCTTGAGGGAGGAGCTCTCGCGCCTTTCCGCCGAGAGGGACCGTCTTCTCCCGGAGCGGGACGAGAGGCAGGCCCGCCTCGAGCTCCTGAGGGAGGCCATCGAGGAGATCGAAGGACGCCTGCGCGAAAGGGAGGCCCTCCTCGAAAAGAAGGAAGAGGAGTTCCGGAAGCTCCTCCAGGAAGAGGCGCAGCTCGCCCGCCAGCTCGCCCAGCTCGAAGGCCAGCTCTCCGGTCATCTGGAGCGCCTGAAGGCCCTGAAGAACAGGCTGGCGGAGGTGAGGGAGGAGCGCGAGGAGGCCGAGGCCGAGATCGCGCGCAAGGAAAAAGAAGTCCGGGAGCGGAAGGAGGCCAACCGGGCCCTCTTCGAGGGCAAGAAGACGCTTGAGGCCGAGGTCAAGGCCCTCAAGGACGAGCTGATCTCGCTCAGGCACGCCGAGCGGAACCGGGAGCAGGAAAAGAAGCGCCTCGAAGAGGAGCTTGCGCGCCTGCGCGCGGAAAGGGAAAAGATAGAGGCCGAGAAGGAGGCCCTTTCCCGAAAGCGCGCCGCCCTGGCGGAACAAAGGGACCACCTGGCGCGCGAGAAGGAGGCCCTCCTCCGGGAAAAGCAGGCCCTGCAGGAGGAAAAGCGCAACCTTTCGGCCTCCCTCGAAGAGACCCAGGCAGAGGTTTCCGCCCATCAGGAAGACGTGCGGCTTCTGCGCCTGAGGGCCAAGGAGCTCTCCGAGGAGATCCGCTGGCTCAAGTCCCTCTTCTCCGAGAGGAAGAAGTCCGAAGCCATCGGGGCCCTTGAGCAGGCCAAGATAGACGTTCGGCCGCTCTTTGAGGTCGTGCGCCTGGCGCCGGAGGAGGAGCACCTGGCAGAACTCGCCTTCCCCGAGCTACTCGAAGCCCTCTGGATCCCCGAGGAGGGAGACCGCGAGAAGGCCCTCTCCCTGCTCACCGGTGCGCGCCTTTCGGCCTATCTCTTCTTCGGTGACGATCCCGCCGAGTTCTTGCGGCGCAGGGTCTCCGGTCTCGAGCTTGCCGACCGGCTCCCCCTCCGCCCGGCGGGCCGGGTGGTCACCGAGGAGGGGCACCTCGCGGAGCCCGACGGCCTGGTGCACCTGCGCGGGGAGGGGACTCCTGCGCTCTTGAGCAAGCGCCGCGAGCTGGAGGCCAAAGAGGAAGAACTTGCGCGCGTGAAGGGCGAGCTCCGCGAAAAGGAGGAGGCCCTTCGCGCCCTTGAGGAAAGGCTTGCGGAGCTCAGGGACCGGCAGAAGCAGGTCTCAAAGAGGGAGAAGGAGCTCGAACGGGCCCTCAAGGCGGTGAGCGAGCGGCTCTCCCGCCTGGGGCTCGAAGAGGAGAGGTTGCACCAGAAAGAGGAGTTCCTGCAGGAGAAGGAGCAGGACCTGGCGAGCAGGGAAGAAGGTCTCAAGAAGCGCCTTTCAACCCTGGACGAGGAGCTTCGGGGCCTGAGGCGTCGTCTCGAAGAGCTGAGCCCCCGTCTCCGGCGCCTGGAGGACGAGCTGCGCCTGCGCGAAAAGGAGATAAAGGCCGCCCTGGCCGAGGTGAGGGCCCTTGAGCTTTCCGTTTCCGCCACCAGGGAGAGGCTCAAGCGGGCGCTGAAGGAAGAGGAGAGGCTCCTCAAGGAAGAGAAGCGCCTGGCCCAGGAGGTGGAAAGGCTCAGGCAGAAGCAGCGGGAGCTTCAGGAAAGATGGAAGCGCTTCAAGGAGAAGCTCACCGCCCTGAGGGAAGAGCTCGAGAGAGAGAAAGAGGAGCTCAGCCGCCAGCGGGAGGAGCTTGACCGCAAGCGGGAGGAGTACCAGCGCCTGGAGGGCGAACTGCGGGGTTTGCTCGCGCGCCTGGAAGAGCTCGAGGGCGAGATCTCCCGCCGGGAAAGGAAGATCCATCGCCTGGAGGTGGATCTGGCGGAGCTCGAGCTCACCCTGCGGCATCTCTCCGATCAGGCGGAAGAGAGGTTTTCCGCCACCCTTCCCCTGGACGAGGAGCCCGTGTCGTATTCCCTGCCGGAGCTCGAAAAGCGCCTCAAGGAGCGGAAACAGGAGCTTTCCGCCTTCGGCGTGGTCAACCTGGCGGCGATTGAGGAGCTCGAGAAGGTGCGCGAGAGGCATCGTTTCCTCCTCGAGCAGAAGGCCGATCTCGAGAAGGCCCTGGACGACTTGGCCGCGGCGGTGAAGCAGATCAACCAGACCTGCCGCGAGAGGCTGCGCGAGGCCCTCAAGGCCGCCAACGAAAAGCTCGCCCTGGTCTTTCCCCTGCTCTTTCCCGGAGGGCACGCGGAACTGCGCTTCACCGAGGCCGACGATCCGCTCGAAGCCGGTCTCGACCTCCTCGTGCGCCTGCCGGGAAAGCCGATCAGGCACCTGGCCATGCTCTCCGGAGGCGAGAAGGCCCTCACCGCCCTGGCGGTGCTGTGCGCCTTCTACCTGGTGAAACCCGGTCCGTTCTGCGTGCTCGACGAGGTGGACGCCCCGCTGGACGAGGCCAACACGGAACGCTTCAACCATCTCCTCCAGGAGCTGGTCAAGCACTCCCAGATCATTTTGGTCACCCACAATAAGAGGGTGATGGAGGTGGCCCACGCCCTCTTCGGCGTCACCATGGAGGAGAAGGGCGTCTCCAAGATCGTCAGCGTGAAGCTCACCTGAGCGTTTTTCCCTCTCGAGGGAAGCCAAGAGCCCCAAAATCTGTTATGTCAGACGGAGATTTTGCACGGGAGGAGAGCTTGAGACTGCACTTCTTGGGCACGGGCGGCTCGGAAGGTATCCCGTGCCTCTCCTGTTCCTGCGGGCACTGCGAGATCGCGCGCCAAAACCCGTCCCTGCGCCGTTACCCAACTTCTCTGCTCCTCCTGAACGAGGAGAACGAGGGCCTCCTCGTGGACGCGGGCACGGACGTCAACCGTTATCTGGAAGACGTCCGGTTGCAGGGCGTGGCCTTAACGCACTGGCACGCGGATCACTGGACGGGCCTTCCCCGCCTGAGCTGGACGCCGCGCCCGTTGCCTCTGATGTGCCCGGAGCCGGAGAGAGCAGGCGAGTTCCTGAAAAAGGGCCTGGTGCCCCTCAGGAAGGAGCCTTTTTCCGAGGAGAGATGGGGGCCGTTTCGCCTCTGGTCCCTCCCGCTTCGCCATTCCGTGCCCACCTGGGGCTATCTGGTGGAGGACGACACAAGCGGGCACTCCGTAGCGCTCCTCTGGGACACCAAGGGGCTTCCCGCAGAGAGTCTGCGCTTCTTGCAGGACCGTCGGCCGAGTCTCGCGGTGGTGGACGCCACCTATCCGCCGGGCACAGAGGCCCGGAACCACAACAACGTGGGTGAAGCCGTGGAGCTCGGCTTGCAGGTGGCCCGGGAGGTCTTCCTCACCCACTTTTCCCATCAGAACTGGCCGCCCTTCAGGCTCGAGGACTTCCTCGCCCTGCGCTATCCCTCAGAGGCCGTGGCCCTGGCCTACGACGGCCTGAAACACGACCTTTCCTATCCCCTGGGCCTTTCCCTGCGGGATGATTGGGCGCGGGCCGTAAAGCCCTAGTCCTTGTCGCGGCCGTAGACGTCCTCGAAGCGCACGATGTCGTCTTCTCCGAGATACTCTCCGTTCTGCACCTCGATTATCTCGAGCGGGATCTTTCCCGGATTCTCCAGACGGTGCTTGGTGGACTTGGGCACGTAGGCGGACTCGTTCTCGTGCAGGAACCTCTCCTCGTCGCCGATGAGCACCTTGGCCGTGCCCCGCACCACGACCCAGTGCTCGGAGCGATGGTAGTGGAGCTGAAGGCTGAGCCGCGCGCCGGGTTTGACCACGATGCGCTTGATCTTGTAGCGCGGGCCCTCTTCGAGCACGGTGTAGCTGCCCCAGGGGCGATAGGTGGTCACGTGTTCCACGGCTTCCGGATACCCCCGCGCCTTGAGCTCCTTGACGAGCTGGTTGACCTTCTGGGTCTCGCCGCGCTTGACGATGAGCAGGGCGTCGGGCGTGTCTATGACCAGACAGTCCTCCAGGCCGATGGTCGAGATGAGTCGGCGCTTGCCGAGGACGAGGGAGTTCTTCGTTTCCATGGTGATCACCCGGCCCTGGGTGACGTTTCCGTTTTCGTCCTTGTCGAGGATGTCGAAGAGGGCGTCCCAGGAGCCGATGTCGTTCCACTGCAACGAAAGGGGCACGGTGGCCACGCGCGCCGAGCGCTCCATGAGGGCGTAGTCCACGGAGATGTCGGGCATCTTCGCAAACTGCTCCGTCATCGCGGAAAAGCCCCGGGTGTAGAGCTCGTGGATCTCCGGGGCGTGCTGGGCGAGCTCCTCCTCGAAGGTCTGGCGCGAGAAGAGGAAGATGCCCGCGTTCCAGTAATAGCCGCCCTCGGCGAGATAGGCCTTGGCGGTCTCGAGGTCCGGCTTCTCGGTGAACCGGTCCACCCGATAGGCCTCGATGGAGGTCTCCAGGGGTTCGCCACGCTTGATGTATCCGTAGCCCGTTTCCGGACGATGCGGTTTGACCCCGAAGGTGACCAGGAACCCCTGGTTGGCCACCTCTTCCGCGGCCTGCACGCAACGGGCGAACTCTTCGTCCGGCTGGATGAGATGGTCCGAGGGGCAGATGAGGAAGGTCTCCTCCGGCGCACACTTGAGGACCTCGGCGGCGTAGCGCAGACCGTAGGCAATGGCCGGGGCCGTGTTGCGCCCGCAGGGCTCGCAGAGCAGATGGAAGCCCTCTATCTCGGACAGATGGTCCATCACGTGGAACTTGTAGTCCTCCCCGGTGATGATGATGAGGTCCTCCGGGGCGAGGAACTTGAGGAGCCGGTCGGCGGTTTGCTGAATGAGGGAGCGGTCTCCGTTGAGCTTGAGGAACTGTTTGGGATACGCCTTGCGCGAAGAGGGCCAGAGGCGCGTTCCGGAGCCGCCAGCAAGGATGATGCCTTTCATCAGCGTCCTCCTTCCGGGTTTTTGAGGGGTGGTTGTCCGGTGGATTCGAGCACGGACTGCCAGAAGCGGCTTCTCAGGTTGATGCGTTTGCGTTTCTTGATGGCCGCTGAAAGGGGCACGTGAACGTAGCGGTCGTTGAGATAGCTCACCATCAGTCCGGTCTTTCCGGCCATGCCCGCGTGGACGGCGTACTGCCCGAGGAAGCCGCAATAGATGCGGTCGTCCACGATGGCCGGAACACTGCGGATGATGTAGCTCGGGTCAATGTAGCGCATGTAGATCTCTATCCCCTTGCTGGTGAAGTACTCCTTGATGCGGTCCCTCAGGAACTTGCCGATGTCACCGAGCTTGAGGTTCCCGGAGGGGTCGTATTCGGGTTTTTCCGGCTGGACGTATTTCTGTCCGGCACCCTCGGCCACCACGATGACCGCGTGTCTCCTTTCGGCCAGCCGCTTTTCCAGGGCGGCAAGCAGCCCGTAGGGGCCTTCGAGGTCGAAGTCGTCCTCGGGGATGAGGCAGAAGTTTACCTCTTTGCGCGCGAGAGTGGCGGCTGCGGCGATGAAGCCCGAGTAGCGCCCCATGACCTTCACCAGCCCGATGCCGTTGGGCACGGCGATGGCCTCGGTGTGGGCGCACCTGATGGCCTGACAGGCCATTTCCACCGCGGTGTCGAAGCCAAATGTCTTCGAGATGAAGTAGATATCGTTGTCAATGGTCTTGGGCACCGCGACCACGGAGATCTTGAGCTGGCGGCGGGCGATCTCCTCCTTGATCTTGTTGGCCGCGCGGAAGGTCCCGTCTCCGCCGATCATGAAGAGCAACTGGACGTTCAGGCGTTCGAGGGCGTCCACGATCTCGTCAATGGGCTGGTGCCCTCTCGAGGTGCCGAGGATCGTGCCCCCCAGTTCGTGGATGTTTGAGACCACCTCCGGGGTGAGCTCGAGTATCTCGTGGCCGTACTTGGGGATGAACCCCTGGAGCCCGTAGCGAATGCCGAAGATGTGCCGGATGCGGTAGGAATAGTAGAGGGTGAAGACGATGGACCGGATGACGTCGTTTATCCCCGGGCAGAGTCCTCCGCAGGTCACGATGGCGGCCCTGGTCTTCGAGGGGTCGAAGTAGATCTTGGGGCGAGGTCCGGCTACTTCGAGCGTGGGCGGGAGCTTGCCCTCGGCCAGGCACTTCTTGAGATATTCCTCGGAGAGTCGCAGACTCACGCGCATCTCGTCGGTCACGTAGCACAGCTCTTCCTTGCGCAAGGGGTTGTCCACCTTGCAGGGGCCGAGATTTTCGATGGTCAGATCGAAATCCTCGGTGATTTCGTCAATCATTTCGAGATAGCAAGATTCCATTTTCGGACCTCCTCACCTTATCCGGTTTTGTCTTTTCCCAGGATCTCCCTGAGGGCCTCAAGCGCCTCGGGGAAGAGGAAACGGTATCCAGCCTCGAGAAGGCGCCGGGGGCGCGCCTTGACCCCGCCGGTGACCACGCGGGCCATCTCTCCGAAGAGGAGATGGAGCACGAAGGCCGGGACCGGGAGGAAGGCCGGACGTCCGAGGGCCTTTCCCAGGAGCTTGGCAAACTCTTTCTGACGCACGATCCCCGGGGAGACGAAGTTGAAGGGCCCGCGCAGGTCGTCCCTCTTGACGAGGAAGAGGGCGGCTTCCGCCACGTCCTTCACGTGGATCCACGGGAACCATTGCTTGCCGGAACCAATGGGTCCTCCCAGCCCGAACTTGAAGGCCGGAAGCATCTTGGAGAGCGCGCCTCCGCCGCGGCCCAGGACCACGCCGAACCGCATAAGACACACCCGGAGCCCGAACTTTTCCCCGGTGAGGGCCTCGGCCTCCCAGGCGCGACAGACCTCCGCCAGGAAGTCGCTGCCTGCGGGGCTCTCCTCGCTCACTTCCTCCTCCCCCCTGTGGGCTCCGTAGTATCCCACGGCAGAGGCGTTCAGCAGGATGCGGCCGTTTCCGCTGGCCAGAGCCTCCACCACCCTCTTGGTGGATTCCAGGCGCGTGCGAAGGATCTCCTTCTTGTATTCCGGGGTCCAGCGGGCAAAGATGTTGGCTCCGGTGAGGTTGACGGCCACCTGGCACTCCGAGGCCTTGGCCTGCCAGGGACCGGGCTGGGTGGGGTCTCCGAGGATGATCTCCACTCCCGCGGGCAGGGTCTCGATCTTGCGCTCGTTTCTGACCAGCGCCTTTACGTCCCAACCATCTTCGAGGAAACGCTCGATGACGTGGGGACCGATGAACCCGGTTCCGCCAGCGATAAAGAGTTTCAAATCCCGCCTCCCATCCCTGCGCGTAGAAAGACCTTGATCTTCAAGCGGGCAAACATTTAAAATCTCCGCACTATGCTATCACAAATGTTGGGGTCGGTGACACTCTTCATCAAGAATCTTTGTCTCCTTCTGGCGGACATCGGCCCGTATTTCCTGATCGGTCTCTTCGTGGCGGGGGTGGTGCGCGTCTATCTCCCTCAGGAGAGCCTCCGCCAGCATCTCGGGGGCCGGGGGCTGGCGGCCATCTTCAAGGCCGCTCTCCTGGGTCTTCCCCTGCCCCTGTGCTCCTGCGGGGTCCTGCCCGTGGCCATCTCCCTCTATCGGCACGGCGCGGGTCTTCCGGCCACTCTCGCCTTTCTCGTGGCCACGCCCCAGACCGGGGCGGACGCCATCCTCATCACCCTGGGGCTCTTCGGTCCGGTGTTCACCCTGGCCTACGCTCTTTCGGCCTTGCTGGCCGGGGTCTTTGCCGGGCTCATGGCCCGGGTCTTCCTCCATCACGCCCCTTCACTTTCCGCCTCCTGCCAGTGTGCCGTGCAGGAGAAGGAGCCGGGGCGCGGCCTGCGGGAGATAGTCTGGTACGCCTACGGTGATCTGTTGCGGGAACTCTCCCGTCCCCTGGCCCTGGGGCTCGTCCTGGGCGCCCTCCTGGTCACGCTCTTCCCTCCGGGCTTCCTCGGGCAGATCGTCCCGCGCGGGCCCTGGCAGTACCTGATCCTCCTGGCCGCAGGCATTCCGCTCTACATGTGTTCCACGGGGTCTCTGCCCCTGGCCTACGGGCTCTATCTCCAGGGTTTCTCTCCGGGAAGCCTCCTGGTCTTCCTGATGACCGGTCCGGCGACCAACGTGACCTCCATGACCATCATCAAGAAGGTGCTCGGAAACCGCCTCTTCGGGCTCTATCTGCTGTGTCTGGTGGTCTTTGCCCTGGTGGCCGGGGTGCTTCTTGATCTCGCCAGCGTGAAGCTTCCCTTTGGTCCTCCGCCCCCGCGCGCCGAAGACGTCCACCCCTTCAAGGTCGTGGGCGGCGTGATCCTCGCCTTCCTCCTGCTCTATCATCTCCTGCGCCCCTTCTTCGGGGGCGATTGCCAGGAGTGCTAGTCTATCTGGGCCAGCCCTTGCAGTTTGCCCGCCCAGAAGGTCGTGGCCCGCGGGTAGATCTTGGCGAACTCCACGAAGAGGTAGCCGTCGCGCCTTTCCGTGCGCCTGATCTCGATGCGCACCTGCGTGTGCCGGAAATGGGCCAGGAGCTTCTCCAGGGCCTCTTCCCGGCGGAGCCTGATGCGGAAGATCTCCTCCACGGCCTCCCCGCGGCTCACGCGCTCAAGGAGGTCGTCCATCTCTCCGAAGAGGCTCTCACCCAGCTGGCGATAGAACTCCTCGTCGAAGGGTTGCCCGAGTTCCCAGCGCCCGATGGCCAGGCGCACCAGGCGGTGGACGATGTAGTTGGCGTCCAGCTCCCCGACGAAGGGAAAGGCCACCCGGAGATCCCCCAGGTTCGAGGCCGAGGTGACGTACTTGAGGATGCGGCCCCGGCGTGGGTCCGCGGGCTTGAGCACCACGCCCTCGCGGCCTTCCCGGTCGTAACGCCTGAGGAGCTCCTGAAGGGGCGCGAGGTCCTCGGGCTGGAAGGGCCCGTTGATCTCCGGATGATGGAAGGAAAACTCTTCGAGCAGACGATACTTTTCCTCCGGCGGGACGAAGCCCTTTTTCTCGAGGTCCAGGAGGTCGAAGACGAAGAAGTCCACGTCCTCCTTCACGTAGGGGGGCCACTCGGTGACGAAGGGGTTTTCCGGCCCGGCCACCTCGCAGCAGACCGCAAGTTGGGGATGCCGGGCGAAGAACTCCGGAAGCCGCGGCAGGAAGTCCGGCCAACGGTCGGTGGCGAACGGGCACACGAAGCCCCGGCGGGTGAAGGCGAAGATCTCCTCGCCGATCCTCGCCAGGCGCACGTTGTAGCCTTCGATCTTTTCCTCGGCGAAGAAGTCCCCGCGGATGTAGCGCGGAACACCGGTCTTCAGCACGAAGACCCGGGGAATACTGGGAAACCCCGGAAGGAAGAGGTCCTCGGTGATGACCGTGCCCACGGTCTGGCCGCGGAACTCCCGCCGGATGCGGAAGGCGGGTTTGGGGAGCCCCTCAAGGGGGACGAGCTTGCCCCGCTCCAGGGCTTCTTCCCATTTGGAAAGCGGAAGGATCTTCAAGTGGGGCAACTTTTGGTAGAGTTCGGCCAGGAGCTCTTTCTGCTGGTGGAGGTTTTCGGGTGTCATGTTTTAAAGATAAGCCGCTTAGGCGAGAATGCCATTTCTCAGCCGCGCCCTTTTGTCCCCTGGGGGACCCGGGTTAGAATCCCGTGAGGAGGCGTCTATGAACTTCGAAAACGTTTGGGAGATCCTTGAAGACTGGGGCAAGGGAAAGGTGGACGCCCTCGAGGTGTTCGCCTTTGAAAAAGAGGGGCTCAAGGTCGAGAAGAAGGACGGCCGTCTGGAGACCTTCCAGCCGTTTCGCGAGGAGGGGCTGGCTGTCCGGGTGCTGGCGCGCCGCTGTTTCGGTTTTTCCTACACCACGGATCTCTCGGCCGAATCCCTGGTCAAGGCCGCGGATACCGCCCTGGAGATGACCGAGGTCCTCGAGCCGGAGCCCTCTCTCTTCCTGCCGGGAGAAGCGGAATGGCCCCATCTGACCCCGATCAAGGCCCCTCTCCTGGCGGCGGAGGAAGCCCTGGAGCGCCTGGAGCGCCTGGAGAAGGCCGCCTTTGCCTTTGATTCCCGCGTGAAGCGCCTTCAGGAGGCCAGCCTCCGCGACGTTCAGGGCCGCCTCTTTCTGGCCAACACCGAGGGTCTGCGTCTTTCCTGGCCTGTGCGGGCCCACACCCTCATCGCCGTCGTGGTGGCCGAGGAGGGGGAGCAACAGATGGGCTGGGAATGGCGCAGCGTGGTCTCGCCGGAGCTCCTCTCTCCGGAAGACATCGGTCGGGAGGCGGCGCGGCGCGCGGTGGTGAGGCTCAACGCCCGCACCCTCCCTTCCATGAAGATCAAGGTCTTTCTCCCGCCTCACGTGGCCGTGGATTTCCTGGAACTGGTCTCCGAGGCCCTGTGCGGAGACCGCGTGCTCAAGGGGAAGTCTCCTCTCGCCGGGCGGGTGGGAGAGGAGGTCTTCTCCCCCCTGGTCACGCTGCGAGATCACGGGCTCCTAGAAAACGGCCTGGAGACGCGCCCCTTTGACGACGAGGGCGTGCCCCAGCGGGAGAAGACCCTGGTGCGGGAAGGGCGGCTCGAGGGGTTCCTCTTCGATCACTACTGGGGAACCAAGTCCGGTCAGGGCTCCACGGGCAACGCCCGCAGGCCGAGCTTCAAGAACCCGCCGACGGTCTCTCCCACCAATCTCTTCCTCGTCCCCGGCGAGGACTCCCCGGAGAAGTGGCGCGAGGGGCGGGTCTTCGAGGTACTCGAGGTCCTCGGGATGCACACGGCCAACCCGGTTTCCGGCGACTTTTCCGTGGGGGTGGCGGGTCTCTACTACGAAAACGGCGATCCGCAACCCGTGGCGGGCATGGCCCTTTCGGGAAACGTCTTCGAGCTCTTCAAGCAGCTCGAGGCCGTGGGGAAAGACCTCACGTTCTACGGGAGCCTGGGGGCCCCCTCTCTCCTGGTCGCGGAGATGGATCTTTCCGGGGGCTAGCGTTGACGCCCGGAGAAACCTCTGCTAACCCTCCGGCGACAACATTCTTTCGAGGAGGAAGACTATGGCGGTGGAAAGGACTTTGAGCATGATCAAACCCGACGGTGTTTCCCGTGACATCATCGGAGAGGTCCTGAGCTTCTTCGAGAAGGGAGGGCTCAAGATCGTCGCGATGAAGATGCTTCGCCTCACCAAGCAGCAGGCCGAGGAGTTCTACATCGTCCACAAGGGCAAGCCCTTTTACGACGAGCTCACGGACTACATGTCCTCCGGTCCCATCGTGGCCCTGGTGCTCGAAGGTGAGGACGCCATTGCCAAGTGCCGGAAGATCATGGGGGCCACGGATCCGGCGGAAGCCGACGAGGGAACCATCCGCAAGACCTTTGCCCTGAGCAAGGGCGAGAACACGGTCCACGGTTCGGATAGCCCGGAATCCGCGGCGCGGGAAATAGCCTTCTTCTTCAGCGAGCTGGAGATCTGCCCCCGATAGAGGAGCCGGCCGGGTCGAGGCCCGGCCCCCGTCTCTCCGTCGTCAGCCGAAACTCCCCATGACCGAAGACGAAGTCATCCGTTTCCTCGAGCGCTTTCTCCCCTCTGCTCCCGGCCTGGTCCAGGGCCCGGGGGACGACTGCGCGGTGGTGGATCTCGGCGACCGCTGGTGGCTCCTCACGGCGGACGCCATGGTGGAGGGAGTGCACTTTTCCCTTTCCTACTTCACCCCCTACTTTTTGGGGCGAAAGCTTGCGGCGGTGAACCTGAGCGACGTGGCGGCGATGGGCGGTCAGCCGAGGTTTGCCCTGCTGACCCTGGCCTTTCCCGCGCCGCCGGAAGAAGACTTCCTCCGGGACTTCCTGGAGGGGCTCACCTCCAAGCTGGCGGCCTACGGGGCCCATCTCGTCGGCGGAGACACGGTGAAGGGCCCCGCGCTCCAAGGGGATCTCGCCCTGATCGGTGAGGCGGCGGCCGGGGCGGTGGTGTTTCGTCAGGGAGCCCGGCCCGGGGACCTGATCTTCGTCTCGCGGCCCCTGGGGGCCTCGGCCATGGCGCTTGAGCTCTTCCAGAAGGGCGAGGACCCGCCGGAACCCCTCAAGCGCGCCCATCTCGATCCCGAGCCGGAGGTCGAGCTGGGGCGCGTCCTGGCGGAGGAGGCGCTGGCCAGCGCCATGCTGGACGTCTCCGATGGTCTGCTGAAGGATCTCTCACGGCTCTGCCGCGCAAGCGGGGTGGGAGCCGAGGTGGAGGAGGAAGCCGTGCCCCTGGCCGTGGACGAGCTTCCGGGGCTTTCGCGGCCTCTGCGCGACTACGCCCTCTTCGGCGGGGAAGACTTCGCCCTCCTCTTCACCGTGCCCCGGGAAAAGGAGCGCGCCCTGCGGAGCCGCCTGGCCTCCCTTTCCCGCAAGCCCCATCGTCTGGGGAGGATCGTCCCCGGGGAGAAACTTCTCCTCAGGCGGGCCGACGGGGCCGCGGAGGAGGTCTCCCCCGAGGGCTTCGACCACTTTGCCTAGAAGAGCGGCGGGCTATGGACGATGAAGAGTTCCAGTTCGCCGGAGCCGGTGTTCTTCACACCGTGCTCCTCCCGGGCGGGGACGAAGATGTAGTCGCCGGTCTTTATCTTCTGCCAGCTCCCGTTGACGTAGGCTTCGCCCTCTCCAGAGAGCACGTAGATGGAGTCCACCTGCGGGTCGTGGGTGTGGATGGGGATCTCGACGCCGGGCTCGATGCGCAGCATGGAAATGCTGGCCCGGTCCGTGTCCTTGGAGGAAACCAGGATGGCGATCTTGACGCCGGCAAACTTCGGATGGTCCTTGAACTCGATCTCTTCCTTCCTCACGAAGATGGCCATGATCTTCCTCCTCTGGGCTTTTGCCCTCAAAAAATAACACAAGATCTGCTAGAAAAGATGGTATGCGCGTCGTAGGTTCGGGGGCCCTGAACGTGGATTACTTCTATCGCGTGGAAAGCCTCGAGGAGGTCTCCCCTCTGGCCAAGGGGGTGCGGGCCGGGGGTGAGGTGTGGGGCACGCGGGCCGAGTTCGAGCGCCTGCGCGAGGCCCTGGAGAAGAAGGGCGAGCTCCTGGCGGTGTGCGGCGGGGGTTCGGCGGCCAACACCATCTACGCCCTTTCCCTCTGGGGGTTCGAGACGGGTTTCATCGGTCTGGCCGGGCAGGACGAAGAGGCGGAAATCGCCCTGCGGGAGCTCGAGGGGGTGGATCTTTCCCGCGTCCTGCGCCGGGGAGAGAACGCCTGCTGCCTCATCATCCTCGACGAGAAAGAAGACCGGGCCATCTTCGTGGCCCCGCATTCTCAGGAAGAAGTGCTCGGGGCCTACCGGGTGGAGACCTCCGGGGACGAATGGCTCCACGTGAGCTCCCTGGTCACGGAGGAGGGGTTTTCCTTCCATCGGAACCTGCGCGCGGCGCATCCGGGGCCCTTTTCCGTGGACCCCGGGGAGATCTACGCGGCAAAGGGCCTTTCGGCGATGGCCCCGCTCTTGAGCGGTGCGGAGCTCCTCTTCCTCACGGAAAACGAGCTCGCCCTCCTCGGTGGCGATCTCGCGGCCCTTCTGGCGCAGGCAAGGGCCCTCGTCCTCAAGAAGGGGAGGAAAGGGGCCGAGATCCTCTCCGAAGAGGGGAGGAGAGAGGTCCCCGCGGCTTCGGCGCCGGTCTGGGTGGACAACACCGGGGCCGGGGACGTGTTCGACGCCGGGGTCCTCGCCGGCATCCTCTCGGGGCTTGATCTCCTTTCTGCGGCCAGGCTCGCCGCGCACCTCGCCGCCCTTTCCCTTAGGGATTACGGACGAAAGGGGTTTCCGCGCAGAGAAGAATTCTTAAACCTCCTTGAAGGAGTGCAGGCATGATTCCGACGGGTCTTGATCGAATCCTTTCCATCTTGCGAGGCAAGGGGCTGTTTGCCGATCTCTACTTTGAAGAGACGGAGAGCACCTACATCGTCTTCGAAAACGACCGGCCGGAGAAGATCGTCTCCGGCATAGACGCGGGGGTGGGGTTGCGGACCATCTACGGCAACTTTCACACGGCATACGCCTACACCAACGATAGGGAGCGGGAGAACCTGGAGGCCCTGGCCCGGGAGCTGGCGCGTCTGGCCGGTGAGGAGGAACGGGAGGTCACCATCTCCGACGTGAAGAAGGTCCCGCCGGTGGAGATCAGGCGCCCGCCCTTTGAGGAAGGGCTTGCCGCCAAGATGGACCTCGTGAGGCGGGCCAACGACACGGCGCGCGGGGTTTCCCCGGAGGTGGTCCAGGTCCAGGTGGTCTATCAGGACGTGCACAAGCGCTTGACCATCGTCAATTCCGACGGGGAGTGGGTGGAGGGAGAGCGCACCTACACGCTCCTGGCGGTGCAGGTGGTGGCCCGGAAGGGAGAGGTCATCCAGACGGGCTACGAGCCCCTGGGCGGGGCCGTGGGGCTCGAGATCTTCGACAAGACCCCGCCGGAGGAGATTGCGCTCAAGGCCGCGCGGCGCGCGCTCCTCATGCTCACCGCGCGCAAGGCCCCGGGCGGCACCATGCCGGTGGTGCTCTCCTCCGAGGCCGGAGGCACCATGATCCACGAGGCCGTGGGGCACGGGCTCGAGGCCGATCTGGCGGAGGAGGGGTTCTCGGTTTACTCCGGGCGCATCGGCGAGCAGGTGGCCTCCTCCCTCATCACCGTGGTTGACGATCCCACGCTCGTCTATCAGCGCGGGTTCTATCAGTTCGACGACGAAGGGGTCTTTCCGGAGAAGACGGTGCTCATTGAAAACGGCGTGCTCAAGACCTTCCTCTACGACCGCCTCTCGGCTATGAAGGTGGGGAAGAAGTCAAACGGCCACGGCCGGAGGGAATCCTATCGGTTCCGTCCCATTCCCCGCATGAGCAACACCTACATCGCTCCGGGCGAGACCCCGCCGGAAGCCATCATCCGGAGCGTGGACCGGGGGCTACTCGTCAAGAAGATGGGCGGCGGTCAGGTGGACACCATCTCCGGGAACTTCGTCTTCGAGGTGGCGGAGGGCTATCTCATCGAAAAGGGCATGGTGGGAGAGCCGGTGCGCGGGGCCACCATTTCAGGAAACGGCCCCCAGGTGCTGCGCATCATCGACATGGTGGGAGACGACCTGGGTTTTGCCATCGGGACCTGTGGCAAGGACGGCCAAGGGGTCCCGGTCTCGGATGCCCAGCCCACTTTGCGGATCCCGGAAATCGTGGTAGGTGGAGCGGTGGAGTAAGCCATGTGCGGAATCATCGGAGTTTTCGGACACAAAGAGGCGGCAAAGATTGCTTACTTTGGTCTCTACGCCCTTCAGCATCGGGGGCAGGAGAGCGCGGGCATCGTCACTTCCGACGGCAAGAACGTGGCCGAGCACCGGGCCCTGGGGCTGGTGGCGGACGTCTTCGACGAGCACACGCTCAACCAGCTTCCGGGCCACATCGCCGTGGGGCACGTGCGCTATTCCACCACGGGTTCCACCACCATCAAGAACGCCCAGCCCTTCTTCGTCACCCACGGCAAGAACACCTTTGCCCTCGCGCACAACGGCAACCTGGTGAACGCCCATCTCCTGCGCCTGGAGCTCGAGCGCCAGGGGTCGCTGTTTCAGACCACCATGGACAGCGAGGTCATCGTGCATCTGCTGGCCAAGGCCCTGCGCAAGGGGCTGGTGGAGGCCATCCGCGAGACCATGGACCTCATCGAGGGGGCTTACTCCATCGTCCTCCTCGCCCAGGACAAGCTCATCGCCTTCCGTGACCCTTACGGCTTCCGGCCCCTGGCCCTGGGGATGCTCAACGGGGGCTACATCGTGGCCTCGGAGACCTGCGCCTTCGACCTGGTGCAGGCGCAGTATCTGCGCGACGTGCGTCCGGGCGAGATCCTGGTGATAGACGAAAACGGCCTCACCTCCTACGAGGGGGCCAAGGCGGATCGCCTGGCCCACTGCATCTTCGAGTTCATCTACTTCGCCCGTCCGGACAGCTACATCTACGGGGAAAACGTCTACGCCTTCCGGAAGCGTCTGGGCATAGAGCTGGCCAACGAATGCCGCCTGGAGGCGGATTTCGTCATGCCGTTTCCGGATTCGGGAAACTACGCGGCCATAGGCTACGCCCAGGCGGCGGGGCTACCCTTTGAGATGGGCATCATCCGCAACCACTACGTGGGCCGCACCTTCATCCAGCCTTCCCAGAGCATGCGCGACTTCTCCGTGCGCGTGAAGCTCAACCCGGTGAAGGAGATCCTGCGCGGCCGGAAGGTGGCGGTGGTGGACGACTCCCTCGTGCGCGGAACGACCAGTCGCACGAGGGTGCGGGCCATCAAGGAGGCCGGGGCCCACGAGATCAGCATGCTCATCAGTTGCCCGCCCATCAAATACCCGTGTTTCTACGGGATAGACTTCCCCACGCGGGGCGAATTGATCGCGGCCAAGCACTCGGTAGAGGAGATCAGGCGGTATCTCGAGCTCGATCTTCTCCACTATCTTTCCCTCGAGGGGTTGCTGCGCGCGGGAGGCGGAGACGGCAAGCGCTTCTGCCTGGCCTGCTTCACGGGCCACTATCCCGTGCCCATCCAGGCCTCTCTTTCCAAGGATATCTTCGAGAACTAGAGCTTGGCCAGTTTGGCCAGCCGGCGGCGGGCCTTCTTGGGGAGCTTCTTCGAAGGTGGCGGCGGCGGAGCCAGGGGTTCTCCCTTGAGCTCCTCGTAGAGGGCGGCCTCCAGGCGCTCCAGGAAGTCCCTCGAGGTGATGGAGACGGCCCCGTAGGTCTCGACGTAGCTCCTGATCTCGCGGTCGGAGGAGACCACCACGGCGCGCTCCTTTTCCTTGACCGCCATCCGCTTGAGATAGTCGTCGGCGGTTTCGCCCGGGGCGGTGAAGACCACCTGGATGCCCTTCATGTTGACCTTGCGGCGGGGTTCGTCCTGCCCCCAGGCGTCGAAGACCACGGTGATGCGATGGCGGCGAAGCTTCTGATAGGTGCGCAGGCGGTCGAGCAGAGCCTTGCGGGCCTCTTCCGGGTCCTCCTTCATGAGGAAGGCGGTTTCCGGCATCTGATGCAGGAGGTTGTAGCCGTCAATGAGGATGTGGATGGCCATCAGTAGTCTCTCAACCTCTGCAAAAAGGCTTCGAATTGCTCGGGGGAGTAGAATTCGATGGTCAGCCGACCCTTTCTCTTGCCCCAGGAGAGCTTGACCTTGGTGCCCAGGAGCTCGGCCAGCTCCTTCTCCAGGGCGAGGATGTTGGGATCTGTCGGCGGCGGGGAGGGCTCGGTCTCTTTCTGCTCCTTGAGTCTTCTCACCAGATCCTCGGTCTGACGCACGGAAAGCGCCCGGGCGATGATCTCGTCGCGCACCCTGCGCATGAGCCTGGGGTCGGAGAGGGAAAGGAGCGCGCGGGCGTGGCCGGCGGTGAGTCTTCCTTCGAGCACGTCCTCCTGGATGTCTTCCGGCAACTTGAGGAGGCGCAGGGCGTTGGCGATGGTGGAACGGTCCCGCCCCACCTTGCGGGCGATTTCCTCCTGGGTGAGGCCGAACTCCTTGATGAGGCGCTCGTATCCGCGGGCCTCTTCGATGGGGTTCAGGTCTTCGCGCTGGAGATTCTCGATGAGGGCGATCTCAAGGGCTTCCTGCGGGGAGAGGTCGCGCACGATGACGGGCACCCGTTCGAGGCCGGCCATCTGGGCGGCGCGGAAACGTCTCTCTCCGGCAACGAGTTCGTAGATTCCCGGGGTGATCTCGCGCACGAGGAGCGGCTGAAGGACTCCTTTCTCCTTGACCGAGGCGGCCAGTTCCTCGAGCCCTTCGTCCCTCTTGAGGCGCGGCTGATAGGGAGAGGGCCTGATGGCTTCCAGCGGACAGAAGAAGACCTCCGGGGCTTCGCCAAAGGTGTCTTCAGGGAGCAGGGAAGATAGACCGCGTCCCAGTCCTTTTTTCTCTTTGCCCAAGGTTGCCTCCAGCTGGGGTTTTCTCAAGCCCTAGCATGACTTGGGGAGGGTCTCAAGTTGAGTTTTGCCTCCCGCCGGAGGACCTCCCGCGCCAGGGCCATGTAGGCCCGTGCCCCGCGGGAAGAGGCGTCGTAGGCAAAGATGGGCTTGCCGTGGCTGGGGGCCTCGCTCAGGCGCACGTTGCGCGGGATGGTGGTCTCGAAGACCGCGGACTTGAAGTGCTGGCGGACTTCGGCTTCCACCTGCTTGGTGAGCCGGTTGCGCGAGTCGTACATGGTGAGGAGGATGCCGTAGAGGAAGAGCCGGGGGTTGAAGTTGTGCTTGATGCGCTTGACGGTGTTCACGAGGAGGCTCAGACCTTCGAGGGCGTAGTATTCGCATTGCAGCGGGATGAGCACGGCTTGAGCCGCGGTGAGGGCGTTGATGGTGAGCAACCCCAGGGAGGGCGGGCAATCAATGAAGATGTAGCGGTAGTCGTCGGCCAGCTCCGCGAGGATGCGGGCGAGCAGTTGTTCCTTGCCGCGGCGGCTGGCGAGCTCGAGCTCGCAACCGATGAGATCAATGGTGGAGGGCAAGAGGTGCAGATTGGGATAGGGGGTTTCGAAGAGCGCCTCGCGCGGATGGGCCTCTCCCAGGAGGACCTGATAGAGGTTCGGGCGATGGTCGCGCCCGCCGAGCCCGCTGGTGGCGTTGGCCTGGGGATCGGCGTCGAGCACGAGGACCTTCTGCCCCAGGATGCCCAGGGCCGCGGCCAGGTTTACCGCCGTGGTGGTCTTCCCCACGCCGCCTTTTTGATTGGCTATGGCGATGATGCGCGGTGTCTGTTTCACGTGAAACGTCCCCGCAGTCTCTGTAGTGCCGGTATGCTCCGGAGTTTGTCCTCCGGCAACTTGTCCCAAAGGATACCACGCGGTCGCCGTTTTGGCCCCGAAGTCTCGATGATTTCCTCCGGGGTGACGATGTAGTCCACGGTGAAGTCGTGCTCCTCCGTGGGGATCTCCTCGACGATCTGCAAGGGATGGACGGTGGTGACGATGGGGGTTTCCTCGTCGAGGAGGCCGAACTCGCGAAGGAGGGCGAGCTCCAGTTCGGAGTATCCGCCGCCCTTTCCGAGGCGTTCTCCCCGTCGGTTGACGGCCACGCAGCCGGTGATGACCAGGTCTATCCGGGGCATTTCCTCCGGGGCCACGGGTTCTCCGTACTTGAAGGCCCCTTTGATGGTGGCGGCGCGCAGGGGGTGGACCTTGAGCTTGGCGGGATCGAGGCGGATGAAGGGCTTTTCCGCCCGCAACTTGGGCACGGCCATGAAGAGCACCTTCCCCTGGCTCAGGGCAAGCACCCGCAGGGGAAACTGGGGGCTGTCCGGGTTGGCCTTGATGAAGGACGCCTCGCGAAAGGCCGCAAGCGAGGCGGCTTTCTCCGCCGCGGCCTCGGCCCCCACGAAGTTGGGTATGCGTCCGAAGGCCCCGGGGAAGCGGGCGGCCCCCGCTTCGGAGAGCCTGGTCCATATTTCTTCCCTTAAGGCCTTCTTGCGTGCCTTGATCTCTGTTAACCTTTCTCCCGCCATGAGGAAACTTTGTTCTCTCCTCCTGGTTTTGGGGTTTTTGGTCGGCTGCGGACACAAGCCCCAGCCGAGTGTCTCTACCCTACCGCCAAAGCCATCTTCTGGAAAGCTTCCTCCTGCCCCGAAGCCCCAGGCCAAGCGCCCCTCGACCCGTCCTTACCGGGTAAACGGCAAGACCTACTATCCTCTCCCCTCGGCGGAGGGCTACGTGGAGGAGGGGCTGGCCTCCTGGTACGGTCCGGGTTTCCACGGCCGGCGCACGGCGAGCGGCGAGATATACAACATGTACGCCTTCACCGCGGCGCACAAGACCCTTCCCCTGGGCACGGAGGTCCTCGTCATCAACCTGGAGAACGGGCGCCAGACCATCGTGCGCATCAACGACCGCGGCCCCTTTGTCAAGGGGCGCATCATTGATTTGAGCTACGCCGCCGCGCGGGCCCTGGGCATGTATCGCAAGGGCGTGGCCCGGGTGCGGATCGTGGCCCTCGCCGAGGGGCGCGTGGAGGATAGGCGCCTGGTGCTCAAATCTCCTGATTTGCGGCACGGCCGGTATTACGTCCAGGTGGGATCTTTTGCCAACTATGCCAACGCCGTGAACCTCAAGGAAAAGCTGGCCAAGAGGTTCCGCACGGTGCTCATCGAACCCGTGAAGAAGGGGGCCCGCGAGTTCTATCGGGTCCAGGTGTACGTGGCCTCGGACCTGGCCACGGCCCGCCGCATACTCCGCACGCTCGAGAAGGAGTTTCCCAACGCCATGTTGCTCGCGCGCTAAAGACGGGGTGACTTTTGGGCTCTCGGGCCTATAATAGGCCCCCATGGAAGGAGCGGTAGTCAGGGAGCTCAATCTCGAATTGCCCCCTCCCTCCCTGGAGGATCAGCGAGCCGACGAAGCGCGGTTGCGTCAGGAGCTCGCCTCCCATCTGGGTAAGGAGCCCGTCATCCCCCTTTCCACCCTGCAGAAGGTCTCCGAAGTCCTGCGGCCCGACTTCCGGCTCAAGGCAAGGGTGGCCTACGACGGCCGGGACTTCCGCCTCCTCGACGTCCTGCGGCCGGACGAAGACCTCCCGTGTTTGGGGCTGGGGATAGACCTGGGGAGCACGGGCGTGGTGCTCTATCTCTACGATTTCCTGAAAGGGGAGGTCATCCGCCGGCGCTCCTTCAAGAACCCGCAGATCCCCTACGGAGAGGACATCCTGACGCGCCTTCACTACGCGGACAAACCGGAAAGGCGCCGGGAGCTTCATCGCATCACCGTGACCACGCTGGCGCAGGAGGTGCGGAAGCTTCTGGGGCGTCTGCCGCGGAGGGCGCTCCTTTACTACGCCATTTGCGGCAACACCACCATGAGCCATTTCCTCCTGAACCTTGAGACGCGCCATCTCTATCGGGAGCCGTACATCCCCGCGGCGAGCTGGATAGACACCCTCAGGGCGCGCGAGCTCGGCCTTCCGGGCCACGAAGAGGCCCTGCTCTTCGTCTTTCCCAACCGGGGGAGCTATTTCGGCGGGGATCTCCTGGCCGGCATCCTGGCGAGCGGCATGCACAAGCGCGAGGAGATCTCCATCCTCATCGACGTGGGCACCAACGCGGAGGTGGTGGTGGGAAACCGCGAGTTCCTCCTTGCCACCGCCGGCGCCGCCGGGCCGGCGCTTGAAGGCGGCATCCTCCGCTGCGGGATGCAGGCGGCTCCCGGGGCCATCGAGCGCGTGCGCATTGATCCCCAAACCCTCAAGATAGAGGTGCAAACCATCGGCCAGGAGCCGCCAAGGGGCATTTGCGGCTCCGGGGTGATTGATCTTTTGGCCCAGATGTTCATGGCGGGCCTCATTGATCAGCGGGGCAAGTTCGTGCCCGAGAGGCTTCCCGAACGATTCCGCCGGATAGACGGGGAGCTCGCCTTCATCCTCGTGCCCGAGGAGGAGACCGCACACGGCAAGCCCATCTACGTGACCGAAGGGGAGATGAAGAGCGTCATCCGTTCGAAGGGGGCCATGTACACCATCCTCACCGTGCTCTGTCAGAGCGTGGGGCTTTCCTTCGACGACATCGCCCACTTCTTCATCGCCGGAAGCTTCGGAAACTACATTGACCCGGAGATGGCCATCACCATCGGCATGTTGCCCGACGTGCCTCTCGAGCGGTTCGTCCCCCTGGGAAACGCCGCGGGCGAGGGGACGATTGCCTTCCTCCGGGACGCCTCCTCCTTTGAAGAGCTGCGGCGCATCCTCGAAAACCTCACCTATCTCGAGATGAACGTGCGCAGCGAGTTCATGAACCTCCTCACCGGGGCCCTTTTTCTGCCGCACACGGATCTTTCCCTCTTCCCGAACGTGGCCCGGAAACTGGGGTTGCGTTAGCGATGGAGATAAGGCCTGGCCGGATAGGGCCGGAAGCTTTCCTTGGCGAGGAGTTCCCTCAGTCTGGCGAGCTTTCCCTCAAGCCCGGGGATCTTCTGTATCTCGCGGAAATAGTGGACGCCGAAGGAGAAGTTCTGGAGATACCAGAAGAGCCACAGGCTGAAGCGCTTTTCCTGGATTTCTTCGGGGAGGAGCTCCCGGATGAGGCGGGCGAGTTCTTCTGGGGCTTCGGTAGGCGGAGGCGGCGGGGGGATCTCTCCGCCGGTGAGATAGCTTCGCACGTCCCTGAAGATCCAGGGGCGGAGGAGGGCCGCGCGTCCGATCATGATGCCCGCGCATCCGGTTTCCTCGTGCATCCTGCGGGCCTCCTCGGGGCCGAACACGTCTCCGTTGCCCACCACCGGGATGGGAAGCTCCTCGACCAGCCAGCGGATCTCTTCCCAGCGCGCGGGGCGCTTGAACCCTTCCTGAGCGGTGCGGGGGTGGATGGTAAGGAGGCTTAGGCCGCTTTCTGTCAGCGCGCGGGCGAAACCGAGGAGCGCCTCACGGTCGTGCTTCCAGCCCGATCTGATCTTGGCGGAAACGGGCTTTTTGGTGCTGGCGCACACCGCGCGCACTATTTCACAAGCAAGCTCCGGTTCCTTCATCAGGGAAACGCCCCAGCCGTAGCGCTGGATGACGCCCCGCGCGCAGCCGAAGTTGAGGTCGTAGCCGGCGAAGTCGAAGCGTTCCTCAAGCCGTCTCACCGCCTGCGCGAAGAGTTCCGGGTCCCGTCCTACGAGCTGGGCCACGAGCGGCCTGTCGCGCTGCGCCTGCCGGAGATAGGGGTCTTTTTCGGGGTTCTGGAAGACCAGGGCGCGCACGTTGAGCATTTCGGTGAAGAAGAGGTCACAGCCGGTGTAGCTAGCCACCAGCTCCCGAAAAGGGGCGTGGGTGAGGGCGGCCATGGGCGCCAGGGCGAGGAACGGCTTGTTGTCCGGCGTTTTCAGGCCCCAGGGGAACATTGCAGGGAGAAATAGATCATGTTAAATCTCTAGCGTCAAAAGTCTGCCGAGGTGGCGGAACTGGCAGACGCGGTGGACTCAAAATCCACTGGGCCTCGCGCCCGTGCGGGTTCGACTCCCGCCCTCGGCACCAAAAGCTCTCTTTTTAAACACCACCTGTCCCCGAGGCCGATACGCAGAGAAAAGGCGGGGTATCGTCAAAAAAGGCTAGGCGCGGCGTCTGAAACCCCAGAGGAGATGGCTTCGCGGAAATTCTCTAGCCATAAGCCGGGCTAGCAGCTTTTCCAGGGAGCGCAGGTCTTCGGCCCGATGGTCCTCGACGAAAAATCCACGCTCCTCGAGACGGAATCCGTCTTCGGTCTTGACGATGCGCACGATGCGGTTGCGTTTTTTGCACAACAGGTCAAGACACTCGCCAGGAACGAGCTGACGACACTGATCCACCGCCCAGCGTAGAGCTTTCTCCACAGGAATCCGCGCCATAAGGTTGTCCTTAGGGTAAATTTAGACTAAAAAGTGGCCAACTCGAAAGCATCTCAAAACGGACCCTCTAAAATGTACCAAGACAAGAGCTCTCCCAAAACCAAAGGAGAGAGCGAAAAACTTCTCTCTGTGCTCTTTTCCGCCCTGAAACAGGCTTCTGACGCGGTCATCATCACCAATCGGCAGGGAGAGATCATCTACGCCAACCCCGCCTACGAGAAGAGTTCGGGCCACAGGTTCCAGGACATCGAGGGCAAGGTCGCCCCTCTTCTCAGCAGCGACTACCACTCGGCGGAGTTCTATCGCCAGCTCTGGGAGACCATTCTTTCCGGCCGCACCTGGCGGGGCCGGATCGTCCACCGGCATCCGGACGGTCGTCTCATCACCGCGGAGGTGACCATCTTCCCCGTTCGGGACGAGCAACAGGAGATCTCCCACTTCGTCATCCTGGAGCGGGACGTCACCTGGGAGCAGGAGCTTGAGTCCTATCTCCAGCAGGTGGCCAAGCTCGAGGCCATCTCCCAGCTCGCTGGCGGCATTGCCCACGAGTTCAACAACATTCTCACCGCCATCAGCGGTTACGCCGAGTTGCTCCTCATCAAGGACAAACCCGAGCCGCGGATGCGCAAGGCTCTGGAGGCCATCTTCACCCAGGCCAAGCGGGCCTCTTATCTTATCGGCCAGTTGCTGGATTTCAGCCGTCAGACCAAGCCCGACAAAAACCTCTTTGATCTCGCGGCCTTCCTCCACGAGAACTACGAGACCTTCAGCAAGTGGGCCGGGCCCAAGATCGAGCTCCAGTTCGACGTGCCGGAAAAGGGCTTCTTCATCCTGGGCTCGGAGCTCCAGTTCAAGCAGATACTCTTCAACCTCCTGATCAACGCCCGCGAGGCGATGAAGGACGGGGGCAAGGTCTCCCTCGTGCTGAGCGAGGGAAAGCTTCCGGAGAGCTTTTTCCATCCCCTGGCCCCCAAGCCGGCTTCCCGCTGGGCCAAGCTGGTCATCAGCGACGACGGGCCGGGCATCTCTTCCGAGATCACCGACCGCATCTTTGAACCCTTCTTCAGCACCAAGACCGAGGCCACCGGTCTCGGTCTGGCTCAGGTCTACGGGATCGTGCGTCAGCACGACGGTTTCGTGCGGGTCTCCTCGGTTGAAGGGCAGGGGACCACCTTCGAGATCTATCTTCCGCTGGTGGAAAAGGAAGTCATCCAACAAAAGGAGCTTTTTCCCATGGGGTAGCGCCAAAAGGGTTTCTCTTCAACGCCGTGGCCGCGGGGATCAAGGCCTCGGGCCAGTTGGACTTCGGGCTCATCTATTGCGAAGAGCCCGCGGTGGGTGCCGGGGTCTTCACCACCAACCTGGTGAAGGCCGCTCCCGTGCTCCTGGGGCGCCAGCGCGTGCCTTCGGGACACGTGCAGGGGGTCGTGGCGAACAGCGGTTGCGCCAACGCCTGCACCGGTGAGGCCGGTCTCAGGGATGCCGAAAGGTTGCTCGCCGAAACCGGGCGCCTCCTGAAGGTGGCCCCGGAAGATCTCCTGCCGGCCTCGACCGGGGTCATCGGGGAGAGGCTCCCCCTGGAAAAGATGCTTGCGGCCCTTCCCGAGCTGGTTTCCGGCCTCTCGCCGGAGAAGGCCCCCTCCTTTGCCCGGGCCATCATGACCACGGACACTTTCCCCAAGGTTGCCGAAAGGGTGCTCTCCCTCCCGCAGGGAGAGGTGCGCCTGCTGGGGATAGCCAAGGGAGCGGGGATGATCGCCCCGAACATGGCCACCATGCTGGGCTTCATCCTCACCGACGCCCGCCTGGAGGAATCGGAGCTCGAGGGGATCCTTCGGTCCGCGGTGGAGACCAGCTTCAATCGCATCACCGTGGACGGGGACACGAGCACGAACGACACGGTGTACGCCCTGGCCAGCGGGGCCAGCGGGTGCGCGCTTGGCGGCACGGCCAGGGAAGATTTCGTCCGGCTTTTCAACGAAGTGTGTCAAGAATTGGCCTATCTCATCGTCAAAGATGGCGAAGGCGCCACGAAGACCGTGCGCATCCGCGTCGAGGGAGCGGCAAACGAGGAGGAGGCCCTTCTCATGGCGCGCACCGTGGCCAACTCCCTCCTGGTGAAGACGGCGTTTTTCGGCGAGGACCCCAACTGGGGGCGGGTGCTTGCGGCTCTGGGCCGAAGCGGGGCCTCGTTCGATCCCTACGAGGTGGACCTCTTCATTGACGACGTGGCCATCGTCAGAAACGGTCTTTCGCTGGGCAAGGAGGCGGAAGAGAGGGCCCATCGGGTGATGCAAAAGTCGGAGTTTACTTTGACAATCCTTCTCAAGCAGGGTAAAGCTGTCGCCGAAATGTTGACCTGCGATCTTTCATACGACTATGTAAAAATTAACGCAGAGTATCGAACTTAGATGTCTGACAAGCAAGAAACAGGTTTCTGCGCCAAAGACAACGAATACGTGCCCTTAGAAGAAGGGTGTCGTCATCCCAAGGATTATTGTCCTCATCGCCAATCTTGCCTGATTTACTTCTATCAGAAAGAAAGAGAACGCGAAAACAAAAAATCCTCCTGATATGCGCATTCTTTTGACCAATGATGACGGTATTTTTGCTGAAGGGCTTTGCGCCCTGTATGACGCATTGTGTGCGGATCACGAAATTTTTGTCGTGGCTCCGGAAGCTGAAAGGAGTGCTGTCGGCCACGCCATTACCCTGGTAGATCCACTGCGCGTCAAAAAAGTCAAAAGAGGGCGCTATTTTTTTGGTTACGCGGTCAACGGAACGCCAGCTGATTGTGTAAAACTGGCTATTCATGAAATAATCGGTCCGGAAATTGACTTGGTTCTTTCCGGAATAAATCGCGGAGCCAACGTAGGAATCAACGTGCTCTATTCCGGTACGGTTTCTGCGGCTACTGAGGGAGTGATATTGGGGTATCCAGGTATCGCGGTTTCCCTGAATGCTTATCGCGAGCCGGATTACTGTTTTGCTGCATATTTTACATCATGTTTGCTGAAATCTCTGGTCAAGATGCCAGAATTTGGGCGATTTTGTCTCAATGTGAATATTCCAGCGTTACCTCCGAACAAAATCAAAGGGATAAAATTTGTCAGGCAGAGCACGGCGCGCTTGATAGAAAAATTTGAACGGCGTGTAGATCCTCACGGGAATGTATATTACTGGCAATGTAGCGAGAGGTTTACGGAAAAAGATCCGGAAACGGATGTGGTGGCACTTAACGAAGGTTTCATTACCATTACACCCCTCCACCACGACCTTACAGCAGACAAAGCCATCCAAATTTTAAAAGGCTGGCAAATCGATTTTTAATCAAAATATCTCAGCCAGCACAAACTAAATGCTTGACAAAAGCCTAATTTATGTCTTAATTCTTTTCTAAAAACAGAAGGAGGGGTTAGGCGATGGCTAACAGGAAACGTAGTCGGCCCGTCACCAAAGAAGATGTTAAGTTTGTCTATGAAAATTATCTCAAGATGTCGGCGGCTGAGATTGCTGAGAAGTTGGGCATCAGCAAGTTCCAGGTGATGAAGATCGTTACCGAACTTCGGAAGCGCGGTGTGGATATTCCTAAGAAGGTCGGCCGCCGTGAAAATCCGGTAGATGCCTTCGTTAAGGAACTGGAGGCTGAAGGAAAGCTGAAAAAGAAGAAGTAATCGTAAACCATCCTCCACCTTAAAAGTTTTGAGATTTTGAAGTTTTGAAAAAGGCGCCTTGGGCGCCTTTTTTGTTTTTTAGAAAACTTTGAGCAACAAGATGTCGAAATTAGAAAACACACAAAGACTCGAACCATTCTCATTTACCGATATTTTGATCAGGAAATTTTCAGCAAAAAAGAAACTCAAAGCCGAAATAAATTGATGAACGGCGAGGGAAGGTTTTCCGGCAGGTGCGAGAAAGACGGTTGAATTGCCAGGGGGGGTGCTGTAAGAAAGGGACAAACCTTGGCGGAGGACGGAGATGAAGATTTTCATTGACACCGCGGTGCTCGAAGAGATCAGAGAAGTCAAAGAGTTGGGCATCCTCGACGGGGTAACCACCAATCCCACCTTGGTTTCCAAGACCGGCAAGCCCTGGAAGGAGGCCATTCAGGAAATCCTGCGCGAAGTGCCGGACAAACCGGTTTCCGTGGAGGTGGTGGCCACGGATCGGGAGGGGATGAAGCGGGAGGCCAAGGAGCTGGCCAAGCTCGGCGAAAACGTCGTGGTCAAGATCCCCTGCACCGAGGAGGGGTTGCGGGCGGTCTTTGAGATGAACGCCGAAGGGGCCGGAGTGAAGACGAACGTGACGCTGGTCTTTTCGCCGCTTCAGGCCCTTCTGGCGGCCAAAGTAGGGGCCACCTACGTCTCCCCCTTCATCGGTCGGGTGGATGACATCTCCTACGATGGTCTCCAGGTGCTCGAAGAGATCGTCTCCATCTACGAAATCTACGGCTTCGAGACGGAGATCATCGCCGCCAGCATCCGGCACGTGGATCACGTGCGCCGTTGCGCCGCCCTCGGGGTGGACATCGCCACCATTCCCTACAAGGTCATCAAGCAGATGTACCGTCATCCGCTCACGGACATCGGGCTCGAAAGATTCATCAAGGATGCAGAGAAGGCGGGTATCAGTATCTGATGCCAAGAGGCCGGTGGCTGATAATCGTCGTGCTCTTTCTGGTCGTGGCCTGCACCACGGTCACCGGCCCCGAAGTGACCGAAGAAGAGAAGCGCGAAGCGCTCATCGAGATCCTCACCGTCAAGTGGGAGGAATACCTACGCGATCAGAAACGCGTGGGAGACGTGCTCTATCGTCTCCTGCTGGTCATCAAGGATCCCGACCACAAAGAATACCCCTACGTGGGCATCAAGATCATTGATCTTCGCCGCCTGGGGCCAGAGGAAAGAGAGGCCTTGGCGCGCCTGGAACATCTCAGTCTTCCCGAAGAAGGCTATCTGATCACCTACGTCACGCCGTATTATCGCGAAAAGGGGCTCAAGCGGTTCGACATCCTCTCGCCGAGCCTCGGTCCCTTTCGGGTGAAGATAGGGAAACCCCTGCGCCTGGTCTTTCTCGACGGAAGGACGCTTGAGGTGATGCCCCAGGTCATCCACACCAAACCCGTTGATTTCGTCATCGTGGACAGCGAGGAGATCAACGCCTGGGTCACGCCGGAAAACGTCATCTACGTGACCACGGCCCTTTGTCGCATCCTTCCCGAGGACGATCAACTGGCGGCGGTCATCGGCCACGAACTCGCGCATCTCAAGCGGGGGCACATCATCAAGCGTCAGGCCCTCTTTGCCCTGCGCGACATCTTCGGCCTCGTCCTGAGCTCCCTGACCGGGGCTTCGGCGCAGGACATCTACCGCCTGGGGACCAACTTCGCCCTTCTCAAGTTCAGCCGCGACCAGGAGCGAGAGGCCGACTTCTTCGGGCTCTATTACGCCTATCTCGCCGGCTACGACCTCGACAAGGTGGCCCGCACCTGGGTCTATCTGGGCGCGGTGCTCCCGCGCACCAAGGCCCCGCCCCTTCTCCTCACCCATCCCGTCACCGAGGAGCGTCTGGCGCGCATTCGCAAGATCGTGAAGATGATCAAAGAAGGCCACACCTTTGAGGATTTCCTGAAAGCCGAGAAGGACGACAAGGAGAAGTGAAGATGTACCGATTGGGCTGGTTTTCCACGGGCAGAGACCAGGCGGCCCGGGATCTCCTGCAGGTAGTCTGGGACCGCATCCAGGAAGGGTTCCTCCCGGCGGAGATCGGGTTCGTCTTTCTCAGCCGCCGTCCGGGAGAGAGCGAGGAAAGCGACCGTTTCCTCGAACTGTGTCGAAAGCTGGGGCTTGAGGTCTTCTGTCTCTCCGCCAGGGAGTTTCAGCCCGAGCTCCGCCGGCGGGATCGCGAGACCTGGCGCACCCTCTATCATCGGGAGGTCCTCAAGCTCATCGAGAAGGAGCCCGTAGACCTGGTGGTGCTCGCGGGCTACATGTGGGTGGTCTCCGCGGAGCTCTGCGAGCGGCTCCCCATGATCAACCTCCATCCCGCCCTGCCCGGCGGCCCCCAGGGCACCTGGCAGGAAGTCATCTGGCAACTGCTGGAGGAAGGGGCCTCGGAGACCGGGGTCATGATGCACCTCGTGACCCCGGAGCTTGATCGCGGCCCGGCGGTGACCTTCTGCCGTTTCCCCATCCGCGGCGGGGAGTTCGACGCCCTCTGGGCGGCCTTTGAGGAGAAGCGTCGCCAAAAGGGCCTCGAAGCCATCAAAAAGGAAGAGGGAGAGTCCGAGCCGCTCTTTGCGCGCATCCGGGCCGAAGGCGTGAAAAGGGAGCTTCCCCTCATCGTCTACACCCTCAAGGCCTTTGCCGAAGGAGAGGTGGCGCTCAAGGAGCGGCAACTGGTGGACGGGAAGGGGAACCCTCTCCCCGGCCCCTACGACCTCACGCCCAGGATCGAAGAACACTTGCGCACAGGGCGCTGGTAGATGCTTCGCGGTCACGGGGGCGAGATCTATCATCTGGCCCTTGAACTGGGGGTCTCTCCCGCGGAGATTCAGGATCACAGCAGCAACGTCTCCCCCCTCTCTCCGCCAGCGGGCCTCTACCCCCTCCTCAAACGGCATCTTCCGGAGATCGAGCATCTCCCGGAGGTGGACAGTTTCTCTCTGCGCCGGGCCCTGGCCGCGCGCTTCGCCCTGCCGGCAGACTGTTTCCTGCCCTCCTCCGGCACCACGGAGTGGATCTTCGCCCTGCCGCGCGTCCTTTCGCCGGAGAGGGCCTTCATCCTCGGCCCCACCTACGGGGACTACGCCGACTCTCTGCGCCAGGCCCGCGTCCCCTTCGAATATCTGCTGGCGAGACGGGAAGAGGGCTTCCGCCCTCCGCTTGAGGAGCTCGACGCGCGTCTCACGGGCGGGGAGCTGATCTTCCTCTGCAATCCCAACAATCCCACGGGGGTCTATCTTCGGCCCGCGGACCTGCGCTCGCTGATGGCGGCCCATCCCCGAAGTGTCTTTGTGGTGGACGAGTCATACGTTGATTTTCATCCCGAGGGGCGCAGTCTCCTCGAGGACGGGTTGCCCGCAAACGCGGTGGTCCTCTATTCTTTTTCGAAGATCTTTCGTCTTCCCGGGCTGAGGCTGGGGGTCTGCGCGGCGGCAGAGCCCCAGGCCAAAAGGCTCCGCGAGGCCGAGCTCCCCTGGGCGGTGAACCGGCTGGCCCAGGTGGCCGGGCCGTGGCTCTTGGAGCAGGGGTCCCACGTGCAGGCCGTGAGAGAGTTCGTGGAACGCGAAAGGAGGCGCTTCCTCCCGCATCTTGCGGAAATCGCCGGGCTTCGCGTCTTTGCCGGGGAGATTCACTTCTTCCTCCTTGAGCTCGACCGCCCGGCGCGCCCGGTGTGGGAGGCCCTTCTCCGGCGCCATCTGATCCTCGTGCGAGAGGCTTCGAACTTCGCGGGGCTTGGTTCGAACTTTTTGAGACTGGCCCTGAAGAGCGAGGCGGAAAACAACCGTCTCCTCCGGGCCCTGAAAGAGGTGCTCAGGTGAAAAACGTCTTCGTGCATCCCCTGCCCGTACCCATAGAGACCGAGGGTCTGGTGGTCCTGGTGGACATCCTTAGGGCCACCTCCACCATCGTGGCGGCGCTGGCCGAGGAGGCCAAGGTGGTCAAGCCCGTGGCCACCATCGAAGACGCGCTCCTCCTGCGGGAGCAGGGCTATCTCCTGGCCGGAGAAAGGGGCGGGTTGCCGCCGGAGGGTTTTGACTACGGCAACTCTCCGCGGGAGGCCTATCGCCTGGCGGGTCAGAAGGTGGCGCTCACCACCACCAACGGCACCCGCGCCCTGGGCTTCGTCAAGCAGGCCAAGGCCGTTTGCGCCGGAAGCTTCCTCAACCTTTCGGCGGTGGTGCGCTTTGCCGAGCGCTTCGACGAGGTGGTGGTCTTGTGCGCCGGCACCGAAGGTCACTTCTCCCTCGAAGACTTCCTCTTTGCGGGTTTCCTGGCGCGCGAGCTGGAGGAGTTTGCCACGGGAAACGACGCAGCCACCGTGGCGCGCCACTACGCCCGCGGGGTGGCCGACCCCCGCGAGGAGATCCTCCTCTCCAAGCACGCCCTGCGTCTCATCGAGCTGGGGCTCAAGGACGACGTGATCTTCTGCGGGGAGCTTGATCGCTACTCCGTGGTGCCGGTGCTCACCAAAGAAGGTTTCGTTCCTCTTCCAGGCGCTTCTTGAGGAGGGCCGCGGCGATCTCCAGGTCCTCGGGCGTGGTGATCTTCAGGTTGGTGGCAGGGGAGGGCACCACGTAGACCGGAACACCCATCCATTCGAGCAGGCTGGCCTCGTCCGTGCCCTGGAAGCCTTCTCTTGCGGCCTTTTCAAAGGCGCGCCGCAGGAGAGGGGCCCGGGCGCCCTGGGGGGTCTGCGCGAGGAAGATCCTTTCCCGGGGAAGCGTGCGCACCACGCGGCCGCGGAGGGTTTCCTTCACCGTGTCGCGCACCGGACAGGCGGCAATGGCTGCCCCGTGGTCCTTCACCGCGCGGATGACGCCCTGGATCGTCTCCTGGAGCACCAGGGGACGTGCGGCGTCGTGCACGAGGATGATCTCCGCCTCTTGGGGCACGGCTTCCAGGGCCGCGGCCACGGAGTCCTGCCGTGTGGCGCCTCCGGGGACGAGGCGGGCCACCTTGCGCAGGGAGGATTCCGCGATCAGCCGGGCGAGTTCCTCCTGCCAGGAGGACACGATGGCCACCACGATGAGGTCTATTTCCGGCGTTCTCTCGAGGGCCTCAAGCGTCCACATGATGATGGGTTTCCCGCAAAGGGAGAGGAACTGCTTGGGGATCTCGGCCCCCACCCTCTTTCCCACACCCCCGGCAGGCACCACGGCGACGATCATTTCTTCACCCTTTGCGAAAGGAGATGGGCCTTGCGAATGGGCTCGGGCAATCTATACCCCACCAGGCAACGTTGCACCACCTCCAGGGCGCTTTCGAGGTCCACGAGATGGCCGGGGGAGACGAAGACGGGTTTGACCCCTTTTCGCGTTCGCAGGACCGCCCCCTTCACCTCGCCCTCGAGATAGATCGGCTTCCAGGCCCCGGCGCGGTCTGCGGGCCAATCGAATTCTCCGCAAAGCGGCTTCTTGGCCACGCCGATGGTGGGGATTCCCAGTTCGAGGCCGAGATGGGAGGCCAGCCCCAGACCGCGCGGATGGAGGATCCCCTGGCCGTCCACCAGGAGGACCTCGGGCCTCCTTTTCAGGCGCGCAAAGGCCTTCTTGAGCACCGGGACCTCCCGAAAGGAGAGGAACCCCGGCACATAGGGGAAAGGCGTCTCCTCCTCGGCCACGGCCTGGTCCACTTCTTCCAGCTCCGGGAGGCGGAGCACGGCGAGCACGCCGTAGGATCGTTTCTCCTTGCGCGCATAGGACACGTCTGCTCCGGCGACGATCTCCGGCAGGCGCTCAAGGGGCTTCAGCACGATCTTCCGGGCGAGTTCTTCCTGCAGGCGTTTGAGTTCGTCGAAGATCACGGTTCCAGGCGGCGGATCTCCCGCGGCGAGAGGGTGAGGCGCGCGGCTCCCTCGCGGGTGATGAGGAAGGTGTCCTCAAGGCCGATCACCCCCTGGCCCGGCAGATGGCACTTGGGTTCGAGGGCGACGACCATGCCCTCTTCAAGGGGCACCTTCACCCGCGGGGCAAGGGGAGGCCATTCGTCTATCTCGAGCCCCACGCCGTGGCCCACGAAGGGCACCCTCTCTTCGCCGTGGGCCATGAAACAGGGGCTGAGGCCCAGTTTTTCGGCGGTTTCCCGGGCGCGATGGTAGACCTCTTCTGCGGTGATCCCGGGCCGGAGGGTTTCTTCCAGGCTTTCCATGAGCTGCTTAATGCGCGCGAAGGTGTCGTGCAGTGCGGCGGGAAGTTCCCCGAAGTAGAAGAGGCGGCTCTGGTCCACGAGATAGCCCTCGTGCCAGCCGGCGTAGTCTATGAGGAGGGGTTCCCCCTCGCGCAGGACCTTCTCGCTCGGCCCCTGGGGGAAACCCACCACCCCGCGTCCTCCCTGGCCGGTGGTGACGTAGGAGGGCACGGCCGCGGCCTCTCCGGTGAGGAGATGGCCGTAGGCCAGTTCCTGATGGAAGGCGTAGGTGCGGGTGTAGGCCGGGTGCCCCCGCTTGCGCAGTTCGGCCTCAAGCATCCCGGCCATTTCCAGCTCGGTTAGCCCGGGCCGGAAAGAGGGGAGAACGGCCTCGATGGATTCGGCGAGCATCTCCGCGGCCCGGCGCAGGCAGGAGATCTCGTAAGCGCTCTTCCGGGCCCTGAGTTGCCGGAGGATGGGGCTCAAGTCAGAGAGCGCGAAGTCCCGCAGCAGGCGTTCGTAGCCGCGATAGACCGCCACGGGAAGGCGGTCTTCCTCAAGGGCCAGGTGCTTGATTCCCAGGTCCTTGAGGAAGTCGGGGAGGGCCTTGAGCGAGCGGAAGGGCCTTACTTCCTCGATGAGGGCTTCCGCGCGCGCGCGTTCGAAGGTGCGATAGACCAGCAGGAAGGCCTCTCCGCTTTGGGTGACCAATAGATGGCCGTCGGCAAAGGTCCCGGTGAAGTAGAAGATGTTCAGCGGATAGCGGATAAGGGCGGCCTCGAGACCCCGGTCCGTAAGGGCCTGGGCCAGGCGCTTGAGGCGGGAGCCGATTTCTTCACGATCAGGCGGCATCTCTCAGCTTGGCGGCGAGCTTGAGCACGGTTTCCGCGTAGGGTTGGCTGTTGTTGTAAGTCTTGATGACCTTGATCTGGGCCTCGTAGGAGAGGACACCGCGCCAGCCCCGCCGGTGCAGATAGTTGGCCATGCTGGCCAGGGCGTCTTCGAGGTCGAAGAGATCCACGCGCCCGTCGCCGTCCCAGTCCACCCCGTAGGAGAGCGCGCTGGTGGGCACGAATTGGGGCAACCCAAAGGCCCCGAAGATGGACCCCTTGATGGAGAGGGGATCGAAGTCGTTTTGGCGCGAATAGGTGATGAGGGCGCAGAGTTCCCGAAAGGCCCACTTGGCGCGGCGGGCCATGAACCGCTTGAGACGTGTCTCCTCTTCCGGCGGAAGGTCCCGGGGAAGGTATCCGCGCACGAAGTTCCAGTCTTCGGAAAGGGCCATGCTCCCGAGGACGTTGAAGGTGCGATAGCGCCCGGTGTAGCGCCCGAGGTCCGTTTCCACCAGGAAGATGGCCACCAGCACCTCTTTGGGCACGCCGTAGCGCTCTTCAAGCGCGGTCAGGAACTTGTGATGCTCTCGCAGGAACTTCTTGGCCCGCGCCACCCGCTCGGGGGCCAGGAACTGGTTGTAGTTGAGCTTGTACTCGTCGTGCAGGAGCTTCTTGGGCATGATTTGCGGGAGAAACCGGGCTTCGGGCCGGGAAAGGAGCCCCTCCACGTAGGAGGCGTCAAATCCCGCCTTGACCAGCCTGTCCTTCAGGGGGGAGAGATCTGCGGCCTGGGCCGAGAGACTCCACAACAGAAAAACGAGGAGGAAAAAGATTCTTTTGATCATTACCCGTCAATGAGATTGAATTTTTTGAGATACTCCGAGATTTCCTTGAAAGTGACCGGCTTCTTGAAGTAGACGCTCTTCGGGATCTTTTCGATCTTTTCCTTGTCGAGCTGAGGCATCCCGGAAAAGACGAAGATCGGCCCCTCCGGGTCCTTCTCGCGAATCTTGTTGGCCAGCACCAACCCCTCGATCTTGGGGATCTTGAGGTCTATCAGGTAGAGGTCGAAAGGCCCCTCTTCGAGAAAGATCCTCAAACCCTCTTCTCCGTCACGAGCACTGGTGGTTTCCATGCCCAAAATCTTGAAGAACTCTTCGAAGACTTCGAGAACCGAAGCTTCGTCTTCCACTATCAAGACTCGCTTTGCCATCGCCCTCTCCCCTCCCACTTTAGAGCAGCAGTATATACCCCAAAATCTGCTCGAAGAAAATTTTTTTGTGTCTATGGGCCTCATTCCTCCGTTGATCGGGTTTTCTTTGGTTCTTTTTTCAAGTTAAAAGCTCTTCAACCAAGGAGCAAGTTGAAACATGGAAATAATTTTCCCACTTGCGAAAGTTGTCGTTTGAAGAGGGATTGGGGGAGAACGGGCGATTTTGGGCGAGCTAGGGCGAGGACTTGAGGGAGAGGGGGTCGGTGAGGAGCCCGTGGAGGAGGAAATCCTGTCCCAGGCGCTTGAGGCGCAGGTCTTTGAGCCAGAGGGCGTCCTTTAGCCTCTCCGGCCCCTCGCCGCCGATGGCCGCCGGGGCCTTCTCACCGCCGATAACCACCGGGCCGTAGAAGAAGTAGACCTCATCCACCAGGCGGTCGTCGAAGAACCGTCCGTGGACCTTTCCGCCTCCTTCGACGAGGAGGCTGAGGAGCCCTTCGTCCACCAGGCGCTTGAGGAGGCTCTTGAGATGCACGCCGCCCCGTTCGTCCCGCGGGAGGAACCAGACCTTCACTCCCAGGGCCTCGAGCTCTTGCGCCTTTTTCTCCGGAGCCCCTTCCCCGGCCACGACCACCGTGGGGGCCCGGGACGAGAGGTGAAAGATCTGGTGTTTCGGGTCCAGACGCAGGTCGGTGTCGAGCACCAGGCGCCAGGGGTCGCGCCCGCGGGCCAGGCGGCAGGTGAGGGCCGGGTCGTCGGCCTCCACCGTGCCCCGCCCCACGAGGATGGCGTCGCAGATGTTTCGCAGTCCGTGGCCGAACCTGCGGGCCTTCTCCCCGGTGATCCACTGAGAGTCTCCGGTGCGCGTGGCGATGCGTCCGTCAAGACTCATCGCGGCCTTGGCCACGACCCAGGCCGTCTTCTGCGAAACGGCCTTCAAGAAGAAGCGGGAGAGATAGGCGCACTCCTCGGCCAGGACCCCGGTGACCACCTCAAGCCCCTGTTCCCTCAGGAAATCCGCTCCGCCCTTGGCCTGCGGATGGGGATCGCGCACCCCGATCACCACGCGCTTGATGCCGGCCTCGAGGATGGCCCTGGTGCAGGGGGGCGTGCGTCCGTAGTGGTTGCAGGGTTCGAGGGTCACGTAGATGGTGGCGCCGCGGGCGGCTTCTCCGGCCTGCCGCAGGGCGTGGACCTCGGCGTGGGGTGTGCCCGCCCGATGGTGATAGCCCTTGCCCACCACCTTTCCGTTGCGCACCACCACCGCTCCCACCGGGGGGTTGGGGGAGGTGCGTCCGAGGCCCTTTTTCCCCTCCCTCAGGGCCAGGCGCATGAATTGTTCGTCTTCAGGACGAAGCGGCATGTTCCTCGAGCAGTTTCTTCACCGAGGGGAAGAGGTCGATCTCGGTGTGGGGCAGGAAGAGGGCCGAGACGTAGTAGTCCATGTAGCGGGGATGGGCCGAGAGTTCGAAGTGCGTCATCATGCCTGCCACCCGCTCCATTTCCTTCTGCGCCTCCTTCGAACCTGCGGCGAGCCGGGCCCCCATCAGGCTCGAATTGCCGATGAAGTAGAACCTTTCGCGTGGCAGATCCGGGAGCAACCCGATGATGATCGCCTGTTCCAGGTCGAGGAAGCTCCCGAAGTTGCCCGCCAGGATGACCCTTTCAAGCGCCCCGATCTCCAGGCCCACGGATTCGAGCAGCGTCTGGTAGCCGGAAAACATGGCCCCCTTGGCGCGGATGAGGTTGTCTATGTCCGCCTCGGTGAACACGATGTCTTCGCCCGTGGCCGAGTCCTTGGCCCAGACCAGCACGTATTCCCAGCCGTCCCGTCCTTCCCGCAGGCGCGGATGCTCGATGTCGCGCCGGTACTTCCCGGATTGGTCGATGATTCCCTCGATGAAGAGGTTGGCGAGAAGGGAGATGATGCCCGAGCCGCAGATGCCCTTGGGCTTCTTGTTGCCGATGGTGATGATCATGGGCTCCAGGGTGTGGGGATCGATGTGGACGGCCTCGATGGCCCCGGTGGTGGCGCGCATGCCGTGCTTTATCCCGCCGCCTTCAAAGGCCGGCCCGGCGGAGCAGGCCGCGCAGGCCAGGAAGTCTTTGTTCCCCACCACGATCTCGCCGTTGGTCCCGATGTCGATGAAGAGGGTGAGGGGCTCTTCCCGCGCCAGGCCCGTGGCCACCACGCCGGAAGTGATGTCTCCGCCCACGTAGCTCGCCACGCAGGGGGCGAGATGCACCACGGCACCCTTGCCCGGAAGCCCCAGCTCCTCGGCGGGAACGAAGGGGAACCTGGTGGTCACCGGCACGTAAGGGGTCTCGCGCAGGAACCGCGGTTCGAGCTCGAGCAGGAAGTGGCTCATGACGGTGTTTCCCGCCACGGAATAGAGGAGGATCTCTTCGGGGTCTATCCCCTGCTTGTCGCACACCTCGCGCGTCAGCCGGCGCAGGCAGTCCACGATCTTTTCGTGGAGGATCTGGAGACCGTCTCCGCGGCGGGCGAACTCGATGCGGCTGATGACGTCTTCTCCGTAGCTGATCTGGGGGTTGTAGTCCGAGGTCTCGGCGAGGACCCGGTTTTGGCGGAGGTCCAGGAGCTCCACGCACACCGTGGTCGTGCCCACGTCAATGGCCATGCCCAGGAGCCGCTCGGAGGTGTCGCCGGCCTCTATCCTCAGGAGGCGATCCTCAAGGAGACCCGCCGTGACGCGGAAGCCTTTTTCGCGCAGGATGTGGGGCAGAGACTTGAGAAGCTTCCAGTCCACGTTGAGCTTCTCAAGCCCTTTGGCGGCCTGGAGGGCCATTTCGAGCCGCGGGAGGTCGGCCAGGTTGTTCTCAAGCGAGGGAGGTTCGAGCTCGAGGAAGACCTTTTCCACCAGGGGATCGTGCGGGAAGGCGTGAGGCCCGCGGGCCTCGAGCCAGGAAGCCGCCGCCCGGCGCAGGGGGCGCAGAAGGGCCCGCCGATCCACCTCGCTTTCCACCGGAATGCGAATGACCACGTCGCTCTTGGGATGGAGCGTGCAGGCCTTGTATCCGCCCTCGGGAAGGGCTTCCCCCTCGACCGAACCCTCTTCGACGAAGACGCGACACTTGCCGCAGACCCCGGCTCCACCGCAGGAGGCGTTGATGTGGAGCCCGGCCCTCATCGCCGCCCTGAGGATCGTCTCCTCCTCCGGTACCTCCACCGTGACGTTGGCCGGCAAAAACACTACCCTGGGCATGGATTGAACCTCCTCGGGACTTCCAGCGTTTTAAAATACTTTGGAGGAGAAGGGAAGGGGCTATTCTTCGACGACGGTCTCTTTGATGGTGCGGAAGACGAGCTTGAAGACCTCTTCGAAGGTACCGGGAGAGCAGCGGCCCATCTCGATGAACTTGACGACGATTTCTTTGGTGGTCTTCAGGACGATTTCGTTTTCCGGAGCCAGACGAGAGAGCCTTTGTTCGCGAGGGATGTTTTTGATCAATTCTGGACGGGCCATTTCAAAACTCGTTTGGTGGAGCCGGAGGGACTCGAACCCTCGACCTCGTGAATGCCATTCACGCGCTCTCCCAACTGAGCTACGGCCCCACGCTCATTTTCAGCAAAAACTAACCCGACGGAGAAAAACTGTCAACCTCTTCGCAAAGGGCTTGGTTTGGCGAGCCAATTTCCGCTATATTTTCACCATCTCACTGGTGGAGGTTCGTGGCTTTAGTGTCCGAAGACAAGCCCTCTCTTTTCAAGGCCCTCAAGGAGATCTTCGGTAAGTCCCCGGAGGAGGAGGTCGAGGAGTTTACCGAGGAGATCACCGAGCTCCTCGATGAGGGCGAGGAAAAGGGCCTCATCTCCCCCGAAGAAGGGGAGATGATCGTCAACATCCTCCAATTTCGCAACGTCCCGGTGCGCGAGGTGATGGTCCCCCGCAAGGACATCGTGGGCATCGAGATCAACCGTCCCTTCGAGGAAATCATCTCCCTCATCAACCGCCGGCCCCATACCCGGTACCCCGCCTACGAGAAGGACCTCGACCATCTGGTCGGGGTCATCCACGTCAAGGAGCTCCTGCGCTTCTGCGGTCAGGAAGACCGGGTGGCCCTGCGGGCGGTTTGTCGGGAAGCCTACATCGTGCCCGAGACCAAGAAACTTCGCGATCTCCTGCGCGAGTTTCGCCAGAGGCGGGAGCAGTTCGCCCTCATCATTGACGAAAGCGGGGTCATCACCGGGCTCGTCACCCTCCAGGACATCTTCATGGAGATCCTCGGTGAGGACGAACCCTGGTTCCCCAGGGATCAGCACGGCTGGTACGTGGCCGAGGGGACCGTAAAACTCGACGACCTGGAGAAGTTCCTGCGTATCAAACTGCCCCGCGGTCCTTACGAGACCCTTTCCGGGTTCATCATTTCCCAGGCCGGCCGCATCCCCGAAGCCGGGGAGCACTTCCAGTTCGACGGCCTGGAGGTGGAGATCCTTTCGGCTGACAACCGCCGCATCCGCAAGGTGCGTTTCCGCAAGCTCGAAGACGAAGAGTCATGAAGCCCTTTCTCCTCGCTGTCTTGAGCGGGATGGCGCTCGCTTTCGCCCATCCCAAGTGGGACCTCTATCCCCTGGCCTACGTGGCCCTCGTGCCCTGGCTCTGGGTGATCCCCAAAAGGCCTTTTGCCCTCTCCTTTCTTTCCGGCTGGGTCCATTTCTTCGTTCTCCTCTACTGGCTCGTCCCGGTGATGACGGACTTCGGCGGGCTTCCGGGGCCTGCGGCCTGGGGCACCCTGGGGCTCCTTGCGGCCTATCTCGCCCTCTACTGGGCGGCCACCGGGGTTTTCGCGGCCAGGGCCGAGCTCTTGCAGGGAGACCTGCGCGGTCTCTTCCTCTTCCCCGCGGTCTTCGTGGCCTTTGAGTTCCTGCGCGGAAGGCTCCTCTACGGTTTCCCTTGGGGTTTCGTCGGCGCCAGTCAGTATCGCCTGCTCCCCCTGATCCAGGTAGCGGATCTCGGCGGGATCTACGCCGTGTCCTACGTGGTGGTCTTCGTGAACTATCTCCTCTTTGCGCTCCTTAGGCGCCGGGCCGGCCGGCGGGAGCTCGGGGCGGCGCTCTTCGTGCTTCTTGCGGTCCTCTCCTACGGCCTGGTGCGCCTCCAAACCGAATGGCCCGCAATCGCCAGGGAAAGGGCCGCCCTCATTCAGGGAAACGTGCCGCAGACGAGCAAGTGGAAGCCGGAGCTGAGGCGCGAGAGCCTCAAGCGCTATCTCTCCCTCTCCGAGCAGGCGCTCTCCGAAGACCCCAGCGTGATCCTCTGGCCGGAGACGGCGCTCCCCTTCCTCTTCCCCGTCGAGAGCCTCTCCCAGGAGGTCCTCGTCTGGCAGAAGAGCCACGGGGTGCCGCTCATTCTCGGGGCCCCGCGTCTCGGCCTTTTCGGCGAAAAGCCCCGCATCTACAACAGCCTCTTCCTCATCAAGGACGGCCGCGTCGTTTCCTTCTACGACAAGCAACGCCTGGTGCCCTTCGGGGAGTTCATCCCCCTCGAGGACAAGATTCCCCTTCTCCGGACCTTTGCCGTGGCCTCGGGAGACTACTCTCCCGGTCCCGCCGGGGGCCCCCTCAAGCTCGACGAGAAGCGGGTCTTCGGCCCCCTCATTTGCTTCGAGAGCGTTTTCCCGGACCTGGCCTACGAGCAGGTGCGCCGGGGGGCCACGGTCCTCCTCGTGGCTACCAACGACGCCTGGTTCGACCGCAGCGCCGGGCCCTATCAGCACTTTGCCCAGGCCGTCTTCCGCGCGGTGGAGACCAGGCGCTATCTCCTCCGCGTGGCCAACACGGGTATCAGCGGGCTCATAGATCCCCACGGCCGGATTAGGCTGGCCACCCCCCTTGAGGAGACCTTAAACCCTTGTGTGGAGGCGTATCATCTTGCATATTTTAGTTGGTACACCCGCCTGGGGGACCTCTGGGCGGGGTTTTGTGTGCTTATAACCGGCTTCGTGCTGGCCGAAAAACTTTTCCGGAGGAGGAAAGATGAAGCGTCGTCTCGAAGTGAAGGTCAACCGTAAGGCCGTAGCCCTCAATCCCGCGGAACTCAAGGCGAGGCTCGAGCGCCTTGAGGAGCGCATCTCCTCTCTCAGGAGGTGTCTTTGATCCCGAGGGCAAGCGCAAGCGCCTCGAGGAACTCGAGAAACAGATGGTCAAGGACGGCTTCTGGGACCGTCCGGAAGCCAAGGAGGTGATGCGGGAGCGGGCCCGCCTGGAGGATCTGCTCTCTTCCTGGCAGGACCTCGAACGGGAGTTCGAAGACACCAAGGTCCTCCTCGAGCTCGGGCTCGAAGAGGAAGACGAGGAGACCCTCCACGAGGTGGACGAGCGCTTAAAGAACCTGCTCTCCCGGGTCGAGGAAGAGGAGGTCAAGCTCTTCCTCTCCGGTGAGCACGACACCTCCAACGCCATCGTCACCATCCACGCCGGGGCCGGCGGCACCGAGGCCCAGGACTGGGTGGAGATCCTCCTCCGGATGTATCTCCGCTGGGCGGAGAAAAAGGGCTTCAAGACCCGCATCATTGATCTCCTCCCCGGGGAAGAGGCCGGCATCAAGTCCGTGACCTTCATCGTGGAAGGCCCCTACGCCTACGGCCATCTCAAGGCCGAATCCGGCATCCATCGTCTGGTGCGCATCTCCCCCTTCGACGCCAGCGGACGCCGGCACACCTCCTTTGCCTCGGTCTCCGTCATCCCGGAGATAGACGAGGACATCCAGGTGGAGATCCGCCCCGAGGAGCTGAAGATAGAGACCATGCGCGCCAGCGGTCACGGGGGCCAGCACGTCAACAAGACCGAGAGCGCGGTGCGCATCACGCACATCCCCACGGGCATCGTGGTCCAGTGCCAGAACGAGCGGTCCCAGCATCGCAACAAGGCCATTGCCCTCGCCATCCTGAAGGCCCGGCTCTACGAGCTCGAACGCCGCAAGCGCGAGGAAGAGCGCCAGAAGCTCTACGGAGAAAAGAAGGAGATCGCCTGGGGAAGCCAGATCCGATCCTACGTGCTCCATCCGTATCGCCTGATAAAGGACCATCGCACCGGGCTGGAGGTGGGCAACGTGGATGCGGTGCTGGACGGCGATCTCGACCCGTTCATCAGGGCCTATCATCTGCAGAAGGCCCACGAGAAGGTGGCGGCTTAGGGCCGAAGCGCGCCAGGAACTCGCGGGCCGCGGAGAGCATCTTTTCCTTTTCCTCCGGCCGGAACCAGATAACCTCCGGGTCCGCGCGGAACCAGGTGAGCTGTCTCTTGGCGTAGTGGCGCGTATCCCGCTTCATCTGCCGGACGGCCTCTTCCAGGCTCAGTTCCCCGCGGAGATAGGCCGCCAGATGGCGATAGCCGATGGCCCGCATGGGTTTCAGTTCCGGGGAGAAGCCCCGGTCGAGCAGGGCCTTCACCTCCTCGAGGAGCCCGGCCTGAAGCATCTTGTCCACCCGCTCGTCCAGGCGCCGATAGAGCTCCTCGCGCGGAAGCGTGAGGCCGATCTTCAGGCACGGATAGCGTCTTTCGGCAAAGGCGTGTTCCCGGCTGAGGACCGAAAACGGCTTGCCCGTGGCGTGGAAGACCTCAAGGGCGCGGAGGATGCGCACGCGGTCGGTGGGCGGGAGCCGGCGCGCTGTTTCCGGGTCCACGCGCTTGAGCTCTTCGTAGAGCACGGGGAGCCCTTCGCGCTGTAAGCGTTGCGTGAGCTCCCGGCGGATGGCCGAAACGTCGCCCACCTCGAAGAGCCCGTGGAGAAGGGCCTTGAGATAGAGGCCGGTGCCCCCGACGAGGATGGGCTGTTTCCCGCGCGCGTGGAGTTCGGCGATCACCCGGTCGGCAAGCTCCACGAAGCGCGCGGCGTTGAACTCCTCGTCCGGTTCGAGGAAGTCCACCAGGTGATGGGGGGCTTCTTCCCTTTCTTCCGGCGTGGGTTTGGCCGTGCCGATGTCGAAGTAGCGATAGACCTGGACGGAATCGAAGTTGACGATCTCTCCGTCGAGGTGCCGGGCCAGGAAGATGCCGGCTTCCGTCTTGCCCACGCCCGTGGGGCCGACCACCGCGATGAGGGGAATGGGGAACTTAGGTTCGGCCGAATCTCTTGCGGATTTCCTCAAGGCTCATCTCCCAGAAAAGGGGTCTTCCGTGCGGACACGAGTTCAGGCCCTTTTCCCTGAGCTCTTCCACCAGGTCCTCGATCTCCCGGGCCGCGGGTCTTTCCCCGGCCTTGCGCGCCGCCCGGCAGGCCATGCGCGAAAGGGTCTCGTGCAGGATGCGCCCCGGTTCCTTGACCAGGGCCTCTTCGAGGATCTCCACCAGCGCCGCCACACCCTCTTCCCCCAAAAGGGCCGGGACCGTGCGCACCAGTATCTCCTGCGGCCCGGCGAAGTCGAACGCGTAGCCCAGGCGCTCGAAGAAGGCCCGGTGGGCCTCGAGCCGCTCAAGCGCCTCGGCCGAAAGGGTGAGGACCTGCGGGAGGAGGAGCTTCTGGGGCTTTAAGCCCTCTTTTTCGTAACTTTCGCGGAGCCCCTCGAAGAGGAGCCGTTCGTGCGCCGCGTGGAAGTCGAGGACGAGGAGGCCCGTTGGGGTCTCGCAGAGGAAGAACTCCCGGCCCAGCGGGGCGAGGGCCCTGATCTCCCGCGGTCGGTAGAGGGCGCCGGGTTCCGCCACCTTCGTCTCCCAGAGGCTTTCCGCCGGCGCTTCCCCTTCGACGGCCCGGGTCTCTTTGGCCGTTTGCCCTTCGGGCGGCCCGAGCGGCAGGTCCTCTTCCTCGTCTCCGGGCGGCGTCGGCAGGGAGACCCTGGGGCTCAGGATATCGACGAGCGCCTCGCGCACGAGGCGAAAGATCTCCCTTTCCTCGCGAAAGCGCACCTCGGCCTTGCTCGGATGGACGTTTACGTCCACCAGCTCCGGGGGGAGCGAGAGCGCAAGGAGGAGGGCCGGATGCTTCCCCCTGGTGAAGGCCACGGAGAGCCCTTCCAGGGCCGCGGAGAGGAGGATCCGGTCCTTGATCACCCGGTTGTTCACCAGGAAGTAGAAGTGCCGCGTGGTGGGAAAGCTTGCCTCCGAGCGCGAGAGGATGACCTCCAGGCGATAGGGCCCCTTTTCCGAGACCTCTACGGTGAAGTCTTCGGGGGAGAGCCCGGTGAGATGGGCCAGGACACCCACGCGCCCCTCTTGCCGCTCGTAGGAGAAGCTCAGGCGCCCCCTGGTCTTGAGGCTCAGGTCCACCGCGGGGTTTTCGAGGGCGAGGAGTTTCACCGTTTCGGTGATGCGGCTCCCTTCGGCGCGCGGGCCTTTGAGGAAGGTCCGCCGCGCAGGCACGTTCTTGAAGAGGTCTCGCACCTCAACGATCGTGCCCCGGGGATGCCCGCACTCCTTGAAGGAGATCTCGCGGCCGAAGTCCACACGGAGCCTGGCCCCGAGGAGGGCCCCTTCGGCGCGCGAGGAGATCGTCAGGCGGGAGACCGCGGCAATGGCGGAAAGGGCCTCGCCCCTGAACCCCCAGGTCCTTATGCGCAGGAGGTCCTCTTCGTCGGCGATCTTGCTCGTGGCGTGCGGGAGATAGCAGCGCTTTAGGTCTTCGGGTTCCATGCCGTGGCCGTCGTCGCGCACGCGGATGAGGGAGACCCCGCCGTCTTCCACTTCCACCTCTACCTTGCGGGCCCGGGCGTCGAAGGCGTTTTCCACCAGCTCCTTGACCACCGAGGCGGGCCGTTCGATCACTTCTCCCGCGGCGATCTTGCGGGCGATCTCCTCCGGGAGGATCCTGATGCGCGGCATATTTCCAATTTAACCCATCTCCGCCAAGTTGCGCCTCTTCCGAAAGAACTTAAACTTCAGGCGCGGGGAGAGGCCATGAAAGAACACCTGGTTGTGGAAACGAGGCTGGCGCGCATCAACGACGTGCTCGACCGGAGGCAACCGGACCTGCGCGTCTTCATGGAGCGCGTGGTCAACTATCACAACGTGAGCGCCATCCTGCGCACGGCAGACGCCGTGGGGGTGCTGCACGTCCACTACTTTCACGAGGACGATCTGCCCATCAACGACGCGGTGACCCGCGGGGCGCATCAATGGCTCATCCTCCACCGCGAGGAGAACGTGGCCGAGGGGCTCAGGCGTCTCAAGGCCTCCGGTTTCCAGATCGTGGCCACCGGGCTCTTCCCGGAGACGGTCCACTTTCGCGAGGTGGACTACACCCGCCCCACGGTGATCGTCGTGGGCCACGAGTTGCTGGGCATCTCCGAGGAGGTGCGTGAGGAGGCCGACATCATCGTCAAGATCCCCATGTACGGCATGGTCCAGAGCCTCAACGTCTCCGTGGCCACGGCGGTGGTGCTCTACGAGGCCGAAAGACAGCGGGTGGCCGCGGGTTTCTACGACACCCCGCGCCTCAGCGAGGAAGAGCGGCGGGAGATCCTCGACCGCTGGACCCACGAGCACGTCATTCGCAAGAAGGCCCGCGGTCGGATCTGAGCCCGGCCACCAGCACCCGGTCGTGGCCCAGGAGATCCCGCGCAAAGGAGCAGTCGTAGCCCAGGCTTCGGGCGAGTTCTTCCACCTTTTCCCTCTGCCGATAGCCGATCTCGAGAAAGACCAGGCCCCCGGGCCGCAGGAAGCGCGGGGCCTCCTCGAGCGTGCGCCTGATGAAGGAAAGCCCGTCCCTTCCCCCGAGCAGGGCTTCGCGCGGTTCGTGTTCCCGGACCTCCGGGGCCAGGGAGGCCCATTCCTCCGGCGCCACGTAGGGAGGGTTGCTCACGAGCGCCCGGAAATAGGGGCGCGGTTTGACGGCCTCGAGCCAGTCCCCGCGGAAGAAGAAGACCTTTCCCTCAAGGCCCAGACGCCTGCGGTTCTTGAGGGCCACTTCCAGGGCCGCCGCACTCTTTTCCACGCCGAAGACCCGGAGCTTTGCGGCCTCGAGCGCCAGCGTGAGGGAGACGCAACCGGAGCCTACTCCTAGCTCGAGCACCGGTTCCGCGCGGTTTCCCACGTGCTCGAGCACGCTTTCGATGAGGATTTCGGTCTCCGGCCGCGGGATGAGCACCCCCGGGGAGACCAGGAAGGGGCGACCGAAGAACTCCACCTCGCCGAGGATGTAGGCCAGGGGGACGCCGCGGGCCCGCTCCTCCATCATCCTCAGGAATTGCCGCCGGGTTTCCTCCGGGACCTCGGGCTGGAGATAGACCTCCGGCAGGCGCTTTCCCAGGAGATGGGCCAGGGCGAGGAGGGCCTCGCGCCGGGCCTCCTCCGCGGAGAGCCCGCCCTGACAAAGGAGACGCTCGCCCAGGGCCAGGAGATCGCGGGTCTTCATCCTTCCAGGATGTGCAGGCGGTTGCTCAGGGAGAACCCCCTGAGGCGGGTCTCCAGGGGGAGCCCGCGGGTCTGGAGGAGGACCCAGTGGCTCATCCCCAACCCCTGCGGCAGGAGGAGCAGCTTCAGGGCCTCGAGGTCGCGCTGGCTCGTGCGGCCGATCTGGCGCAGGAGCTTCTCCACGCCCAGGCCCACGAGGAAGGCCGCCTGCGTGGTGAAGCCCAGGTTCACGAGGCCGTATTTTTCCCCGAGCTCCTTGAGCGCGGTGAAGTCCACGTGGGCCGTGAGATCCTGATGCCCCGGATGGAGATAGGGGTTTTCCACCACCTGATGGCGGTAGAACGAGAGCAGGGTGCCGCGGAACCGGTCGGGATGATAGTAGTCCGCGCGCGAATAGCCGTAGTCGAAGGTCATCACCGCGCCCTTGACCAGGCGCTTGGCGAGCTCCTTGAAGAAGGGTTCGTAGGCGAGACACACCTCCGTGCGGTAGCCCACGGGCCAGTGCGAGGCGTAGGGGAAGACGCGCTCGAGTATCTCCGGGGCGGAGAGCCCGCCCAGGGCTTCGGCCACTCCGTCGTCGTCGAAGAGCACGTAGATCTCCCGCAGGTCCTCGTCGGTCTTCTCGATGAGGTGCACGGGGAAGGAATCGAAGAGCTCGTTGGAGACGAAGACCCCCACGAAGGGCTGGACCTCGCTCCAGTCCTTGAGCCAGCGCACCCGTTCGAGATGGGGTTCGAGCACCTCCTCCTGCCGTAACCGGTTGGCGGCCAGGGGTTCGAGGATGAGATAGTCAAAGGCGCGCTCGCCGAGGAAGTTGAGGATGTCTAAGGCCAGATAGCCTTCGCCGGCCCCGGCTTCGAGCACGACGAAATCCCGCGGTTGGCCAAGGAGCTCCCATATTTCGAGGATCTGCCGGGCCACCGCCGCGCCGAAGACGGGATGGACCGCCGGGGCGGTGAAGTAGTCCCCCTTGCGGCCGATCCGCGGGGCCCGGGCGTAGTAGCCGAACTCCGGATGATAGAGGGCAAGCTCCATGTAGCGGGCGAAGGTCATGGGGGATTCGGCTCTGAGGATCTCGTAGAGTCCCATGCCTCCACCTTAACCCCGGTTGACCGGTGAAAAAAGTCCACTGGACCGCCCTCTCAAAACGTTTTAAATGGAGGGCATGGACCTTTCGACGCGGCTCGGTCCGCTTTCCTTCTCCAATCCCGTGCTCCTGGCCTCAGGCACCTGGGGCTTCGGCGAAGGCCTCAAGCCCCATCTCGACCTCTCGCAACTGGGGGGTCTGGTGACCAAGGGGATCTCGCCCGAACCCCGCGCGGGCAATCCCCCGCCGCGCCTGGCCGAGACCCCGTGCGGGCTCATCAACGCCATCGGGCTCGAGAACCCGGGCCTCAGACGCTTCCGGCAGGAGATCCTCCCGCGGTTGAAGGAGCACGGAGTCCCCGTACTGGTAAACATCTTCGGGGAAAGCCTCGAAGAGTACCTGACCGTGGCCGAGGGGCTAAGGGACGAGGAGATCGCCGGCCTTGAGGTGAACATCTCCTGCCCCAACGTGGAGAAGGGCGGCCTCCAGTTCGGCCAGGACCCGGAAGCCGTGAGGAGACTGGTCGAGGAGCTCGTCCGCGTCTTCTCCGGGCCGGTGGTGGTCAAGCTCTCTCCGGTGGGGCCGGTGCGGGAGGTGGCGGAAGCCGCTCTTTCCGCCGGTGCCGCGGCCCTCACCGTGGCCAACACCTATCCCGCGCTGGCCGTTGACCTTCGTGAGAGGCGGCCGGTGCTCGCGCGCGGCACGGGCGGGCTCTCCGGTCCGGCCATAAAGCCCCTCACCCTGCGGCTGGTGCGCGAACTCCATCAGGCCTTTTCCGCCCCCATCATCGGTTGCGGCGGGATCTCCTCGGCCGAGGACGTGGTGGAGTACCTGCTGTGCGGGGCCGCGGCGGTCCAGGTGGGCACGGCCACGCTCCTTGATCCCCGGGCCCCTTCCCGCATCCTCGAAGCACTCCCTCCGCTCCTTGATTCCCTAGGAGTGCAGAACCTTCGAGAGCTCATCGGGGCCCTTCGAGCTTGACGTCTTCCCTTCCCACGGCTAGATAGGAGCTATGCGTTTGATGAGGTTTCTCCCCCTGCTCCTGGTTCTCCTCCTCTGGGGCTGCATGGCCGACCAGCAGGAGGTGGAATACCTCCACGGCCAGGTCTACACCCTCAACACGCGGGTGGACGCCCTGGAAAAGCGCCTTTCCGCTCTGGAGAGGCAGGTAGCCAAGCTCACCAAGGAGCTGGAGACCAAGGGCACCCAGAGCTCGGAGAGGGTGGAGACCGTGGCGGCGCGGCAGGCCGAGCTGGCAGCCGAGATAGAAAGGCTCCAGGCCGAGCAACTCCGCCTGAACGGCCAGGTGGAGCAGTTGAGCTATCTCCAGAGCCAGGACCGCAAGGCCTTCCAGGAGTTTCAGGCCGAGGTGCTCGAAAGGCTGGCGCGCATCGAGGCCTCCCTCAACCGCACCGCAAAGGGCAGCAAGGTCTCCAAGAAGCCGGCGGAACCCACCTCCGGAGAGGAGCTCTATCAGAAGGCCCTCGAACTCTATCGCCAGAAGAGGTACGAGGAGGCCCAGAAGCTCTTTGAGGAGTATCTGCGCAAGTATCCCAAGGGCAAGAGGGCGGCCAACGCCACCTTCTGGATCGGCGAGTGCCTCTATCAGCGCAAGCTCTACGAAGAAGCCATCCTTCAGTACCAGAAGGTCATTGACGAGTTCCCCAAGAGCAGCAAGGTGCCGGCGGCGTTGCTCAAGCAGGGTCTCGCCTTCCTGCGCCTGGGAGATACCGAAGCGGCGGCCATCGTCTTCAAGAAGCTCGTGCGTCGCTATCCCCACACCGAGCAGGCCCGCCTGGCTCGCAAGTATCTCGCCAGAATGAAGAAATAGTCCGTGCGGTTCGTCCTCGTCCTGATATTTTTTCTCCTCCTGCAGATGCCGGCCTGGGCCGGGTTGAAGATCGGGGTCGTGCTTCCCCTTTCAGGCAAGGAGGCCCGGCGCGGAGAGACCATCAGGGACTTTCTCCTCGAGCTCAATCAGCGCTTCTATCTGCGGCACGGCCTGCATCTCAAGCTCCTCTTCTACGATTCCAAGGGCAAGCCGTCTCGGGCGGTCAAGGCGGTAGAAGACGCCTTTTTCGACGGGGTGAGGGTGATCGTCGGGCCCCTTAAGCCCGAGTGCGCTCCCCGGTTCTACGAGAAGGCGCGCAGCCTGGGTTTGCCCATGGTGGTCACCGCCGGGGAGATAAACCCGATGAAGTATCTGCGCGAGCCCCCGGGGCCCATCTTCCGCACCGGCGTGAGCTCCCGCGCCGCGGTGAAGACCCTCTATCGTTGTCTCAAGAGGCGCGGCTACCACCGCGTGGGGCTCCTTTTGACCAACGACGCCTTCGGCCGCGAGGGGGAAAAGTGGCTCAAGGCCTACGCCACGGAGTACGCCATCAAGATCGTGACCAAACGCTACTTCGGGGTGCACGATACCGACGTCACCGTGCACCTTCAGGCCCTTCTTTCGTGTGAGGCCGTGATCTGCTGGGCCCCGCCGCGCTCCTCTTTCGTGGTGGCCCGCAATCTGTCCCAGGAAGCCTTCAACCTTCCGGTCTTCTTCTCGCATCTGGTGGCCTGGGAGGGGTTCCTGAGGGAGAGCCAGGGGCTCTACGGGCGGCCCTTTGTGGGGGCGGCCTTTCTCGCCGAGGACAACGCCCCGGTTGACCCCGAGGCGCTGGCCGTGTGGCGCTCCTTCGTGAACCGCTACGACGTGCTGAGGGACCCGGCGCTGGCGGCCTTTGCCGACGCCCTCATCTTCATCAAGACCGGCGCCCTGCGCGCGGGTTACCGCTACTGGGTGCGGGGGCTCGAAAAAACGGGGCTTGTCAGGGGTCTGACGGGACTTTACTTTCTTTCTACAGACGATCACTACGGGCTTTTGCCTGGGAGCGTAGGGGTCTTCCGCTACCAATGGTTGCGTTACGAGCCTGTTTGCGCCCCCCAAGCAGGGGTCCTTTGAATGGAGAGGCGAGATGGCCGTTATCCGCATCATCTTGGCCGAAGGTCTGGGAAGGTTGAAGCGTCCCCTGAGACGGCCTTTGGAGCACCTCTTTTGGCAAACCTTCTACTGCCTTCCCGCCGGAGAGACCTGGATCCCCACGGTGGACATCTTCGAGATCCCGCAGGCCCTGTGGGTCGTGGTTTCCTGCCCGGGGGCCAGACGCGACAGCTTCGAGATCCGTCTCGACGGTCGGTTTCTCTACGTGAAGGGCTACCGGGGTCTTCCGGTTGAAGGAAGGATTTATCAGCTCGAGGGAGAGTACGGTCCCTTCGAGCGCCTGATAAAGCTTCCGGTTCCGGTCACCGCCGAGGGAGCCGAGGCCGTCTTCGAAGAGGGGCTACTGCGCATCTTTCTTCCGAAGAGCCCCCTCTAGTTCCTCCCGCTTTATCGCCCCTTCGCGCAGGATGCGGGGCGGGTCCACGCTCACGTCGAGGATGGTGGAGGGCTCCTGTCCCGGAGTCTTCCCGGCGTCCACGATCAGGTCCACTTCCGGAAGATTTTTCGCTACCTCCGCCGCGGTCCGGGCCGGTGGGTTTCCGCTCAGGTTGGCGCTGGTTCCGGTGATCGGGCCGTAGAGCCGGGTGATGCGCCGCACCACGGGATGAGGGCTCAACCGCACCGCGACCTTTCCGGTGCCTGCGGTGAGGAAGCGCGGGAGGCCTTCTCTGGCGGGAAGGACCAGGGTCAGCGGTCCGGGCCAGAAGCGTTCCATGAGGCGCCGGGCCATCGGCGGGAGGAAGCGCACCAGGCGGTCGAGGTCTTTCTCGTCGCCCACGAGCAGGAGGACGGGTTTGTCCTCCGGGCGATGTTTCACGTGAAAAAGTCGGCGGAGGGCCTCTTCGCGGAAGGGGTCAACCGCCAGCCCGTAGAAGGTTTCCGTGGGAAGGGCCACGACCAGGCCTTTCTCCAAGGACGAAAGGATCTCGGCCACGATCCCTTCCTCTTCCTGCCAGCGAACGATGCGCGCCATCTCTAGGGTAGGTAGCTGATGAGCTTGCCGGGCGTGTAGAGCCCACAACCCCAGACCTTGCCCTCGCAGGAGATGACCACGTAGCCCTCCTCGAGCGGGGCCTCGTAGGAGATCTTCCGCTCCCTCCGCAGGCGGTCGAGCTCCGCCGGGCTCAGCTGGACCACGTTCTTGGTGGCCAGGTGCCCGAAGCGCTGGAGGGCGGTGGAGGTGGGCTTCAGCCAGCGGGAGACCTTGCGCGTGAAGAGGAGCCCCGTGGTCTGGACGCGAAGGCCCTGGAGGGCCTTGAGGTCCGGCGGTTTCACGAAGAGCCAGTAGTTCTTGGCCGTGGCCAGGAGGAGATACGGGTCGAAGGTCTCCTTGGGGATGCCGAACCTTTCCTCCCAGAAGGAGAGCACAGCCTCCCTCTCTTCCAGGGAGGTGGTCCGCGGCCAGACCGCCTGTTGGTGGATGCGTTTGCGTCTCGCTTTCTTGGCCATCACATCAGCCTCTCGATCTTGGCGACGAAGAACCCCACCGAATCCGTCTCGTGGGGGAAGAACCGGGCCGCCTTCTTCAGGTCGGGGTGGAGGATCTTCCCCTCCCATTCCGTGAGCCCCGGATGATGGGGCTGGGGATAGTGGCACTCGATGATCCGGCCCTGACGTTTGCGCAGGAGATAGTCCACGACCATCTCGTTTTCGTCGGGATTGATCGTGCAGGTGGAGTAGACCACGATGCCGCCCACGCGAACCAGGTCGAAGGCCCGCACGAGGAGGCCCTTCTGGATGGCCGGAAGGTTGGTGCGTCCTTCCTTCTGGTAGAGGAGCTCCCCTTCGTAGCCCTGGCGATAGCGTCCTTCCCCGGAGCACGGGGCGTCCACCAGGACCTTGTCGAAGGGGACCCCGTGGGGGAACTCCTCGCCGCGGTAGAGGGTGGTCATGGCGCAGGCGATTCCCAGGCGCTTGAGATTGGCCACCAGGGCGGTGAGCCGGTCCAGCCGGCGGTCGTTGGCCACGATGACCGCCTGGTCTCCGGTGACCTGGGCGATCTGGGTGGTCTTGCTTCCCGGGGCCGCGCACATGTCGAGGATCACCTCCCCGGGCTGCGGGTCCAGCGCGATGACCGGAAGGGAGCTGTTGAGGGTCATGGGATAGATGTAGCCGAGATAGTATTCCTCGGTGTTGCCCAGGGGAAAGGTGCGGGGTTCAACGCGGTAGAAATTGGGCACCCGTTCCACGGGTTCGGCGCGCGCGCCCTGGCGGGCCAGCCCCCGGATGACGATCTCCGGGTCCGGGCACTTGAGCTCGTTCAGCCGAAAGTAAAGCGGCAGGGGTTCCTTCAGGTGTTCGAGGAAACGCTCGAAGTCGGGGATGATCTCCCGATAGCGCTCGAAATAGGCTGGGGCTTCGGCAAGGGTCAGCATCGGTCTTTCCGTCCGTTGGTCAGGAGACGATAGAGCTCCTGATGTGATGGTAGCACCAGATCGGCCTCTTGCAGATGGTGTTCGGGCAAGGTGGTCATGAGGGCCACGCAATAGAGCCCGGCGCCCTTGGCGGATTTGATGCCCGCCGGGGCGTTCTCCACGGCCACCGCCCCCTCCGTGGGGGCGGAAAGCTGCTTCTGGGCCAGGAGATAGGGCTCGGGATGGGGTTTGCGGCGTCTGACCTGGTCTCCGGTGAGGATGAAGTGGAAGAGCCGGCGCAGGTCCTCCGGGAGGATCTCCTCGAGGATCTCGCGATGGGAGCTGGTGACTAAGGCCAGGCGCTTCCCCTCCCGCCGCAGGTCGGCGAGAAGGTCCGGAATCTCGGGAAAGGGCTTCACGAAAGGCCAGTACTTCCGGCGGAAGAGTTCGCGCTGGCGCTTGAGCACGGCGCGGAAGAGCTCCTCGGTGGGGGTGACGCCCTGATCCTCGAAGATCTTTCGCGAGGTCTCGGCTTCGATGGCCCCCTCGTGGAGATAGAGGGCCTCTTCTGGCACGTTGAGCCCGAACTCCCGGAAGGCCTCCTGCCAGGCCCTCACGTGCCAAGACATGCTGTCGAGCACCACTCCGTCCATGTCGAAGAGGACGGCTTCGGCTTCTTTCGGGTTTTCCATGTTCTCTTCAGACTCCGAGGATCTTGCGGGCTTCTTCCGCTTTCACGCCGGAAATATAAATGCTTTTCCGGCGCGAGGTAAGCCCGGAGAGGACCTTCACCTGTTGCTTGGAGACCCCGAAGAGCTTGGCCAAGAAGGAGACCAGGGCCTGGTTGGCCTTGCCTTCCACCGGCGGGGCCTTGAGCCTTATCTTGAGGCTTTCCCCGTGCGGGCCCACGATTTCGTTGCGCGCGGCGCGCGGCTGGACTAGGACCTCGATCTTCACGCCTTCCTTGTACGGACTGATCACCGGACCTCCTCGGTCGGAAGATTTGGGGTAAGATTAGTCGAGATGTTTACCGTCCTCCACACCGCCGACTGGCACCTGGGAAAGACCTTCCGCCACACGGACTTTCCCCTGCTTCCCATTCAGGAGGCCCTTCTCGAAGAGCTCGTGGAAGCGGCGGAAGCCGAGGAGGTGGACCTCGTCCTCGTGGCCGGCGACGTCTTCGACACCTACAACCCCCCGTTCAAGGCGGAGAAGCTCCTCTATCGGACCCTGGTGAGGCTTTCGGCTGGTGGCCGGCGTTTGGTGGTGGTTTGTGCGGGAAACCACGATGCGCCGGAAAAGTTCGAGGTCCCGCGCCCGTTGATGGCCGGTCTTTCGGGCATCGTGCTGGCGGCGCGGCCGGAAGAGGACCTCCGTCTCTTCTCCGGGGAGACCCCTTACTTCCGCTTCGAGATGAAGGACGGGTTCCTGCGGGTCCACTTCAAGGAGCGCAACCGGATCGTGGCCCTACGGATCTTGCCCTATCCCTCGGAGGTGCGCTGGGGGCTGGCGGGGGAGGCTTACGAGGAGAGGCTTCGCTCCTTCCTGGCGGCGGAACCCGCCTTCACCGCGGATCACTTCTTCGTGCTCTCCCATCTCTGGGCTCAGGGGGCCGAGGCTTCCGGTTCGGAGCGCCTCTTCCTCGGGGGCCTTGAGCGCGTGCCCGTTGAGTACTTCTCCCCGGCGGCGGATTACGTGGCCCTCGGGCATCTGCACCGCTTCCAGGAGCCTTCCTCCGGGCTGGTCTACGCGGGTTCCATCTTTCCCTTCGATCTGAGCGAGGCCCGGCAGGAAAAGGGTTTCGTCCTCTGGCGGGAAGGCGGCGTCTCCTTTCGGCCCCTGCGCCGTCGGCCGGAGGTGAGGGAGCTCACCTTCGAGAGCGTGGAGGCGGCCCTGGCGGCAGCCGGAGACGACGAGGCCCTCGTCTTTTTGCGCTTCCCGCCTCTGAACCCGGGACCCCAGGCCATCTCCCGCCTGCGGGAGGCCTATCGAGGGCGTCTTTTGGGGCTCCACTTCGAGGTGCCCGTGGAGCAGCGTCCGCGCCAGATGGTGCGCCACTTCAGCCCCGAAGAACTCTTCCGCGCCTTCCTCCGGGAAAAGACCGCCCAGGAACCGAAAGAAGAGCTCGTGGCCCACTTCTTGCGTTTCCTGCGCGAGGATTGAGGCGGCCAAAAAGAAAAGGAGGGAAAGAACCGAAAGCCTTTCCCTCCTCAAAAGGAGGCCGGCTTCGAGGGGCCCCGCAAGCGAAGCCCCTGATGCCCTAGTTCAGCAAATGTGCACCAAACGTGTCGAAAATAACCTTTCCGCTAGCCATCATCGTCACTTCTGCAACCTGCGAGGCCCGTATATTGTAGCATAAAGCATCCGAAAGTGACAAAAACTAATCTTTGCGGGCCGGGGACTTTTTGAGGGAGCGGAAGAGATAGAGGGCTTCGTGCGGCCCGAGGAGGGCGGAGATGGCGAAGTAGGTGAGCGCGCAGAGGAGGATGCTTCCGAGGAGGGCGAAAAGGAGCTTGAGGGTGGTGAGGGAGGAGAGACGGGAGTTCAGCCAGAAGGCCACAAGCCCCATGACCGCGGCGGAGAGTAGGAGGCGCAGGAAGCCGGAGAGGAGTCTTCTCAGCGGAAAGCCTTTGAGGATTTGGTAGAGGATGCTCACCTGGAGAAGGGCCTGGGTGATGATGCCCGAGGCGGTGGCCAGGGCCACGGCGCGGAAGCCCAGGGAATGGAGGGTGGAGAGGACCACGAGGAGGTTCACGCCCACGGAGACGAAGCTCGAGAGCATGGGGACGCGGGGTTTCTTGAGGGCGTAGAAGATGGGCGTGGTGACCTTGGTCGTGGCGTAGGCCGGAAGGCTCAGGGCGAAGAGCGAGAGCGCAAGGGCGGTCTGCTTGGTGTCGAAGGCGGTGAAGCGCCCGCGTTCGAAGAGGAGCCGGATGATGGGCTCGGAAAGGATGATGAGCCCCACGGCCGAGGGAAGCGCCAGGGAAAGGCCCATGAGCAGGGAGGAGACGTAGGTCTTCCGGAGCTCCCCGAAGGCCCCCTGGGCGGCCTGAGCCGCGGCCACCGGGAGGAGCGCAAGAGAGAGGGCCACGCCGAAGAGCCCCAGGGGCACGTACATGACCCGGAAGGCGTAGGAGAGCCAGGAAACGGCCCCTTCCCCGCACAGGGAGGCGAAGTAGGTGTTGACGAAGACGTTTAGCTGAATGGCGGAGAAACCGAGGACCATGGGCCCCATGAGCCGGAAGATCTCGCGCACCCCCGGGTCCTGGAACAGGGGGGCGAACCGGAAGCGGAACCCTATCCGGCGCAGGAGGGGCCACTGGATGAGCACCTGGGCCAGCCCCCCGGCGATCACGCCGCAGGCCATGCCCACGATGGGGGTGACGCCCTGGGCCTTGAGCCAGAAGTAGAGGACCACGCCCACGCCCACGGAGACCAGGTTGAAGAACGCCGAGGAGATGGCGGGCACGAAGAAGTAGCCGAAGGTGTTGAGCATTCCCCCGAAGACCGCGGAGAGGCTCACCAGGGCCAGGAAGGGGAACATGATCCGGGTGAGCAGCGTGGCCAGGGAGAGCTTCTCCGGGTTGGAGACGAAGCCCGGGGCCAGGAGTCTCACGAGATAGGGGGCGAGCCCCTCTCCCAGGAGGACGAGGAGGCCCACGATGAGCAGGAGGCAGGAGAGGGCCCGACTGGCCAGTTGCCAGGTGCGGTCAAGCCCTTCCTTTTCCCGGGTGTGGCTGAAGACGGTGACGAACGCCGAGGCAAAGGCCCCCTCGGCGAGGAGGTCGCGCAGGAGGTTGGGCAACCGGTAGGCCACCACGTAGGCGTCCATCTGGAGGCCGGCGCCGAAGAGCCCGGCGAGCACCTGTTCGCGCACCAGCCCCAGGAGGCGGCTGAGGAGCACGGCCAGGGTCACCGAACGCGCCCCGCGCGCTACACGATCCGTATCTCGCGACATGAGGCAAGCTTAACGAAAACCTCGACGCTAGGCGAGATGAGGAAGCGGAGTATAATGTAGCCGCTAGTCGCTTTTCAGGAGGAATAGATGCCGGTTGCTACCATCGAGGAGGCCTTGGAGGACATTCGCGCGGGCAAGATGGTCATCGTCACCGACGACGAGGACCGGGAAAACGAAGGCGACTTGGTCATGGCCGCGGAAAAGGTCACGCCGGAGGCCATCAACTTCATGGCCAAGTACGGCCGCGGGCTCATCTGCTTGGCCCTGCCTCCGGAGGACATCGAGCGCCTTCAGCTTCCCCTCCAGCCCCGGCGTCACGGTAGCCGGTTCGACACGGCCTTCACCGTGTCCATCGAGGCCCGCTACGGGGTGACCACCGGGATCTCCGCCTACGACAGGGCCCACACCATCAAGGTGGCCATAGACCCCAAGAGCGGTCCGGAAGACATCGTCACCCCGGGACACGTGTTTCCCATCCGCGCGCGGGAGGGCGGGGTGCTCGTGCGCGCCGGACACACCGAGGCCTCCGTGGACCTGGCCCGTCTGGCGGGTCTCAAGCCCGCCGGGGTGATCTGCGAGATCATGAACGACGACGGGACCATGGCCCGGATGCCGGACCTCGAAAAGTTCGCCGAAAAGCACGGGCTCAAGATCATCACCATCCGGGATCTCATCGCCTATCGCCTGCGTAACGAGTGCCTCGTCAAGCGCGAGGTGGAGACCAGGCTCCCCACGCCCTGGGGAGAGTTCAAGCTCTTCGCCTACACCAACCTCATTGATCCCTTCACCCACGTGGCCCTGGTCATGGGGGAGATCACCGAGGAGCCGGTGCTCGTGCGCGTGCACTCCGAGTGCCTCACTGGGGACGTCTTCGGGTCCCTCCGTTGCGACTGCGGTCCCCAGCTCATGAGGGCGCTAGAGATGATCAGCGAAGAGGGGCGCGGGGTGCTCCTCTATCTGCGGCAGGAAGGCCGCGGCATCGGCCTCCTGAACAAGCTCAAGGCCTACGCGCTCCAGGATCAGGGCAAGGATACGGTCGAAGCCAACGAGGCCCTGGGCTTCAAGGCCGATCTGCGGGACTACGGCATCGGGGCCCAGATCCTGCGCGACCTCGGGGTGCGCAAGATGCGCCTCATGACCAACAACCCCAAGAAGATCATCGGGCTGGCGGGCTACGGCCTGGAAGTGGTGGAACGCGTGCCCATCGAGATCAAGCCCCAGCAGGAGAACTATCGCTATCTCAAGTGCAAGCGGGACAAGATGGGCCATCTGCTTTCGGTGTTCGAGGCTAAGTCTTGATCTCGGCCTCGGGATGACGGGCGAGCCAGTCTTTGAGGAAGGCTTCCTCCAGAGCCTTTATCTTTTCCTTATAAGCCGGTGTTTCGATGCGGGCGCCTTTTAGTCCTCCGCGCAGGTTCACCTCCGAGAGATAGACCTTGCCCTCGTCGGTGATCATGAGGTCCAAATGGGCGTAGGGAAACCGCCCGCGGTCCATGACGCGCCGGCAAAGGGCGAGCTCCTCGTCGGAAAGCTTGTAGGGTTTGCTCTCGCCGCCGAAGAAGATGTTGTGGCGGAAATTGTGGGGGTTCCTCCGGCTGTAAGCCTCGAGATGGTCTCCCAGGATGACCACGCGCACGTCGGTTATCTCCGGCATAAAGGGCTGGAGCACGAAGGGATAGGGGATGCCGCTCAGGGTGGCCTGATTGTAGAGGGTCTCGATGCTTTCCCAGAGGTGGATGCCCAGGCCGCAGTTGAAGCGGTTCTGCTTGGTGATCACGACCTTGATGCCCCTTTCGCCGTAAAGATTGACGGCCCGGATGAGGTCGTGCCGGTCCCGTATGACCTGCGTCAGGGGGACCATTTCCTCCCGGAAGACCTGGGCCTGGAAGCACTTGGAGCGGGCCAGGTGCTGGGCGAGAAGGGGAGGGAAGGCGTCTACCCCGCGGGCCAGGAGGTCGGTGAAGAGGAACTCCTCCTCGGCCTTGATGGCCAGCATCCCCAGGAGAAGATCACCGGCCTCGAGATGGGGGTATAACTCGCGGAAGGCACGATTGGTGCGGATGACCCAGGGAGGGCGCATCAAAAGAGCATCTCAAGGAAGCGCTTGTGGAATTTGGTGAGGTCAGCCCCGCAGCGGCCGCAGTTGAACCTGATCTCTCCCAGGACGTCGGTGTCGTCGGTGAGGGGGGTGAAGCTTCCGTCCTCGTTCTGGATGTAGCGCGTGGTCACGGTGACGTTTTCCGCCACTTCGAGGAACTCTTCGTCGTTTCCACAGTAGGGACAGACGATCCGCGCCGTGCCCGGGTAAAGACCGGGTTTCTTGGCCACCACTACCCGTTTCTTGAGCCCTTTGCCTGAAATCTTCGTCTTTTCCATCTTACCTTCCGAAATAGCCTGTTAGGGTTCCTTTGGCCAAAACATGGCCGGATATGGCCTCTTGAAAGTCTTTCAGCTTGGCGTCAAGCGGCAGATTCAAATGGGCGACATCCAGCGCGTAGATGGTGAAGACGTAGGGGTGCTCCCCCGTGCCCGGAGGCGGCTGGGGGCCTCCGTAACCCACGAAACCGAAGGAATTCTTGAGCTCCTTGGCGCCTTTGGGCATGGCCTTGCCCGAAGCCCCTTCCGGGAGAGAATGGACTTCGGGGGGAATGTCTATCACCATCCAGTGGACCCAGTTGCGGGCGACGGGATGAGGATCAACGCAGAGAAGGGCAAAGGACTTGGTTCCTTTCGGGGCACCGCTCCATTCCAGCGGGGGAGAGATGTTTTCCCCTCCGGCGGCAGGCATGGCGTACTTCACCGGGATGCGCCCGCCATCTTCGAAGGCCGGAGAGGTGAGTTTCATCAGAGCCTCCTTGCCGGCGACAACCATCGCCCCGATGAGAAAGATCGTCACCGGAATGAGAAAGAGATGAATTTTTTTCATAATTTGCGTAAGACTATAAGCCGATTGATGAAAAAGTTCAACTCTAATTCTCCTCTTCCCCGCGCCCAGGAGGCGCCAGAGCGGCCAAAGAGGGCCAAATTGTTTTTGCAAACCAATTCAAACCGGGCTTTAATACCCTCATCCCAACCAAGGAGGATGCCATGAAGCTCAAGCGCCCCCAAAAGTTGAGCGAAGAGGAGAAGCGAGAGATCCTGCGTAAGATTCTAACCAAAGATCCCTCGGTTTACACCGACGATCCGGAGAAGCAGGAATTCATCGCCAATCGCCTGGGTTGGGTAGATGCTCCCAAGCGCATGCACCCGCACGTGGATGACCTGCGCTCGTTTGCCGCCGAGATCAAGGAGAACTTCGAAAGCGTGGTGCATTGCGGGATGGGCGGCTCGAGCCTCTTTCCCTTTGCCCTGGCCAAGATCTTCGGCCCGGAACCGGGCTGGCCGAAGTTCCACGTGCTCGACTCCACGGACCCGGAAGAAGTGGCCAAGGTGGAAAAGGGGTTCGACCTCTCCAAGACGCTTTTCATCATCGCCAGCAAGTCCGGGACGACGATAGAGACCAACGCCCACTTCCGCTACTTCTGGGAAAAGGTGGCGGCCCAGGTCTCCAACCCGGGGGAGCACTTCGTGGCCATCACCGATGAGGGTTCTCCTCTTCACCGGGAGGGGGAGGAGAAGGGCTTTCGCCGGATCTTTCTCAACCCCTCTGACGTTGGGGGCCGCTACGCGGCGCTCACCTTCGTGGGCCTTGTGCCCGCGGCGCTCATGGGCCTTGAGTTCGAGAAGCTCCTCGACTACGCGGAGGAGATGCTCGAGACCTGCCAGCCCGACGTGCCCTGGGAATACAACCCCGCGGCCTGGCTCTCGGAATACATCGCCGAGCGCTTCTTCCTGGGGCAGGACAAGCTCACCATCATGGCCGACCCGCTGCTCCGTCCCTACGCCCTGTGGATCGAGCAGTTGGTCGCCGAGAGCCTGGGCAAGGAATTCACCGGCGTGATCCCCATCGTGGGAGAGACGCCGGGTTCGCCCACGGTCTACGGACCGGATCGCATCTTCGTCTACCTCGGCCTCCGCGGGCGGCAGGATCTCTATCGGCGTCTCTTCGCCGATCTCAAGGAAGCCGGCTTTCCCCTGAGGCCCTACTGGCTCGAGGACCGCTACGAGATCGGGGCCGAGTGCATCCGCTGGGAGCTGGCCGTGGCCCTCTGCGGGGTCTGGCTCGGGGTGAACCCGTTCGACGAACCCGACGTGATCTTCTCCAAGAAGAAGACCAAAGAGGTGCTCGAGACCTTCAAGCAGACTGGTGAGTTTCCGGTGGAGTTCTACCTCGACGACGACCTCCAGATAGGCTTCCTCTACGCCGGGGGGCTCAAGGTGCAGTATCCGCGCCTGCGGGCGGTGGTGAAAAAATTTCTCTACGAGACCCCGCCCTGGGGTTACTTCGCCTTCCTTCCCTTCTTACCTTACGATGAAGAGATCGAAGAGATCTTCACCGACCTGCGGACCCTCATGCGGGGCCGGCGGCAGTGCTCCACCATTCTGGGGTTCGGCCCGCGCTATCTGCACTCCACGGGCCAGCTCTTCAAGGGTGGACCGAGGACCGGACGATTCCTAATCTTTACCCGCAAGGGGCGCGTGGCGGAGCAGGAGATCCCCGGCTGGGGCTTCACCTTCTGGGATCTCGAGTTCGCGCAGGCTTACGGCGACTTTCAGGCCCTGGGAGAAAGGGAGCGGCCGGTGCTTCACATCCACTTTACGGAAAATTATAAAGAAGATTTGAGAAAGTTTTACCGATTCATGGAGGAAATCACTCGTCTGTCCGACGAAGAAGAATAGATGTCGTTCGTTAGGCAGCTCGTCTATAGCGTTTGTTTGTTGCTTTTGCTCCTCTTCATCGGAACGCTCGGCTACTATCTTATTGAGGGCTGGTCCTTCTTCGATGCCCTCTACATGACGGTCATCACCCTTTCCACCGTGGGCTTCGGGGAGATCCATCCCCTTTCCCATTCCGGCCGCCTCTTCACCATCATTCTCATCATGGGCGGCGTGGGGGTGGCCTTCTACGTCTTCACCATGATCACCGAGACCATCGTCTCCGGCCAGCTTCAGGACTTCCTCGGGCGCCGGCGGCTGGAGGCCAAGCTCGCCTCCCTCCACGACCACTACATCATTTGCGGCTACGGGCGCATCGGCCGCCACATCTGCCGCATCATCTCCAAAGAGGTCCCCTTCGTGGTGGTGGAGATCAACCCCGAAGTCATCAAGGAGATCGAAAAGGACGGCTTCATCTATCTCGAGGGTGACGCCACGCACGAGGACGTGCTCAAGAAGGCGGGCATCGAGCGGGCCAAGGGCCTGGTCTCGGTGCTCCGTTCCGATGCGGACAACGTCTACATCACCCTCACGGCGCGAAGCCTCAATCCCAAGCTCTTCATCATCGCCCGCGCCGACGAGGAACACGTGGAGAAGAAGCTCAAGCGCGCCGGCGCGGACAAGGTCGTCTCGCCCTATCTCATCGGGGCGCGGAGGATGGCCCTCATCATCCTGCGCCCGGCGGTCACGGACTTCCTGGAGCTGGCCACCCCGGAGGAGAACCTCGAGCTCCAGCTCGAGGAGGTGCGCGTGCGGCCGGAGTCCGATCTGGTGGGCAAGACCCTCCAGGAGAGCGGAATCCGGCAGTTCTCCGGGGCCATCATCCTGGCCATCAAGAAGGTCACGGGAGAGATGATCTTCAACCCCCCGCCGGACTACGTGTTCGAGGCGGACGACACGGTGGTGGCCCTCGGCGACCGGGAGGGCCTGGCCCGGCTTGAGGAAGTGGCCTCCGGCAAGAAGCGCCTAAGCGACTTCAAGTAGCCCCTTTTCCGTGACCACGGCGTGGACCCTCACGTCGTGGGGCTCTAGCGGAAGCTCGTCCACGAGTTGGCAGGAGAAGGCGAGCGCCACCCTCTTGGCCTTGGTGGCCCGGGTGAAGAGCCGGTCGTAGTAGCCTCCGCCGTAACCCAGGCGCCCGCCCCGCGGATCGAAGGCCACCCCCGGAGTGACGATGAGGTCGAGCTCGGCGGGATCTATCGTCGGGTTTTCGGGAGGGGGCTCGGGGATGCCGTAGGCCCCGGGGCGCAGCTCGTCCGGGCTGAAGACGCGATGGAGAGAGAGACGCTTTTCGTCCACCAGGGTCCGGGGGAGATAGACTTCCTTTCCGTCCTCCAGGGCCTTGGCCAGCAGTTCGTCGGTTTCCACTTCGCTTCCGAAAGAGGCGTAGAGGAGGATCTTTTGAGCATTTCGGTAATGAGGACTTTTGATGAGATAATCTGCGATACGACGCGAAAGCTCCTTCCTCTTTCGGCTATCGAGAGCTTTTCTTAAGGAAAGAATCTTCCGTCTCAGTGCTTCTTTTTTCGTCATTTGTTTCTTCTCGGTTTGTTTGCATTGTGGAAAAGCTTTTGTTAAAAATTTTAGAAAGTATACAGGGGCTGTCTCGTATGAAAAAGAGAATCCTCGTCATCGAAGACGATCTCGAAGTTCTCAACATGGTGCTCGATTACCTGAAGGTGCTGGGATACGAGGCCGTGGGTGCGGAGGACGGCCTCAAGGGGCTCAAGGCGCTGCGTCAGGACCACTTCGACGCCGTGGTCACGGACATCACCATGCCTTACGTGAGCGGGATAGGCATCATCTCCATCATCAAGAAGGACAACCCCGAGATCCCGGTCATCGCCATCACCGGATTTGGTGAAGAAGTGGAGACCTTGGCCCAGGAAAAGCACGCCGACGCCGTGCTTTCCAAACCCTTTGCCATGGAGCAACTCAAGGAGATCCTTGATCGTTGCCTGGCCAAGGAGGCATAAATGGCCCTTAAAGCGTACATTCTCATCAACACCCACATCGGCAAGATCTCACAGGTAGCGGAGATCTTGCGGAAGATGCCCGAGGTCAAGCGCCTGGACATCATCATGGGGCCTTACGACATCATCGCCGAGGTGGAGACCGAAGATCACCAAGCGCTCTCCGAGGTCGTTCTCAAGCGCCTGCAAAACATCGACTACATCCAGCACACCATGACCTGTCCCGTGATCACAATGGAAGGCGATTGAGCGCCCTGATTACCAGTTCTGCGTAGTTTTCCGCTGCTTGCGAGAACTCTTCCAGCACCTGATAGGCGTTCGTCCCGGCTCGAGTCCTCTCTGCGTCGTTCCGGAGCCAGAAGTCCATCTTCTGGGCGAGATCCTGCGCGTCGGCAACCCGCCTCCCGCCGCCGTTTGAGACCAGCTTCTCGGCCTCGTAGGGGAAGTTGTCCATGTGCGGGCCGAAGAGTACCGGCACGCGGAAGGCTGCGGGTTCAAGGGGGTTCTGCCCGCCTTTGGGGACCAGGCTCCCGCCCACGAAGGCCACGCGCGCGAGGGCGTAGGTCTCGAGCAGGGGGCCGACCTCGTCGAGGATCACCACGCCGTCTGCGGGCCTCTCTAGCGCGGTCCAGAAGGCCGGGGTCAGGCCCTCGGCTCTCAGGCTCTCGGCGAACACCGGGGCGCTTTCGGGATGCCTCGGGGCCACGAGAAAGGAAAGCGCGCGCGAGCCGTCCTTCAATTGCCTGATCGCCCGGGAGACCATCCTTTCCTCGCCGCGCCGCACGCTCCCGAAGACCACCCAGTTCGTGGAGGACGAAAGCTTTTTCCGGGCCTTCTCTGGTTTCAGGTCGCGGGCCCGCTCCCGCAGGAGATCGTACTTGGCGTTTCCCAGGAGGAAGACCTTTTCCTTTTCGGCTCCGAGCTGGAGGAAGCGCTTGGCCTCAAGGGGCCCGATGACCCCCAGGGCGTAGAAGCCCCGCAGGAGGTGCTCCATGAGGGCCTTTATCCGCTGATAGCGGCGAAGGCTCCGGGCTGAGAGCCGCCCGTTGACGAGCACGGTGACCACCCCGCGGCGGCGGGCCTCTTCCAGGAGATTGGGCCAGAGCTCCGTTTCCACGGGCACGAAGACGCGCGGGGAGACGCGACCAAAGGCCCGGCGGGCGTAGCGGGGAAGGTCGTAGGGAGCCAGGGCCAGCTCGAGCCCGGGAACGTCTTTCAGGAGTTCTGCGGCCCGCTTGAGGCCCGGACGGGTGTGGAGGGTGAGGAGGAGTCTGGTCCGCGGGCGGATCCTCTTGATGGCGCGGATGATGGCCGCGGCCACACCGGCTTCGCCCACGGAAGCGGCGTGCATCCACACTTCAGCCGGCGAGAGAAAGCCCCGCCTCTGCGGCTCGAGCCTCTTCAGGGCCGCGAGAGGGGTGAGCAGATGCCCGGCGAGCCGGTATAGGCCGAGGAGCAGGAGGGCTTGGGGTTTCATCGGCTCCAGAAGCGCTGTCTCAGGGTTTCGAAAAGGGCGATGGCCCCGGCCACCGCGGCGTTCAGGGAGTCTATGCGCCCGCGCATGGGGATGGCCGCCAAAAAATCACATTTTTCTCGGATGTTCGGGCGCAAACCCCGATCTTCGCTGCCGATCACCCAGACCAGGGGGAGGGTGAGGTCGAGCTGATAGATGTTGCTCTCGGCGCGGGCGTCGAGTCCGGCGATCCAGAGGCCGCGTTCTTTCAGCTCCTCCAGCGTGCGTCCCAGGTTAGTCACGCGGCAGATGGGCAGATGGGCGATGGCGCCGGCGGAGGCCTTGATCACCGTGCCGGTGATGGAAGCCGCTCTCTTTTTGGGGATGATGAGGCCGTGGGCCCCGGCGGCTTCGCTGCTGCGGATGAGGGAGCCCAGGTTCTGCGGGTCGGTGATCCCGTCCACCGCCACGAGAAGCGCGGGTTCCTCCCGCTCCTTGGCCCGCGCGAGGAGCTCATCGAGAGAGGCGTAGTCAAAGCCCTTGAGATAGGCGATCACCCCCTGCGTGCGGGCCTGGGGAGGGAGCTCGTGCTCGGGCAACTTCTCCCGTATCTTGACCGGAACGCCGGCCTTCTTGGCCTTTTCGAGGACCTGATAGAGGCGCCCGCGAAGCTCGCCCTTGGTGATGACGATCTCTTCCAGCCGCTGCGGGTCGCTCTTGAGGACTTCGAGGACGGGGTTGATGCCCCAGATGATCTCGGCCATCAGAACCTCTCGAGCAGGTCCGGGCGTCTGAAGGGCCGCTGTCTCTCCGCCCGCAGGATGGCGCGCAGGGTCTGGTAGGCTTCTTCCAGGTCGTCGTTGAGCACGAGATAATCGAAGTCCTTGGCCCGTTCGATCTCCTTGCGGGCCACGGAAAGGCGTCTCCTGATGGTCTCTTCGTCTTCGGTCTCGCGGCTTCGGAGGCGTCGCTCGAGCTCCTCCAGGCTGGGGGGAAGGATGAAGACGAGGACGGCCTCCCGTCCGAGCTTTTGCCGCACCTGAAAGGCCCCCTGGACGTCTATGTCGAGCAGCACGTCACGGCCCTCTTCGAGGCGCTTGAGCACTTGGCTCTTGGAAGTGCCGTAGAGGTTTCCGTACACCTCGGCCCATTCGAGGAAGTCGTCTTCGGCGATCATCCTCTCGAAGGTTTCACGGTCAACGAAGAAATAGTCGTGTCCGTGGCGTTCGTTGGGTCTGGGGGGGCGAGTGGTGTAAGAAACGGAGAAGGCGATTTCCGGATCTTCCTGGAGAAGACGTTTACAGAGGGTAGTTTTCCCGGCCCCCGAGGGGGCCGAGACCACCAAGACGAGCCCACGACGCGGCATCAGGCGGCTTTTTCTTTGCGTTTGCTGCTCTTTTCTTCCTGGACCTCGGGGCAACCCTCTTCGTTGCTCTCCCCGTAGGCCTTGATGAGATCCGTAGCCAAACGCTGAGAGATGGTTTCCGCCTGAATGGCCGAAAGGATGACGTGGTTGCTGTCGGTGATGATGATGGACCGCGTCCGGCGCCCCTGCGTCGCGTCAATGAGCCTCTTCGCTTCCCTCGCCTCTTCGCGCAACCGCTTCATCGGGGCGGAATTGGGATTGACAATGGCGATGATACGTTCGGCAACTACTGAGTTGCCAAAGCCAATGTTGAGTAAACGGCATTTACAACTCATTACCCTTGGCCTCCGATAGTTTTATTATTCGCGGAGATAATACCCAAACACACCTTTCTCGTCAACGTGTGAACAAAGTAACAAAATTACTCGATGTTTTGTACTTGTTCTCGCATTTTTTCGAGGGTGCACTTGATTTCTACCGCGAGATGGGATATCTCGGCAGACCCGGCCTTGTTGGAAAGGGTGTTTATCTCGCGGAACATTTCTTGCAACAGGAAATCGAGTTTTCTTCCCACGGGCCCTTCTTCCTGAAGTGTTTTTCGGAATTGTGCCAGGTGACTCTTGAGTCGGTCCAGCTCTTCGGTGAAGTCGGTCTTGTCCGCAAGGAACACTATTTCCTGGTGCAACCGCAGCGGATCAACTTCCTGGTCCTGGAGGAGCTTTTTCACGCGCTCTTCCAGGCGGGCTTTGGCCGCTTCGAAGACGGGCTCCTTGAGCCTTTCGATTTCCTCGACCAGGGTCTCGACCTTGTGAAGGTGTTCTTTTAGCACCTCCTCGAGGAAGGCGCCTTCCCGGGCGCGCATCTCCGCCAGGTCCTCCAGG
>Ga0256835_1000090_pt1 | contig 73569 bp, 69 predicted proteins | sample PIR30metaG_FD_185972 | JGI IMG/M metagenome (GOLD analysis project Ga0256835, IMG submission 185972) | Hydrothermal vent microbial communities from East Pacific Rise, Pacific Ocean - PIR-30 | ecosystem: Environmental > Aquatic > Marine > Hydrothermal vents | place: Pacific Ocean: East Pacific...
TATAGCGCCGTACTCCTCGAGGAGAACCGCCTTCTGAGCAACATTTCCTCCGCAGGTTCCCGGACCGAGGTTCGCCATGTCGAAGATGAAAAACGGGAAACCGTCGAACAATTCGCTCCTCCTTCCACGGCGAAAAAAACGGACAAATCCTCCGGAACCGGATCGCTGCTCATAGTGGACGATGATCCCGACATACGCGGGCTGCTCAAGGTCATCCTCTCCAAGGAAGGCTACGATCTGACGTTCGCCTCGGACGGTGTGGAAGCGCTGCTCCTGCTTGGCCGGGAAGATTTCGACCTCGTAATCTCCGATATCAACATGCCGGACCTCGACGGCCTGAAACTTCTGGACCTGATCAACCGGAAAAACATTAAGGTCCCGGTGATGTTCCTTACTTCCCAATCGGGTGACGAGTCCGAGTTCAAGGGGCTGGAACTCGGCGCGGTGGATTACATCAGGAAACCGGTCAACAGGAAATCTCTCCTGCTCAGGTTGAAAAGATTTCTCGCCCAATCGGGTGCGATGTCCGGAAAAACGGATTCATGAACCGTTAGGTCGTATTCCCGGTTCTCCGGGAAAAGCGGTAGTGCGTTGTTTAAAATAGCAGTATACGACGTACGGGAATTCCATAGGATAAAAACAATATTTACGAAGAATCAGAATCGGTTATAACTGAATGTTTAAAGTCCATCGGCCAAAATTCTATCGTTCCACGTTTGAAGTTACACCATAATCGTCCGTATTTCGGCTTGTGCAGCATAATTGTCATGAATGCAAGCTGAACTAAAAAACAAACTAAATTTATGCAGGCAAAAAAAATGTTGGTGATGTTAATTAAAGATGTCCGGTTTACCGGCCCCAGATGCATTCCGGCGGCTGAAAAAGGTTGTGGGATCGCTTCAAGGGAATTTCCAGGTGAGTTCATAACGATATCTCTGAGTGAATTCCGCCCATGGGAGGGCGGATCTACTAAAAAATAGTCCGTGAATATCCACGGATTGGCTACAATAATTTGTTCATAATAGTTTTCGTTATACACAGGTATCATCTGTAAAATTTCATTAAATGTAAACATGTCATGCTCCGGAAAAGACAACGCCCGCTCTTCAATAATATAATTCAGGCACAGAATATTAGCATTAGTATCCAACTTGGCACGATTAAGAGGGCTTTTCTTTTTCATTTTAAGTGCCCTGCCGGTTAGTATCAAATAGGTTAGTATGCGAAAGATCCAAGCAGTATGATTGCGAACGATGATGAACAAATCTATGTCATCAATTTCTTTTGCATTTCCTGTCGCTACAGAGCCTGTCACCGCGACAAATTTAATGAATGGAATGTTTAACAGACCTGGTAGAAGCTCCTGATGAAAATATCTAAACTTCTTTTCAGATTCGGATGTTGGTGGGTGAAGTTGTTTAAGATTTTTTTGGAGCTCTTTGACCAGTACTTTATACCGGTTAAAACCATCTTTCCCAAAAACCATCGTAATGTTCTCTTCACGTAACGGTAAGCCTAACGGTCGACGAAATTTCAACCAATTTCCGAGTATTTGATTTGTTACGTTTTCTCGTGTCATGTCAAAAACCTACCGGAATAGTATTGAATTCTCATTACAAAAAACACCCATTATAGAAAATATTATACCTTCGGGGCGGTTTCGCAAGAAACTGCGAGGATGCTGATGACGTTCCTGCTTAAGAAAAATGCCCCATTACACATTGGGATGCTTATACACGAAAAAGCTGATGCGTTGTTAAAACAGGTTTACCGGAAATGGTCGCCGGAGCAAATCAATGATCGAAACGCTTACCATTTTATGGAATACTTTGACAAACGGTTAGAAAGCATCGCCCCCCTATAGAGCCGGGATCATAGGAATTTTTCCGAACCGGATTTTCGTCATAAGATTTATTGAGATGGCATTGCTGAAACAACATGAGGATCGGATGATCGAAAAGAAGTACATGAGATCCGAATCACTCAGATTACCGGACAATCAGTCAACTGAAAAAACAAGGTAAGACTAAATGTGCCGAGGTCTGAGTTATCGCCCTTAATACAAATGTGATGAACGAATGAAGTCCCGTCTTATCTTTTTTTATAAAGCGCACCCCGCGCAGTTCCACGAAACTGCGCGGGATGCCGGGTACTTTAATCGTTGAACATGGCCTTTATCTCCGCAAACGTGGAAGAATGAAGGCCGATGGTTCCCGTCAGCTTCATGTGAAGCACTTTCTTATCCAGGTTGCCGGTGGAGCTGGATGCGCCACCGTAGACCATCCTGTTGGCTCCAGAATCCCAGGCGTAGACGTAGATCTCCTCTTCGCCCCATTCCCATACGAAGTCGATTATCAGGTTGTCCTGTCCGTTGTAGTTGAAGGAATTGGTCAACTCGAGGTTGAACCACTCGCCGGGTCCGTTGGCTTTAATCCAGACATCAGGGCTACTGTAAACCAGTTTTTTCGATCCGGATATGTAGTTGGCTTCGAAATCCTTTCCCAACTCGTCGGAGGAACAGTAACCCATATAGATATTGAAGTTTTTAAGATGAACGGCGGCATCTCCGGAAGTATGCCTAACCCATTCGATGGAGCTGATCTCTATGGGAGTATCGATCTCGCCGTGCAGTACCACCAACTGGTGGCGCATGCTGACGAATCAACTGCCGCAGAACGGCTTGTTGCTGGGCAATTCGTTTGAGCCGAACTCGACCGAATCGCCGTAACATATCCCGGCGATCATGACGAATATCGCAACAGCTTTCATCTTTTCTCCTTTCGTTCGTGGAGCGTTCCCGGCGACACCATGCCGGCGGGGTTATTCACTCCGTTTTTTCAGTATGAGCCTTATTTCACCGTCTTCCATCTCCACCGTCGTACTGCAATTCAGTTTCTCCGCGTACCTCTTGCAGTTTTCCAGCGAGGTCAAAGAATCCAGTAACACGACGGCGCCATCCGAATCCATAGTTTCTATGGCCTTTTTCGTGAAAAGAACCGGCTGAGGACATGATAAGCCTTTCGCATTCACCTTCAACATCATTCGCCCCTCCCTACGTTCAGGGTGTTGCCGAACCCGACCCAGAGGCAGTAAAGCAGGCCCAGGCCCACCGCCACCATTCCGGCTGCGCCCGGTCCGCCGATTACCGCGGATCCGTCGATCATCTTGTCAGGAACGGCGGCCAGTCCGAAATCGTGGGCCAACGCCCCCCCTGCTATCATGCCCAGGACGAAGACGGCGGAATCTCCGTCACCCTCCCCCGCCAGAAAAAGCTGCCGCCCCGGACATCCTCCCGCCAGGACGAAGGCAAGACCGGCGAGAAGCATCCCCAGGAAATTCCAGAGGTGCGCACTATGGGATATCGGCTGGTTGCCGAACGAAACGTGAAAATAATTACCTCCGGTTATCCATGAAAGCAGCAGGTTCATAACCAAGGCGGTCGCCACCAGGGCGACAACTCCTCTCAGAAGGTGGCTATCCCTTATCAGGAGCCTGTCGCGAACCGCGCCCACGGTGCAGAACCTGCTTCTTTGGGCCAGGAAACCTATCACCACGCCTACCACGAGGGACACGAGCAAGGGCGCGTGCATTGCCCCGGGCCCGGAGATACTGCTGAAAAACGCCCTGCCTTCCACTGGTTTCAGAACCGCGAAAAGCAACAACGCCAAGGCCAGCATGACTGGAAGCACAAGCCCGGACATAGCCCTGGCCGGTTCCGCCCTTCCAAGGGAAAAACCCCTTTTCAGGAAAAAGTTCCCCACAGCAATCCCGGCGGAAAGCCCAAGAAGCCCGGTAACGGCGTTGAGATCACCTCCCGAAAGACGGAGCAACGCTCTCCATGGACACCCCAGGAAAACGAGGGCTCCCACCATAGCGAATATCCCCAGGGTGAACCTGGTGACGGGAGACGAACCGGCTCTCGGCTTCCACTCTTTCCACAGGAATGCCGCAAGGGAGGAACCAAGTACGAATCCCACTATTTCCGGCCTAAAATACTGAACCACTCCCGCCCGATGCAAACCCAGGGCGCCGGCCATGTCCCTCTGGAAACAGGCCACGCATACCCCCATGTTCGAAGGGTTGCCCAGAAGCACCAGGACAGGGGCGAGAATTCCCACGAGAATTCCGGTGAAAACAGGCGAAGTAAAGATTTTACCCGGGTTCGTCTCCATTTTCATATCGCGACTATCCTCTCGTAATTCACACCGTGTTTCTCGACAACTTCAAGAACCTTGACGACCTGCGCACTCTCGAACCTCAACACCACGCCGCAGTTCGAACTTATCTTCCGCGGAGTCGGAATCAGTTTGCATTCTATTCCATTCTCCTTCATCAGCTTCTCTGATATCAGGGCATGGCTTATCGATGGCATGAGCATCACGGAGTAAGTCATATCGTAACCGTTTTCCGGGACAGGAGAATCGTTTCGGCAATAGTGTACATGTTGGATACCCGGCCCACCAGCACATCCTCCAGGAGGCCGAAACGGTCCAGGCAGGTACCGCAAACCAGTATGTCCGCCCCGGAAGATTCCAGTGCGGCGAGATCGTCGATAACGGGTGAACCTTTTACGGCGAGTTTCACGCCGGAATTGTAGAGAATCACCGTCCTGGGCGGTACGTCGATCTCCGTGAGGGTATGCATGAATGCCCCGGTCAATATTTCTCCCAACTCGTCGTCGCCCGAACCCATGCACCGGGAATTAATCACCAGGACACATCCGTCTTCCGGGGATTCTCCGTCCGAAGCATCTCGAACATCTTTCATCCCGGTTTCAACCGTATCCTCTCCCCCGGTCACTTCGACGCGATATCCTTCTTCCGTTCCTTCTATCTGCACACTACAGTTCATGGACCGGGCATAACCCGCAACATTGGCCGCCTGTTCCCGTTTGGAAACCAGCACCACGAATCCGCCGGAGCCTTCCTTTATCCGCTTCTTCGTCAACAACACCGGCTGGGGGCACGGAAGCCCTTTGGCATCGATAACGTCCATCCCTTCCCTCTCTTCAGACCAGGTTCAACCCCGTACCTTCTTCCACTCTGCCTATATCGTAGAGTTCCATTCCATGTTCCTCCGCATAATCACGCAAGCGTCCGGCTACGGCTTCGGGGGCGGTCAGCAACAGTCCTCCCGAAGTCTCGGGAGTATGTATCAACCTGAATATCTCCTCCTCGACGTCTTTCCCCCTACGGATTTTCGATTCGAAGGCAGCCAGGTTCCTGCAGGTGCCCCCCGGGAAAAGCCAATTCTCGGCGTACTCCTCGGCTCCGTCCAGAAACGGCAGGGAGGAAATATCGATCGTCATCATCACTCCGCTGCGGTCGGCGATTTCGAGTACGTGTCCCGCAAGACCGAAGCCGGTCACGTCGGTACACGCGGTAGCCCCCATCGAAACCGCCATACCCGAACACCCGGAATTCAACCGGAGCATGGACTCCATGGCGCTTTTCAAGTGATCCTCGGACGCCGCGTTCCCGGCGGCCGCCGATGTGATTATTCCGGTTCCCAGAGGTTTACTGAGAAACACGATGTCACCCGCATTCGCGCCGTCCTTGGAAAGAACTTCCGAGGGTTTGGCGAATCCGAGCACCGCGAGACCGTAGAAAGGTTCCTTAGACATTACCGTGTGCCCCCCGGCAAGGATCGCACCGGCCTCGGATATCTTCGAGGCCCCCCCCTGGAAAATCCCCGTTATGAGATCATGGGGCATTTCTTCCGGAAACCCGGCAACGTTGAGGGCAAGCACTACCCTGCCGCCCATGGCGTAGACATCACTCATGGAATTGGCGGCGGCTATGGCTCCGTACGTGAACGGATCATCCGCCACCGGGGTAAGGAAATCCACCGTGAGTATCACGGCGAGATCTTCCGAAACCCTGTAAACGGCGGCATCATCCGCGCTGTCCAGCCCGTACATGACATGTTCGTCATGCATCACCGGAATAATGTCGCCGAAACATTCGAGGATATCGGAAAGGGCCTCCGGCCCCATCTTGGCAGCTCAACCCACCGAGGCAGCCATGGTGGTCAGCCGTACCTTGCGCGTACCCTTATCCTTACCCATTATGCATTCCCGCCTTTCACTATCTCAGCGACCGCTTCGACCGCCGTTTCCATTTCTTCCCCCGTATTAAAAACACCGGGGCTGAATCGAACGGTACCGGACGGATAGGTGCCCAACGTTCTGTGTGCCCACGGGGAGCAATGCAAACCCACCCGGCACATGATTCCATACCGCTCGTTCAGCATGCCGCCCAACTGGTCGCAACGGTATCCTTCAATGATAAACGACAGTACCGGGGCCGAACCCGTTCTTCGGGGATCTCCCTGGATCTTCAACCCCGGTATCCCATCCAACCCGTCGACGAGCAACCGGGTCAGCTTCCTCTTCTTTTCCATGGTGTTCTTTTCTTCCCGCTCTTCCAGCCACGTGACGGAAGCGAGCAGACCCGCGATTCCGCAGGAATTCAGGGTTCCGGCCTCGAACCTGTCCGGAAGGAAATCCGGATGTTCATCGGATTCCGAGCGACTGCCGGTACCTCCCGTGTAAAGAGGCTCCATCACCGTGTAGTCGAATTCGTCCGCGAAAACCAGGCCGCCTATCCCGGTCGGACCCAGAAGCCCCTTGTGCCCCGAAAATGCCAGTATATCCACTCCCAGACGTCTTATATCAACATCGACGCAGCCCGCCGACTGGGCGGTATCGAGAAGCACCGGAACACCCCGTTCCCGTGCCGCCGCGGCTATCTCCCGGACCGGCTGAACCGTACCGCAAACATTGGATGCATGGTTGAGCACCAGCAGGGACGCCTTGCCTTTCTTCAACCTTTTCCGGACGTCATCGGGATCGAGAAGACCCGCGGAGGAACAGGGTATGATTTCAACCGTCACCCCGCGTGATTCTTCCAGCATCCGCAGAGGTCTCATAACGGAATTGTGTTCCATGGAAGAGGTCAGGACCCTGTCTCCAGGTTTCAGCATTCCCTGCAGAACAATGTTGAGGGACACGGTCATGCCGCCTGTGAAGACCACCCTAAGGGGATCCGAAACCCCGAAGAACCTTGACAGGGCTATCCTCGCTTCCAAAACCTTGCGACCGGCATCGATGGCAAGGCTGTGACCGGCGCGTGAGGGGTTCGCCGCGTATCGTTTTATAAAATCGGATACGCTCCGGTGAACCTCCGGCGGTTTCGGCCATGAGGTCGCTGCATTGTCAAGGTACATCTATGCTCTCCTCCATGCTGGGCCTTCAGCGGGCCACACGGTGGAGCTGCATAAATATCAGGAAGCTGGTACGCTTCCCTTCAAACGACAGGAACACCGACTACCCGTTGAAAGCCGTCCAGAGTACCAACCGGTACCCTGCACTCGATTTCACGTGCAGCGGTGATACAACGTGATCAAAACGGCTTCCTTTCCGTCAGATTGGTAATACCTTCAGTGAATATAATCCCGTGAAAATCGCTGACAAGTGTTTCCTGGTAAATTAGGAGTTTATGCCATCGGATCGAATACTTCCCGCCACACGTGTGGTCATGACCTTTTATCGAATAATACGGGCATCGGCTTGACGTCCGGCACCGGCGTCCGTATCCTCGTACCCTGCGGCAGGTGCCGCGAAAAGTCCGGTTCCGCCGGAATGCATAAGTATTAAAAACCTGGAGTCGATTCATGGACTGGAAAGTATTCGCAACGGTTTTCAGCACGGTCTTCGTCGCCGAACTGGGAGATAAGACTCAGATCGCAACCATGTTATTCTCCGCGAACAAGGACGGAAACAGGTTAACCGTCTTTCTTGCCGCATCCGTAGCCCTGGTGCTTGCTTCCGCTATCGGGGTTCTCGCCGGCAGCCTGTTGTCCAGGTACCTGGATGCCAGGTTTATACAGTACGTAGCCGGAGCACTTTTCATGGCAATCGGCGCAATTATCCTGTATGGCGCCATCACCGCGTGACGGTGATCCGGACGGATATCCTCCGCCGGCTACGAATCGCCCGGTGAATATGACAAGTGCACGGTTGCAGGGATCCGGGATGAACAACCCGGATCATCGGTCGAAACGAACCGCCAAACGGCCCCGCTCATCAAAGGGTGCGCCCTCCATCCTAAGCAACCTGGTTTTCATAACCGTTCCACCCTGGTAGCCTCCCACCGCTCCGTTCCACGAAACGGTCCTGTGACATGGAATAACCAGCGGAAAGGGATTCTCCGCCAAAACCCGTCCCACGAACCTGGCCGCCCTCGTCCCCAAGGCCTCAGATGCCACCTCGCCATAAGTTCTCACTTCTCCCCTGGGGATACGGCGCTGCACTTCAAGCACCCTTTTCGCATTGGGACCCAGACCGGAAAAATCCAGCGCCGGATTGCCGAAATCCACCCGGGCTCCTTCCAGTAATTTCACGATTTTACGCGCCAGGTCCGATACCACATCGGCGGTGGCCGCCACCGCTTCCGGAAACATGTCGATCGCCAGTTCCGATGCGCAGACCGTATTACCGCCCGGAAAAATACGTCGGATGTTGATCCCGGCGCTTACTTCGAACCATACGACGGCGACTTCACCAAAACGGGTATTGAAAACATGCATGCCCGGACGCGACACAGTCTTCATTTTCGAATCCGGCTCAAACGGTCCGCCGGCACATCCTTTACGCCGCCACGGAACCGGCCCGTGCGGATATCTCGCCCCGTTCGTCCTCATCCGCCTTCAACCCCATTGCGGTCAAACCCTTTTCATCTTCACCATCGTTCTCTTCAAATTCCTGGGCCCCAGGACCGTCCGCATGGTCTTCAGCAATCTCCTGGGATTCGTATAAAACTTCCAGAACGCCTTCTTCTTCAGTTTTTCTATCTCCGACGGGGTAATACCTTCAAGCCGGTATACCGAATTGTGAAAGCAGTCGAACTCGCAGTAATCCTTGTCTATCAGTTCCTTCGTCCTGTCCCACAGAACCGTGTGGGGAAAAGGGGTGGTTATGTCGAATATCGCGTCGTCGAATGGCTCGGCCGCCGCGAAATTTATGGTTTTCATCATTTCTTCCCTGGTTTCTCCCGGGGCTCCCAGCATGAAATATCCCTGTACCACCAGGCCCCTCTCCTTCGCCATCCTGACCGCTCTTCTGACTCCCTCGACGGTTATACCCTTTTCGTAGATTTCATCGAGTACTCTCTGGGAAGCGGATTCGACTCCCATGTTCACCTTCGACAAACCCGCCCGTACCATGTGATCCAGGAGGTCTTCATTCAGCAGATCGGCCCGGACATTGCAACACCACTTAAGATCAAGGCCGCTTTCGATCAGGGCATCGCATATCCCGTGAACCCATCCCCCATCCACGACAAACGTCGAGTCTTCGAACATGAAGGCATCTATGCCGTAATCCGATACCAGGAGTTCCAGTTCCGCCAGGATTGATCCGGCGGATCTCTTCCTCATCCTTTTACCGAAAATTTCGCTCAGGGTCGGCTGACAGAACGTGCACTTGAAGGGGCATCCCCTGGTCGCCATTATCGAGGTGCCCCTGAGATCGGGGTCCACCCTGTCCATGGAATACCACGTCTCGAAGTACTTCTCCATGTCGAACATGGACCTGTCCGGCAGGGGCAGTTCGTCAAGATCGCGAACCAGCAGAAGCCCCGGAGTCCTGAATATCTCTCCGTCCTTCATCATGGTGAAGCCGGGAATATCCGCGGGATTCTCACCATTCACGAACCTTCTCCAGGCCGTCTCGGCTTCCCCGGAGTAGACCAGGTCCGCATTCGTCCTTCTGAGGGTGTCTTCAGGAAGCACAGTGGCATGCGGACCACCAACCACCAGCAGCGCATCCGGAAGTTCCTCCCTCACTATCCCGGCCGTTCTCACGGCATCCGCAAGCTGGGGAGTCAGCACCGATATGCCGACGGTATCCGGTCGGTAACCGGACAACACCGCCCGAAGTTCTTCGAAAGGATGCTCCATGAAAGACATATCGAATACCTTGACATCCAGTCCTTCACCACGGGAAACGGCGGTCAGCATCCCGATTCCCAGGGGAGGCTGCCCGGAAGGATATCTCGTCTCGGGAAATACGAACAACACCTTGTCCATCATCGCTCCCGGCGAACTTTACGAACCCCGCACCGCCATTTCCGGCCCGGGGAATTCACGTCTTTCTTTCTTTCTTCCGGCCACGTGCGGGCTCCCGGTGACTAAAGCGGCTCGTCCGTTCATAAGATGCAATCCGCACACCCAGTCGACCGGAAACCGCGCCCCCGTTCATGAAGTTCGAAAACCCGGCCCATATTTATTCTCATGTACGTTCGTACGGGGACACACCGGCTTCTTATCATACTTCCGGGGGGTACCTTTTGCAATTTGAAGGACTTCCCGGAACACCTCCCGGAAGGAAAGAACGCACGCCATTCATGTAATTCCAAGCGAACACGCGGTCCGCCGGAAGAACAGTTCGCAGGGACGTATCGCGTCCTCCGACTTTTCGAAGACGGACGAAGAATGTATTGTTCCCCTGAAAGGAGTTCGACATGGCTGTTTTCCTTACTGTACTTTCCATCATAACCGCAATACCCGGGGACGGAGCATTCGAGCTTGGCGCAATACTCGGTGAACCCACCGGCATCTCCCTCAAATACTGGACCGGTGCAAGCACCGCCCTGGATGGAGCGGTGTCCTGGTCGCTCAGGACCGGTAGAGGCGACTGGCTCTACATTCACTGGGATTACCTCTGGCACAACTTCCATCTCATCAAGGATGAAAGCGTCGATATCCCTCTATACTACGGCATCGGCGGCAGAACAGTCCTTGGAGGCGGAGATACCTGGCTGGGCCTGAGATTTCCCGTGGGGCTTTCGTGGCTTCTGAACGGAGCGCCCCTGGATATCTTTCTTGAATTGGCAGGGGTGATCAACTTGGTGCCCGGCACCGATTTCGACATCAACGGAGGATTAGGCATCAGGTACGTCTTCTGACGGATGAGAGTGCACGGGGGCGTACGCCCCCGTGCAACCCTCTCATGCTCAGTTTCTCGGACCTGTTGGCAGAACGGTCTTCCCGAACTTTTCGTTCAACACTTCCGCCGCGGCGAGGTAGATCGCCGAAAAGCCGCAGATTATTCCCTCGAAACCCGTCATCCTGCCGAACCATTCCGGCATCCGGAACCAGTGTTCCAGCGCAAGAAGCCAGAACAGCACGGTCAGGCTGGCGAATACGAATTGCAGGGACCTGTTGGTTCCCCAGGTACCGAACCACATCCAGAAAGTGAACAGCCCCCACATGAACAGATACCATCCCAGGAATACGGGATCGAAATCGTACCATCCGAACCTTCCACCCAGGAAGATGAAAACCAGGGAAAGCCAGAACAGACCGTAACTGGTGAATGCCGTGGTTCCGAAAGTGTTTCCCTTCCGAAACTCCATCACGCCGGCTATGACCTGGGCCATTCCTCCGTAGAAAATACCCATGGCCAGTATCATTATGTCGTTACCGAAAAAACCCGCGTTGTGCAGATTGAGGAGCACTGTGGTCATGCCGAATCCCATCAACCCCAAGGGGGCGGGATTTGAAAGTTTATCGCTCATACGGCCTCCAATCCTGCATCAGTCGATTCGGCACGCCGGAAGGCGTGCCGAATACATCGTCGCTTCCAAGAACGGCCTACGTACCGTACCTGGCTATTATTTCTTCCTTGCTCAGGCCCAGGATTCCATACTTCTCTCCCACTTTTCCGAAAGCCTCGACACACTTGTCTATGTGCTCACGCTCATGGGCCGCGGAAAGTTGAACCCTGATCCTGGCTTTGCCGGCGGGGACGACCGGGAAGAAGAAACCTATCACGTAGATTCCCTCGGCATACATGTCTCTCGCCATATCGTTGGCCAACTTTGCGTTGTATAACATAACCGGAACGATGGGAGTCTCACCCGGCCTTATGTTCAACCCTATCTTCTCCATTTTCCCGCGGAAATAATTCGTGTTCCACTCGAGTTTATCCCTGCGTTCCGTACTCCGGGAAATGAGATCTATGACCTTGATGGAGGCGCTCACTATCGGAGGCGCGAGGGAATTGCTGAAGAGATAGGGCCTGGCCTTCTGGCGGCATAGTTCCACCAGTTCCCTTCTCCCCGACACGCAACCTCCGGATGCTCCTCCAAGGCCCTTGCCGAATGTAGTCGTAATCACATCCACTCCGTCCATAACGCCGAAGTGTTCGTGGGTGCCCCTGCCGGTCTTCCCTATGAAACCGGTGGCATGGGAATCGTCGACTAGAAGCATTGCGTCGTACTTGTCGCAAAGGGCCACCATCTCGTCGAGGGGAGCCAGGTCGCCGTCCATGGAGAATACTCCGTCGGTCACCACCAATCTGGTTCTCTTGTCCTGGTGTAATTCGAGTTTCTTTTCCAGGTGCTTCATGTTCATGTGCTTGAACGTATCGTACTCGGCGGAGCAAAGCCTGATTCCGTCCACCAGCGAGGCATGAATGAGCCTGTCGGCTATTATAACGTCATTCTGCCCCAGTATGGCCTCGAAAACACCGGAGTTGGCATCCATGCACGAGGGGAAGAGAAGGGTATCCTCCATTCCCAGGAAAGCCGACATTTTGTCCTGCAGCTCGCGGTGAATATCCTGAGTACCGCAGATGAACCTCACCGAACTCATCCCGTAACCGCGGCTGTCAAGCCCCTCGTGCGCAGCCTTTATAACCTCCGGGTGACTTGAAAGACCGAGGTAGTTGTTCGCGCAGAAGTTGAGGACCTTGCGCCTGGGCGCTCCCTCGGGGTATTCCACCACTATTTCGGCGCCCTGTTCCGAACAGATGAACCTCTTCTCCTTGTAGAGACCGTCATCCTTGATGCGCTGTATTTCTTCAGCAAACACCTTCCTGGTCTCGTCGTTGAACGCCATCTATCTTCCTCCGATCAGCCCATGTGTTTTTTTACCAGCGCACAGATGGAATTGACGGTATCGAAAGCTTCCGGGGTCGCTTCTTCGTCCGGAAGCTTCACCTTGTACTTATTCTCGAGGAACTTCTTCAACGAAACCATGGAGAAGCTGTCCACGATACCCGAGGATATAAGAGGCGAATCGTAGGTTACCTCGTCCTCTTCGTCCTCTTCCAGGTATTCGTCTATTACATATTGAAGCACGACGTCCTTCATTTCATCCATTTCCGTCTCCTTTCCTCTATTCATCCGACAGGGTGGACAGGTCTCCCACTTCCTCGCCCCATTCCAGGGCTCTCAGGTATCTTCTGACGATCTTTCCGGACCTGGTCTTGGGCAACTTTTCCACGTACTCTATCTCCTGAGGCATCGCCAGCGGAGACAGTTTCTTGCGTATGAAGTTCATGATGTCCAATTCCAGTTCCTCGGAAGGTTCATAACCCGGTTTGAGGGTGACGAAAGCCTTGACCACCTCCATATTGACTTTGTCGGGCTTGCCCACCGCCGCGGCCTCCGCTATCGCTTCATGCTCCACCAGGGCCGATTCTATTTCGAAGGGTCCCACCAGGTGCCCGCCGGTGTTTATCACATCGTCGTCCCTGCCCACGAACCAGAAGTAGCCGTCGGCGTCTATGCTCGCTCTGTCTCCCGATACGTACCAGAGGCTTTTGTCCGTACGAAGTTCGTCGGGCATCGCGTCTTCCCTCGCGCCCACGAACTTGCTCCTGTAGATATCGGGTCTTTTCCAGTACTGCCTGAACATGGATGGCCAGCCGGGCCTGAACGCTATGAGTCCGACCTTACCGGGCTCGGTCAACGGCTCGTGGGTCTCCAGGTCCAGCACCGACGCTTCTATTCCAGGGAAAGGCTTGCCCATCGAGCCGGGCTTTATCTCCATTCCCGGATAGTTGCTTATCATGATCGCACCGGTCTCGGTTTGCCAGAAAGTATCGTGAAATTTCAGGCCGCCGAATACTTCCCCGCTCCATATGACCGCCTCGGGATTGAGCGGTTCTCCCACCGACGCAAGGTGCCGCAGGGAAGACAGGTCGTACTTCTTCACCAGTTCCCCGCCGTCTTTCATGAGCGCCCTTATCGCCGTCGGAGCGGAGTACCAGACACTGACCTTGTTGTCCTGGATGAACTGGTACCACCTGGCGGAAGTGAAACCGGAATCCAGCACGCACTGGGTTACTCCCAGGGACCACGGGCCGATGATACCGTAACTGGTACCCGTGACCCAGCCGGGGTCAGCCGTACACCAGTAGATGTCGTCATCACGAAGATCCAGGACCCAATTAGCCGTCAAGGCCTGGCCCCAAATGGAATTGTGGACATGAAGAGCGCCCTTGGGCTGCCCCGTGGTGCCGGAAGTGTAATGGAGAACGGACGGGGTTTCGGAATCGGACCGGTACACATCGAATTCTTTTATCGCGGGATATTTCTCGACATCGAAGAATATCTCGTCACCCTTCAATCTGTCCGGGTTTCCATCCACCACCACCACCTTCTCGAGGTGGGGAAGCCTTTCCCTGATTTTGCGCACCTTCTTAACATGCTTGACCGTGGTAAGAATCGCCTTGGTCTCAGCGCTGGCCAGTCTCACCTCCAACGACTCCTCTCCGAAAGCGGAGAAGAGCGGCTGAACTATGGCGCCTATCTTTAAAATTCCAAGGAAGGAGAAGTACAGGCTCGGGATCTTATCCATAAAGATGCATATCCTGTCGCCGGGTTCCATACCCTGTTCCCGGAGGAATCCGGCGAAAGCGTTGGAGTATACCTTCAGATCATCGAACGTGTACCTGGCGCTGCGACCGCCGAAACCCTCCCAGATCAAGGCCGGCTTGCTGCCCTTGCCCATGCCGCATACCCTGTCGGAGCATATCGCGCCGATATTGAGCAGTTCACCATCCTTCCAGTCCAGGACTTCTTTGGCGATATCCCAACTGAAGTTCTTAACCCTTTCCTCGTAGCTCCCGATGTTGCTCAAAAGACTTCCTCCGTTCCTTGGGTTGAATGGGTTCCGTCAACCTATCGCAGTTGCAACGGCTATCGCATTTTCACCGGAATGGCTCATGGATATTTCCACCATCGTGACGCCGATTTTTCCGGCCCTTTTCAACGCGGCACCCGTAAGTCTCACGTGTACCCGGCCGGAATCCTCCTTCACGATCTCGACGTCTTTCCACCTGAGACCCTGTGACAATCCCGCTCCGAGGGCCTTGAACACGGCTTCCTTCGCGGCGAACCTGGCGGCATAACTCTCCCAGGGTCGTGCCCTGGAACTACAGTACTCCGACTCCCCGGGCAGGAACAATTCCTCTATAAGGCCGGGGGCGAGTTTTTTCCTGAAAATGCTGATGGAAACGATATCTATTCCGACACCGATCAATTTCAAGAAGGCTCTCCCGGTACCGTGTTTCCATTCTTTCCGTATACTTTATTACTTTAACAATAAGAACGGTCGGTGTCCACGGTTCGCCCCCCCTTGACGGTACCCTTACCTTGGAGAATAGAATCCTCATGAAATACCCCTCCTCGAAACCGATGTGGAGCAGGCTTCTCTTTCCCTGCCTGCTGGTGATGATTCACGTCTTCATTCTCCTGCGGGAGAGGACCGCCGCCGAGATTCCCCCCATGGATGACGTCTACATACATCTCGTTTACGGCAGATCGCTGATTTCGGGCAATCCTCTGGTGTACACCGGCGGCGACGGGGCGACCACCGGCTTCACCAGCCCGCTCTGGCTGCCGGCAGCCGCAATATCTTCCCAGGCAGGCACTACGGCGGCACCATCACTGTTGATGTTCGCGTCGCTCCTGGCGGCCGCCACCCTGCTTTACCTGGCCGGACCCATCCCGGCCATGCTCCTTTTCCTCACCGGGCCTTTCGTGTTCCACGCGGCGAGCGGTATGGAAACCTCCCTGGCATGCCTAGTACTGTTCCTGGCCTGGAGGTGGATGGAAGAGAACGGCACGCCCCGTTCCGGCGGGCTCATACTTCTCGCCGCTTTCCTTTCCCGACCGGAACTGGCGCTTCTGGCGATTCCCATGTCACTCTCCCTGAAAAGAATCACCCCGGGGAACGTGGCCGCTCTCCTGGCTCCTTCCGCGGTGGCTGGAATCATCTGGGTGTTTTTCAACCTTTCCGTGACGGGACGGCCCCTTCCTTCCACGTTTTACGCCAAGATCTACACATCCTGGCCGGAAGCCGCGAAAATCGGATTTCCCGGATTACTCAAATCGATGTTCCTGACTTCGCCGCTGCTTCCTTTCGCCACTCTCTTCGCGGCGGCATATACGTGGAAAGACCGGAAACGCGGGGGCGTAAAGCGCCTCGCCCCGGCCCTCACTCCTCTCGTACTGTTCCTGGCCGCCTTATCCATGCAACCCAACGGTTACTTTCAGCTCAGGTATTACGTTCCATTCCTCGTCTCTTCGGTTCTCCTGGTCGCCCGCCGGCTGGAGAACTCCATTAAAGACCGAAAACGTAGAATACTGAGCACGGCGATACTGGCCGCATCCATGGTGCCCGGCTTTCTTGTATTCACCGGCAGGCGTATCGATGCATCCAGGGATGTGATGTACATCGACGTAATGCCGGCGAAGCTCATCGAAAGCATAGCCGACCAAGATGCGGTAGTGGCCGCCGCCGACATAGGAGCCGTGGGGTGGATATCGGGAACCGGCATCCTGGACCTGGACGGACTGGTGACCCCCGAAAGACTCAACGGCGAGAACGCCGGATGGAAATGGATTCGCGAACGGGCCGATTACCTGCTGGCCTTCCCGGAACAATATTCCGATCTCACGGACGAAGCCGGGGAATCCATCGATTTCATAGGCGGATACCGCAGTCCGACACCGGTCATCTGCGGGGAAGACACCGTGGCCCTCTGGAAAATCGAACGGCTGGACAATTGACCTCCCGCGGAAATATTGTATTCATGGAATTTGATACCGATTGAGAGGTACATGACCGTCGATCATAAAAAGAATACAAATCCGGTAATAATCCAGGAAAGTATTCCCAGCCGTACGAATCGCATGGTCATTATCGTGGTCCTTGTGATCGCCTTCGTGCTTCTGAGCGCATACGTCTCGCTGGGATTGCGCCAATCGATAGGGTATTCCCATTTCGCATACATTCCGATAATCTTCGCAGGTTTCTGGTGGGGCAGGAAGGCGTTGATAGTAGCCGGCATACTTGGAGCGGACGTCATAATCTTCGGCTTGATCTCAGAATCCGGCGGTCCCGCATGGGCTTACATGATAAGGGCGTTTTCATTCATGCTGGTGGCATTCGTCATAGGTGAACTCAGCGCCGAGCTTATCGCTGCGCAGAAGAACCTGCGGGAGCGCGAGAAACGATTACGAAAGACCAACGCTTCCCTGAGGAAGTTCGCGAAACTCAGGAAGGACTTCCTTCACATCGCGATACATGACATGAAATCCCCGGTGGCCGCCACCGATTCCCTGCTCCACAGCCTGAGAACCCTCCTGGGCAACAACATTACGAACCGGCAAGAACATCTTATCGAAAGAATGCATTCCAGGCTGGAGGAAGCGGCTTCGTTCCTGAAGGATTTCCAGCTGTTCGCCCAGCTCGAGGATCCCACCCAGGTGATGAAGCATGCCACCGAATTGGATCTCAACCGGATAGTCCTTAAGGTAGTTGACGCCAACAGGGATTCCGCCGCGATGAAGTACCAGTCGCTGAACACGGAGCTTGCGGAAAACCTGCCGCCGGTCGGAGGGGTCGAAAGACTCATTCAGGAAGTTATCAGCAACCTGGTCACCAACGCTATAAAGTACACCCCGTCTGGGGGGCACATAACCGTGCGGACATTCGTGAAGAACGGCGTGGTTTCCCTGGAGGTGGAAGACGACGGAATCGGGATCTCCGGTAAAGACCAGAAGAAACTTTTCAAGGAATTCGTCAGAATCAAAAACACCGAGGTAGACGGGAAGAAAGTAGGGGGAATCGGCCTGGGGCTCTCCATAGTCAAGAGAATAGTGGAAATGCACGGGGGCAGGGTCTACGTGAAAAGTCTCCCCGGCAAGGGAAGTATTTTCGGATTCGAATTGATGGTATTGGCGCCCGGGGAAGGCCCGCTGGTCAAACCGGCACGAAAACTTTCATCCGGGGAAACCTCCGCCGGCGAGTGAGACCGGATGCCGCCGGACGGCGGTCCGCTAAGATGATACCGCGACAACCACAAAAAAAGCGGAAGATCGGTATCAACAAATCCTGGGCAGTTGCTCTCCGCTCAACATGTCAACCACACGCCACGAACCTATCCTGCTTTTCATGACTACGCCGACATGTTCACGCGGTGATACCCGACCTATTATCCCGGCGTAAACGCAGGTTTCGTGCTTTCTCATCACCTCCACGGCTTTACGGGCTTCATCCGCCGGAAGAACCAGTACGAACCTGCCCTCGTTGGGCATGTAAAGCGGATCGAAACCCAGCAATTCACATGCCGCAGCCACTGCATCCGTTACCTTTACCAGTTCCTCTTCTATGGAAAACGTAACGTCGGCCGTACCCGCGATTTCGTTCAGCGCACCGGCCAGTCCCCCCCTCGTAAGATCTCTCATGCAGTGTATTTCCAACCCGGCGTTCATCAAATCCAACACCACGTCGCCCAGCGGGGCCAGGTCGCTTACAACCGGCGTGCCGAAACGGATACCCTCCCTTTCGGCCATTATCGCCACCCCGTGCCTGCCCAGGTCACCGCTCAGCACCACGGCGTCTCCGGATCTCACCATGGACGGAGCCACGAAGACTCCTTCCCGAATAACTCCGATTCCGGCGGTGTTCACGTAAATCCCGTCGCCTTTCCCTCTGTCCACGACTTTGGTATCCCCGGTAACGATCTCCACACCGGTTTTCCGTGCGGCTTTCGCCATGGAGGAAACCACTTTCCAAAGGTCTTCCATGGGAAATCCCTCTTCAATTATGAACCCTGCGGACAACCAAAGCGCCCTGGCACCGCACATCGCGAGGTCATTCACGGTTCCGTACACCGACAGCGTTCCTATGTCACCTCCCGGGAAGAATATCGGAGTTACCACATGGGAATCCGTGGTGAAGGCCTGCCGCCCGTCCGGCACATCGAGAACGGCCCCATCGTGCCCGGCCAGGAGCGCCGGGTTCGAGAAAGCCTTCTTCATCATCCCTTCCACCAGGTCGTTCATCAACCTTCCGCCACCGCCGTGAGCCATGGTTACCCTGGGATATTCCGAAATGGGTATCGGGCATTCCAGCGGCAGAGCGGCTTCATTATTCATGCGGATTCCCCTCCCGGATTCCCGTACGGGCGATACCTGTAATAAGCGGCACAGGCACCCTCGGCAGACACCATGGGAGCCCCGAGAGGACGCTCCGGAGTGCATTCCGTCCCGAAGGCCGGGCATTCGCCCGGTTTTATCCTCCCCATGAGAACCGAACCCGCCATGCAGCTTTCCGATTCTTCCACGGAATGCCCGCCCACTCCGAATTTCCTGCCGGCATCGAATGCGGCATAGCGTTTTCTCAACTTCAATCCGCTGTCCGGAATCGTTCCGAGGCCCCTCCACTTCCTGTCCGTGACCTGGAATACCCGGCGTATCATATCCATGGCGGTAACGTTCCCGTCCCTGGTCACAACCCTCACGTATTGATTCTCCACGGACGTCGTCCCTCTCTCCAGCTGCCTCACGCACATCAGGATACCTTCCAGTATATCCAGGGGTTCGAAGCCGGTCACAACGATGGGTACGCCGTATTTCTCCGCCATGGGTTCATACTCCCGGTAACCCATTACGGTACATACGTGTCCCGCCGCGAGAAAACCGTCCACGACGTTCTCTTTCCCGGACAAGATCAGCTCCATCGCCGGCGGAACCAGGACATGGGCCACGAGCATCGAAAAGTTACCCAGGCCGAGTCTCTCCGCCTGCAGGACCGCCGCGGCGGTCACCGGTGCGGTGGTTTCGAATCCGACCGCGAAGAATACCACCTCCCTGTCCGGGTTATTTTCGGCGATGGCCACAGCATCCATGGGCGAATAGACCACTCTCACGTCACCACCCCCGGACTTTACCCCCATGAGGTCGTCGGTACTTCCCGGAACCCTCAACATGTCGCCGAAGGAACAGAAGACGATTCCTTCCATCGATGCCAGGCGCACCGCCTGATCCACCATTTCCACGGGGGTTACGCACACGGGACAGCCGGGCCCGTGAATCAGCGTCAACTCGTCGGGTAAAAGCCTGTCTATACCGTATTTCACTATCGAGTGGGTCTGTCCGCCGCAAATCTCCATGATCTTCCACGGCCCGGTGACCGCCGCGGCGATCGCTTCCGCGTACCTGCCCGCGGTCTCAGCGTTCCTGTACTCCGATACGTACTTCAACCCGATGGTTTTACCCTTCCTCTATCTCCATCCTGCCGTATTCCGATATCTTCTCGAGATACTCGAACACCTCCATCGCCTCTTCCTCTTTCAACCTGTTCAAGGCGAATCCGGCGTGCACGACCACCCAGTCTCCCACCTTGGGGTCCTTTACTCCGGCTAGGTTCACTTCCCTCGTCACCCCGCCGAAATTCACCAGGCCGACGGTGAAAACGGGATCGTCATCGTTCAGTATCTTTTCTATCCTGCCCGGTACTCCTAGGCACATCCGGGTTCCCGACTCCTTCCGTTCCGTACATCGCGGCGATCAACTGCCCCGGGGATATTCCGCCGTCGTTGGGAGGAATCCCCTCATGGCGGACGGGCCGGAATCCTTCATCTTCGAGGAGGCTACAGGCCCTCTTCAGGAGAAGGACATTCTGAAAACAACCCCCGGTGAGCAGCACCCTGGGTTCCCCCACCCTCTTCGCCGCTTCCAATATCATGTCCGCAAGCGTGTTGTGGAACCTAGCCGAAATGATTCCCGTCTTCAACCCCCGTGACCTGTCTTCCAGGATCCCTTCAATCATCGGGGTCCAATTCATCTCCAGCAGGTCATCCCGTTCCACCACCGCGAACGGATAGGATTCCGGCGTGTCCACCCCTTCGGCTGCGTGCTGAAGAGCCATGGCGGCATGAGCTTCGAAGTCGTTAACATGAACCAGTCCGAGAAGCGAGGATACCGCATCGAACAACCTACCGACACTCGAAGTCGAAGGAGTGTTCACGTTTTTTTTCAGCATGTCCGTCAACACCACGGCGTCCTCCTCCGTGAATACGCCCTGACCGATGCGAGAAAGCGGATCATCGCTTATTACGTGCAGCAAGCCCAAGGCGCATCTTCGAGGCTCTCCGGCCGCCGCGTCCCCTCCGGGTAGCGGAAATATCTTCAGCCTGCCCACTCTCCTCGCACCTTTCCCGGTCACGTGAAAAAATTCACCGCCCCACACCGTCCCGTCGTCTCCGTAACCCGTTCCATCCCATGCAACACCCAGAAAAGGAGGTTCCAGCCCCGCGTCCAGCATGCAGGAATACACGTGCGCCAGGTGATGCTGTATCTTCAGTACCCTCATGCCGGTTTCCGCCGCCCACCGGGTGGAGAAGTAATCGGGGTGCATGTCAGACAACACGAGACCGGGATCAATTCCGAACAGCTTCTTCATGTCCGACGCCGCGCGGTCGAATGCTTCCACCGTCTTTCCGTCTCCCAGGTTCCCGATGTGTTGACTCACGAAAATCCTGTCGGACGCCGATACGGAAACGGTGTTTTTCAAGTGCCCCCCCACGGCAAGCATGGGAACAGTGCTTTTCCGAAGAGCCCGGAACGGGAACGGCGCGTACCCCCTGGCCCTGCGCACCATCATGACCTTACCCCTGAAAACCCTGACCACGGAATCGTCCACGTGCCGCGCTATGGGACGATCATGAACCAGGAACAGATCCGCTGCTCCGCCGAGCCTTGCAAGGGCTTCTCTTTCATCGGTGCAAATCGGTTCGTCCGTAAGGTTTCCGCTGGTAGCCACCACCGGAACTCCCAGCTCCCGCATGAGGAGTATATGCAATGGAGTATAAGGCAACATTACACCCAACTCTCCATTTTCCGGAGCGACGAACCGGGACAGAGCCTCTTCGCCCTTCTTACTTTTCTTAAGCAGGACTATCGGCGCCTGTGGAGAGAGGAGCAGTTCCTTCTCTTCGGGAAGCACTTCGCAAAAAGCAGATGCGACATCCGGATCTTCCACCATGACGGCAAAGGGTTTTACCCTGCGCCCCTTACGTTTTCTGAGTTCTCTCACCGAACGATCGGAGTCGGCCCGAACCAGCAGGTGAAAGCCGCCCAATCCCTTGAGCGCGACCACCCGGCCCTCGAGTATGGCTTCGGATGCCATCAGCAACGCACGGTCTCCCAAACCCAGGGTGTTGCCTTTTTCGTCCCACAGCTCCAACCGGGGACCACACTCCGGGCAAGCGTTCGGCTGGGCGTGAAATCTCCTGTTCAAGGGATCCCGGTACTCCCGCCTGCACTCGGGACACATATCGAAACTTTTCATCGTAGTGAATCGCCTGTCGTAAGGCATCGAAAGAATTATGGAAAAACGGGGGCCGCAATCCGTGCAGTTGGTGAAGGGATACCCGTATCTCCTGTCCGACGGATCAAGGATTTCTTCCCTGCATCTCCAGCACGTGGCGATATCGGGAGGCACAAACACCTCCGGAATTCCTCTCCCGCTCTCCCTTATTTCGAAGCTCTCAGCCCCCAGGGGATCTATTTCTTTCCATCGGACTCCGTCGACAACGGCCGGACCGGGCTTCTCCAGTTGCAACGCATTCAAGAAAACATCGACGGCATCAGCGTTACCCTCCACTTCGACCAGCACACCCCGGGGCGTATTCGAAACCCAGCCCGCCAGGCCCAGCCTGCCGGCCAGCCTGTATACGAAGGGGCGGAAACCCACCCCCTGTACCGCGCCTCCGATCTCTATCCTTATCCTGCGCATACTCCATCCACGCCCGGAATCATTGACAATAAGCCTTGCGGTATTCTATCATTTTCATTGCCGTGGTACCACTTTCCCCGGAAAGACCGGTCGATGCATGAGATGACCCTCGCCCAGGACATGATCAGGATAATAGAAAGAACCCTCGGCGGTAAGGTCCGCCTCGAAAGGGTGAACGTCACCATAGGACCGCTTGCGGGAATAAGCGGTGAATCGCTTCGTTTTTGCTTCACGGAAATAGCCCGGCTCGAAGATTTCGGCGAACCGGAACTGACGATAAACTATACCAAGGCCCGGCTTCTCTGCCTGGACTGCCGGGAGGAATACTCATCGGACGACCTGTTTCATTGCTGCCCCCGCTGCGGTTCAATACGGAAGCGTGTCCTTTCCGGCAGGGAATTCACCGTGGACAGCGTGGAACTCGAAGAAGGAGAAGAACCCGATGGCTGAGGAGAAAAACAGGAAAGTGAAGATTGCCGAGAAGATACTGGATAAGAATGACCTGATGGCGGCCGTAAACCGGGAATTGCTCTCGGCGAAGGGAATATTCAGTATAAACCTGATAAGCTCTCCGGGAGCGGGAAAAACGACCATCCTCGAATACATGGCCGGATATTTCGGACCACGCATGGCTGTCATAGAAGGCGATATCCAGACCAGGAGAGACGCCGAACGGGTGGAAAGAGCCGGTTGCCCGGCGGTCCAGATAGAAACGGGAGGAGCATGCCACCTGGACGCCCTTGCCGTGAAGAAGGCGCTCGAATCCATCGACCTCGATGCGGAGAACCTTGATCTCCTCGCCATCGAAAACGTGGGAAACCTGATTTGCCCCTCGGGATACGACCTGGGTGAAAACATGAAGATCGGGCTGCTGTCGGTCCCGGAAGGTGATGACAAGGTGATGAAATATCCCTCGCTCTTCAGCACCGTGGATGTCTTCCTCATCAACAAGATCGATCTCGCTCCGTACCTTGATTTCGACGTGGACAGGGCTATCGAGGAATGCCGGAACATGAATCCCGATGTAACGGTTTTCACCCTCTCCGCCAAAACCGGAGAAGGCATGGATGATTTCTGCATTTTCCTCGAATCGAATTTCCATTAGGCGGCCCCGCATCCTCACAGGTTTTGAACTCCCAGCCGTACAGAACAACGGGAAAGCGGGGAGAATATCGAAACGCGGAAAACACATACGAATGAAGCAACTGTTTTTTTAATGCATTTCGGAGCGGTGCAAGCCTGTTATAACGCTATAAAGCAGTTCCGGCAGGTATTCCAGCACATTTTGAACTTCCGGCGAAAGTGGCGCTGCAAACTCGAGGTTCGAAGGCTGAACGGCAAGTAGAAAAACGGGGGCGTCCGTCTCCCGCTCAATCCTTTCCATGACCAGGGCCGGTGAAAGGGAATGGGTCGTGAAACCATTACCGGACGCGATATCCTCTTTTCCCAGGATCTCGACGGAACCCGGTTCCCTTCCAAGGTGAACGGCATCCACGATGACCACCGTATCCGGGTTCATCCTTTTCACGACTCCCACGCAATTCTCGGGCACCGTTCCCGCATCTACCGCGGGCATTCCGATTACCGACAGTCTTTCGACCAATTCGGGTCCTATGGCATCGTCACCCCTGAGAATGTTTCCGACGCCCAGGAAAACAACCTTCCCGCGGAAGTACTTACCGATGTCACTCGCCAAGTCACCATGCTCCGGGCGTAACTCACCGGTCATAACGTTTACTCATTCCGGGGTTATGCAGCAGAAAATACGGTGAATCGTTGCTATTCGTCTTCGTACGTGGTCGTCTTCCTTCGACACTCGGCGCAAAGCACTTTGATCCTGTCGGAACGCCACTTGTCGGGGTGAACCGGTTCGAGGTTGTTATCCGCAAGGCCCAATTCACGAAGTCTCGACAGGTAAAGCGTGGGATTCGAAAAAGACAGTTCTCCCACCATTCGGGCAAGCCAGAGCAGGTGATCCTTGGTGGCTACCACCGTACCGCATATCTCGCAAAGCTGCAGTTCCTTCTCTATCGTCTCGTACGCTTTGCTCCTGTCGAAGTAGGAGAGTTCCCACTTGTTGCCGAGGACTATGGCTTTATCGTCGGATTCCCTTATGCACGCATCCTGGCATACTCCGCAGAAAATACAGTCATCCGTGTAGTGAATCATCACCCTCTTGGGAACGTCCACGCCTTCGAGCACGTCCTCGTGGGCGATGGCCGAGGACGGACAAGCCTCCTCGCACGAAAGACAACCCAGGCACTTGTCCCGGTTGAATTCCGGTTGTCCCCTGAAATTGGGATGGGGAACGTGCGGTTCGACAGGAAATTTAGACGTGTACGGCCCCTTGATCACTGCTTTTACAGCTTCGGCCAATTCTCTAAGTTTTGGATACCTCATATCACCATCCGTAATAATTCGCTGGCGGCCCTTACCTATGCCTCACCTTCATTATCCTCAGCATAACTGTCGACCACGCTCTTTTCCCACAGCCTGATTCCGGACCTGTGCGCCCCCCTGGAAATCGCGTGGGCCGAAACCGGTGACGTCAGCACCAGGAATACGATGGTTATCAATGCCTTGACTCCGGTTTCAGTAAACCCTCCGGAAGCCAGGAAGACGCCAAAGAGAATACTGCAAGTCCCCAAGGTGACACATTTCGTCGCCGACTGCAGTCGGTTGTAAACATCGGGCAACCTCACCAGGCCCAGGCACCCCAGGACATCGAACGCCAGGCCCACTCCAATGAAAAACATTCCTATGTTGTCAATCATCGAAACTTTTTCCTTCCAGGTACTTTGAAAGAGCCAGAGTTCCAATGAAGCTCTGAAGGCCCCAGGCGATGCCGATATCGATGTACCAGGAACGACCGGTCGCTATGCTCAGAACTGCGCAAAGACCTACTATCAGGATACCGAAAATATCTATGGCGACTATCCTGTCCGCGGCCGTCGGACCTCTCGTAACCCTGAACAGTACCATGAGGGAAGCCAATATCAGGATGTAGACCACCCTTCCCACGAAACCTATGTGAGTCGGGTTGTTTTCAAAGAATACACTCCTGAACGGCAGGGCGATCACCAAGCCCATCAGGACCAGCAAAACTATCGTACCCAGGATCCATCTGCCAAATATCATCGTTCTACCGCTTTTTCTTCGAAAATCTTTTTGAGCATCGGTTCGAACCTGCTGCCTATTTCCTTGAAGGTGGTTTCAGGATCGGTTCCCTTTACGTTTATCCAATGGATATAGAGTATACCGGCATCCTTATCTATGTCCACGGTAAGTGTACCCGGGGTAAGGGTTATGGAATTGGCGAGAAAAGTCAATCCGGTATCGGATTCGAGGCTGGTTTTCAATCTCACTATTCCCGGCCTTATGGGCAGGGAGGGATGTATTACCCTGTACGCCACGTCGAAGTTGGCCTTCATCAGCTCCCACACAAAGACCGGCACGTACCAGAAGAGAAAGTAGAAAACTCTGATCGGGTTGAAAAGCAAGTGAGGCCGCGTCATGAAGATGGAGCCCATGATGGAGGCGACCAGGATGGAAACCAGTGCGCCGGCCACCATTTGCTGAGTATCCGGCACCCACGTGAAAATACACCAGACAGCGAAAGCGAAGATGAACATCATTATTCTGCTCTTCATCTTACACCCCACCCATCCCGATAAGTACCCTTACCGCCGGCGACAGGAACATCTTCCGTACCTGGGGCAACAACACCAATCCACCAAGTATGCACGCCAGAGCCAGTATGATAAGGGAAACCCGCATAAGAAGCGGGACCTCTTTTATCCCGGCGAGTTTCTCCTTCAACTCTCCGAGAAAGGCGTAGCGAGTGATCCTGAACACGTAAACTATGGTGATGATGCTCATCAAGGCCGCCCAGGCGGCCAACTTCATGTGATGCGCCTGTACCGCCGCTACGATAATCACCAGCTTACTCCAGAATCCCGCAAAAGGCGGTATTCCGGCAAGAGACATGGCACCGGCAAGAGCGGTGCCGCCGGTAACGGGCATCTTCCTGTTCAACCCGCCCATTTCCTTCATGTTCCTCGTCCCGGTCGAGTATTCCACGGCGCCCGAAGCCAGGAAAAGCAGGGATTTGAACATAGAGTGGTTGAAAAGGTGGAACAAGGCTCCCATTACGCCCAGCGGTGTTCCTATACCGAATCCCAGCATTATGTAACCCACCTGGCTGATGGAGCTGTACGCGAGCAGTCTCTTCATGTCCCACTGGCGAAGAGCCACCAGTGCTCCGACTCCCATGGATATCGCGGCGAGCACCAGGAGGATAATGGAAACCTGGTGAGGAAAACCGAAAACGTCAAAGAAGATCCTTGCGATGGTGTAGACTCCCAGGGCCTTTATCAATACGCCGGACAGCATCGCCGAAATCGGCGCCGGGGCCGATGGGTGGGCATCGGGAAGCCATGCATGGAAGGGAACCAGGGCCGCCTTCAGACCGAAACCCGTCAGGAGCAATCCGAAAACGAGATATACGAGCCCGCTGTAATGGGTGCCGCTGAGAATCTCTCTCATATCACCCATGTTGAGCGTTCCCGTGGATGCGTAGAGAAATACCACCGCCAGAAGAATCAAGAGGGAAGCCATACCCCCCATAACCGCGTACTTGAAGGATGCCTCCAGTTCCCTCTTTCCGACCCCGAACGCCACCAGCGCGTAGCTTGCTATCGATGCGATTTCTATGAACACGTACATGTTGAACATGTCACCGGTTATCAGCACTCCGTTCATACCGGCAAGCATAAGAAGAAAGAGGGTGTAGAACTGCCATCTTCCCGTATACCTCTTCATATAGCCGACGGCGTATATCGAAACCCACAGAGCGACGAAGTTCACTATCGCCAACATGAAGACGGTGAATCCGTCCAATACCAACCGGATCCCCACCACCTTGCCCATAACCTCGGGAAAACTTCCCCATCCGCCCACGTTAACCGCAAAGGAAGCGCCCGGAGCCGTATCCAAAATAAAGTGAAGCGAAAGGCAGAAAGAAAACAGGGACGCGAGAACGCCCAGGAGATCGGGTATCCATCCCAGTCTTTTGAAAAGCGCCGCCAAGAATGCCCCCGCAAGCGGAACAGCAACGAAAAGAGGTATCATACCTTCGTTAATCATCCCCTCAACTCCCGCATCCTCGTTATGTCAAAAGTGCCGTACTTGCCGTAGAGTCTTATGGCCAGGGCTATCATAAAAGCAGTGGTTGCAAGTCCTATCACTATGGACGTGAGAACCAGTGCGTGGGGCAGTGGATCCACCATGACTTCTGGAAGTATCTCGCCGCGGTTCGGAGAAAAGATGGCGGCCCTGCCGCCGGCCTTGTAGGCCACCATCACCAGGAAAAGATTGACAGCGTACTCGGCTATGATGATACCAAGAATTATCTTGATGATGTTCTTCTTGGAGAGTATGGCGAAGATACCGATGCAGAAAAGTACCAGGCAAAGTACGTATGGCATATACGCGTTCATTTCTTCTCCGCTTCGAATTTCTGCGCTGCAATGAGAGTCAGAAAGATTCCGAACAGCCCCGCGCCCACTTTCAAAGCTATCGCTATGTTCTCCAGCGGGATGATGCCTGCGCTGACGAGTTCGCCGGGTTCTCCGTCGGGATGCATGAAGTTCTTGAAGAATATCCCGTACTTCATGCCTATGAGGGCCAGGGCCAGGAACAACAAGGCTCCCATGGCCTCTATAACTCCGGTTCCCTCCTTGGAAAGAATACCGGAGGATACCCGTTTACCGAACGCAAGGTCCAGGTTTATGAAGGAGAGGGCGATTATCACTCCCCCGGCAAAACCTCCACCTGGAGTAATATGACCGTGCAGAACCACGTAAACTCCGTACAGCAGTATCAATCCGACAGTAAGCCTGGTCACCGTCTTGACGATGACGGACATTCCCCGTTCCCGCTCTTTACTCATCGTTCTCCTGCAAATCCTTCTTCCTGCCCATTTTTCTCATCACGGTGAGAACCCCCACAACCGCCGTGAAAAGCACCGTGGCCTCTCCAAGGGTATCGTAAGCCCTGTAATCCAGAATCACCGAAGTCACGACGTTCATCGCCCCGGTGCCCTCGAGCGCATTCAGAGGATAAAACCTGGAAACCGCCATGAGAGGTTCACCGAACGGCGGCATGCCACTTTTGAAAATCAGTACCCCGGCATAAGTAGTCAGCACGAGGAAGATAAACGCCACGAATGCCCCGAACGGCCTGTTTCCCAGGAACTTCGATGCTATGTCCCTGTGAAGCGTGGCCCTGATCAACAATATCACCGCCGCTATTTCCACCACCAACTGCGTAAGAGCCACGTCGGGAGCTTTCAACAGGAGGAACACGACGGAAAGCCCCAATCCCACTACTCCCACGGCCACTACCGCGGAAAGCAGGTTCTTTACTTCAACGGCTATAACGGCTCCCGCAATCATCAGGCCGAGCAGAACGTACAACTCAATCATAATATTCCCAACACCCCGTCAAACAAGCACTACGCACAACACCACGAGACCCGCCAGGAACCACAGGAAGTACCTCGAAAGTACCCCGTTGTGCATGAACGATAAAATTATTCCGAAAGCACGAGCCGTTTTCTGCAGCACCTCGTAGAGATCGAAGAACTGTTTTTCGGCCAGGGAATACATGCTTTTCAGAAAACCAAGGTTCTTTATCGTACGGTAGAACTCGACGCCGGACACCCGCATATCCGGGTGATCCTCCAGGGTTTCGCCCCCCACGAAGGGAGCTACCTCCCTGGCGTTTTTGAGAGTTCCCGCCATGTACACCAGGTAGCCGGCCAGGAAACCCAATATCATCACGACGGCTACTATCCCCGAATGCCATATACCGGGCATGGCGAACCCGGGCCCGATCTCGGGTCTGAAGTAATCATCGAAGGGAATTTTCCAGGCCAGTATTCCAAGTACGATGCATAGAAACGAAAGAACCGCCAGGGGAATCATCGTGGAGAAGTTTATCTTGCCGATCTTCCTCATGGCCTTTTCGGACAATTCGGAGGGTTGGCCCAGGAAAATGGCGTGAACAAGTTTCATGAAGCTCGCGAGAGTCAGGGCGCTTCCCAGCATGGCCGCCACGAGCCACACTGCCCAGAGTCTTCCCCCGCTTTCGAGAATACCGTGGTACAGCATCCATTTAGATGCGAAACCGTTGAAGGGGGGAACACCGGATATCGAAAGCGAGCACACCAGGAAAGCGGCAAAGACCAGAGGCATCTTTTTGGCAAGCCCGCCCAGCTTCGACAGGTCGGAAGTACCGGTCACTCTTTCCACTTCCCCGCCGGCCATGAAAAGCCCCGTCTTGTATATGGTATTGTTGAACATGTGAAAGAGAGCGCCAGCGATTCCCACCGGATTCCCGGTTCCTATTCCGAGAACCATGTACCCTACCTGGCTTACCGCGTGGTAACCCAGAAGTTTCTTGAAATCATGCTGTACCAGCGCCATCATCACGGCCGCCATGATGGTTATGCTGCCCAGCGCCATCAGTACGGTATTCATGGCCTGGTTCATGACGAAGACCTCCAGGGTCACCTTCGCCAGGAAATAGATACCCAGTATCTTGTCCAATGAAGCCGGAAGAAACGCCGTAACCGGAACGGGAGCGTTACGGGCGGTTTCGGGCAGCCAGGTATGGAACGGCATGGCGCCGGCCTTCGCGAAAGCGGCCGATGCAAGGCAGAGGTACGCTATCACCGCTCCGGTGCTGTTGAGTTTAATGCCCAGATTACCGATCGGCAACCTGAAAAGTCCTTCCAGCCCGGTTCCGCCGTCATAACGTATACTCCATATAAGCACGATGCCCAGCAGTAATAAAACATCCGTACCACCTATTATCGCCAGGGCTTTTCCCGCCGCGTCCGGGGTTCCATCACCCCGTCCGAAGCCTATGAGCAAGTAGAGCATGAAACCGATAAATCCCCATAAGACCATGAGCACCATGAATGTAGTGGAGAAAAGAACGCCGAGGGTCGCGACGTACGTAAGCACCAGGTACGTGTAATATTTCCAGAGCCCCTTGACCCCCTTCATGTGTTTGAAAGAGTAGATCATGGTCAAAACGAAAAACATCGTTGCGAACACGGCACACGTGCAGGAAAGAGGAGTTACTGCAAAATAACCGTCGGGGTTCCGCAGAACGTCCATCAGGTAACTCATCTTATCCCCATCCTCCGTTTCAGCCGTTCCGTTTTTTCACGACTGAGCCTTACCAGGTCGGTTCCGTCATACAGCATCTTCCCCTTCGTATCCTTTACAGCCAGTCTCTCGGTACAGCAGTAACACGGATCTATCGCGGCCAGGATGATGGTGGCGTCCGAAATGGTTTCACCTTTAACCGTAGCCTTGTAGGTGGGAAGATTCATGAATGTCGGGGCTCTGACCTTATGCCTCAACGGCCTGTTCGTACCGTCGCTCTTCACAAAATGAAAGGTTTCTCCCCTGGGAGCCTCAATGTGACCGATACCCTCGCCGGGAGGCACGTCCTCTATGTTCGCGTCGATCTCACCCTCCGGCAACCTGTTAAGGCAATATTTCAGGATTTTGACCGATTCGAACATCTCCAGGATCCGAATCACGGCCTTGTCGAAAACATCACCGTTCCCGGTGACTATCATCTCCCATTCCATTTCCCGGTAGGCTCCGTAGGGCGAATCCTTCCTGACATCCCTGGCGACTCCGGATGCACGGGACGTGGGTCCCAGGGCGCTGAACTCTATCGCTTCCTGGTAGGTGAGCACCCCAACGCCCTTCAGCCTGGCGTGAAGCACCGGATCGTCCAGGACGGCTTTCTTCAGCATATCGAGAGTGGGGAGTATGGAATCTATCTTCTTGAGGCATACTGGAATATCCTCTTTTTTGATATCCCGTCGGACACCTCCGGGTTTGAACATGGCGTAGTTATTCCTGTTTCCCGAGAGGATTTCCATCACGTCCAGTATTTCCTCCCTGAGCTTCCAGGCCCACATATAAACCGTATTGTAACCCAGGAAGTGCCCCGCAAGGCCCAGCCACAGCAAGTGAGAATGAATTCTTTCGGCTTCCGCTATTATCGTTCTTATGTACTTCGCTCGTACGGGAACTTCCATGGGGAATATGTCCTCCACGGCCCTGGTATAGGCGAAGGGATGGCTCGTGGAGCAGATACCGCAAATCCTTTCCACTACGAAGGTGCTGTTCTCGAAAGTCTTGCTCTCCGAAAGCTTCTCTATCCCCCTGTGGTTGTATCCTATTCTTACGTCTATGTCCACCACGGTCTCACCCTCCACCGTGAGGGTGAAAAACTCCGGCTCTTCCTGCAGAGGATGGTACGGGCCTATGGGTATTACGGTTCTGCCCATATCAGATCCCCCTCGTTCTGTCGGCCGATTCGTCCCATTCTTCGTAATCCTGCCTCAGCGGGTAGACGCATTCCGGCCAGTTGTCGGCGAGCAAAAGCCTCCTGGGATCCGGATGGCCGGTGAATGTGATTCCCAGGAGTTCGCTCATCTCCCTTTCGATCCAGTTGCACGCCTCTATCTCCCGGGCCAGGGAATCCACCACCGGGTTCTCCCTGTCCAGAAACACCCTGAGGGAAATAATGAGGTTCACGTCCTCGACTATGAAATGGTAGAGAATCTCTATGTTCGGAGGCAGGTCCGTAGCCGACGCTATGTTGAACCTGGCACCCATGTTCCTGAAAAGGTAGGTACCTATCCCGACTATCGATTCGGGTTTTATCGTCACGTACAACCTGCTGCCGGACTTGTCGTAGTAATCGATGATATCATCGTTGAAACGGCTCGTGAAATCCAGCAGTACTTCTTCTCTAGTCATTTCCACTGCCAACCTTCTCGATGAGTTTCACCACTCCGGCAATGATCGCCTCCGGTTTTGGAGGACATCCCGGAATGTAGACGTCGACCGGGATTATCTTGTCCAACGGCACCGGGCAGTTGTAACTGTCCTTGAAAATGCCCCTGGAAGCGGTACACGTTCCCACGGCAACCACCAGGCACGGTTTTGGAACCTGCTCCCAAAGTTCCTTCATCCGCTCCACGGACATCCTGTTGCACGAACCGGTAACCAGCAGGACGTCGGCATGCTTGATACTTCCCGCAAGGAGCATACCGAATCTCTCTATATCGAACCTGGGCGTGAGGCAATCCAATATCTCGATGTCGCAATTGTTGCAGCTGCCCGTAGAGAGGTGGAACACCCAGGGGGATTTCAGAAGAGCTTTCAACTTCAGGCTCATGGTCGTTACGGCTCCACCCTTCCTTCTATATACCGTTCAGGGCCAGCACCACGGCGATCACCGCCAGGATCGTCACCGGACCCCAGAAGAACCTTACGGCCTGATCTATGCGGACCCTGGGATTCGTATTCCGAATCACGGTGAGAATCGCCACTATCCCCACGTATTCCAGGAGCGTACGGAAAAAACCCGGACCACTGAAACGAAGACCGCCGAAAAACAATACCAGGAGGAAAAAAGGCAGCGTGAACAGCAACATGCTCCTGGTAAGCTTGAAAATTCCCAAAGCCGGACCGGAATACTCGACCAACGGACCTTCCACTATCTCGGTTTCAGCTTCGGGAATATCGAAAGGAACCATGGCCAGCTTGGCCTGTATGCACAGGATCGCCACCGCCAGCGCTATCATCCCCGAAATATGACCCGCGGTCATAAAGGACTTCTGACTCTCGATTATGTCACCCAATCCGAAACTTCCGGCCCAGATCACGGGCACCAGGATGGCCAGGATGAAAGGTAACTCATAGGCCACTACCAGTTTCATCTCCCTCGAAGCTCCCAGGCTCGCCAGGGGGTTCCCCGAGGCAAAGCCGCCGAGGATTATACTCAGCGAGGGTATCGTCAGAAGGTAGACGGCCACTATCAAGTCGCCCATGAATCCCGCCGCATGCAACTGGTTCGCCCAGAGAACAGTGGAAGCCGATACGACTCCTGCAAAACCCAGCAACGGCGCGAACAGGAACATTTCCCTGGCTGCTCCGGCGGGTATCACGGTCTCCTTGCCCAGCAGCTTGACGATATCTATGAGAGGCTGGAGAAAAGGAGGACCCACCCGGTACTGTACCCTGGCGGTCACCTTTCTGTCTATCCAACTGGTCACCAGGCCCATCACGATGGTGACGACGAGTCCGAAAACCAGGAAGTAAAGCAAGAACATCATGCCCTGCTCCTGTCCCAGTGGGTGGAATGTACCACGAGCCTTTCACCGAGCCCGAATACGTTCTCTCCCTCTATTTCACCCTCTACCACCGACAGGGCCCCGTACGGGCACGTGGGGACGCAGGTGTATTCCCCGCGGCCCCGGCAATAGTCGCAGATGTCGGCCATCCCGGGAAGAATCTCGGGGTATATGGTTCCATACGGACAAGCATGGGAACAAGACCTGCAGGAGACGCACCTCATGGTATGCCTTACAAGAACGCCGTCCTCGCGTTTTTCGATGGCATCCTTGGGACAGACGTTCACGCAATGGGGCTCCAGGCACCTGCGGCAAACCAGGGCATACGTGGCCAGTTCGATCAGCGAGATGATGCCGTTGTTGTAGGGATGGAAAAAGTAGCTGCATTCAACCACGCAACCCCCGCACTTGTCGGAACTGCATATGTCCAGGTCTATTAAGAGCCTTCTGCCGTCCTTTCTTTTCCTGACGGCATTCATATCTCCATGAAGCTGGTCTATGCTTGTCCCGTTCCTATCCATGATCACCTATTCCCAAATGCCGGGATAGTCCCGTATCATGTCGTAAGTAAAGACCGGGCCGTCCTTGCAGCAATAGTACGGCCCTATGCGGCAATGTCCGCATTTACCGAAACCGCATGACATGTTCTTTTCCATGGACAGGTATATATTCCTGTCTTTTACTCCGAGTTCCTGGAGCTTAAAAGTAGCGAATTTCATCATTATCGGCGGCCCGCACACCACCGCCCTCGCCCTGGAAAAATTGACGTCGATGTCATCCATGATCGTGGTAACGACTCCCACCGGGCCGTTCCAGGCCTCGTCCGCCTGGTCCACGGTAAGCTTCATGTCCAGGTCGCTCCTTTTCATCCAGTCCTCGAGTTCACTTCTATAGAGCAATTCACCGGGATTCCTGCAGCCGGCACGGTAAACCAGTTTGTCTATCTGGTCACGCATGTGAAAGAGCCCGTACATCAAGGTCCTTATCGGTGCGAGGCCCACTCCGCCGCCCACTACGATGACATCCTGGCCGATGAATTTCGTCATGGGGTAACCCTTGCCCAGGGGTCCCCTCAGTCCCACCGTGTCTCCCGGTTTCAAGTCGTGTATGGCCTCCGTAACCTTCCCGACTTTCACGATGGTTATTTCCATCGTTTCTTTTATCTCCGAGTCCGAAGACGGCGTGAAAGGAGCCTCACCCACGCCGGGAACGGACATTTCCATGAACTGCCCGGGCCTGAACGTGAGTTTCTCCCCGGGTTTGAGGAGGAACGTTTTTATGGTAGGCGTCTCCGTCGTAACCTTGAGAACCTCGGTCTTTATGGATCGATAAGGATTCTTCATTTGCTATACTTCCAGCCTCGCAAGAACTTCCCTGATGTCGATCTTCCCCGGGCACGCGGCTATGCATCTTCCGCATCCCGTACAGGCGATCTCCCCGGCCACCTCCGGGAAATAGTTGAACTTCTTGTCGAACCTGTTTCGCAGCCGCATCCAGAGCCTCGCCCTGGGATTCTCCCCTCCGGCGACCCTGGCAAAGTCCTTTATCATGCAGGAATCCCACACCCTGAAACGTGCGAACTTATCATCGGTCTTCTGTTCGTAGAGAAGGAAACAATGGCATGTGGGGCAGACGGTATTGCAAGCGCCGCATTCCACGCAATTCCGGGAAGATTCCTCCCAAACCTCCATGTTCTCGTACTGCTTGGTGACTATTCTTTCCAGCCTGCGGTAGGCGGGAATGTTCTTCTCGGCCACCCGGACTTCCACTTCTTTTTTGACGGCCTTACGGTTTTCCTTCACCGCCCCGTCCAGCTTGACATCTTCCACATTTCTGAAAAGAAGACTGTACTCTTCCACCAGTTTTTTACCCTTCCCGCTGCCCAACTCGACCACGAAACCACCGTCCACGGGTGAAAGGTTAATGTCGAATTGAGAATCGGGCCAGGGATTCAGGTTGACGGCGGTACAGAAGCAATTCTCTCCCACCGCCGTACAATCCGAGGAAATTATCAGGCCGTCCCTGCGGGCCTTCATGTAGGTAGGATCACCGAATTCCTCGTCTATGAAAACGAAATCCAGTATCTTGAACCCTTTAAGGTCGCAGGATTTTACGCCGACCATGCAGGGCGGTTTGTCATTTTTTCTTGGAATATCGGGTTTGAAATCCTCGGCGACCTTCTCTCTCCCCAGGAAGTAGAAAGACTTAAGAGGATCGAAAGATCTTATCCCGCCGACGGCGTAATCGGTTCCAGGCCCCCGGTACCTGGTATAGCCCGCGCCTCTCGCTGTATTAACCGGAACGTATACGTGATAATCTCCCGAAAGGGAATCTAGAAGCTCATCAAGATCGGCATGCTTCAGAAAAATCATGAAAAAGAAATAGGAACCCGATTCCGCTTTGTCAAGTGGGTATTGCATATCACCGTCGATTGATCACCATCATCTTGCATGGCAACATGATATATAACCCTTGACAATCCGGTGTTACGTCAAGTCCTTTACGGTACTATTTTCGTGCCGGTAGACACGAAGCGGTATTACCGTCCCCGTAAAGAAAGGAGTAGACCTGGAAATCGTGGTTGACCTTCCGGGTATAGTTCTTGGTCTCGTTGTACGTTATGAGGGAGTAAAATTCCTCGACGGACATGTCGAAAGCTCCCCAGTGGGTCGCGTTATGTGGTCCGCCATTATAGGCGGCGGCGGTGAGAACCGGGTTTCCTCCCATGGTTTCAGCCAAGCCCGCTATGTAACACGTACCATATTCTATGGAAACTTCCGGATCGTACAACCTATCGGGCGAAAAATCATCCCATCCGTTCTCCAGGGCAACATACTCCGACGTGCTCGGAATCATCTGTATCAATCCCCTGGCCCCGGCGACGGAATACGTTGATGGCCTGAACATGCTCTCGTTCCTCATAATAGCCCATATGAACAGGGGATCTATGCCGTACCTGCGTGACGCCGGAATCACCAGTTCCGGCCAGGCCTCCTGGTAACGCAACATCCAAAGCTCCCTGGGTCTCGCCTCCCCTTCGCCTCCGAGATTCCACATAACGTACCCTGATAACGGTTTTCGTTCCCATACATCGTTCTCAAGGTAGAAAGGAGCCAGGAATCGCGGGCCGCCCACCTTCTCCTCTCCCGCCAGAAACTCGTCCACGGCGTAACCCCGTAATCCGGCCCTCTGCAGGAACAATCCCCTGAGCGTCTCCTGAGGTGGTTCGGCCGGGATCACACCGTGCCTCCGCATCCAATGCCTCAATGGTTCCTCGCTCACCTCCGGCTTCCAGGCCGGAAGACCCAGCATGTCGCGGGCAAACCGCGCCGGAAGACCGTCGGAAGCAGCGTCCGCCAGGTCCTCCAGTATATCTCTTCCCCCGGGATCCCCTCGCCGGTACAGGATCCTTCCCAGCCAATACTCGGCGGAAGAAAGGTATACGCTTCCCGGCCACCTGCGGATGAAACGTCTCAATTCCGCAACCGCGGCGGTAGTGTCCCCGGTTTTCATAAGCGAGAAGCACAGGTAAAAATGAGCATCGTCGGCGGTTACGTTGCCCGGATATTCCTCCGGAGTCTTACGGAACCAGGGTATGGCCTTCTTCCAAATCCTGTTTCCGGCGTACAGATCGCCCATATACCACGGCAGGTTGCTTATCCGGCAATGATCCGGGTAATCTTCCCCGTACTCCATGAGCACCTTCGAACCTTCATCCGGCCTGCCGGAACGCCCCAGGTTCCTTCCCAGGTATATCATTACATCCCGGATGTCCCGCCCTCCGGGCCATCTCTCCATGTACTCCTTCAGCATTTCCACTGCGATGTCGTAAAAACCCAGTCGATCCCTGGTTCTCGCGGCCAGATACCAGAGATGGGGATCGGGAGCGTTCGAATTACGGGCCATATCGTACAACTCGTTCCAGAGGCCGCCGGAATAGAAACAGTCGGCTATCGACGCCGCCAAAGAACTATCATGCAGAATTTCGTTCCTGATGAGATCATAGGCGGCCGCGTGAACGGGAGCCGCCGGCCACAGGCGGAAAGACTCGACGAATTCCTCCCTGAATCCGCCACGACTTTCGCGGAACTTCCACGCACCCAGGTAATGGCGGAGAAGAGATTCCAGACGGGAATCGTTTCCGGCCCGCACCTTCGCCAGGATGTACTCCGCCCCCGACACATCCCCGGTACCCAGGAGTCCCCGGAAAAGCAGAACGGAGCGCCTGTCGTCCGCGGCCTCCGGAAGGTCTTCAGGCACCCGGCGGAGCGCAACGACGGCGCCGGCGTAATCACCGGATTCCACCAACGTATCGGCAATAACCAGGAAGAGGTACTCCGGCATGACGCAACCGTACCTCGAAACGTATGAAAGTATCGACGGAACAACTTCCGCTCCGCCGATTCGAAGAGCCACGTACGGCCCCAGGGAATCCGGTTTTTCAAGCAGCAGGTGCGCAGTGACAAGGCTCCGGGCGTTACATTCGAAAGCGGATTTCCAAGCGAGTTCCCATCTCAGGCTGTCACCCACGGGTCTGAGCAGCGCGGCCCTTACGTATTCCTTTCCGGCTTCCCCGGAAAAACCGCGGGCCAAAAGGGAATCCCCCCTCGCCTCGGCCAGGAGGCTTCGCTCCAGACGTGAAACATCCGCTTCCGATCTCACCATCCCGCACCCGGCGACGGCGGCCAGGAACAGGACGGCGAAAATCAGTCTACGAACCGTACTTCGCAAATTCCCGCACCAGTTCCGGGTGTTCCGGCGCCACTTTCTCCGCTTTCTTCAGAAGTTCCAGTGCCTTGGCATGTTCGCCCTGAAGCGAGTAGGCCCTGCTCAGGGCTACCATCGCGCCGACGGAGGTATTTTCACCGTCCTCCAGGTATTTCTGAAGAAAATCTATGCTGTCCCCGGTTCTTCCCGACATCATCATCACCGTTCCAAGGCCGGAAATCGCCGGTTCCAGGTCGGGATTCATATCCAGGGCTTTCTTGAAATGTCCTTCCGCGGCCTCCAGGTCTCCCATCGAAGCTTCCACATGAGCCATGTTCGCCAGGAGTTCCGGGTTCTCGGGATCCGATTCTATGGCTTCCTTCAAGGCGGCCAGGGCCTGATCGTATTCCGCGTTGTTGAAATGAATTATCGCCCTGCGGTTGAGATCCCTAACCCTGTTGTCCCGGACTTCGACGGAATGGACGGCGAGAAGTCCCTTCATATTCTCCAGCTGTTCCCGCTGGAGACGACCGTTCTCCTCTACCTTACCGCCTATTTCCGAGACTTCCCTGACCGTTTCCTTCCTTATATCCTCCATACTCTCACGGATGGCATCCTCGGCATCCCCGACCTTCCCGGTTATCTCTTCGATCTTTTCGACTACCATGCCCAGATTCTCCTCCAGCACCCGATCCCTCTGTTTCGAGGATTTTCCGATAACCTCGGTGATGGAAGCCTCAACGATCCTGGCCGATTCGGATACGTTTTCGGACAACTTGTCCATGGCCTCGCCGAACTGCTCTTTGCTCACGGCGTCCTCAACTCTCCTGGTCAATACTTCCAGGAGTCCGTCCCTGGTGTTGCCCATATCCTCCCTGATACCGGCCAGTTCCACGCCGATATCCTCGAGTTTCCGCAGCATGTCCCCGGCGGCCGGAGCGGAAGTTTCCAGGTTCGCTTTCTCTCCCCCGACCGATCCCGCCGAAACCATCTCGGCCAAAAAATCGTTGGACCGGGCCAGCTCCGCCGAGATGTTTTTGAAACTCTCTTCCAGAATACCCGAAAGCCCTTGCTGGAGATCTTCAACCCGTTTCTCAACTTTCTGAACGGATTCGTTCAGCTTGATCACCAGGCGTCCGATACCCTGTATGAGTTCCTGCATGGTGATCTCGCTATTTTCGTTTCCGGTTCCCCCGCTCATTTTTCACCTTCTGTTCCTGGGTTGATCCTCAATCCCGCAATCGTCTCCAACCCAACGGATCCGTGCGGAACCTTTTCATGTTCCATGACTCCGGCGAACCCCGGTAATCTCGATGCCATAAATCTCTTCAAAGCCGCCTGCTCAAAATGCGCCCCGGCCTGACCCAACGCCCAGAACAGGCGTTTCAAGGCCGCGGCTTCGGATGTTTTCCTGTAATCCCTCAACCAGGTCATCACCGCCTGTTCGCGGTAACCCATGTCCCACAGGGCCAAGGCCATGGTGTCGAGAACCTCGTGCGACTCTTCCAAGCCTTCCAGGAGTTCCAGAGCCGCCTCGGGCCTTCCGGCGGGAATCAGGTCTTTCGCCGCTTTCACCGCTTCTTCGTGATCACCCGGCACGGTTCGAAGTTCCTCCGCCAGCTTCCGTCTCGACCGGGCAAGGCCTTCCCACAACAGAGAGAGAACCTCGTCGGAACCCTCGGACACGGCGACTTCCGATGCTTTGCCGAACATACCGGCAGACAGCAGTATATCCACGAATTTCACTGTCTCGTCGTGAGTAAGCACGTCTCCTTCATCCATGTTCCTGAAAGCTTCCAGGCATTTTTCGGCAAGGTTCCTCCTGGATTCCGACTCGTCCATCGGGAAAAGCGTTTCGTCATCGGACAACCGCAATAACCATCTTATTCCTCTTCCGGATCTCAAGACGGCTGAAACGACTTCCCTGAGTTCCTCCTTCGGTACTTTCGTGTAATCCCCCGGAAGCAGCCTGCGCATGGCCTCGGCCGTCACGCTGTCGGACCTGACCGATTTCCAGAACCTCATCCTGTCGGCATCACCCTTGTCCACGGCTTCCAGGTAATCCGTGGCCGCCGTGGAACTCCAGGGCTCCGGACTTCTCTCGGAAAGCATGACCAATATGTTCTCGGCCTTCTCCTTCAAACCTTCTCTCATCGCATGACCGGCAAGCACCATAAGGACATCGGCGTCTTCTTCCGGAGTCCACGACGAAATACCCTTAACAAGTATGCGCTCGTTGAGAGGTATCTCCATGTTCTCCGATGCTCCCAGGGTGTTCAGAAACGTATCCTTGTCACCCAATGCCAAGGCGCAAAGCGCCTTGGGTATCGGCCCCATCCTGTGAAACTCCTGTATCAGCCCCTGTCCCGCAATGTCGGGTTTGGCAAGAATCGCTTCAGTCAACATTCCATCTATGTCCGCGGAGATCCGGTACCGTACAGCCACCCTTGCAGCATAGAGGAATGCGTCTCCCGAGGACGATTCCGATCCCATTCTCTCCGCCGTCTCCACTATTTCGCCGGCGGATCTTCCGTTCATCTCCAGGAGTACGGCCGAATACCTGTGGAACCTGTCGAAATCCTCCCTCCCGGCCGCGGCAAGGGTCAAGGCCCTCACCACCGGGTATTCCCCCGGTGTCTCCCCGACCATCTCCTCCAGGAGTTCCATGACTCCCTCGACTCCGAGCACGGGATCCAACACAGAAGCCGCTCTCTCCGCCTGCTTGTCCACAAGGTACGAACGCGCCATGAGCATTCGTATCCTGGTCCCGTTGGCCGGAGATTTGGGCAGAACAAACTCCAGGACCTTTCTGGCCATTCCCGCCGCCCATGGTCGTTTCGCCGGTTTCTCCAGAAGTTCTACAGCTCCGGCATAATCGTCCTTCGCCACTTTTCTGCAGGCGAGGGCGACGTTTTCCAGCAGCGGTTCGCCCATAGTACCTTCTTCATAGGAAACCCCGGCCAGTATCACCCTGTTCCGGTCGAGAAGGTACTTCAGCCTGAACCGGGCCACTTCGGAAGCGTTGTCCCAGTTGAGAGAAGTCGCCAGGGATATCTTCCATTCTTCGGAGCCACCACACTTTTCCAGTATCGAAGCCACCGTTTTCGCCGCAGGCCCACTGGAAATACCGGAGAGAATCTTCTCCAGGTCAAGACTCTTCCTCAATTCCTCCGGCATTATTTCTATTTTATGAACTATGTCCGCCTGCAGATCCGGATCCTCCATCGCCCTTGCGAGGTATGCGTCAGCCCGTTCCGTATCGTTCTCCCTCAGGCATACGATCGCCATTATGAACGCCTGCCAGGGGGTTTGGGGTTCGAACCCGGATTCGATTATCTCCTTGACCGTTCCGACTTTCACGTCGTCTCTCGAAAGAAGCTTCCTCCCCTCGGGAACGGGTATCCTCCCCGTAAGAAGCAGTCGGAACCAGTCCTCGGCGGCTTCGATCTCCCTCTCCGAACGAAGTCTGAAAAGAGCCCTCGCTTCCAGCAGATCCGGATTTCCGGCTACAAGGTCATCGATTTTATCAAGCACTCCGGCGGCATCACCACAAAACTTTTTATCTTTCTTTTTAATCAATATCTGGAGAGCGGCCGAGGCCTTCTCATTTCTACCGGTTTCCTGAAGCACCACCGCAAGAAGTGTGAGGACCGATGCGTTGCTCTTTTCCCTGGCCAGCAGTTTCTGAACGTGCCTGAACACCCACGAAGGATCGGACTCGAGTATGGGCAGCAACGCGAACACGGCATCTTCAACCCCGCCGTTTTCGCACAGATAGTGAGCCAGCTTCATCGCGATATCCCCCGAGGTTTCCCCGGTCTTCTCTATGATGTTATTGCACACGTCTATGAGGATGGAAGGTTCGGCATCACCGGCATCAAATGCTCTTTCCAGCGCCTGTATGGCCTTTTCCAGCCTGCCCCTCTCCAGGTGCATCCTGGCCGCCAGCAACTGGGGGGCGGCGCCGCCTCCGGGAGACGCGACCAGATTGTCTATGGCTTTCTCCAGTTCCTCCCGGTCCAGGCTTTCTCCGTATATATCCTCGAGTATCCCGGCGGCGTCGTCTATCCTGCCCGCTATCGCCAGCATTTCAGCCAGCAGGGCCGATGATTTGGAACGGTCGTGCGGAACCATGTATTTCTCCATGACGACGGAGGCCTCAGCCGCCTCGTCCTTCGTGGGATTCGAATCCAATAACCTGTTGGCGAACTGGATCGCCTGGTCCATGTTACCGGTCGCCGCCGCGATACCCATGAGGGGAATGAGGAAAAGGCTGTCCGGATCCTTGACCTGGTTGCCTATCCAGAACGCCAGCATGGGAATGTCCCGCTGGGGATACTCCACCTCCCTGCAGACCTTCCACAGGAATTCCACCGCTTCGCCTACCCGCCTCTTCCGATACAGGTTCAGCGCCCATTCCACCAACGTGGCCTGGTCGGCTTCGGGATGCACGGTGCCGTCGAATCGTATGGAGTTTTTCATTTTTTCGTAGACGGAATCGAAGAGTTCCTTTACGGTGATCTCATCGGCCATCCTCATCAATTCCATGGCCCCCTTGAAATCATGCAGGTCCATGTAATTCCGCCATATCACTCTCAGGAGTTCCGTGGACCTGGAGTATTCGCTCATCCGTTCCCGGAGAAGGTTGCGAACCTCCACCGCCACCCGGCGATGCCTGTGCATGACCTCCTCGCCTATCGCTGCGGCAAGACTGGGATGTCCTATTTCCAGCAGGAGTTCCAGGAGTTCCATGGCCACCTCGCTGTCCTCCAGCAATGCGGCCCGTTCGTCCCTCACCGCGGACGAAACCTTGTTTATGTTGCCTTCCTCCGCGAACTTCCTGATCTTCTTCAATACCCTCTTCGAGCCCGATTCGAACAATGCCATTCTTCACTCACCTAACCCGGGAAAGATTACCAGAACTTCACCAAGAGACAGATGGCTGTCCTCCAGGGAATTCAGGTACATGATCTGCTCGATCGAAACACCATATTTCAATGCAATATCCCAGAGGGTATCCCCCTTGATAACCGTATGAACAACTCTTTCGGCATCGGATAATACTATATCCGTTTCAGGCCCGGAGAAAAGTGTCGGTTTGTCGGCGCCACCGGTGTCGGAACCTTCCGCCGATTCCGGTCTTCTCAGCATGAGGACGTCACCGGGATAGATGACGGCATCCGGAGATATTCCGTTCCACGCGGCCACTTCCCTCGAACTTACACCCACCGATGCCCCGATACCGCCCAACGTGTCACCCATTCTCACGGTATACCTGAAGAAACGGGGATTCCCCGCAACCCCCCTGTTGACCGGCCGCCTCCGGCTCTCCGGTATTTCCAGGTAATTTCCCGGTTCCATGGACCCCGCCGGATTCATGTCCATCAGCGATTTTTTCGAAACTCCGAGAGAAGCCGCCACCGTTTCCCAGGTGTCGCCTTCCCTCACGGCATACCTCTGCGGATCCATTTTCCAAGCAGCCGGAAAAGCCCTTTCGGCGTACTCTTCCGGTACGACCACGGTCCAGGGACCGCTCCCGCGGGGTGTGCGTTCTTTCAGGTATGCCATGTTGAGGTTCATCAGCGTATCCACGTTCATGCCGATTTCCGCCGCCAGGAGCCTGAGGTCCAGATTCGCCGGCACCCATATTACGGCCAGTTCACACGATTCGTCTTCAATTCCGGCATAAGCCTCCGCGGCGGCGGCGAACCTGGGCACGAACGCATCGGTTTCTCCCGGAAGGTCTATCTCGCCGAACCCGCATCCGCCGTTCTTCAGCCCTCTCATCATCCTTCCGGGACCGCAGTTGTAGGCGGCAACGGCCAGTGACCAGTCTCCGAAGGTTTTATGGAGATTCCTGAGATATCTTGCCGCGGCCCTTGTCGACTCCACCCACGAATATCTCTCGTCGACTTCGTCGTTTACCTCCAGGCCGAGTTCACGGGCAGTGGTAGGCATCAGCTGCCATGGTCCAGCCGCGCCTGTCCGGGAATGGCACGCCGCGTTGAAACTGCTCTCCACCCACACCAGGGCGGCCATCTCCCGGGGAACCCCTTCCGACAGGAGAATCATCTCCAGCAGATTTTTCAGGCCGCGGGCGGCCGGAAAATCCTCGGGCCGGTACCTGACATCGCTTTTCAAAGACAGGGAAGCCGGGACGCCGGAAAGCGACGATTCGATTCCGGATGATCCGCCGCCCTGCAGAATGGGCAGCACCATCATCGCGTCCGTTACCTTCGCTTCCGTTACGGAGGGCCTGCTCTCCATGCGGACCATCCTGGAACCGGAGCACGCAACCAGGCTCAGGCTTGACCACAGTACCAGCAGGACTATGTATCCACTGTGAAGAAAGGAGGGACGGCCATGGCTGTCGTTGGTGTGGTCGGAGCCACCGGCCTCGTTGGTGAAACCATGATCAGGATACTCGAAGAACGTTCCTTTCCCGTAGATGATCTCCATCCTTTCGCATCAGGAAATTCAGAAGGTAAAACAGTCCTCTTCCGTGACTCCGAATACCCGGTTGAAATAATATCACCGGAAAAAATTAGCAAGGGAATGTACGTTTTCGGGGCGACCTCCGCCGAGACGGCCGGAACCTGGGTTCCGATGTGCAGGGAACGCGGCGCGGTGGTCATCGACAACTCGTCCGCCTACAGGATGGAGCCGGATGTTCCGCTGGTGGTGCCCGAGGTGAACGGAGCCCGGGTCACCGGCTGTGAAAACCTGCTGGCCAACCCGAACTGCTCGACCATCCAGCTTGTCGTCGCCCTGAATCCCCTTCTCGCCCTGGGCGAAATATCGTGGGTCAACGTCTGCACCTACCAGGCCGTTTCAGGGGCTGGTTCCTCCGCATTGAGAGAACTTTCCGGACAACAGGCCGGAAAACCGGCGGAAAACGGTCCGCTCTTTCATGAAAACATCGTAACCACTATCGGAACACCCGATCATCACGGTTTCTGCGAGGAAGAATCGAAACTGGTGAGAGAAACCCGCAAGATAATGAGCCGTGAATTCACCCTTTATCCTTCAACGGCCCGCGTCCCGGTGCGAACCGGCCACACCGAGGCCGTAACTCTCAGGTTCGAAACACCGGTGAATCCCGACGACGCCATCGAACTCATGAGGTCCGCACCGGGCATCATTATCGGTGAACACTCATTCGGCCCCGTTGACGTCGAGGGCATGGATAATATCGTGGTCACCAGGATGAGAACACCTCCGGGCGATCCCAACGTTCTGCAATTCTGGGTGATAGCGGATAATCTCAGGAAAGGAGCGGCCCTGAACGCCGTCCAGATAGCGGAAATCCACATGAAAAAGTAGAGCCGGCCGCGGAAGCGACCGGCTCCTTACCGTTATACGCTTATCCGGAGATTAGCGCAACAGCACCATCTTCCGTACATCCACTACTCCAGGGGTACTCAGCCTGCAGTAGTAGACTCCGTCGGGATGATTCCCGGCTTCCCATACGAACTCATACTCTCCCGGTGCCATGAAAGCATCCGCAAGAGTAGCCACTTCCCTACCGGCCATATCGTACACCTTCAGCGAGACATGTCCGGCGTTATGCACCGAAACATCTATGGTGGTGTACCCGTTGAACGGGTTCGGAGTGTTCTGGTGAAGTTCGTTGTGCATCAGCCTGGCGAATCCCTGTCCTTCTATACCGGTAGGATAAACGGTGAAGGAATCTATCAGGGAAGCGTCCGTGGCGTAGGCCTCGAAATGCAGCGTATTGTTGGCTATGTCGATCTTGCAGAAATGGTTCTTTTTGGCGGTGGCGACTATTTTGTCGGCATTCGGATCCGGGGAGTACAACGGCGCGCCTCCGCCGCCGGTGGTTATGTGCTGGACGCCATCCACCTCGGCACGCGCATAGTAATGGTTGTGTCCGCCGAAGACTATCGCAACACCGTAATCCTTGCAGAGAGGCTGGATATAGTCCTGCACGGGCTTCTCATTGCTGTGACCGCCGGCGGACCAGCCGGGCTCGTGGAGTATTATGAACTTCCAGGTCTTGTTCGAGTTTTTCAGGTCGTTCTTTATCCAGTTGTACTGGGTCGAACCGGAAGAATAGCTCTTGTACTGGTCTATGTAGGTGAAGTGAGCTGGACCGTAGTCGAACGACCAGTAGCACGGAGTTTCGTAGGGATAGGGGAAGTATTTCTGGAACAGGCTCGAATTACCCTCGTGGTTACCCCTGCTCGAAAGGAAGGGTATGGTCGCCCTGAGTTCGTTGACGTTCGGGGCGTCCTCGGTGAAGAACTGGTCGTCCCAGTCCCCTTCTTTTTCCCCGTCACCAACGAGGTCGCCGGTCATGATCAGTATGGTCTGGGAGGCCGGATTGGTATCGATGTAGTCCAGCACTCCGCCGGCTACGGCGTTCTGTGTCTCCGGATAATTCCTGGTATCGCCGTACGCGTAGAAAGACAGGCTCGTGGCCGAAGCGGCCGGAGCCGTGTAAAAGGAACCGGTGTGCGTGTCGGATCCGGCTATCACCTTGAAGTAGTATTTCTTTCCCGTTTCCAGTTCCTTTATAGTGTACTTATGCTGATGGGAGTTGTTGTATTCCGTAGTCGAGGCCGAATCGGAATACGTGGTATCCTGGCTCCACTTAATGGTACATGCTTTTTTGCTGGTCAGCTGCCAATGCACTTCCATTTCGCCGGCGTTACCGTTGAAAAGAAGGTACGGCGCCTTCCTGGTGTCAGTCCATTCGTCGGTACCCGCATAAAGAACGGAAGCCGTGAGCAACACGACCACCGCCATCATACAGGTTCGCACCGAAGATCCTCCGAATCGCATCTCTACTCCTCTCGGGTTTTACTTACTTTGCGTCGAAACGCCGCTTCCAGGGACCCTTGTCTCAATATAAACGTCCGTCCATCCGTCACTTCCTTTCTCCGTCGCGTCTCTTTCATACATGTCGCTCAGGCTTTTACCGAACATTTTCAAATGTTGCCGGAACCGTTTCCAGAAACGCTTCCCGTTAACTCGCATTGAACATTATAGAACGCGACTACGGATGTCAAGTTCTTAATCCGTAGTGAAAAGCACCAACGCCGAGAGCAATGCGTCGGAACACCATGCGACCGCATCGCCTCATAACCGCGAGACGGAAAACACGGTCTGAAGGCGGCCGGGATTCCGATCTTGCGAACGGCGTTCTCTATATCCCTATATATCCACGTCCATATCGTCGAAATCGAATTCGTCGTCTATATCCTGACTCAGATCTTCGAGTTCGGCGCCGCACTTCTCGCACACTACAAGATGAGGGGGATTGACATGACCGCAAACGGGACACTTGTTCTCGTCAGCGTCGGGTTCCTCGGACAGGTCTTCCAGTTCCATGTCGAGTTCCTCGATCTCCTCCACCGAGTCATCATCGACCATCTCGGCTTCGGCTATATCGAGTTCTTCCTCCTCCACTTCCTCCAGAACATCTTCATCGCCTCCGGGAACCCCGGCTGAAGTGGCATGATCAACGTCGCTGAGCACGCCCTTAAGGTCATCGAGTTCCTTCTTGAGCTGTTCGAGCACATTGAAGGTGACGTCCCGCTCGCTCTCTGCGGCATTCAACTCGTTCTTGAATTCTTCGTTGTCCTGGTTGAACTCGCCCAGCTTGGCCCTTATCTGCAGTTCGTCCACCCTGTCGGACTGATTGGTGTAAAGTTCTTCCTTCTCTCTTATTTCCTCGGTCAATTCCCTGGCCTTCGACTCCAGGGAATCCCTCTGCTCGTTCACTTTTTCCAGTACGTCCTGGAGCTTAGCCGAGTAATCTTCCCGAATCCTTTTGTACACCCTCGGGTTGGTCTCGTCCTTCATACTTTCAAGGTTGTTGAGCCTGTTGACCAACTCTTCCCTGCTGGCAAGCAGGTCGAGAATTTTTTGTTCGAGTACCTCTGCCATGCTATCCTCCTAGACTTTCAGTGGCGGTGTCACAACCGGCGCAAGCTGCACAACCGTTATTGTCATTTATGGATCTCTCCGTGTCAAGGCGAAAACCAGATCAGCAAAAACCACCAGGTCTTCCCTCCCTGATTTCAACTCCATGTCCGCCATCGCAAACGCCTTGGAAACCCTCGCGACGTCGTCCGCCCGCAGTTTTCCCGCCTTCGCCATCAACCTGTCCAAGTTCTTGTACCTGGCCCCGGTCCCGGCGGAGACATCGTTTCGCCCACCGCCGCCCGCCATTATTCCGGCGGCCAGCGCCACTTTGCGCCACGCCCCGTACAGGTAGTTGAGCAGTGACAGCGGATCTTCCCCCATGTCCAGGAGCCTTGCGGCGCAATCCAGGGCATCACCCCTTCGACCCGTCAAAACCGACTCGCCGAAACGGAAGACATCCACGTCACCCGGTCCGAAAAGCACCTTGGTTACGCCTTCGGCATTTATCTTCATTCCTTTTCCATGATAAAGCGAGAGGGTCGTTACAGCGCCGGAGAGTTTTGCGAGGTTCCTCCCGGCATAATCCGCCAGGAGTCGCTTTGCCTCTCCGTCAAGGGAGATGCCTTCTTCGCGGGTCAACATGGCGATCCACCGCGACATGTCGCTTTCGAAAGGCTCGTAACAGGTATAGAATGACGCCGGCTTCTCCAGTTTCCTCAGGATAGAGGAATTCCTGGGCGACTTCTCGGAAACGAGCAGCACCGCGGCCCCGGTTATTCCCCTCTTCAGAACTTCCAGCAATTCGGAAAAGGAACGCCTGCCCAACGCGTGAACCCGGGATATCACCAGAAGACGGCCTCCCGCGAACAATGATCCTTCCGTCAGCATCCTGCCTATGTCACCGATCGAAAGTTCCTTGGCATCGAACCTGGAAATTTCGTAACCCTGGTCCCTGAACCTGGCGACAGCCCGATCCAGGATTCTTCCCGACTGGAAGGAATCCGGTCCGGCGACCGCCAGTACCGCGCCGTCCGAGGCCGAACAAACCAGCCGTTCCATCTCTTCGAATTTCCTGATCCTCAAGAAACACCGACCTCCGTCACCAACCTTGCACCGCGGCTCCCAGGTGTGTATTTTTGCATCTTCATAATGTCACTCGATTCCGGGAGAAACAAACATGCTGACATGGTTCAGAGACAATGCAAAGATATTCCTGATAATCACGATTGTCATATTCGTATCCCTCATCTTCCTGAGATGGGGCATGGGGAAAAACGGCGCCCCGCCCAAGAATCCCTACCAGAGGCCGATCGCAATGGTCAATGGGAAGAAGATAATGCCCGACGATTACAACCGGGCACTGCAGTTCCTGAACAACTCGTACCGGAACATGCTGGAAAATATGAACAATCCCGATCCCGAGGCGATGCTCATCCTGATGGCGGACACCCTGACCGAGGAAGCTTTCAGGAAGCTGATAAACGAAGAGCTGAAAGACGAATACCTGAAGAAACACGGCTGGGACTACCTGACACTCCGACAGGCCGAGGCGCTCCTCATGGTACAGATCGAAATGCAGAGCCAGGGAGAAGCGGACGCCGAAGAGTACCTGGAAACCATAAAGTCGGAAGAACCCATGGTTTTCAACCAGTACCTATACCAGGCTCTCGAAAGCGTCAATTCCTCCATTTTCCCGGCGGCGGTCTCCATGGTGAACATGGTATCGCTGGACGAAGTCAGGTACCTGGAATCGGAAACCCGAACCGTGATATTGGCAAGGTACATACTGGTGGATTCCATGCCTCCGGTTCCCGGTGAAGAGTATCTCAGGCGGTATTACGCCGAAAAAACGGAGGTTTTCACAAGACCTTCGGGATCACTGCTGAGGTACGTAACCATGCAGGTGCGGCCCTCCGAAGAGGATTACCGTGCGGCCCTGGACCGAATAGATTCTCTAGCCTACGCTTCCCCCGGCACACCTTTCGTTTCCACTAGGTCTCAATTGGAAACGGTTTTCGGAGATTCTCTGAACCTGGAAAAAGGACGGAGAACGGATCCCGTACTCGGTTTCTTCTCGGGCAACCCCTCCATCGACGCTTACCACGTATTCCTGTTGGATTCGACGAAAACCTTCCGGTCGGATTCCATAACGCTGGCCGATGCACTCCGGGACACTCTTTTCATAAAGGCCTGGGAAACGCCGGTACTACCGGGGTACAACACCATACGAAGGGCAATGTGGGACCTGGAATCCTCCATGGAAACCCTGCTCGAATCTCCCGTTCCCAACATTCCGGATACCATGAACATCATAGATTTCGGAGAAGTGGAAGTGATCGGAAGAACTCCGTCGACATCCTGGATGCCGGATGAAATGCTGGTTTTCGCTTCCGACACCACCTGGAACGATCCCCTTGGGCCCGTATTCTACATCCCTTCGTACAACGGCGGATATCCCGCATTCGCCGTGGTGCGAAGGATCGAGTTCTTCGGGGCCGACACCCTCGATTACGAAGAAGCCTCGGAATCCGGCATGCTCCTCGCCTCCGCGTACAAAGAACTCAGGAGCGAAGCCTCCACGGCGAAGGCGGAAAAAATCATGCGGAGATTGGAAAACAGCGGGATGAGTCTCACCGAATTCGCAGAGGCCGAGTCGCTGCAGGCGAACGACACCGGGCAATTCACAGCGGCCGAAATATGGATGAATTCCATCTCGGACGGAGAAATCCCATACGATCTGCTGTCATCCGGCGACTTCGCCCTGGCAGTCCTCAGCGCTCCGGAATTTTCACCCATCGGGCCATTCCCGACACTCCGGGGAAGCGCCATAGCGGAAATCATTTCCAGGACTTTCCCGCCGGATGAACCCGAGAGACAGATTCCCTCCTATATTTCCACCCAGTACGGACACCAGTTGCTGGTCGAGTCCAAGCTACTCGAAATGCTCGGCGAGGCTGCGGAAATACAGGATCTGCGGGAAGAATGGTCCGAGTACCTGGAGAGCGTGGAAGATTCTCTCAGGACGGAGCAGGAAGAAGCCGGCAAGCAGTAGCCCTCATCGCCTGCCGCCGAGCAACAGCATCATGAAAAAGGTGCCTCCGGCAACGGACATCACTATCCCCACCGGCAATTCCCCCGGGGACACCAGGACCCTGGACAAGGTATCCGCCAGGATCACCAGGAGCATGCCTCCCACCGCGGACGCCGGAACGAGTTTCCTGTAATCCGAGCCCACAAAGGTCCTCATGATATGCGGAACCATCAATCCCACGAAACCCACGGGGCCCACGGTTCCCACGGTTGAACCGGCGAGAAGGGCGGCGGACGCGAGAAGAACGTTTTTCTCGCTTCGTACGGACACTCCCCTCGAATAGGCTATATCGTCACCTACCGACAGCTGGTTCATCACCCCGGTACGAGCGGCCACCACGATCAGACCCAGCACAACCGGGAGAGCCAGGAAGAGCGGCTTGCTCCACCCTACCACGGCCAGGTCCCCCATCATCCATCTCACTATCTCCATCATCCTGGAAGCTCCGCTGAAATATTCCAGAAGGAGCAGGAAGGAAGCCCCCACCAGGTTCATGGTGACCCCGGCGAGCACCAGGGAGGAACCCAGGTCGCCCCTACCGGATCCCACCGCCAGGGAATACACCACCGCAACCGAAAGAAGTGCGCCCGCCGTGCCCAGCAGGACCATCCCCAGCGCGGGCACCATCAGGCCGGATACGATGACGGCTCCGGCCGTCACACCGGCTCCGGCCGAGATGCCGAGAGTGTAAGGAGTCGCCAGATCGTTGCGCAGTATGGCTTGGAGCACGCAACCCGAAACCGCCAGGGCCGCCCCGGTCAATAACCCCAGTACCAACCTCGGCAGCCTCATGTCCATGATCACCCACGAGGGAGGATCATGTACGGCACCGGTGACCAGTGAAAGAACGGATGCCGCAACCAGGCAAAAAATGAAAACGACCCGGAAAAGTCCGCCCGGTTTCCCGGCTCCACGTTCATCCATTTCCGTCTCCCGGAACCACGAGCCACGACCCGGTCTCTTCCTCGCGCCACACTTTCAACCGTACCCCGAAAACCTCGGAAAGCGTTTCCGGGGTGAAAACCCCGGTCGGCGGTCCCGACGCCAGGACCCGCCCGCCCGCAAGCGCCAGTACCAAATCCATGTACCTGCCCGCCACCGTTATCTCGTGGGTACTGACCAGGATGGCGATCCCCCTGCCGGAAAGCCTTTCCAGGAGTTTCCACATTTCCAGCAAATGTTTGAAATCCAGTGAAGAACCAGGTTCGTCCAGGAGCAGCAGTTCGGGTTCCTGTGCAATGGCCGCAGCCAGCATGACCAGGCGTTTCTCGCCCCCGGAAAGTTCAACGAACAGCCTGTTCCTCAGGTGCCATACGCCGATTTCCTTCATGCACTCCCCGGAAATTTTCAAATCCTCCCCGGAATCCGGCGCCCATCCCTTTCTGTAAGGATGCCTGCCCATCAGAACCATCTCGTGAACCGTCAGACGCAACCTGTGATCGAAGTTCTGAGGCAGGTAGGACACCAATTTCGCCAGTTCGTTCCTGGTGAGATCCCGGAAATCCCTGCCGCATACCAGCACCTTTCCGGTAGTGCCGACTCCCAATCCAAGAATCGCCTTCAGAAAAGTGCTCTTCCCCACCCCGTTGGGGCCCACCAATCCGCATATCCTGCCGGGTTCGAGGGATATGTCTATTCCGGAGAGCACCACCCGGTCGCCGTAGGAGGCGCAGACTCCGGCCATGGTCAAAGCAGGCACGAACATATCCTCTCGGCAATCATGTCCATCCTGCCTCCGGGAATCATGATGAAGGGTTCGAAGAGACAGTGAACCCTTTCTTTTCCGAATCCGAGCGACTCCCAGAATTCCACCTCGGTTTCTCTCACGAAAGAAGAATCGCGGGCATCGGGAAAAAGCAGCACCACGTGATCCGGGTCCAGGTCCAAGACACCCTCCGCCGAAATCTCCGGCCAGGTTCCGGTTCCGGGAGCGGAAAGATTGCAGCCGACGGCGTTCAGAAGACCGTCATAGAAGGTTCCTTTCCCGGCCACGGTCATGCTTGAAGAACCCGGCTCGTGGTAAACCGCCACCATCACCGAAACCGGCCGCAGGCGTTCGAACCGTGATCTCAAAGAATCCAGCGTATGGTTCAGGCGTTCCAGATAGGCCTCCGCGCCGGCTCCGTATCTCGACGCCAGGGAATCCAGCGCCTCGTAGAAACCGTCCAACGAATCGAAATCGTAACGGTAACACGGGATGCCCAGCTGCGAGGCCAGTTCCGCGAGCGTAGCATTCTCCCCCGAAACATGTATGGACGTCGGAGAGAGTTCGACGATCGCCTCCAGGGACGGGTCCACGTAGCCGCCTACCCTGGGCAGGGATTCCACCTTCGGCGGCCATTGGGAGTACCTGTCCACTCCCACCACCCTGTCTCCGAGCCCGCAGGTAAACATCAATTCGACCAGCGACGGTCCCAGGACCACGAACCTGTCGTCCATATCCCGCCCGCTCCCGCCTTCAGCCCCGCAACCCATCATGAGGAGCAGCGCCGCCGACGCGAGGCCGAGTAATCTCGAAATCCGGGTTCCGGTAATCATTCCCGTAACTCCTTCAGCCTTGCTTCCAGTTCCGCTATTCTTTTTCTATCCACCGAATTCTCCCCGGTATCTCCGGCCAGCGATTCTCTCAGTCGCCTTCTCTCTTCCAGCAGCCTCGCCCTTTTAACGGCTCTCATTATTCTCCGGGAATCGTCGGGGTTCGTCACTGCCGGACGTCCGGCCATCAGGCCGGCGTAGAGGTTCCTTTCCGACTCGGGCAGAACCGATACCTGGAATTCCTTCAGACCCTCGGCGGCCTGTTCCTTCATGGCCGCAAGTATCTTCCTGGCGGAAAAGCTCTTCAGATCTTCCTCCCTCAAAAAACCGACGAGAGGATCCTCAAGTCCTTCCGGTGAACCGGCAAGACATCCCAGTATGCTGGCGTCCCAGCCCGGCATCTCCTTCGATTCCAAGTTATTACGCCGCCTGCGCCGCCCGGGTCTGTTTCCGGCCTCGATTTCCTCGATCTCCGTCGCCACCGTCCGTTCCGAGTATCCCGTACTTGACGATATTATCTTTACCAGGGTTTCCCTCACAACGGGGTCTACCGCCTTCGAAGCCATCTCCGCCAACCTCCGAACCACTTTAACCCTCCTCTGGGGATCGCGCACGGAGTCCCAACCTCCCACCAGATCCAGTGCGAAAGTAACGGGATCGACGGCGTTCTCCGCGAGTTCGAATACCGCATCTCCCGGTTTGTCTCTAAGAAAATCGTCAGGATCCGATCCCCCGGGAACGGCCATTATCTTCGGTAGGCATCCCTGTTCCAGGAATATCTCGGCGGCGCGGACCGATGCCTTCCTGCCGGCATCGTCTCCATCGTAACAGATGTAGATGGAAGGCGTCAGGCCCATTATCCGCCTCGCCTGGTTGGAAGTCAGCGCCGTTCCGCATGTTGCGGTTACGCAATCGAAACCCAGTTCCACGAAACGCGCGTGATCGAAATAACCTTCAACCAGTATCACCATGTCCAGTTCCCTGGCGGCCCTGACGGCCTTCCCGAACCCGTAGAGATGGTTGCCCTTTACGTATACCGGAGAATCGGGGCCGTTCAGGTACTTGGGCACGTTTCCATCGGAATCACCAAGAAACCTTCCTCCGAAACTGACCACCCTGCCGCGCCTGTCGGAAATGGGAAAGATTATTCTTCTGCGGAAACGATCGTACATACCTCCACCCTTGCGGGAACGAAGGGCCACCCCGGCTTCTTCCAGCCGGCTGTCCGAAAATCCCTTCTTCCTGAGAAACCTGTAAAGCGGGTTTCCGTCGGGGGCCCAACCGATGCCCAGCGTTTCGATCGTCTCCGGGGAAAGAAAACGTGATTCCAGGTAATCCATGGCCCCGCGACCCTCGGTCGAGTGCAACCTGCTCTCGAAAAAACCCCGGGATACTTCGAGAATCTCTTTCAGGGCATCATTCCTGGATGAGTTATTCCTGCCCGTTTTTTCCAGCGCTATGCCCGATTCGGAGGCCAATTCTTCCAGGGCTTCCGTGAACGAATAATTAAGGTACTTCATGAGGAAGGAAAAAACGTCCCCTCCTACTCCGCATCCGAAACAATGAAACGCCTGGCGGTCGGGGGACACGATGAAGGACGGTGTCTTCTCCCTGTGGAAGGGACATAACCCCTTAAGGTTCTTGCCGGAACGTTTGAGCTTCACGTACCTGCCCACCACCGTTGCAATGTCCGTGGCTCCCCTCACTCTTTCTATCGAACCGTTGGAATACATCACCCGTCCTCTTCCCCCGGCTGCTCCAGGTAGATGATCGTTACGCCGGTTCCCCCTTCGAAAGGCCTGCCGGACCTGAAAGACTTCACCCTCGGATCCTTCCTGGCCATGTCCACCACCGCCCTCATCAATATTCCCTTCCCTTTTCCGTGAATAACTCTCACGTAGGGCAAACCGACGGCGATTCCATTGTCCAGAGCGGCATCCAGCAAAGCCAGGGCCTCCTCCGCGAAGGTACCCCTCAAGTCTATTTCCGGGGAAACATCCGCGGAACCGTTCCATTCCGCCGATGAGGACTTCGTCTCGGGAACCTCCGACCGTGAGACCTCACTCTTCTTTTTTCGCAACCTTAGGTTGCCCATCAAAACCACGACGTGTTCTTCACCGACTTCTTCAACCCTGCCCCTGCCGCCCCAACCTTTCACCTCCACCCAGTCACCGGGCTCCAGGCGGATTCCATCCGCTTCCTCATCGCTTCCCGATCCATGGCTCAAGCGGACGGGGACATCGATCTTCCTTATCTCTTCCCTCAGTTTCCGTCTCTCGTCCCTGTCCGCGGCAAGCGCCAGTTTTCCCAGCAGGGAATCGGCCCGTGAATTTATTCCTTCCACGAGGCTGCGGAGTCTATGGTCCATTTCCTTCCGCCTGTGCTCCAGCTTCTCTCTTTCCTCCCGGAGTTCCTCCATCTCGGCGGTGAGCATCTTCTCGTCATCCTTTACACGCCGCCTGTACTCGGCCAGTGTATTTTTCAGCCGGCTCCTGAGGGCAGTCACCTCTTCCAATATCCCCTCCAAGCGGAAATAATCGCCTGCAAGTTCCTCCGCCCTCGTGAGCACGCTCCCGGGAAATCCTATCCTTTTCGCGATTTCCAAGGTGAACGACGAACCCGGAACACCGGGAACGTACCTGAAATCCGGCTTCAGGGTTTCCTTTTCGAAGCCCATACTACCGTCGTAGAATCCCGGTCTTCCCCCGCCGAGGTTCTTAAGACCGCCCTGATGGGTGGTTACCATGACCCTGCAGCCGGAATCCGCAAGGTTCTCCAGGACGGCTACAGCCAGCGCGGTACCGGCCATGGGATCCGTTCCGGCCGAAGGTTCATCGATCAGGGCGATGGATTCTCCGTCGGCTTCCTCCAGCATCCTCAACTGTTCCATCAATCTTGCCGAATACGTACTCCTGTGCTCGTCTATCGACTGCTGGTCACCCATCGAGACGAACATCCTGGTAAAATGGGGAAGCGTGGAACCCGCGGAGGCCAGGCAACCCAGTCCCGCCTGACTGCATGCCACGGCCAGGCCGACCGACTTCAACAAAACGCTCTTCCCGCCGGCATTCGGCCCGCTGACGACCAGGATATTCCAGTCTTCGGGCAGGGTGATCGTATTGGTCTTCATTTCCGGCGGAGAAATCAGCGGATGTCCGAGTTCCTCCAGGAAAAGAGCCCCTTCCCCGGGGAAAACCGTTTTCCTCTGCAGGTGAAAGGCAGCTCTGGCGAAAACGGCGTCCAGTTCCGCCAGTGCCCGGGCGGTCATTTCCAGGGCGGGCAATGCACTCCTCAGTCTGCCGGTCTCCTCGCGGAGTATTCTCCTTTTCTCGGATTCCAGGGCCAGGCTCGCTTCGACCAGAGCATTACCGTCTTCAACCAATTCCGAGGGTTCTATGAAAACAGTTTCTCCACTTTCCGACCTGTCGTGGACGATACCACCCACTCTCCTCTTCAGGGAGGCCTTCACCGGAAGTACGTACCGTCCATTCCTTATCGTGGGCGGGATGTCGCGAAGCAGTCCGCCGCGGTCCAGGCGTGATCGAATGCTCTCGACTTTCCTTGCCAACCTGTCTTCCAGACGAGCCACCTTCCGGTACAGTTCCGACATCTTTTTGGATGCCGACGGACTCACCTCGCCATCGGGTGAAATCAGCGTCAGAAGCCTTTTCCCAAATCCGGGAATACCGGTCATGACCCGGATGTACTTTTCCAACCCTTCCGGTATGCCCGGTCCGTCGCCGCTCTTCATGGATCCGAGAAATTCCTCCACGGCGACCATCGTCTCCCCGGCGCTTCTGAGTTGCACCGGATCCAGGGCTATTACACCTTCCTGAAGAGACATGCATACATCGAACAGGGAGTCCGCCCGATCCACAGGCGGCCTAAAACCTCTTCCCGAAAGATCCGCGGCCGCAAGTGTCTCCCGTTTCAGGGCCAAGGCGCACTCCCGGCTCCAGCCGGGTTCCAGTGCCGATACCAGAGATCCGCCGGACTCACTGGAAGCGTATGCCGTCACCTCCTCCAGTACCCTTGCAAATTCCAACCTGGCCAGGGAATCGTCCATCAGACGCCCGGCTACTTCCCGGGAGGAGTGAAATGTCCGGATTTATCAAGTTCTCCCAGAAGATTTTTTTCTTTCCTGGAAAGTTTCCTCGGAATGTAAACGTCGGCGATCAGCACGAGATCTCCCCGTCCGAAACCCTTGAGTTTGGCGATGCCTTTCCTTTTGAGCACCAGTTTCTCGCCGGGTTGAACGCCAGGGGGAAGTTCCACCTCGATCTCGCCGTCTTCAACGGGGGGAATTTTTATCTTCGTCCCCAGAGCAGCCTGGGGAAAAGAGAGAGGAACCCTGTAAAGCAAATCGAAACCATCCCTCCGGAACCTGCCGTAGTCGATTTTTTCTATTTTCAGGACGAGGTCGCCGGGACGGCCTCCACCGGGAGGGTGATGCCCCTGTCCCCTCAGCCTGATGAAATGTCCTTCGGAAACCCCCGCCGGGATATCCAGGAAGATCCTGCGCTTCCTGATCTCCAATCCTTCTCCGGAACATCGCGGACAGGGTTTTACCGGTACCCGCCCGGTTCCCTTGCAGACGGAACAGGTCCCCACCGATCGCATCGTTCCGAAAAAAGTCCTGTGCAGTGTGATCACCTTCCCGTGCCCGTCGCACCTGGAACAAGTTTTCATTCCCGATTCGGGGTCGGCTCCCGTTCCAGCGCAATCATCACAGGGTTCCAGTCTGCTCACCTCGAGTTCCCTGGTTCCCCCGGTCACCACCTCCCTGAGTTCCAGAGAAACCGTCATGACCACGTCTTTCCCCACAGCCGCCGCCGAGCCCGCGGAATGTCCGAATCCGAAGAATTCCTGGAAGGCCCTCAAAGCTTCGTCGATACCGAAACCGGAATAAGCGTCCGAGCCCCCCCCGGCACCGCCAACCGACCCGGTCAGGTCGTACATGCGCCTCTTCTCGGGATCGCACAGTACCTCGTACGCCCTTGTTATCTCCTTGAACTTTTCCTCGGCTTCCCTGTCTCCGGGATTCCTATCCGGGTGGTATTTAAGGGCCAGTTTCCTGTAAGCGGCCTTTATCGCGGATGGATCGTCGTTCCTGCCGATGCCGAGAATTTCGTATAAGTCACGTTTCATTGTCTCCATACCGAACCGGCTCCTAAGTTTATGAACATACTCCGAGGTCGGAATATACCCAAAGAACCCGGCCCGCGGCACGGCTCAACCGGTCACGAAACGCCGGCGGACGGTTGGGGATGATGTATTGAAAAAACGGAACGGGGCTACTCTATGAGGGTTTCGCCGAGAGCCTCGCCGAGAGTTCCGCCGTCTAGATTTCCAAGTCCCCCGGTATCGTCTTCGAAAGTTTCCACCATGTTCAATATGTTCCTCACGGTGTGCACCACCATGCCCAGTTCTTTCATGGCATTCTCGATGGCGTCCTTATCGTCCCCGTCCCTGGCTCTCCTCAGGTCATCCAGGGCGGATTCCAACTCGTGCACCGAATCCTCGTCCAAGGTGGTCTTGTTCGAAGCCAGGAGCTTGGCGGCCTCGTAGATCGAATGATCGGCCCTGTTCCTAACCTCTATCAGCTTGGTCCTCTCCCGGTCCGCTTCCTTGTTCTTGTTGGCTTCCTGAATCAGACGGTTGATCTCATCATCGGAGAGACCGCCGCTGGGATTTATCTTCATCTCCTGCTTTTTACCGGTTACGGCATCCTTTGCACTTACGAAGAGTATGCCGTTGGCATCTATGGAGAACGATACCTCTATCCTGGGAACTCCCCGGGGCGCAGGGCTTATACCCACCAGATCGAATTTGGCCAGGCTCCTGTTTTCCTCCGCCAGGGCCCGCTCTCCCTGGAGAACGTGTATGCTCACTACCTGCTGGTTGTCCACGGCGGTGGTGAACATTCTGCTTCTCTTTATGGGGAGAGGACTGTTCTTCTCTATTATCGGGGCCATCACGCCGCCCAGGGTCTCGACTCCCAGGGTCAGCGAGGTCACGTCCAGGAGGACCAGATCCTTCCTTTGCCCGGTTACCACCGCGCCGGCTATGGCAGCGCCCATCGCCACCACCTCATCAGGATTGACGCTGTAGACCGGTTCCCGTCGGAAAGTCTCTTCCACCAGTTTCCTCACCAGTGGAATCCTCGTGGATCCCCCCACCAGCACCACCGTATCCAGGTCGTCTATGGTCATTCCGGCATCTCGCACGACCTGTTCGCAGAGGGGTCTGGAACTTTCCACCAGGTCCATGATGAGATCCTCGAAAAGTTTTCGCGTCACCGACATTTCCAGGTGCACCGGCCCGGAACCACCGGAAGCTATGAAGGGAAGGTTTATGGTGGTCTCCATCGCGGTGGAAAGCTCACACTTGGCCCTTTCCGCCGCCTCCCTCACCCTCTGCGGCGCCACGGGATCCTTCCACAGGTCTATGCCGGTGGTCCGCTCGAATTCGTTCATTATCCATTCCACCAACCTGGAGTCGAAGTCGTCCCCTCCGAGTTGGGTATTTCCAGTCGTGGCCTTTACCTCGAATACGCCGTCAACCATCTGGAGAATGCTTATGTCGAAGGTTCCGCCACCGAAGTCGTAGACGGCTATCCTCTTTTTCTCCACCGGTTCCATGAATGCCAGGGCCGCGGCGGTGGGCTCGTTCAGAACCCTCTTCACATTGAGTCCGGCTATGGTGCACGCCGCCTTGGTAGCTTTCCTCTGTACCTCGTTGAAATGCGCAGGAACCGTGACGACCACGTCGGTTACTTCCTCGCCCAGGAACTCTTCGGCCCGGTACTTCATCTTCTGGAGAATCATCGAGGATATCTCCTGCGGGGTGAAGGTCCTGCCGTCACTTATCCTCACTACCGCATCGCCCTTTTCGTTGGGAACGATATCATAAGACACCGCGTCCGAACCCATCTCCAGCTCATCGTACTTCCTGCCCATGAGCCTCTTGATGCTGGTGATGGTGTCCTTGGGATTGGTGATCGCCTGCCTCTTCGCCACTATGCCCACCAGCCGGTCTCCGGCGGGTGTGAAGGCGACCACGGAGGGCATGACCCTCGGACCTTCCCCCGTCTGGATCACCACGGGATCTCCGCCTTCGCTTATCGCCATGCAGGAATTGGTGGTTCCCAAGTCAATGCCTATAGTGCAGCCCAATCTTCCTCCTAAAACACGGTCTGAAACGCGTTCAAGTACCTCCCGGGGCGGTGCCGGGCGAAAATCAACGAAAGCATACGACCCCTGCCGGGCCAACCCTTACAGAATTGTAACAGTATTTCATGTGTAAACTATTGTCAATGCTGAAATCATTAAATCATTGACCGCCGAATTCATCGACCATTCCGGTGAATTCCCGCACCGAATCTTCGTTCGGATACCGAATCACTCCCTTCTCGCATATTATGGCGTCGACCAAGTCCGAAGGCGTCACGTCGAACGCGGGATTCCAGGCATCCACTCCATCGGGAACGAGTTTTCTTCCTCCCAGACAAGCCATTTCCCCCCTCCCCCTGAACTCTATGACTATGTCCTTCCCGGATTCGGTTTCCATGTCGAACGTGGACAGCGGCGCCACAACGTAGAAGGGAACATCGTGGGCCCTGGCCGCCAGGGCCAGCGGATACGTTCCCACCTTGTTGGCCACGTCCCCGTTGGCGGCTATCCTATCGCTTCCCACTACCACTGCGTCCACGGAACCGGACGCCAGGAGGGATGCCGCCGCCGAGTCCGGCAGTACGCTCACCGGAATACCGGCTTTCTCCAGTTCCCAGGCCGTAAGCCTGGAACCCTGGAAGAGAGGGCGGGTTTCGTCCGCGAAAACCTTTACGAGCTTGCCGGCGTCCCAGGCCTCGTAGACCACCGCCAGCGCCGTTCCCAGGCCCGCAGTCGCCAACCCGCCCGCGTTGCAGTGGGTCAGTACCGTGCAATTTCCGGGGAGGAGGCCGGCACCGTGCTTCCCCATGCTCATGCTCGCCGCCAGGTCCTTCTCCACCATGTCGTGCGCGGATCGAAGCAGCGCCCGGATCAATTCGTCCCTGTCGCCGACTCCTTCGAAAATCCTCCTCTGGACACCGGTACAATGAAAAAGGTTCACCGCAGTGGGCCTGGTGCTTTCCAGGAGCGCAACCTTCTCCAGAAAAATCTTTCCGAAATCACCGCCTTCCGGAGTCGTGAGCGCCGCCAGGACGCAGCCGTACGCCGCCGCTATCCCTATGGCGGGCGCACCTCGAACCGCCAGGTTCCTTATCGCATCGGCGAGGGATTCCACGTCTCCGCAGCATACGTATTCCTCCCTGCCGGGTAAAAGCCTCTGGTCCAGGAGCCTCAGGGCATTTCCGGTCCACTCCAGCGTGGGAATAGGCTGCATTTATCCTTTTCCCCTCAACGCATCCAGGCAAACCTCCAGGATTTCCCGTGGTTCCATCATCCTCCCCGGTCCCGTGGTACCGCACGCCAGTTCGCCCTCTACAGGCCCGGCCAGCACCACCCCCATTTCCGCCAGTCTTTCGACATTGAATCTCGTGGCGGGGTTGTTCCACATCCTCTGATTCATGGCCGGAGCCATCACCACGGAACAATCGCATGCCAGGTAAACCGAAGACAGGAGGTCATTCGCCAGGCCCCATGCCGCCTTCGCCATAAAATCCGCCGTAGCAGGCGCCACGACAAACAGGTCGAGATCATCCGTCAAATGTATGTGAGGCACCGTCGATACTACGTCTTCTCCGAAAAGCTCGGTAAAAACCGGCCTGCCGGTCACCGACGAGAGCTGGGTTTCGGTAACGAACTTCAACCCCGCCGGGGTTATCACTCCGTCCACCTGGAAACCTTTCTTCCTGAGTAACGAAGCCAGCATCACACCCTTGAAAGCCGCCGCGCTCCCGGTGATACCCAGTAGAATTCTCCTACTTTCCATGACCGTACCTCTCTCCGATACTGTCGATCCCCACAAGAGTCAGCTCCGGGCACAATTTCATCCCGGTGTCGCAGTGGGCCGTCATCATCTCCGCCCAACCCCCGGTGGCCCAAACGGTAGGTTCTCCCTCCATTTCCGAGATCAAACGTCTTACTATGTAATCCGTGGCTCCGACAGCACCCAGCAACACCCCCGAACGTACCGCATGGGACGTGGATTTGCCTATGACGGTATCCGGAAACCGCAGGTCCACCGGGTTGAGTTTCTCCGCTTTCTTGAAAAGCTCGGCCGCCGCAGTACCTACACCCGGCGAGATGACACCTCCAAGGAACGCACCGGAGGCGTCTACGGCGTCGAAGGTAGTGGCGGTTCCGAAATCCACCACGATAGCAGGAAGGCCGCCCAGTTTCATGGCTCCAACAGTGTTGGCCAGCCTGTCGGCTCCTATTTCGCCGGGATAGTCATACTTTATCTTGACACCTGCGGTCTCCACATCCACTTCCACCGGTTCCACTTCCAGGAACCGCCCGGAAAACTCCCGCAACGAGTGGCGCACCTGGGGGACGACCGTGGCAAAGGCCATGGCCTGCGGCAACCCCGTACCTCCGGATCCGAGCAGCGATCCCATGATCACCCAAAGGTCGTCCGCCGTCCAGTGAAAAGTGGTGATTCTCCAACTCTCCGCCAGTTTTCCATCCACGAAGACGCCCACCGCCGTCTTGGTATTGCCGACGTCGAGCACGAGTCTTTCCATCAAACGCTCCAATCGAAACCGATGTCGGCTGAAGAAGCCGAATGTATCAATGCTCCGCACGAAACACCATCGACGCCGGTAGCGGCGTACTCGGCTATATTTTCCAGGGTGACGCCTCCGGAAGCCTCGAGATACACGTTACTTCCCGATGCCATCCTCACGGCCTGCGTGAGAAGACCGGGAGCCATGTTATCCAGCAGTATCCTGTCCGGCCGGGAATCCAGGACCGCGGCCAACTGGTCCAGGTCGTCTATTTCCACTTCCACCGGGATTCCGCGCGACCTGAGCCTACGCACCGTCTCCTTCAGCTTCCCGGTACCGCCCAAGACCGCCAGATGATTGTCCTTGAACATGGCCATGACCGCCAGGTCCATCCTGTGATTTACACCGCCTCCCATTCTCACGGCGTACTTTTCGAGGGCCCTGTGACAGGGAGTCGTTTTCCGTGTATCCAGCACTTCCACGTTCGTTTCCCTTACGGCGTCCACGTACCTGCGTGTAGTGGTCGCTATGCCGGAAAGTCTGCAAAGAAAGTTCAACGCGGTCCTCTCTCCCCGGAGAAGCACGTGGGAAGGGCCCCTTATCTCTCCTATGATTTCCCCGGCCATCGCAACATCGCCGTCAGGATTCATCTGCCCGGTAATCACCGGCTCCGTCCCCATGGAAACCGCCAGTTTCGAGTAGACCTCTTCCAGGAGGAACCATCCTGCAACCACCAGTTCCTCCCTCGCAACCACCCTGCATGTCCCCGGAAATTCGCCGGCCTCTCCCAGGCTTCCCGATGCGGCATCCTCCAGGGCCCGATCTTCCTCCAGGGCCAACCCTACCAGGATCCTTCCCACCGCAAAGGGATCCGACCATTTCATCCGTATGCCCCCTCCGAAAACGAGTCCGCAGCATACACCACTTTACCGTCGGAAACGGTAACCAGCACTTCCAGATCACTCCACGGCTTTTCGAACGGGCTGCCGGACAATATTACGAAGTCCGCGACCCTGCCCTCCGAGAGTTCGCGGGACAGTCCGGTAAAGCCGCATACGTCGGCCGCTCTCAGCGTGTAGGCATCCAGGGCCTCGTCCACGGACAGCCGCTCTCCCGGATCCGGGTGCCCGGTAGCGCCCGGAAGGCCTTGCAGGGGACCGAAAGGCATGCAGTCACTGCCGAAGGCGAGAGAGAGCCCTCCGTCCGACACGGTTCTGAAAGGATTTAGAAACGAGGCGGCATCACGGCCCAGTTTTCTTTCGTACATGCCGCCTTCCAACTGCCAATTGTTCACGAAGTTAGGCTGCATCACGAACCGATGAACGGATGTATCCCAGGCATCCGTTCGAATCGCCTTGAATTCTTCGGCATGCTCCACTCTTACGAAATCCGGTCCGTCGTGCCCGCGGCAAGCCTGCGCCAGGAGATGCAAGGCCCTGCCTCCTATCCCATGGAAAACCGGAGTCAGGCCGAGTTTACGGGAGAATTCCAGGGCTTCCGCCACATCTTCCCGCGACATCAGGGGTTCGCGGATTCCACCATCCGCGTAGGGTGTCCGCATGGCCGCGGTCTCCGCTCCTATGGAACCGTCAAGGAAAAACTTCAGACCCGAAACCTCCTCGATCATCCCGTTTCCGGGATGCTTCCGCACCTCCTCCCCGTAGAGACATACGGTGGTTTTGATTCCTTCCCGCCATCCCGAAACGACTTCCGCAGCGGAAAGGGATTCGAAGGTACAGACAGCGGTAACACCGGCTTTCCATGCGGCATCGGTCGCGTTCCCGCATGCCGTCTCCAGGATTCCCCGCTCGTACGGAACCAATTCATCGAGGCCGAATACGATTCCCTCGCTTATCGTTCCGGTCGAACGGTCCAGACCCGGCGCTCCTGCTGGAAGCATCGCCATCAGGCCGGAATTCACCAGCGCCTTGTGACCGCAAACCCTGTACAGCAAAACCGGCCTTCCGCGGGACACCTCATCCAGTTCTTCCGGTGACGGAAGCACCGGTTCCTTCCACCCGGTCTCGTCGAATCCGTATCCTCTTATCACATACCCCGCATCACCGAACTTTGCACTCTCCGCCACGACCTCCAGAAGTTCTCCGGAACTCCTGACTTTGCCGAGATCCGGAAAAATATTCCGAAGCCCGTTCCAGGTGAAGTGGCAATGGGCGTCCACGAAAGCGGGGATAATGAAAGTGTCTTCCCGGCTTTTCTCCAACATTTCGATACGGGAAATCACTCCCCGGGAAACGTGGATTCTCGCCGGGCCCCGCGGACCGTTTCCGGCTCCCGCCCAGAAACCGCCGCAACTTATGACCATGATCTCACCGGCTCTTGTCCCTGAGGTGATCGAACATGAGTTCCAGGGTCTCCGGCTTCACTTCGAAGCTGAAGAACGTCTTGTCTTTCCGCCTTTCGACACTCACAACCCGTCCCGTTATCTCCGCGGTCACGAATCCCTCGTCGGGAGTTCTTCCCTCCGCTATCTCCCGCACCCCCCTGGAAGGATCGGATATTTCCCTCGCCTCGATCTCGGTCATTTCCTGTCGGTGACGGAACCACTTCGTCAGGATCACGTAGCTGCCTTCACTTATCAGGGATTGGGCCGGAAACGTAACTTCTATCACTACGTTGCCGCCATCATCGGAGATATCCGGGCTGTACGAACAAACCCTGTTTCTTCCCTCGTTTTTAGCCCTGTACAAAGCCTGGTCGGCTGCCACCAGCAGTTCGCTTCCCTCCACGTCCGGGAATCCGCTCACCCCTATGGACACGGTAACAGCCAGCGGGATTTCAGATCCTCCCTCCGAAGAATTTCCCACTTCCATCTCCAGGGGATTCACGAAAATCGACCGCCTGATTCTTTCGGCCACCACTTCCGCCTCATCCACAGTGCAATTAGGTAGGAATACCGTTATCTCCTCCCCGCCGTACCTGAAGGCCTCTCCCCTGAAATAAGCGGTTTCCCGTATGATTCCGGCCACGTGAGCCAGGATCGCGTCACCCGTACCGTGTCCCCATTTGTCATTTATTTTTTTGAAATGATCTATGTCTATCATCAGAGCGGCCATGGGCAATCCGTCGGTACCCATCCTCCTGAGCAGCACCGGCAATACGAGATCCAATGCCTTTCTTGGAGGGATACCGGTTACGGCATCCAGTTCCCCTGTCCAGGGATACACGTCCTGCAGTTCCACTTGCGGAGAAGCGGGGATCTCTGCCAATCGTCACCTCCAGGTTACAACCGAATAATAACACGAAATCGACGTCACGGCAGACTGCCTTACGGAACGACACCCGTGATCGAAATCTTTTATATTATCAGTATGAAAAATCGAATCCCGGAGTTGTGCATTTCCGTCATGACACTTCTTCTCCTGGGTTGCGGGTGGTCGGCTGAGCAGGAGAGAGTGATCGGCGCCCTGACTTCGTTTTCCACCGCCGTCCGTGAAAGCAGGTGGGGCGACGCCCTGGAGATGACCACCGGCACCACCCATGCGGTGCTCGATTCCCTCCTCGACGATTTCTCGAGGAAAGGACTCAAAGGTTACGAAAACCCCGAGACCCTCTTCCGGGTACTGCTGGACGAGTACGTCGGCCTCGAAGGAGAGATTTCCACCATAATCATCGAAGACGACACCGCTCTTGTTTTCATGGACATCAACGACAGCCTGAAAGTAAGGGGGATTCCCGACCTCTACCGTATGGTGCTGGAACGGGAAACGTGGAATCTCGATCTCGCCGAAGTTTTCACGGATGGAATCCGCAACGATCTGGAAGGTTCGATGAACATGAAATGATAACCACCGGGAAAAACTGAATATGAAAGAATTTGTCCTCGTACTACTGATAATCGTTCTCCCGGCTCTTTCCGCCTGCGGAAGGCGGGAGGAGGAAAGAACGGTCGGGTCCGAGCTTTCCACCATCATCATAACCAACGGTTTGGTCGACTATGACATTCACGAGATATACATAGATGCCTCCGATGAAATCCGGAGTGAAGACAGGCTTGCACCGGGCGAAATTCTCGAGCCGGGTGATACTTTCGTCCTGAAGGTCGGGGAAGGCTCCTGGAACATACGGGTCGTAGACGAGGACGGTGACTCGTACATCGAGCGACAAGTAGACGTGGGCCCCGGGGAATACTGCTGGGAAGTCACTCCGGACGACATTGAAAGCAGATGGGGCAATGATGCCGATTACGATTCCGCCCGCCTGGAAACGGGTGACGGCGGTGCATGGGTCACAATAATCAACAATCTCGGAAACCGTGGAATATACTATGTATACGTCGATACATCGGATGCGCGGCAGGGAGACGACAGGCTCGGCACGGAAATACTCATGGAGGGAGACCGCATCACCGTATTCGTCGAATCCGGCGTTTACGATCTTCGTGTAGTGGATGAAAACGGTGACAGCCGCACCCTGAGGAAAGTCGAATTGAACGACAAGGGGTATACCTGGCAGGTAACTCCGAACGATTCGGATTAACCTTCATCGACACATAAGGCAAGGCCCGCCTAAAGGCGGGCCTTGCTATTTCTTACCCGGATCACGGCTACTTGGAGTAGAACTCGACCACCATTCTTTCGTCCACGTCGAGAGGCACGTCATCCCTCGTGGGAAACCCCTTCATGACGATCTTCCTCGCGGACGGATCCACCTCCAGAAAAGAGGGCACGCCTATACCCGAGCCTTCGGTTATGTTCTCTTCCACGACTTTCAGGTTCTTGCTCTTTTCCCTCAAGGAAATCATGTCACCCACCCGAACCAGGTAAGAAGGAATGTCCACTTTCCTGCCGTTCACCGTGACGTGTCCGTGAGAAACCAACTGCCTGGCAGCCGGGATGGTCCTCGCGAACCCTCCTCTCGCCACCACGTTATCCAACCTTCTCTCGATGAGCTGAAGCAGGTTGTGCCCGGTCTCACCCTTCATGGAAGTCGCTTTCTTATAATACTTTCTCAATTGCTTTTCCGAGAGCCCATAGTTGAACCTTATCTTCTGCTTCTCTATGAGCTGCAGGCGATACGTGGATGCTCTTCTTCTGCGCCACTTGCCTCCGTGCTCCCCGGGAGGAGTCTGTTTTGTCGGTTCCTTCCTGGTAAGACCCGGCAACGGGCCGAGCGATCTTACTTTGCGAAGCCTCGGACCTCTGTATCGCGACATTCGGTACCTCCGAAGTTTAACGCCTGGCGGATCGGCTCCACCGGATCACGACAACACCGGTACCCACCGGTGAACTGTTCTCGGACAGCCGCCGCGACCCACGGCGTAATTTACATTGAGTTGCGAATCTAAAGTGGCTCAATCATCGCGTCAATGCGGAAGCGGAAGTCGAAACGGATACTTCCATCCCGGATCACCTTACGACTATACACGACCTGGTCATGGTCATTCCATCCGCGGAAAGCCTGAACAGGTACACGCCGCCCGGTACCGGCTCGCCCGTGGAATCGGTCGCGGACCATACCATGGAATGGGATCCGGCGGATTCCTCCCCTGATGCCAACATGTTCACAAGCCGTCCGGAAAGGTCATACACGCCCAGGAAAACCTCCCCATCCTCCGGCAACATGTAGGAAACCGTAGTGGAGGCCGAAACGGGATTCGGAACCGGCGAAGACAGGAAGACCGGACCAACATCCTCCCCACCGGGTATACCCCCCGTACCGGACACGGGAATCATTTCCACGTACGGGTAAAGGTTATGGGCGGTTATAGTAAGCGTAACCCGGTCGTTCCCCGGAATTTCCGGTATGGTGAGGTTAGCCGCCCCGGAAGAATCGGTGTAAGCGCTCTCCAGAAAGGTGGTATCCTGTACCATCCCCACCAGTGCGCCCTCAACCGGAGATCCGCCGGCGGTCACCGTGACCGTCCAGTTACCGGCTGCTATCGTGGAATCGTGCTCCGCCGCCATGTGCACCAGGGGACCGGTCTCGCAGTAGATATCGGTTTCGGGACAGCCGAATATCATGTGCATGTCACTGTTCCCTGAATTTCCTGTATAAAGATAGGCCTTGATTTTACCATAGTCGAAGGCCGCCCCCATGTGGTGTATTTCCTCTTCGAAATACCCCTTGAACTGATACAGGGCCAACGAATCGGTGGGACCGACCGGACTGGTGGTCGTGGCCGCCATGATACCCACGGCTCCCTTCGGAGACGATTCCGTGCCCTCGTTCATCCATGCCTCGGCGAAACATGTCTTCGATCCGTCGAACTGGCCGTTGAGACAGGCTATCGAACTTATCCATACAAGTTTCCGACCGTTGCTCAGGTCGGCCACGTCGCTGTTGGCGAAACCGGTGGTTCCCCAGGAGGTGACACTGCCATGACCTATGTAACTCAGGAGAGACGTTCCTCCGTTAATTTCGTCGGATATCGCCGAAATCGAAGGCGGGATTCCCCCGTAAGTGGCATCCTTGCAGTAAAGGGTGGTCACTATTTCATGCTTGTTCATTATGGCATAGTACCTGTAGGACATCCATGGATCCTTGAAATCGGTCGATCCTATGCTGACACCATGCTGGAACCAGCTTTCCGAAGGTTCGTACGGGTCGCTTTCGTAGGTTTTTACCTTCCAGGCCTGGTATGAAAGGTCCTGGTTATCGCCGCAAATCCTTCCCACGTGAATGCTGGGATCGTACCCCGATCCAACCACGCCGTACTGGTTATCCGCCGCGGTATTGTTGGAGTAATAAACCGGCATCGAGTTCTCGTCGCCCACGAGGAGCAGCCATTCCGGCGGATTTTCCCAGTTGTTGTAAGCGTCTTCTATGAAACCATCTATCTCTGACGATCCGGATCCTATGTCTGGGATAACCCCGTAGAAAACCTGGTACCCTTTCCGTCTCTTCCAATCCACCAGGTCGCTTACCCGGTCCAGGGCCTCCCCGGTACCTATCACCAGATATGAGCCGTCCACAACGTCGGCGCCGGCCTCATCGAAACCCAGTACTTCCCGGTACGACGGGAGAAAACTCCTGGTATACCCCCTGAACGGCCTGTGGATCTCGTTCTCCCCGGTGCCGTCCGCCACCAGCCTTACCGTCACTTCCTTGTTAAGAACGACCTCACCCGTAAACGGGTTGTACTGAACCGGCGAAAAGCATATCCACGCTACTCTCAAATCCCTCAGTATACCTACCCTGTCCAGCACCACCGGTGAGATCGGATAGAGAGCCGCCCCGGAATAGATATCTTCGTCGATCCTGTATGGAGCCCGGCCCCCGCTCCTGGCGGGAAACCCCTGGAAGGGCGGTATTCTGAAATTACCCAGCGGAATGGTTTCAGAAGACACGACCTCGATACTGATCCCGCCCGTGTTGGGTACCAGGACCATTCTTCTTACCAGCGGCAGATCAGGGGAACCCACCGGCACGCCCACTCCTTCCCCGGGAATTCTCATGAGGATTCCTGCACCGAATTCATCCACGACGACGTTCTCCGCGATCAACGCCGGCAGCGTGAACTTCACCAGTATTCCCTTCTCATCCTTCCCCAGGTATTCTGCCGGGACCACGGGTTCCCGTGAGCGGTACAAAACCGTGTCCGCTCCCGCCATGCAGGCCAAAAACAAAAGTGAGACAAAAAATAAACGCATTACTTCAACCTCCGGAAAGATCAGCCGATTCGAAGCAGTCAGTCATAATGGAAAAACTGCGGGAAAGTTACGGTTCCCGAAAATTTTACCGTAAAAACGAGGTTTCCATCAATCCTCTCCGGTAATGATATTCATGATCACATCCACCGCCTTCTCCAACTGTCGGTCCACCCCCAGACCGGCATCGGCAGGTAATTCCACCACTCTTATGTCCGGCTCGACCCCCGTGTTTTCCAGATTATGTCCCTCCAGCGTATACCAGCCCATGGAAGGAATCCGGAATCTCGTACCATCCACCAGGGTCACGTTCGAAGTACCTATCACGGCCCCGAAAGTCTTCTCTCCCACCACGGGGCCTATCCCAAGTTCCTTCCACGCCGCGGGAAAAATCTCCGCGTCGGAATAACATCTCTCGTTTATCAACAAAACCAACGGCTTGTCCCATACACCCAGGGGTTCGAATGTCATCCTCCCGAACCTGTCCGTGGAAAACATGTACCTGGGTCTGGATAACCTGCTAATTATCTCGTCGTGGGTACTTCCACCACCGTTATCCCTGATGTCTATCACCATTCCATCCCGACCCATGCCTTCGGCGAAAAGGTCCACGAGAAATTCATCCACGCTTCTGTCACTCATGGACGGAATGTGCAAGTAACCCACCCTGTCGCCGGAGAGATGTGCGACGATCCTCCTGTTTCGTTCAACCCACTCGTCGTACAGAAGTTTCCGTATCTCCTGGACGGACACCGGCTCAACGTCCACCTCGAGCAGCGAGGAGTCCCTCATCACCCGCAATCTCGTTTCCCGGTGTTTTCTCTGGAGCAATGCCCTGTAGAGGTTGCGGTCGGGCCCTACTTCCATGTCCTGGACCGCCAGTATCACGTCACCGGGCAACAGGCGGGACTTCTCCCTGTCGACCGGGGAAAAGGGTATCACGCTGTCCACCATGATGCCCGGTCCTTCCCGATCATGATCCGGTATTACGCCGAGTTCCCCCGACGAAGGAGAATCATCGAATTTCCACGGACCGTATATGCCCAGGTGCGAAGCCGACAACTCTCCCAGCATCCTCCTGACCACATCGTTGAAATCCTCATTGATCACGCTGGCCACGGCCCTCTCCCTGTACAGGGTCCTTACCGAGTCCCAATCCACATGATGCATGGATCTGTCGTAGAATCCGTCTCTCAGCAATCTCCATGCCTCGTCGAACTTCTGGGCCTGCAACCCGGGAATGGACACCCACACCGGCATTCTCCAGGTGAGGGTGCCGAAACCGTCTCCGGAGGACCTGGAGTTACGTATGGAGCCGGCCGAAGAAAGAAAGAATATTTCCCCGTCGTTCCGAACCAGAATGTTTTCCGGGGATTCGCCTCCGAATGTCAATCTCTCCAGCGATTCGCCCTTCCAGTCCACCGTCCACAAGTCCATCCTGCCCTGGTTGTCCCAGGCGGGAAACGCTATCGTCTTTCCGTCGGGGGAAGCACCATAAAAATCGTAGTATCCCTCTACGGTGCAGAGAGTTTCTGTCCTCCTGGCTATGCCGTTCCAATCGATTTCCACCCTGGAAACGGGTTCATCGATCACTTTCTCCCTCTCGTCGTCCTCCAGGTCCCAGTCGCTCCGCGAGAACCAAACCTGCTTTATCGAGTATTCACCGTCGTCGGTGCGGCTGGCGAAAAGCAGCCGGCGTCCGTCGGCGGTCCACAGGGGCTGGAAATCATCGTTGGGATGCCTGCTTACATTCACGGGTTCTCCCCCGCGGGAAGCCACCACGAAAACGTCTTCCCTGTGCGCCAGGACCGGTACGCTGAAAGCTATCCAGCGTCCGTCGGGAGACCAGGAATGGTGGATAATGTCCGGGGTTTCGCAAACGGTGATGTCTTCACCGGTATTCATATCGAACACGTGCAGCATCGCATCGGCATCCAGGTAGGAAAGCCTGTTT
>Ga0256835_1000091_pt1 | contig 73492 bp, 58 predicted proteins | sample PIR30metaG_FD_185972 | JGI IMG/M metagenome (GOLD analysis project Ga0256835, IMG submission 185972) | Hydrothermal vent microbial communities from East Pacific Rise, Pacific Ocean - PIR-30 | ecosystem: Environmental > Aquatic > Marine > Hydrothermal vents | place: Pacific Ocean: East Pacific...
CTGAAAAGAGCCCCCGGTTTAAGTAAAAAGGGCTGTCATTCAGACAAGCCCTTTTCGAAACTGGCGGGGACGACGAGACTCGACCTGGCGACCTTCCCGCATGCAGTGCGGGACGTTCTAACCGCCGATTGAAAAGGGTTCCCGGTTTAAGTAAAAAGGGCTGTCATTCAGACAAGCCCTTTTCAAAACTGGCGGGGACGACGAGACTCGAACTCGCGACCTCCGGCGTGACAGGCCGGCGTTCTAACCAGAACTGAACTACGCCCCCGTATAAATTTTCAGCGGCCGTTGCAAACCGCATGGCTTACTGCATCCGGTGCTTGGTAGGCGGAACAGGGCTTGAACCTGTGACCCCCGGCTTGTAAGGCCGGTGCTCTCCCAACTGAGCTATCCGCCCGAAAGAATTGACTTCTTAACAACTGATGCCAGGCCTGTCAAGGGAAAATTGCGTCCGCATTCCAATTCGGCCGTATGGCCGCGGGGCCCGGGCCGGGCTCAGTTCAACGGTACGTGCTTTTCAGGCTTGGAGCCTGAAATTTCGAAGGCCAGGTCGTTCTTGGCAAATATGGTTTCGCCCTTTTCGGTTATGATGGCATGGGGCAACACTTCGTCCATGTGCTCCACGGTAACCACTTCCAGCTGCTTTGAAATGGTGGCCGGAATGTCCCTGAGATCCTTTTCGTTCTCCTTGGGGATGATGACTTTCTTTATACCCCCGCGGTGGGCGGCCAAAAGCTTTTCCTTGAGACCGCCGATGGGCAATACCTGTCCGCGCAGGGTGATCTCGCCGGTCATGGCCACTTCCCGGCGGGCCGGTTTGCGGGTCAGGGCCGATACAAGGGCGGTGCACATGGCAATCCCGGCCGAAGGACCGTCCTTTGGAATGGCACCCTCGGGGATGTGAATGTGCAGGTCGAGTTTCTGGTAAAAGTCCGGCTCGAGTCCCAGGGAGGCCGCCCGCGAGCGGACGAAACTCAGGGCCGCCTGGGCCGATTCCTTCATCACCTCACCCAGCTTGCCGGTAACGATCAGCTTGCCCTTGCCGGGCATGGTAAGGGTCTCCACACACAGCAGCTCTCCGCCCACCTGAGTCCAGGCCAGGCCGGTGACAATGCCGATCTGGTCTTTCTGTTCGATCTGGCCATGGCGGAACTTGGGGGGGCCGAGATACTTCTGGATGGAGCTTGCCGTAATCTTGATGACCCGGTTTGCGTCGGTCCCGGATTTCACCACCTTGCGGGCCACCTTGCGGCAGATGGACGCGATTTCCCGCTCCAGGTTGCGCACCCCGGCTTCCCGGGTATAACGCTGGATTATGGTGTAGACGGCTTGTTCCGAAAAACGGATCTGTTCCGGTTTCAGACCGTTGAACTTTATCTGCTTGGGAACCAGGAAATCCCTGGCGATGTGATACTTTTCATATTCGGTATAGCCCGGCAGGCGGATGATTTCCATCCGGTCCTGCAGGGGCAGGGGAATGTCGGGCAAGGTGTTGGCCGTGGTGATGAAAAGGATCTCGGACAGATCATAGTCCAGATCCAGGTAATGATCGTTGAAGGCAAAATTCTGTTCCGGGTCGAGCACTTCCAGCAGGGCCGAGGACGGGTCACCCCTGAAATCCATGCTCATCTTGTCCACTTCGTCCAGGCAGAAGACCGGATTGTTGACACCGACCTTGCGCAGAGACTGGATGATCTTTCCCGGCATGGCCCCGATGTAGGTGCGACGGTGGCCTCTTATCTCCGCCTCGTCGCGCACCCCGCCCAGGGACAGGCGGACGAACCGCCGTCCGGTGGCGCGGGCCACTGAACGGGCCAGGGATGTCTTGCCCACTCCGGGCGGTCCCACCAGGCAGAGGATCGGGCCCCGGATCTTTTTCACCAGGGACTGGACGGCCAGGTATTCCAGGATCCTCTCTTTCGGTTTTTCCAGGCCGTAGTGGTCTTCGTCGAGTATTCTTTCGGCCTCTTCGATGTCGTGCCGCACCCGGCTGCGCTCGTACCAGGGCAGGTTGATGATCCAGTCGATATAGTTGCGGACCACCGTTGCTTCGGCCGACATGGGTGTCATCAGCTTCAGCTTCTTGAATTCCTGGCGGACCTTGGCCGCGGCCTCGCGCGACATGCGCTTGCGCTTGATCCGCTTTTCCAGTTCCTGCAGTTCGTCGGACCCGTCGTCGTCGGTCCCCATCTCCTTGCGGATGGCGCGCATCTGTTCGTTGAGGTAATAGTTCTTCTGGGTCTTTTCCATCTGCTCCTTGACCCGGCCCTTGATCCGCTGATCCATGCGGAAAACCTCGATTTCCAGCTTGATCAGGCGCAACAGCAGGTTGAGGCGCTTGTTTATAGCCGCCGCATCGAGCAGACGCTGTTTGTCCTCCAGCTTGAAGGCAAAGTTGGCCGCGATGGTATCGGCCAGCTGGGAATAATCCGAAATGGAAGCCACCTTGTTTATCAGTTCCTTGGAAATGCCCTTGTTTATCTTGGCATATTCCTCGAAACTTTCCATGACGGCCCGCGCCAGGGCCTCGGCTTCGGCCTCGGGGCCCACCGCTTCGACCATCCTTTCCAGTTCGACCTCGAAATAGTTGTCCTGGCGGATGAAGCGCCTGATACGGGCTCTTTGTTTGCCTTCGACCAGGGCCTTGACCGTGCCGTCGGGCAGCCGCAGCAACTGCAGGACCGTTCCGATGACGCCGGTGCGGTTGATGTCCTTTTCCGTGGGATTGTCTACCCCCGCCTTGCGCTGGGTGGCCAGGAAAATCGTCTTTTCCTGGGTGCTCATGGCCTGGGAGAGGGCGGCCACCGATTTTTCGCGTCCGACGAAAAGCGGTGCCACCATCTGGGGGAAGACCACGATGTCTCTCAGCGGGAGCAGGGGTAGAATCAGGGACGGTTTTTCCTCATTGTCACCTTTGTTGAAAAAACGGGTGATGCTAACCATGGGTACTCACAAGCAGCCTGGCCCCGGAGCCGGTTTGTCGTCCGGCCCTCTGGCCTGTCGGTCGTCAAGCCGGCGATCCGAGAGCCTAGGCTTGTTTTTTGGTTTGTTCATACAGCAGGATCGGATCCTCTTTGTTCAGGACCACTTCCTCGCTGATAACACACTCTTTCACGTCTTCGATGGACGGAATTTCGTACATGATGTTGAGCATGCACTCTTCCATGATGGCCCTCAGACCCCGTGCGCCCGATTTGCGCTTGACGGCCTCGTCGGCCACGGCTTTGAGGGCGCTGTCGGTAAGGCGCAGGTTGACCCCTTCCATCTCGAACAGTTTCTTGTATTGTTTCACCAGCGCATTTTTCGGTTCGGTCAGAATCCGCACCAGGGTTACGGCGCTCAGCTCGTCCAGGGTGGCCACCACCGGCAGCCGGCCGAGGAATTCGGGAATAAGACCGTATTTGATCAGGTCTTCGGGCTGGACTTCCTTTAGGATTTCGCCGATACTCTCTTCCTTGGCTTTGGATATCCTGGCCCCGAACCCCATGGTCTTGGAGCCCAGCCGGCGCTTGATTATCTGTTCCAGCCCGTTGAAGGTTCCGCCGCAGATGAACAGGATGTTGGAAGTGTCCACCTTGACGAAATCCTGCTGGGGATGCTTGCGCCCGCCCTTGGGGGGCACGCTGGCAGTGGTGCCTTCGATGATCTTCAGCAGGGCCTGCTGAACGCCCTCGCCGCTGACATCGCGGGTGATGGAAGGGTTGTCCGACTTGCTGGCTATCTTGTCGATTTCGTCGATGTAAACTATGCCGCGCTTGGCCTTTTCCACGTCGTAGTCGGCATTTTGCAGCAGGCTGAGGATGATGTTTTCAACGTCTTCGCCCACGTAGCCGGCCTCGGTCAGGCTGGTGGCATCGGCAATGGTGAAAGGCACGTTGAGAAAGCGGGCCAGAGTCTGGGCCAGCAGGGTCTTGCCGCAGCCGGTGGGGCCGATAAGCAGGATGTTGCTCTTCTGGATTTCGACATCCTCGGAGGCGACCTGTGAATCGAGGCGCTTGTAATGATTGTACACCGCCACCGCCAGGATTTTCTTGGCCGTGTCCTGTTCGATTACGTATTCGTCCAGCTTTTTCTTGATGTCCTTGGGGGCCATCAGGTTTTCGAACTGGCCGGATCCTTTTTCGCTTTCCTCCTCGATGATCTCGCTGCAAAGCTGAATACATTCATCGCAGATATAGACCGCAGGTCCGGCGATAAGCTTTTTGACCTCTTTTTGGCTTTTGCCGCAGAACGAACAGAACAGGTTGTCGTTCGGATCGTTTTTCTTGGCCATGGGTTTATGCCTCCAGGTTGTCCAGGTGATCCAGGTCGTCACGGCTGCGGATAACATGATCCACGATGCCGTAATCTTTGGCCTCCTTGCCGGACATGAAATAATCGCGGTCGGTATCTTTCTGTATCTGCTCCAGTTTCTGACCGGTATGCTGTTCCAGGATGCGGTTGAGAGTCTCTTTCATGCGCAAGATTTCCTTGGCCTGAATTTCTATGTCCGATGCCTGCCCCTGAAATCCACCCATTGGCTGGTGAATCATTATGCGTGCGTTGGGCAGGGCATAGCGTTTGTTCCGGGTGCCAGCGGCCAGCAGCAGGGCGGCCATGCTGGCCGCCTGACCGATGCAGACCGTGGTTATATCCGGCTTGATGTACTGCATAGTATCATACACCGCCAAGCCGGCGGTTACAATCCCTCCCGGTGAATTGATATAAAAATTGATGTCCTTGTCGGGATCTTCAGATTCCAGGTATAGCAGCTGGGCTATGAGCAGGTTGGCAACCTCGTCGTTGATGGCGGTGCCCAGAAAGATTATCCGATCCTTGAGCAGCCTGGAATATATGTCGTAGGCCCGCTCGCCCCGGCTGGTCTGGTCGATTACCATGGGTATGATGGTCACGCCGTTTCTCCTTGCCTTCCGGCGGCCTCAACGAAAGGCCGCGGGGAATTATTGTTCTTTTTCATTGCCGGATTCGGCCGCATCGCCGCCTGCCGTCTCCGGTTCGGGTTCAACCTCTTCGATCTCACTATTATCAATGATAAGTTTGATTGCCTCTTTTTCAAGCAGGATGTGTTTGAAAGCGTTCAATCCGCTTTGATTGTTGCCGTAATAGGCTTTTATTTCGTCAACCGGCTGGTTATAAGTATCGGCCATTTCCTGGAAGCCTTTATCGAGCTGCTCGTCGGTCAGCTCCAGTTTTTCCTGCTCGATTATCTTGTCCAGGATAAGCTGGCGCCGGACCTGTTTCAAAGCCGTGTCGCGGTATTTTTCGCGCAGCTTGTCGATGGTCAGGCCCACCTGGTCGAAAGTCATGTTGTGATACTGGAAGGATCGCTCGGCATCCCGGATGATATGTTCCAGCTCCATTTCCACCAGGGCATCGGGCACCTCGAAGTCGGCCTGGTCCAGGAGCTGAGAGAATATCTGTTCGTTGATTTCCTGCTCGGTCCGCTTGTCGTATCCGCTTTGCAGATTCTGGCGGATCTGCTCTTTCAGATCCTCCAGGGTTTCGAAGCGCTCTCCCACGCTGCGGGCCAGCTCGTCGTCTATCTCCGGCAGCACTTCCTGGCGGATCTCGCGCAAGGTGACCTGGAAATCGACGGTCTGACCGGCCAGCTGGCTGTTGGGATGCTCATTGTCGAAAGTCACGCTTATCTGCTTGGTCTCGCCGACCTGCATGCCGACCACGCCTTCATCGAACTGCTGGTGAATACCGGCCTCGCCCAGTTTCATGACGAAATTTTCAGTTTTCTGGGCCGCCTCGAAAGGCTTGCCGTCCCTGAAACCTTCGTAGTCCAGCAGGACAATATCGCCCATGCGGGCCGGGCGCTCTTCGCTTATCTTTTCCCGCTTGGCCATGTTTTTCTGAATCATCTTCAGCTGGATATCAAGCTCTTGGTCGCTGACTTTGTAAAGGGGTTTTTTCAGTTTGAAGCCTTTGAAATCGATATCCCGGATCTGGGGCTTGACCTCGACTTGCGCCTCGAACTCGTACGGCCCGTCGGACTTCAATTCAGGAGGGTCGACCTTGGGGTTGCCGACGACATCCAGTTCGGTCTCCCGGATTGCATCCATGACGGTCGACTGAATGAGCTGGGCCGCGACATCGGCATTCACTTCCTTGCCGTAAAGCCTTTCCAGCACCGAGCGGGGCGCCTTTCCGGGACGGAATCCTTTCACCTTGGCCGTTTTTTTCAGGTTCCGGTAAGCTTCGTCCAGTTTTTCCGAGACTTCTTCGGCCGGCACTTCGATGTGCAGGGTTTTCTTGACACTGCTTAGATCTTCTACGGTTACCTTCATTTCTGTCTTCTCCCAAATAAAATAAAGTGCCTGGCTGCAATACTGATTCAGGCACCTTGTTTGACCCTCCCGCGGGGCTTTTTCCGGGGCGGTCTTTCTTGCCGCTTTGGGCCTTTTGAAATTTCAGCGCCCTTCAAACCCGGACCAAATTCAGGTCAGCACCCGGTGAGCCGGCGGGGTATTGTCTTTAAAATCCGCGTGCGGAAAAAGCCGCAATTAGCCGGTATTCCGGTTGAATGACAAAAATAGTGCGAGAGGGGAGACTTGAACTCCCACTCTGTTTCCAGAGCTGGATCCTAAGTCCAGTGCGTCTACCAATTCCGCCACTCTCGCAAAATTCAGGTCAGCCATCAGGCTTGACTTTTCCACGAATCCGGTCAAAAACAAACTGAAAAAATATAATCAAACCCAGCCTGTGTCAAGAATAATGATCGCATGGCTATCAAGGCATTATGTCCTGAAAATGGTGTGAAGCGATGATCCGCAGAAGGGTTTCTTTCCGGACACCCGCCGGGTTGGCGGCGCTGGCGGCGGTATTGTTGGCGGCCCTGGCAGGCTGGCCCCAGTCAGCGTCAGGGCAGTCACCGTGGCCTGAGGCCGGTCCGGTGGTGGTTGTCGATCCCGGCCATGGAGGGGCCGACGGCGGCCTTGCCGATCCCCGGGGCGGCATTGAGAAGACAGCCGTACTCAGGCTGGCCAAGGAACTGGCCGGAACCTTGGGCGACGATTTCAATTCCATTTTGACCCGCGACGACGATTACGGTCTGAGTCCCGGCCAAAGGGCGGGTATTGCCAACCAGGCACGGGCCGAAGCCTTTATAAGTCTGCATGCCGGAACCTGTAAATATCCCAACCGGAATTCAATAACCATCTTTGTCAGGAAAAACGATGCCTGGCGGCAAAGCGGGTTTTGTCGTGGAATTTATGCTGACGCCGCTGCCTGGATATATAACCAGGCGGCTTACCAGGAGGCCAGCAGGCGATTGGCCCGGCTCCTTGCCTCAAGTTTTGCGCGCTTTATGCCGGCGGACGTCAAGGTCAGTGTGCGCCAGGCGCCCATACTGGTTTTACGGGGGGTCAGGGCCCCTGCCGTGCTGGTGGAAATCGGCATGCTGCTCAGCAGTCCGGGCGAAGGCGAACCGACAGCCCGGCGTCTGCCGGAAGCATTTGCCGAGGCCCTGAAAAGGTTCTTGGGCAAGGATTGAAGTCCGGAAGGGGCAATTGCCACGGCCGGATCAAAAACTTGCTTCGATTCTGAAACCATGCTAAAGCCGCTCGGGGATGGCGGTCTTGCCCTCATCCTTTTGTGAACATGTCGGGGCGTGGCGCAGTCTGGTAGCGCACCTGCTTTGGGAGCAGGGAGTCGGAGGTTCAAATCCTCTCGCCCCGACCAAAAGCCTTTCCATGATGCGGTGATTGTTTTGTCGGAGCCCGCCCGGGGCGGGTAAAGTAAACCTCGGAGGAGGTTTATGCGCCTTTGGCGCATTCAAATCCTCTCGATTAGGTCCCGCGCCGGTGTAACCATCCAGACCGTCAAATTCTGAAACGGCTGACAGCTGAAGACAGATCTTTGGCCAGTCTGGACAGGGTGGCGGCGTTTTCTTCCACCATGGTGCTGCTGTGAGCGATTTCACTGGAGGTTTTGCTCACGTCGGTAATGTCGTGGGCGACATTGTCGGCGGTGGTGGAGTTGTTGGCCACGCTTTCGGTAACCTCCCTGATGCCTTCAGAGGCCTGGCTGACGTTGTTGGCGATCTCCGTGGTGGTTGAAGACTGTTCCTCCACGGCCGAGGCTATGTCGGATACGATTTCGTTAACCTGATTGACAACCTTCGAGATTTCCTCGATTTCACTTACTGTTTCGGTCGTGGAATCCTGGATGCTGTCGATTTTGGCCTTGATATCCTGGGTCGCTTCGGCCGTTTGGTGGGCCAGGGCCTTGATTTCATTGGCCACCACGGCGAAACCCTTGCCGGCTTCACCGGCCCGGGCAGCCTCGATTGTGGCATTGAGGGCCAGCAGATTGGTTTGCTCCGATATCTCGGTTATGGTTTCGGTCACCTTGCCCACATCCAGGGCTGCCTTGCCCAGGGTTCCCACCCGGTCGGAAGCCTGGCGGGAGCGGGTTACGGCCGCTTCCGTTATATGGCTGGCTTCTTCGGCGCTGTTTGCGATTTCGTTTATGGTGGTTTTCATCCCTTCGGCCGCATCGGCCATCAGGCTCACATTGGTGGCCGTTTCTTCAACCGCCGCCGCCACGGTGTTCATGTTGGAACTCATGACGGAGGCTGCCTCGGATACGGCCTTGGAATGATGGGAAACTTCGCTGGTGCCCTGGGATACATTGGTGGCGATGTCGGAAAGCTGGGAGGACAAATCGTTGAGCTGAACGCTTTTTTCCATGATTTTCCGGAACATGCTTTTCAGACCTTCCACCATCGTGTCCAGGCTCTGGCCGATGGTGCCCAGTTCATCCCGGCTGGTGAAACCGGAGGTGGCGGTCAAATCGCCGCTTCCCAGCTGTTCGGCAAAGACTCTGATCTTGTCCATGCGTTTGACAAGTTTGATGACCGTGTAGATGGCGAACACGGTTGCCAGAAAGCCCAGCACCACGCACAACACCTGTAATTCCAACAGCAGGCTTACCCTGGCTTCGGATTCTTTCTGCATCATGGAGACGGCCTTGTTCATGGCGGCCAGCAGAGGCATGTTCTTGAGCTTGATCTGCTCCAGTACTTTGGCGGATTGGTCCGGCGCCTGCAGGTATTTTTCAATTTCGGCTTTGAACCCTTCCCACAGTTCGGTCACCTTGTGTAATTGGCCCAGCACCGGCTGCTTGGCAGGCGGGCAGGTCCGGAACTTCGTGGTTTTCATGTCCAGCGATATGGGAGCCTTGCCCGAGTCCCGCAGGGCTTTCAGGGTCATGTCGAAAACGGCCATGGTGTTTCTCAGGTTGGCCAGCTGGATGGTGTCGATCCTGCCCGTCTGACGGCGTGAAATCTCGGAAAGCAACAGTTCTTTGGTCATTTTCTGGGTCAGCATCCGCTGGCGGCCGGCCAGATTTATCAACAATCCGTCGTCTTTTTGCTGCCCGGTGACCCATAAGGTCGCAAAAAACATGCATAGGATAATTAACGACAAAGCGCCTGTGGCTATTGTGAGTTTCAATTTGGTGGTCATTTTGTTCCTCCCGCTTATTGGCTCAGGGTGTTTCTATGGCTTGCCGAGGAAGATATCGGTCAGCAGGGTGAAAAGATTAGTTTTTTCTGAAAAACTCGTACCGGTCTGGATCGACGCGGTTCAATTGCCCGTAAATTTTACATAATTGCAATCGGAGGCACGGGCCGGAAGCAGTTTGGCACTGCGCCGGGCAGGTCTTGCGAAACCGGTGGACAATTCCGGCAAAGTACGGCAAGCTGAGTGACACAGTACCGGTGAGGAGCACCGGCAGCGCAACCTGCCCCGCCCCCGGGGGGCAATTTACCTCTTTTCGCGGAACATGGATGCACGCTTCCGTCTTTAACATGCTGGCAATCGCAGTAGCCCTGGCCATGGATGCCTTTGCGGTCGCCCTGGCAACCGGTGCCGGCCTTGCAAGCGTCAAACCCAGACAGTGTTTCAGGCTGGCCTGGCATTTTGGATTCTTTCAGGCCCTGATGCCTGTCGTCGGGTGGACCGGGGGTCTGACAATCCGCGCCTGGGTGGAGCATTACGCTCACTGGGTGGCCTTTGCCCTGCTCGTCTTCGTCGCCCAGGGGATGTTCCGGTCGGCGGCAGGGGGCCGGGAGCAAAACAGGCCGCTGAAGGATCCGACCCGCGGCATGTCGCTGATTATGCTTTCGGTGGCCACCAGTATCGATGCCCTGGCGGTGGGTTTCAGCCTTTCTCTGCTGGAGGTCGCCATCTGGATACCGGCCCTGGTTATCGGGATCGTGGCGGCGGCTTTCACGACTTTGGGCATTTACCTGGGGGCCGTGTTTGGCAGGACGATTCTGGGCCGCTGGGCGGAGATGGCCGGAGCATCGGTGCTGGTTTTGATAGCAATAAGGATGGTCCTGAACCACTGAAGGCCGGCCGGGTTTTTCCGCCGGTTCTAGACCGGGCCGGCCTCCAGCACGGAGGCGACATGCCCGGCGATGGCGAGACAGCTGGTCAGTCCGGGAGATTCGATTCCGATACAGTTGACCAGCCGTGGCAGTCCTTTGCCCGATTCTTCCTGGATTATGAAGTCCCGGACGCCGTCTCCCGGCTTTTGGAGCTTCGGTCTGATGCCGGCCATTTCCGGCTGAAGCTGTTCTTCCTTCAGGTCGGGGAAATAACGCCGGGCAGCCCGGTGGAACAGTTTCCGGTTTTCCATGCTGACGGTGTAGTCGTATTGCCTGTCCGGAAGGTAGGTCGCATTGGGCCCGAGCCTGATGCGGCCCGCCAGGTCGATTGTGGCATGGATTCCCAGACCGACGTTTGCCGGCAGGGGTACGGGATATACCAGGTGTTTGATGAATCCGGCCGGCAGGTCGCAACTGAAATATTCGCCCTTCCAGAAATGCTGGCGGTACCGGCAGGCGTCGATATCGATACCGGCACAGGCTGCAACGCGGTCAGCCTCCAGCCCGGCGCAGTTGACGACCTGATCGGTCGCAAAAGTATCCGTTTTTCCGTCACGGTACCTGACAGAGATGGTGTAGCGGCCGTCGGGACGGAGTCGGATCGTTTCGACGGTGGTCCGGAAAAAGAACAGGGCGCCTGCCCTGCGGGCCCGGGCCGCCAGATGGCGCATCAAGCGGTGGGAATCGATGATTCCGGTAGACGGAGAAAACAGGGCCGCCGTGGCCCTGACCAGCGGTTCCATCTGTCTTGTCTGGCCTGCCGAAAGCAGGCGCAGGTCATTTACCCCGTTGGCTTCGGCCTGCCGCTTGATTTTTTCCAGCCTTGATTCTTCTTCCGGGCTGGTGGCCACGATCAGTTTGCCGCATCGCAAATGCCGGATTCCGGCCGCACGGCAACGCTCGTAGAGCATCAGGCGGCCCTTGCGGCAAAGTTCGGATTTCAACGATCCCCGGGGATAGTAGATGCCGGCGTGAATGACCTCGCTGTTGCGGCTGCTGGTCTCCTGACCAATGGCGGGATTGCGTTCGATGACCAGCAACGGTCCCTTGCTGCCGGCCAGGCGTTCGGCCACGGCCAGGCCGATTACCCCCGCGCCGATGACTGTTGTCTTGATTCGCATGGCAGAAAGCTTTCAGGCCTTTTGCGGCCCGTGGTCCCGGTTGGATTCAACCCCGGCCGGTTCCTGGGCTTTGTAGGGTTTGCCGCACTCCTTGCAGCGGCCGTCGGGTCCGATGACTCCGATACAGGCCTCGTCGCTGCACAGGATCCGCTTTCGCCAGTAATCGTCCTCGTCGGCCGGGCCGTCTGTGGCAACCTGCCGGGCCGTGCCGTCGCCTGTTTGTGGCGCTTCATCTTCATGAGCAGGCGCGGCCTGTTGCCGGTCTTCGGTTGTTTTCCCGCCGGAACCGGAAATATATGGTTTGCCGCACTGCTTGCAGCGGCCGTCGGGTCCGATGACCCCGATGCAGGCCTCGTCGCTGCAAAGGGTTCTTTCCCGCCAGTAGCGTTCCAGACTGTCATTTTCAGTGTCAGAAGGCATTTGAATCATCCATTCGAGCTTAAGCGTTGAAAGCCGGTCAATTTGGCTATAATAGCCCAAAGCGGGAACAAATTAAAGTTTGGAATTTAGGCGGCGGCGTCATTTGGCATGCCAAAAGTTGCATACATTTGCGAAGCCGTCCCAACTGTGTTAGTTTCTATCGTGTTGATGAACCTGCGCGCCGGCCCGGGAAGCCGGCCGGGCAAAAGAAGCTGCGGCCCGGAAAGAAACGGCTGTTCGGCCGGCCGGAGGGTAAATATTTTTCTTCAGGAATGTTGAGATGAAAGTAGGGCGAAACGATCCCTGCCCGTGTGGCAGCGGGAAAAAATATAAGAAATGTTGCCTTGGAAAGCAGGCCCGGAATATGCCGGAGGACCCCGGGACATATGCCGCCAGGTACCGGATAAGGCTGAAAACCAGGGAACAGGTGGAAGGTATCCGCAAATGCGGGCAGCTTGCCCTCGAGACCCTGGACCTGGTGGAGAAGATGATCCGGCCCGGAATTACCACCGGCCAGATCGACGAAGTGGTGCACCGTTTTACCATCGACAATGGGGCCCGGCCGGCCCCCCTGAATTACCGCGGTTTCCCCAAAAGTGTATGCACCTCGGTCAACGAAGTGATTTGCCACGGAATTCCCGGACCAAGGGTTCTGAAAGACGGCGACATCATCAATGTGGATGTCACCCCCGTTCTGAATGGTTACTATGCCGATGTGAACAAGACTTTTTTCGTCGGCGATCCCGGACCTGATGCGCTCAAGATCGTTACCGTGGCAAAACGCTGTCTCAAGGAAGGGCTGGCCATGGTGCGGCCGGGCAACACAATCGGCGACATCGGATGGGCAATTCAGCAATGGGCTGAATCAAACGGCTGTTCGGTCGTCCGCGAATTCGTGGGCCATGGGGTTGGACTGGCTTTTCATGAACCGCCCCAGGTGCCGCATTACGGAAACAGGGGCGAGGGCGTCCGCCTGGTGCCGGGCATGGTCTTTACCATCGAACCCATGATCAACCTGGGCGGCCCGGAGCTTGATATCCTTGAAGACCGCTGGACAGCCGTTACCAGGGACGGCAGCCTTTCGGCCCAGTTCGAACAGACTGTTCTGGTCTACGAGGATGGCTGGGAGAGCCTTACTCCCTTTGAATTATAATTCCCGTCCGATTCTACGGGGCGGGGTTAAAGCAGTACGTCTTCGCCCGGGTTGCTATTTCCCGTCTCGTTTTCATCTTCATCTTCGCTGTTTTCGCTGCTTTCGGCCTCCATGCGTTCTTCGGCCGCCCGGCGCATGGCTTCGGCCTTCTGCTGGCGTCTGAGTCGGGTCTGTTCGAGTGTAAGTGAAGCTTTGGCGGCTTCGATCGCCTGTTTCGCCAGGCGTTCGCCTCCCAGTTTGAGAAAAATCAGGACGGATTCAAGCACTTCTTCTTTTTGCCTCAATTTGATGGGCATGCGGTTAAGCAGACGGTTCCAGGTAAATCTGAGCGCCTCAGGGATCTCCAGGGTTTCGTTCATTGCTAAAAGCTCCTCGGCCGCAAAAGCGGTTTGCTTTGATATATGGCTGCCTTCCGGCTTCAGCAAATATAATCAAGCCAGCCCAAAAGTAAAGCTGTTTAATGGGCTGTATTCTCTTTAGCCGAAAGTACGGAGCCGATGTCCGGCGATGGCATCACACTTGCAGTGGCTGCGGATTTTTGCAATAGGGGTTGAAACGGTTTGTCATGGCAGCCTGTAAATTTATGATTGTTGTTCAGGTGGTCGATAATTTCAGACAGACTGATTGCAGATGATTTTTACAGCGGGACAGGAAGATATGGCCCAAAAAACAGACTCACCCAAAACAGACCGTCACCGGGGGCATGCCGAACAGTGCGGGGCAGAGATGTCCTCCCTGGAGACATGCCGCCTGGAGCTGGACAGGGTCCGCGCAAGCAAAGAGCGTTACAGCAGCATAGTCAACAACATTTCCGACGGCTGTTTCGAGATCAACTTGTCCGGAATCATCGTTTTTTGCAACCAGGCCGCCACCGACATGAGCGGTTACAGCAGGGAGGAGATTATCGGTCAGCACTGGCGGCGGTTTTGCCAGCCCGTGACCGTCGAGCGGGTAGAGCAGGCATTGGAGAAAGTGGCGGCAAGCGGCCGGAGTGTTTCGATTACCGACTGCGAGATGGTAACCCGCCAGGGGTTGAAGCTGACAGTGGAAGTAAATCTGTTCGCGGTCCGCGACAGGGAAGGTAAAGTGGCCGGATTCCGGGGCTTGATCAAAGACGTTTCAGAACGCCGGCAACTGGAAAAATATCGCAAAAAACTTGAAAGGCAGCTTCAGCAGGCCCAGAAGATGGAAGCCATCGGAACCCTGGCCGCCGGCGTGGCTCATGGATTCAACAATGTCCTGATGGGCATCCAGGGCAGCCTGGCTTTGATCAAAATGAACCTTGACGGTCAGCAGAATGTGGAACGTCAGCTGGACCGGATAGAAGAATGCATCAATAAAGGTGTCGAGCTTGCCCGCCAGATTCAGGGCTTTGCCAGGGCCAGCAAGTTCGTTGTGATGCCCACCAACCTGAACGATATCCTCCAGAGCACATCCAGGATATTCGCGCGCGAGTTGCCCAACCTGACGATTCGTGAATTCTACGACCCTGAGTTGTGGGAAGTCGAGATAGACAGGGTGCAACTGGGCCAGGCTTTGCTGAACCTTTTCGCCTACGCCGCAGACAGCATGGCCGGCGGCGGCAAGCTTTACCTGCATACGGAAAACGCGATCCTGGGTCCGGAGGACGTGCAGGGCTGCAAGGTCCGGCCGGGAGCCTACGTGAAAATGTCCATCGCCGATACCGGGCCGGGCATCGACGAGTCTGTCAGTCAGCGTATTTTCGAGCCCTTTTTCAGGCAGGACCGGCTGGCCGGTGAAGGCCTGCGCCTGGCCTCGGTCTACGGAATTGTCACCGGTCACAAAGGTATGATCAACGTCTACAGCGAACTGGGACACGGAACGGCCTTTGTCATCTATCTGCCGGTGTCGAAACGTGAGAGCCGTTGCCAGAACATTTTTCCAAGACGCCTTCCAAATGGGGATGAGACCATTTTAATGATCGACGACGACCAGATGGCTCTTTCCGTGGCCCGCAGCATGTTGAGCCGGCTCGGGTACCGTCTCCTTCTGGCATCCGGAGGCCGTCAGGGGTTGAGTCTTTTCCAGTCCCGTGCCGGCGAAATCGATCTGGTGGTTCTGGATGTGATTCTTTCCGACATGGAAGCCGGCAAGGTCTATGAAGACTTGCGCAGGACCGATCCAGGGGTTATTGTTCTTCTGGCCTCGGGTTACAGCATGAATCCCGAGATCGAAGGCCTGCTGGCAAGAGGTTGCCGGGGCCTGATCAATAAACCGTTTACCTTGTATATGCTTGCAGAGAAGATCAGGAAGGCCATTGATGAACGGAGAGCGACTGAAGCCGGTTGATGCGGCAAATTGGGTTTATGTCCTGGTGCAGGACCCTGAGACCGAAGCCCAGATCCTGGGCCAGCGGGAAACCAGGACCGGCCTGGCCTATGTGCCGGTTTTCAGGGACAAGGACGCGGCCTTGGCCCTGGCACCGCATCTGGCCAAGCCCCTGGGGCATCGGTACGAGATCCAGGCCATCTGTTATGACGACCTGTCGCTTTACGCCAGTGACAATGGTTTTTGGTTGTTTTTTATCGATGACCAGGGCAAGGTGACCGACCGCAGGGCACCCTGATCCGGCCGGGCCGGGCTGCTACCAGTTGTGGCCGTAGAGCTCCTGCAGCCGCTGGACGATCCTTTTGCGCCGCAGGCTGCGGCGGGGATCGCTTTCCCGGTTCTGGAGGATGGAAATCAGATAGTTCTGGTGATTTTGCATGGCCCGGGCGTAAAGATCGCAGTTGATCCCCCATCTGGCGTTGAAATGTGACTGCAGGAAACGGTTTACCCCCCGCAGCTGGGACCGGAAACGCTCCTGAATGAAATTGAAGAATTCTACAGTCTTGTCCAGCAGTTCCAGTGAATTACGGTAGCCGGATACGGAGCCTTCCCTGAATTCGCGATAAAGCAGGAGCAGTTTTTCCAGATAGATCCGGTCGCCCATCTGGGCCACCAGGTCGGCTGCGGCCAGCATGCGGGCCAGCATGGCGACCGACTCGGACGGGAACGTGATGGAATTGACATCCGCGGCAAGGTCGGTGGCCTTGATCATTGCCTGACAGTCAGGAATTTCATTGGCGGTCAGGCCGAAGCGGCGGCCGTACCGGCCGGCAAAATCCATGCTGCGTTGGACATGCACCAGGGTGTACTTGGCCCCGGTGCCCTCCAGGTCACTTTTGTCCTGGATGTATCCTGAATCGTGGATCATGGCCGCCACCAGGGCCGTCAGTATCTGTCTTTGGGTGAACTTCTGCTCCTGTTGGAATGCCCCGTGTATCAGGCGCATCATTGCCAGGGTGGTGTCGGTTATGTGCCTCAGATCGTGGTAGCCCGTATTACAGGCCCGCTCCGCCGGCCAGTATCCGCGGTACAGGCTGACGGTCAGGTTGAAGGCATTGATCACCGGCGAAGGATCCATGGCCGGATCGGTAAGCGTGAGCAGGAAGACCACTTCGTCCAGGACGGCCGAAGGTGAATCCATGTCGATTAGATCGGCCAGTTGTTTTTTTTCTCTGTCGGTCTTCATGCCAGCCTGCCGGTAGTCTGTTGCCGAGATCCGCAAACGGATCTTAGCCATCATAGCAGATTCCCCGGGATTTGGCCATTGCCGGGGTGCAACGGCATTGAACCCGCAGCCGGCAACCCATCGGGAAGACGGTTTGCGGCAAAGCGGCGCCCTCGGGTTGCCACAAAGAGAAAAACAGGCGGATTTTGCAATGAAACCCCGTTCATTGGATTCACGCAACGATATAAGCAGGGTTGTAACCAGGCCGGATTTCGACGGCGTGGTATGTGCGGTACTCTTGAAATACGCCCTCGGGATCGAAGAACCCGTCTTCTGGGTTCAGCCCGGCCGGATTCAGCACGGCCGGGTGCAGATCGGGCCCCGCGACGTGGTGGCCAACCTGCCGTATCATCCGGAATGTGGAATGTGGTTCGACCATCACTATTCCAACAGGATCGATCTGCCCTTCGCGGGAGAATTCGACCTTGCGCCTTCTGCCGCCCGGGTAATATACCGCTATTTCCGGCCGAAGTTCGGAGACAGGTTCCGCGGCCTGGTCCGGCAGGCCGACAAGATCGACGCTGCGGATCTGGACCGGGACGAAATCTTGCATCCGGAAAAATATCCTTTCATTCTTCTTTCCATGACGATCTCGGGAAACGACATGCAACAGCGCCCTTACTGGGACAGGCTGGTGAACCTGCTCGGATCGCTTCCGATCGAAAAAGTCATGCAGGATCCGGAGGTGGCGCGTTACAGCGAGCTGACCATCGAGGCCAACCGGGAATATGCCGTGGCTCTGAAACGTCACACCACTGTTCAGGGGCCTCTTTCGGTGACCGACTTCCGTGGAGTCTCGCCCGCGCCCGACGGCAATCGCTTCCTGGTCTATTGCCTGTTTCCCGAGGCGGTCGCCAATCTGAAGGTCTATCGCCACGAGGGCCGGACCGTTGTCAAGATCGGCCACAGCATCGTAAACCGCAACTGCCGGGTGAACGTGGGCCGGCTTATGGCATCCTATGGGGGCGGAGGCCACAGGGGGGCCGGCGCTTGCCGGTTCAGTACCGACCTGGAAGACACCTACCTGCCGCAGATCATCCGGGTCATGACGGCCAACCGGCCGGAATAGATCCGGCGCCGTCAGTCCTGTCAAATCGATAGATACCCCGGCTGCGTAAGCTTGACGTTGTTTTTTGACCGCTGATCTGATAAGCTGGTTCTCAAATTGACAAAGTACCCGTAATGTACGACAGGAGGCCCCATGGCTCACAGGGTAAAAATAGACGCTTCGGCCAAGGCCGCCATGGCCGGGAACTGGGATCCTGAATCAGCTCTGGACAGGGCGTTGAAAGAGCGGGAAGCTTTTCTCGAGGCTCATCCCAGAATGCGTCGCTACCAGCGCGAAATCGACCGGGTTCTGGACAATTCGGGGCCGGCGGAAAACAGACTCTCTGTCCTGTGCCTCATGATCGAGGGCAAACTCCAGGAATTGCGGGAGCAACTCCAGAATCTCTATAATATCCTGATGCCGATCCTTACCCAGTCCTGAGTCCGGTCGGGCCGCGGCCGGCGCACAGTCTCTCCGGTTGCCGGCCAGATCTTGCCTCAATCCCGGCAGGCGGTTGTTTCAGCGCAGGGAAGCCAGATATGCCTTGAGATTGACCTTCTTGTTCTTTATCTGAAGCTTTCTTCTTATATTGTTGCGATAGGCTTCCACGGTGCGGACCGAAAGGTTGAGCTTGGAGGCGATTTGCTTGCTCCGGTTTCCCTGACGGATCAGATTGGCCACTTGCAGTTCAGAGGGCGTCAGGCGGTGCAGCTCCACGGCCATTCTTTTGGTAAAGGCGGAAGTTATTTCCATCAGGTTGTTTTCGAGGATTTCAAGGTATGAAAGCTCCTGCTTGCCGGGGCCGAGTTCCCTGATTTTTTCGATATAAGGAATTATCAATTCCTTGATATTGAACATTATCCTTTCTTCCAATTCTTTGAAAGCGTTTTCTTTTTGATCCAGTAATTTTTCAATTTCCGTCTGTCTTTCTTCAAGTCCGGCCTTTTCCTTTGCCAGTTCCATCACCTGTTGCCGCAGATTGGTCTCAGTCTCCCGGAGGCGGGCTATTTCTTCCTGCAGTGTCCGGTTCCTGGCCTTCAGATCGGCAGTCCTTGTTGCGATGAGTTCTTCCAGCCTTTCCTGGGCCTGCATCATGGCCTGCTGGGTTTCGATCCGGTCGGTGATGTCCCGGCAAACTCCCTGCTGGAGAATGAATTTGCCGTTTTCGTCGAAGCGGATCCTGCAGTTGGCTTCGAACCAGCGCAGCTCTCCGGACCTGGTCTGTATCCGGAACTGAAGGCTGCGCATGTAAGTTTTTCCCTGGGCCACAACTTCGAAAAAGGCGTTGACTATTCTGTCCCTGTCTTCCTCGTAGATGAATTCCGGGAAAGATTTGCCGATCAATTCTTCCGGCTCGTAGCCGAACATGCGCGTGGCCTGGTTTATGGTCTGAATGACGCCGTTTTCGTTCAGCGAATATACCAGGTCGGGAATGTTGTCGGCCAGGGAGCGGTAGAGCTCTTCACTTTTGCGAAGTTCGGCATGGACTTTTTTGAATTCCTGCTGCTGGCTTTCCAGTTGGTTTACCCGGCTGCGTAACTGGTCTAGTTCTTTTAACAGGGACTGGTATTTTGCAGGCAAATTTTCGTTTTCTATCTTTGGGGGCAAAGTCATGGGAACTCCTGGTGTGGCTATATCTTGGGTTTCAAGGTGACTTTTGCGGTATATATTGTAAACCTGCTATAGGAAAATCATGTTGTTGTCAAAAAAAAATTCAGGTTCCGGGCACTTGGACGGCGGAGATTGAAATGGTGTTCGGAATCTTATTTGGCCCGGCACAGGCGTATGAATGTCAGTTCCATGATATCGCGGGACTTTTTGATGGCATCCACCTGTTGCCGGATGATTTTTGCGGAGCAGGCGTCGGTTGCCAGCATGATCTTCTGGGCCGGGCACAGGTACCAAGTACATACAAACGGGCGTTGGCGGCGCGGCAGCCGGCAACCCGAAGGGCCAAGGTACCTGCAATCTTCGCCCCGGGCGGTCATGGGCTGACCCGGGGGGATGCCGCTTTCTGTCAGGTGGAGGAAAAGAAGATCCCTGAAATCGAACCAGACAGTGGCCCGCCGGCAGCATACATCCAGGCACCGGGGGCAGGTTTCAGCGCACAGGGCCGACATGAGGGGGTCCAAAACAGCGATCGACCCGGCAACGGCAAGGCCCTGGCGGCGCAGCCGGTCAGACCGGCGGCCGAGCCTGTGCAGGTGGTGGCGGAAGCTGTCATTTGCCTGTTGCCACGATTCAGGGCTTGACCAAGGAATGTTTGTCATCAAAGTTTTCCCGGCTGGTTGCCTTGCCCGGCAATATATCCGGCAAGCCGCATGTTTGGCAACATTTTCCGGAGCAATTGTCTTGCCTAAAACTCGAATGCGGGCTATGGGAAACAAGCCGCCACCTGACAGGCGGACAAACCAGCAATCGAAAGGTGAAGACAGAAAATGCGTTTGGGAATAATCGGGCTTGCCGGTTCCGGCAAATCGACTCTTTTCACGGCCCTGACAAGAGCCGGGGACGAAGGATTCGGACGGTCCGACAGGATCGGTACGGTAAAGGTGCCGGACCGGCGGATCGATATCCTCAGCCGGGCTTATCAGCCGCGCAAGACCATCTACGCGCAGGTGGAATATTTTCTTCCGGCGGCATCGGAACAGAACAATCAGGGACAGGACCGGCAGCCGGCCTGGAACAAGGTGCGTGATTGCGATGCCCTGATCCACGTGATCCGCAATTTCACCGGCCTGGACGGAAAGGCTCCGGAGCCCGAAGCCGACTTCAATGCCCTTGACCAGGAACTTATCCTGGCAGATCTCATGGTGGTGGAAAAACGTCTGGAACGTCTGGAGCTGGATCGCAAGCGGGGCAAGAAGCCCGGCGCCGAGGAGGTGAGCCTGCTGGAGCAATGCCGCAACCACCTGGAAGCTGAGCAACCCCTGCGCCGGTATCCCGAACTTTGCGGGCAGAAGCTGTTGCGCGGGTACGCCCTGCTTTCGGCCAAACCCATGCTGGTGGTTTTCAACAATCAGGACGAAGACGAGGCCCTGCCACGGTCGGCGGCGGCGATTATGGAAAAAGAGGCCTGCATGGTCGTGCGGGCAAAACTGGAGCAGGAACTGGCCCAGATGTCCGAAGACGATGCCCGGGATTTTCTGGCCGAGTTCAATATTTCCGCATCGGCCGTGGACCGGGTGATCGCCAGGTCCTATCAGTTGCTGGGCCTTATATCGTTTTTCACCGTGGGCCAGGACGAGGTCCGGGCCTGGACCATCCGGAGAGGCACCCCGGCCGTGGAAGCTGCCGGAGCGATTCACTCCGACATGCAAAAAGGGTTCATCAGGGCCGAAGTACTGGCTTTCGAGCACTGGCAGAAAGCCGGTGGTTACCCGGCCGCCCGCAAGGAAGGTTTGGTCCGCCTTGAGGGCAAGACCTATCCGGTCCGGGACGGAGATATCATAACTTTCCGGTTCAACGTCTGAAGCCATGCTGCGGGAAACATTTCCAAAGGTCCGCCGGGTCGTTTCACCGCCGGCCGCCAGGCCCGCCGGCTGGATTGACCGCCTGGAGGATCTGGCCGGTATTCCCGGCTTTGAACAATCCGGCCTCGAGCCTGTCGCAGCCCGTTTCCCGCTGCGGATAAGCCCCTATTATCTGAATCTGATAAAAGATGCCGGCGATCCCGTCGGCCGCCAGGTAATTCCTGACTGCCGGGAACTGGAAGATCCGGTCACCGATCCGGATCCCCTGGACGAAGAAGGCCAGTCGCCTCTGCCGGGCCTGGTTCACCGCTATCCTGACCGGGTTCTGTTGCTGGCAACCGACAGCTGTGCCGTCCACTGCCGCTTCTGCATGCGCAAACGCAAGGTCGCCTTCGGAAAAACAGACCTGGAGCGGGTGTTGGATTATATTGCCGCCGCCCCTGCTGTCAGGGAGGTGATCCTTTCCGGCGGAGATCCCCTGATGTTGCCCGACCGGGACCTGGAGAGAATCTTGGCCCGTCTGCGGCGGATGGATCACGTGGAGGTGATCAGGATTCACACCCGGATTCCCTGCGTCTGGCCGGAAAGGGTGACCGAAAGCCGTGCAAGGCTGCTGGCCCGTTTCCACCCCCTGTATGTGATGGTGCACTTCAATCATCCCCGTGAACTAACACCCCTTGCCAGACGGGCCTGCAGCCTTCTGGCCGGCGCCGGAATTGTCCTGGGCAGCCAGACGGTCCTGCTGGCCGGAATCAACGATGATCCTGAGACCCTGGCCCGCCTGCTGCGCGGCCTGGTGCGGATGCGGGTGCGGCCGTATTATCTTCACCAGCTGGACAGACTTCCGGGAACGGCCCATTTCCGGGTCTCCCTGTCCCGCGCCCTGGATCTGATGGCCGGATTGCGGGGCCATATCAGCGGCCTGGCCGTTCCCCAGCTGATGATCGACCTGCCCGGAGGAGGCGGCAAGATCCCCCTGCTGCCGGAGTACATTGTCGAACGCCGGCCGGATTTTCTGCGAATACGCAATTTTCAGGGCCGCATCTTTGAATACCCCTGCGAGGAATGAAACATGGCGCGTCTGAGACAACCCTGTGACTGGGCTCTTGTGGGCGGAACGGTCCGCACCCAGGATCCGCAGGCCCCTGCGGCCCGGGCCGTGGCCCTGGCCGGCGACCGCATCGTCGCCGTGGGCGATAACGATGAAATCCTCGAGCTTTGCGACGGTTCAAGCCGGGTGGTGGAACTAAACGGCGCTCTGGTCCTGCCGGGGTTCATGGATTCGCATTTCCATTTCTATGAAACCTGTTTTTTCCGCCTGGGACTCGATCTTTCATCAGTGACCGGTATGGAGCAGCTCCAGCAGGCGGTGGCCCGGCAGGCGGCCCGGCTGCCGGCCGGGCAATGGATCTGGGGCAACGGCTGGTTCGAGCCTGCCTGGCCCGACTGCCGGCTGCCGGGCCGCCGGGATCTGGATGCAGTCGCTCCGGAACATCCTGTGCTCCTTTGGCGGGCCGACCTGCATCTTGCCGTGGCAAACTCCAGGGCCCTGGAGGCTGCCGGCATCGGTCAGGACACTCCCAATCCCGGGTTCGGGGTGATCGACCGCGACGGTGACCGGCGGCCCACCGGGATCCTGCGGGATCTTGCCATCAACATGGTCAAGAAGGTCATGCCGCGGCCTGAAAGCGGGAAACTGGAAAAAGCGCTTTGCGAACTGACATCCGGGCTCCATGCCTGCGGCATAACCGCCGTCCACGACGTTCACCTCATGGGCGGCCTGGATGCCCCGGCGGCCCTGGCCTTCTGGCAGTCCGCCAGGGACAAGGGGCTGTTGAAGCTGCGCTGCTGGACCAGCCTGGCCGGCGAACAGCTCAGCCTGGCCGCGGCCCTGGGACTGAAGACCGGATTCGGCGGCGACCGCCTGCGGATCGGGCATCTGAAGTATTTCGGCGACGGCAGCATGGGGGCCCGGACGGCCTGGCAGCTGGAACCTTACCGCGACGGAGGGACCGGCATGCCCCTGGCCGATCCGCGGCAACTGGTTGAAGAAATACGCAAGGCCCATGCAAGCGGCCTGGCGGTCATGGTCCATGCCATCGGCGACCGGACCTGCAGGATGGTGATCGAGGCTTTTGCCGGTCTCGAACAGGGTGCCGGTTGTCAGAGGCCGGCCCTTGCTCACCGGATAGAGCATCTCCAGATGGTCCGCAGGCAGGATCTGGACCGCCTGGCCGGGCTGAACGTGGTGGCCAGCGTCCAGCCGGTCAACCTGGCCGACGATATCGGGATGCTCGAAGCGGCCCTGGGGCCGCTTGCCCGGCGCTGCTATGTCTTCAAGGAGATGGCCGCTGCCGGCATACCCCTTGTCTTCGGTTCGGATCACCCGGTCTGCTCCTTCGATCCCCTCCTGGGAATAGAGGCCGCCGTTGAGCGCCGCAACCGGCAGGGGCTGCCCGAAGGCGGCTGGTATCCGGACCAATGCCTTGAAGTCCAAGAGGCCATAGCCGCCTATACCCGCACGGCCGCCGAAGCCGCCGGCGCCGGAGCCTGGCTCGGCAGCATTACGGCCGGCAAGAAGGCCGATCTGGCGGTGCTGGACCGGGACATCGGCGACGGTTCGGGGTCCATCTCGGACACCAGGGTGCTGATGACGTTTTTCGACGGTGAGCTGGTATTCCCGGCCGCAGACGAAACTTTTCTCAGTCCGGAATGATCTCTTCTTTCAGCATGCAGCAGGCTATCCGGTGACGGGGATTTTCCCGGCCGTTGCAGGCCAGGTTTTGGGGCTGGATTAGTTTGTTCATCACGCAGCCTTCGGCTATGGAGAGATTGAACAGACGGGCTTCGGTGATTCCCGGCCTTGCCACCAGGCGGTCGTCTGCAAATTCCAGGCTGTGAAGAGGATAGTCTTCGCACAGGGGACAGCGATAGACCCTGCCGTTGGGAAAGACAAAATAGTTTTCCGCCACCAGGCCGGCACATTCGAAAGGCTCGTCAGGTTCCAGGTAAACCTTGGGATAGGTGACGATAATGCCCCGGGCTGCAGCCTGCCGTGCAACACGGGGGACCACCTCCAGCCACCGGCTGGCCGCGACCTGCCGGGGTGCGGTCCCGGCAGGATGATCCTTTTCGGCCCAGGGCCCCCGCAGGCCGATTACCTGGATGAAGAAATGCTCGATGCCTGTTTTTTCCAACAATTCAGGCATCCGGGAAAGTTCGTCCAGGTTGAGATTACTGACGGTATAGATCAGGCTGGTGGAAAAACCGGCCGCCCTGGCCCTGGCGATACCTTCCAGGCAGGCTTTGAAAGAGCCTTTGCCCCGGATGCGGTCGTTGGTTTCGGCCACTGCTCCGTCCAGGCTGAAGCTGATCACGTCCACTTGGCCGGGGGTGACCTTTTCCAGGATGTCGTTGAACAGGTAGCCGTTGGTGTCGATGGTTACGGAGTGATAGCCCAGCCGGCGGGCGTCCCGGACGGCCCCGGGCAGTCCGGGATGGAGGGTAGGCTCACCGCCCAGGAAAATCACGTTGGCCTTTTTGTGGCGGGGGTTGAAGGCCGCCAGCCAGTTTCTGATGGTCGCCGGATCAAGGCTGTTTTTACCGTGTTGCTCGGGATTGATGTAACAGTGGCGGCACTTGAGGTTGCAAGCTGTCAGGATGTGAAAAAATACGTTAACTGCACTGCGGGAAAATGCTACTGTCCGGTGCATCAGCCAATATCGGTACGGGGTGCGGCGGCCGTGGTTTTGGGTTGCAGCAGACGGGCCTTGGCCTTCTTGGCGGTTTTCTTGGCCCGGATCAGTTCTTCGTTGGTCAGCCGCAGGCGGGCAGTCATGTATTCGGCGAATATGCGGTAGAGCAGCAGGAGAAAATCGAGGCGCTCATCCTTTTCATCGGAGGTGGAAAGGCGGCTTTTGGCCGAGGTGTCCACCGCCAGGCAGACTGTCGTGCCCACCGCGTAGACAGAAGCCGAACGGCTCTGATCGTCGATTATCCGCATTTCTCCGAAGATTTCCCCCTTGCGGCTGATGGTGCCGATTTCTTCCCCTTCTTTGGTGATTCTGATTTTGCCGGACAAAAGAAAATACAGCCAGGGATCCATGTCGCCTTCCTGGATGATCTGTTCCCCGTCTTCATACTGGCGGATCTTGCTCAGCCGCAGCAGTTTGCCCAGGTTTCTGGTTTCAAAATGCCGCAGGGCCTGGATGGTCATCAGCCGCTGGATGTTTTCAATGTTTTCTTTCAGGTATTTGGATTCGATCATGAATGATCTCCAGTCAATCGGGATATACGCACACCGGCAGGATTACAAGCGATAGCTCAATATTAGGCTTTGCCTCGCCTAAAGGCAAGGCCAAAGTGCAGGCCCGGGGCCGGATGGGCGACATGCCGCGCTGCCGAAATCCTAGCCGGTGATCAAAATCAGCATTCAAGACAGTGCTTTGATACGTTGACGTCGAAATCCACCGGGTAGCAGCCGTCGAAACAGGCCTTGCAGAAGTGGTCGCGGGGATTTTCGATTCCGGTCGACTCCAGCAGGCCTTCCAGGCTCAGATAGTAGAGCGAATCCAGGCCCAGGTGGTCGCGGAGCTGGTCGACCGACATTCTGGCCGCGATAAGCTCGCCCTTGGTGGAAAAATCGATTCCGTAATGACACGGGAAACGGTGGGGCGGGCCGGCCACCCGGAGGTGAACCTTGCGCACGCCCAGTTCCCTGAGGGTCCGGACCCTGGTCCTGGCCGTGGTTCCCCGGATGATGGAATCTTCGATGATGATTATGTCCTTGCCCCTGAGCAGTTCCCGGACCGGGTTGAGTTTGACCCGCACTCCGAAATCGCGCATGCTCTGTGTGGGCTGGATAAAAGTACGTCCCACGTAGTGGTTCCTGATCATTCCCATTTCAAAGGGAATGCCGGAGGCCTCCGAATATCCCAGGGCGGCATAGGTGCCCGAGTCCGGAAAAGGCATCACCAGATCGGCCTCGACCGGTGCTTCTTGTGCCAGCCTCCGGCCGTTGGCCTTGCGGGTCAGGTATACGTTGCGGCCGAAGATGGTGCTGTCGGGCCGGGCAAAATAGATGAATTCGAATATGCAGAAGGATTTCCTGGTCTTTTGGGGTGCGCCCAGGCTGCGGATCCCGTTTTTGTCGATGATTACGATTTCACCCGGGTCCAGCTCGCGTACGTATTCCGCCTGCACCAGATCCAGGGCGCAGGTTTCCGATGCCAGAACCCAGTTGCCGTTCAGCTGTCCGAGGCTAAGCGGCCGGAAACCGTTGGGATCCTTGATTCCCACGACTTCTCCCCGGCTGGTAAGCATGACCATGGAAAAGGCCCCCTGCATCTGCTTCACCGATGCCTTGAGGGCCTGTTCGAATCCCAGGTTGAGGTTCTTGACGAAAAGATGCAGAAAGACTTCGCTGTCCATGGTGGACTGGAAGATGGAGCCGGACTTTTCCAGTTCCTCCTTCAGGATATGGGCATTGACAAGGTTGCCGTTGTGGGCCACGGCATAGGCCTTGTTGCGATGGCGCACCATGAAGGGCTGGGCGTTGGCCAGCACCGAGCTGCCGGTGGTGGAGTAGCGAACGTGGCCGATGGCGCTGGGGCCTTTCAGTCTGTCCAGGGTATGCATTGAAAAAACATCCGAGACCAGGCCCATGGCCTTGTGTTCGTCCATGTGGCCCTGATCCACCACCGCTATGCCGGCGCTCTCCTGTCCCCGGTGCTGGAGGGCATAGAGGCCGAAGTAGCAGAGTTTGGCGGCTTCGGGATGACCGCTGACGGCAAACAGCCCGCAGGCTTCCCGCGGTCGCTGCCGCATGCCGGACGTTTCTGCGGCACGGATCGGCTGACATTCGCTTTCCATGGTTGTTTCTCCTTGATGATCCGGGGTGATCAGGTCTCCCCGGGTGCTTGTGCCCGGCCATAGTAATCCTGTAAAGGACATACCGTCAAGCGCCGGCTTTGATGGGCCGCAATGGCCTTGGCCATGGCCATTGCACCGGCAATGGTGGTGACATAGGGCACATCGTACTTGAGGGCTGCCTGGCGGATGATGAACCCGTCCCGGCGGGGGGTATCCCCGGAGCCGGTGTTGATCACCAGCTGTACCTGGCCGTTCTTGATGGCGTCTTCCACGTGCGGCCGGCCCTGGGACACCTTGTTGATCCGGTCGCTGTTTATGCCGTGATTGCTCAGAAAACGGTGGGTGCCGTCGGTGGCCAGAATGGTAAAACCGTGTCGCTCCAGCTGGCGTGCCACGGCCAGGACCGCCGGCTTGTCGGGATCCAGCACGCTGATGAAGACGCAGCCTTTCTGGGGCAGTTTCTGGCCGGCTCCCAGCTGGGCCTTGGCGTAAGCCGACCCGAAATCAGGCCCCAGCCCCATGACCTCGCCGGTCGATTTCATCTCCGGCCCCAGCAGGGTATCCACGTTTGGAAAGCGGTCGAAGGGCAAGACCGCTTCCTTGACACAGGTGTGTTCCGGTACCGGCTGGCGGTCCAGACCTATTTCGGCCAGGGTCCGTCCCAGCATCAGGCCGGTGGCGATCTTGGCAAGCGGCACTCCGGTGGCCTTGCTGACGAAGGGAACGGTCCGGGAAGCCCGGGGATTGACCTCGATCAGAAAGAGCTGGCGGCCCTTGATGGCGTACTGGACGTTCATCAGGCCGACCACGTTGAGTTCGGCGGCCATGTCCATGGTGGCCTGGGAGATTTCATCGAGCAGACCGCGGCCGATGCTGTAAGGCGGCAGTACGCAGGCCGAGTCTCCCGAGTGGACTCCGGCCGCCTCGATGTGCTCCATGATGCCGCCGATGACGGTGGTCTTGCCGTCGGAGACGGCATCCACGTCGATTTCGATGGCGTCTTCGAGAAACTTGTCGATCAGCACCGGGTGTCCGGGCGAGGCCAGGATCGCCAGGCGGGTGAAGTTTTCAAGGCCCCGGCGGTCGTAAACGATCTTCATGGCCCGGCCGCCCAGGACGAAAGAGGGCCGGACGATGACCGGGTAGCCGATGGACTCGGCCACCTTAACCGCTTCTTCGACACTCATGGCGGTGCCGTTGGGCGGCTGGATCAGGCCGAGCTTGTTGAGCATGGCCTGGAAAAGCTCCCTGTCTTCGGCCCGGTCGATACTCTCGGGCTGGGTTCCCAGGATCCTGACACCGTGGCGGGCAAGCGGTGTGGCCAGGTTCAGGGGGGTCTGGCCTCCGAACTGGACGATCACCCCGTCGGGTTCTTCCTTTTCGATGATGTGCAGGACGTCCTCTTTGGTCAGCGGTTCGAAATAGAGCTTGTCCGAGGTATCGTAGTCGGTGCTGACCGTTTCGGGGTTGGAGTTGACCATGATGCTTTCGATGCCCATTTCGGCCAGGGCGAAGCTGGCGTGGACACAGCAGTAGTCGAACTCGATGCCCTGGCCGATCCGGTTGGGGCCGCCTCCCAGGATCATAACCTTGCGGGTCCGGGACACCCGGGCTTCGCATTCTGTTTCGTAGGTCGAATAATAGTAAGGGGTGGCGGCCCGGAATTCGGCGGCACAGGTGTCCACCAGCTTGTAGACCGGACGGACGCCGCGCTGCTTGCGCCAGGAGGCGATCTGTTCCTCCTGTTTTCCCAGCAGATGGGCCAGTTGCCGGTCGGAAAATCCCCAGGCCTTGGCCCTGGCAAGGAGCCGGTCGGGAATCAGGGTTTCAGTTTGATTGCCGGCATGGCCGGCGATCTCCCGTTCTAGTTCGACCAGCTGCCGGATTTGGTTGATGAACCAGGGGTCGATGCCGGTGATTTCATGGATCGAATCGACGCTCATGCCCTGGATCAGGGCGTAGCGCAGGTAGAAGATCCGCTTGGAATTGGCGATGGCCAGCTTCTGCTCGATCTCTTCGGCCGTGGGGAAACGGCCCTCTTCGGCCAGCCGTCCCCGGCCGTCGGCCCCCAGGCCGAAACGGCCGATCTCCAGGCCCCGCAGGCCCTTCTGGAGGGCCTCCTTGAAGGTGCGGCCGATGGCCATGGTCTCGCCCACCGATTTCATGGCCGTTGTCAGCACGTCTTCGGTTTCGGGAAATTTTTCGAAGGTCCAGCGGGGGATCTTGACCACGCAGTAGTCCAGGGTCGGCTCGAAGGAGGCCAGGGTCTGGCCGGTGATGTCGTTGGCAATTTCGTCCAGGCTATAGCCCACCGCCAGCTTGGCGGCTATCTTGGCGATGGGAAAGCCGGTGGCCTTCGAGGCCAGGGCGCTGGAGCGCGATACCCGGGGGTTCATCTCCACCACCACCATTTCGCCGGTGCGGGGATGGATGGCGAACTGGACGTTGGATCCGCCCGTGTCCACTCCTATTTCGCGCATTATGGCCAGGGAGGCGTTGCGCATCTGCTGGTATTCGGCGTCGGTCAGAGTCTGGGCCGGGGCCACGGTAATGCTGTCGCCGGTGTGGACCCCCATGGGATCCATGTTCTCGATGGAGCAGATGATGACCACGTTGTCGTTGTGGTCGCGCATCACTTCCAGCTCGTATTCCTTCCAGCCCAGGACCGATTCTTCGATCATCACCTGGTGAATCAGGCTGGCATCCAGGCCGGCCTTTGCCGTCTGCTCCAGGTCCTCGGGATTGTACGCCACCCCGCCCCCGGTACCGCCAAGGGTGTAGCTGGGCCGGATGATCACCGGGTATCCTATCTGTTGGGCGATTTTGTGGGCTTCCTCCATGCCGGTGGCAAAACCGCTCTTGGGGATCCGCAGCCCGATCCGCTCCATGGCGGCCCGGAAAAGATCGCGGGACTCGGCTTTCTGGATCGCCTCCAGGGAGGCGCCGATCATTTCGATGCCGAACTTTTCCAGGACCCCGGCCTCGGCCACCTCCACGGCCGTGTTGAGACCGGTCTGGCCGCCCAGGGTCGGCAGCAGGGCATCGGGCCGCTCCTTTTCGATGATGGCCGCCACGGTCTCGGGGGTCACCGGCTCGATGTAGGTGCGGTCGGCCATCTCGGGGTCGGTCATGATGGTGGCCGGGTTGGAGTTGACCAAAATTACGTGGAAACCTTCTTCTTTCAGGGCCTTGCAGGCCTGGGTGCCGGAATAGTCGAACTCGCAGGCCTGGCCGATGATGATGGGGCCGGCGCCGATTATCAGGATCTTATGGATGTCGGTACGTTTAGGCATCTGGAGAACCAATCATGCTGGAATTTGCAGGTGAAATCATTGCGCGGTCAGCCCTGTCCTTTCCAGTCGGCGATCATCCTGCGAAATTGGCGGAAAAGGTACCTTGCATCGTGGGGACCGGGTGCGGCTTCAGGATGGTATTGCACCGCCATCAGGGGCAGCTTCCGGTGGCGGAAACCTTCCAGGGTGTCGTCGTTGAGATTGATATGGGTTATTTCGACTTCACTGCCGGGCAGGGAATCGGCGTCCACGGCAAAGCCGTGATTCTGGGAAGTTATCTCCACCTTGCCGGTGGCCAGGTTCTTGACCGGCTGGTTGGCTCCCCGGTGGCCGAACTTGAGCTTGTAGGTCCGGCCGCCCAGGGCCAGCCCCAGGATCTGGTGTCCCAGGCAGATCCCGAACATGGGAAAAAGACCAAGCAGTTCCCTTACTGTCTTTGCGGCGTAGGTTACCGGCTCCGGGTCTCCGGGTCCGTTGGAAAGAAAGATGCCGTCCGGCTCCAGGGCCTTGATGGCAGCCGCTGGAGTGGCTGCCGGCACCACCAGCACTTCCAGGCCCACCTCTGTAAGGCAGCGCAGGATGTTGTACTTGATGCCCAGGTCCAGGGCCACTACAGACGGTTTTTCCCGGCGGTTTTGCCATACTGACGGCTCAAGTTTCGTGCCGGCAGGCAGCCGGGCGCGACCCTGGCCCGTCCAGCGGTAAGGCCTGTCTGTCGAAACGGTGCGGGCAAGATCGAGACCCACCATGCCGGGCAGGGCCTTGGCCTTGGCCACCAGGGAGCGGGGATCGGTGTCCCTGGTCGAGAGCATGGCCCGCATGGCTCCGGCGTTGCGGATGTGGCGGGTCAGGGCCCTGGTGTCCAATTCCTCGACTCCCAGGGTGCCGTTTTCCCTGAGGTAATCGGCCAAGGTGGCGGTGGACCTGTAGTTGCTCGGCCAGGGCTGGTATTCCCTGACGATGAAGGCAGCCACCTGGATGCGGTCCGATTCCACGTCCTGTGGGTTGACCCCGTAGTTGCCTATCAGGGGATAGGTCATGGTTACCATCTGGCCGCTGTAGGACGGGTCGGTGAGAACCTCCTGGTAGCCGGTCATGCCGGTGTTGAACACGACTTCACCGCCTACCTCGCCGTCACCGGTGAAACTGCGGCAGGGGAAGGTCCTTCCGTCTTCTAAGGCTAACAACGCTTGCATAGATTTATCCGGAGTTCAGACCAGGCGGCCTGCGGGCATCTGGCCCCCCCCGGGGGGGAGCCGGCAGGCCGGGTGTTTTACAAACCGTTTTGTGTCCTGGGTTGGCTTAGCACATTTGGACGGTATTGCAAAGAATTGATGGCATCAACCAATGGGCGTATTTTCCACCATGTTCCAGACACCGCAGGGACAGGCCCCGGCGCAGAAACCGCAGCCGATGCATTTGCTGTCGTTCACTCGGTAGCTGTAGCCGCCGTCTTTTTCCTCGGCCCTGGATATGGCCCCTTCGGGACAGACGGTGACGCAGATTCCGCAGTCACGGCAGCTGCCGCAGGAAGAACACTGGCCGGCACAACCGTCCAGGTCGTCAAGGTTCACCATCCGGGGATCGTAGTATTCCAGGTGGACCCGCTGCTTGGAGATCATGGGCCTTGTGTCCGGATCCGGGCGCCTGCCTTCCAGGATGGCCACCATGGTCTCGGCGGCCCGCCGGCCGGCACCGATGGCGTCTGTCAGCAGTCCCGGCCGGACCACGTCGCCGATGGCAAAGATCCTGGGATGCGTGGTCTGGTAGTTTTCATCGACTTCGATGAACCCCTGCTGGTTGACAGTAACCTGCTCGGGCAAAAAGTCCAGGTCGGGCATGTCGCCGATGGAAATGATCACCGTATCGGCGGCGATGGTCTCTCCGCTTTCGAGCACGACCCCGCTCTTTGTTATCTCCCTGGTGAAGACCGGCCAGCGGAACTTGGCTCCCAGGGCCTCGGCCGCTTGCCTTTCCTTGCCGAAAGAGGCCGGCTGCTGCACGTCCAGCAGCAGCACCTGGCTTGCCCCCAGGCGGAAGGCTTCGGTGGCGGCGTCGCAGCCCACGTTGCCGGCCCCGATGACGACCACTTTCCGGCCCACCTTTGCCTTGCCCTGCTTGGCGGCGGCCAGAAAATCGAGGGCCGTCAGGGCGTATTGCTTTCCGGGAACCGGAAGGGTGCGGGCCTTGCGGGCCCCGGCGGCCACCACCACGAAGTCGTATTCCTCCACCAGCTGCTCCACCTGGCTGCGGTCGAGTTTCTGCCGGAGGTGGACGTGGGGGATGACCTTGGCGGCCCGCTTGATCTCCTTGGCAAATACATCTGCCGGAAGCCGGCTTTCCGGAATGGCGGCGGCGATCTTGCCGCCCAGGGTTTCGGCTTCATCATAGACCACTGCCTGGTGTCCCTTGAGCCGCAGCTGCCAGGCAACGGAGATACCGGCCGGACCGCCCCCGATCACGGCGATCCGCTTGCCGCTCAGCTCGGGGAGCCGGGGTACGGCGGCATCGACGCTGGCCTTGCCCAGGCGGGTGACGTCCACCGGCGGCAGGGCGGCCTCCTGCTTGGTGCAGGCCTCCATGCACAGGTTGGGACAAAGATAGCCGCAGACGGTTGCCGGAAAGGGGGTATAGGCCAGGGCCAGGTCAACGGCCTCGTCGATGCAGCCGTCGCGCACCAGGCGCCAGCGCTGGTGCACCGGAATGCCGGTGGGACATGCGGCCTCACAGGGCGCCTTGTACTGGTTGTTTTCCCAGACCGGCACGAAGCGGCGCAGCTCTCCGCGGGTTATCACCGGAATCGGGCTGCGGTCGATGTCGGTCAGGTCTCCCACCAGGCCTCCCGGTCCCAGGATATTGTCCCAGACCTGCCGGCGGAACTCCGTCATGGAGCGGCGCATGGTTCCGGTCCGCTGGTGGGGTTTGCGGGCTACCAGCAGCTGCCACTGGCTGCGGTCGGCAAGTTCTGTGAGCAGCTCGGAGCGGTTGATCTTTTCCAGGAAGGTGGCCAGGTGCTGCCGCAGCCAGGTCCATTGCTCGTCGTCGATGGGCACCTGGATGGCGTCTGCCTGGCTGTAGCCCCGGTGGGGGCCCCTGAAAAAGACCCTGCCCCCCACCATGCCCACCAGGGGACGGTAGCCGAGCACGTTGTCTGGCCGCTGGGGGTTGTAGCCGCAGATAACGGCGATGCCCCCGGCCATGAACTCGCCGAAGTAATCGCCAACCGAACCAAGGACCCACAGCTCGGGCGGGTCGAAGCGCGGATTGCGCTTGGTCATGGTCATGGCCCGGGCGCCCACGTTGCCGGCAATAAAGATCTTGCCCTGGGCCATGGCGTTGGCCACTCCGTTGGAGGCATTGCCGTGGACCACGATCTGGGCGCCGGCATTGAGCCAGCCCACGTCGTCGGAAGCCGGCCCCATCACCTCGATGAATGTGTTGGCAAAACCCATGGCTCCGACCCGCTGACCGGGATGGCCGTCGATCTTGATATAGACCGGCTCGTTGCCCGCCCGCCACAGGCGGCCGCCGATGCCGTGCTGGCCGTAGGCCTTGACCACCAGGTAGCGCTTGCCCAGGGCCACGGCTTCCTGGATGGTTTCTTCCATGATGCGCGAATCGATCCGCTGACCGTCTTTTTTTCCGGAAATGATATTGTACTGGCTGCTGCTGGTCATGGCCTCATTGTCTCCAGGCTTAGATTACATACTTGATTTTCAGGCGCTCGGCCGCGTGATAATCGTCGATACCCAGGGCATCGGACATGCCGATGGGCAGGGAGGTGGAACGGCCCAGGGGTGCCACGATCTTTTTAAGTTCGGTGTCGAAGGCCAGAAAGACGTCCACCACCCTTTCGGCCACCTTTTCGATGTCCAGCCGGCGGTACAGACGCGGATCCTGGGAGGTGATCCCCTTGGGACAGCGGCCGATGTTGCAGATGTTGCAGCGGTCGGATTCCGAGCCGATGCAGCCGGCGGCGGCCTGCATGATGTACTTTCCGGTCTGGACCCCGCTGGCTCCCAGCATTATCAGGGCCGCGGCGTTGGCCGCCAGGTTGCCCTGCTTGCCGATTCCGCCGCCGGCGAAAAGGGGCAGCTCGTTCTGTTTGCCGATGGTGACCAGGTTGAGGTAGCAGTCCCGGATGTTGGTGGCGATGGGATGGCCCATGTGGTCCATGGAGACGTTGTAGGCCGCCCCGGTGCCCCCGTCTTCGCCGTCTATGGCCAGGCCGGCGGCATACGGGTTGCGGGTAAGGTTGTTGAGCACCGCCAGGGCCGTGGAGGTGCCCGATATCTTGGGATAGACCGGCACCCTGAAGCCCCAGGCCATGTACATGGACTGGATCATCTTGGCCACCGATTCCTCGATGGAATATTTGGTCTGGTGGGTGGGCGGGCTGGGCAGGCTGACACCCGGCGGGACTCCCCGGATGGCGGCGATCAGCTTGTTGACCTTGTGCCACATGAGCAGTCCGCCGTCGCCCGGTTTGGCGCCCTGGCCGTATTTGATCTCGATGGCGCAGGGGTCTTCTTTCATCTCCGGCAGGGCATGGATGATCTCGTCCCAGCCGAAATAGCCGCTGGCGATTTGCAGGATGACATATTTGAGAAAGCGGCTGCGCAGCAGCCGGGGAGGACATCCGCCTTCGCCGGTGCAGATTCTCACCGGCATGCCCAGCTCCTCGTTGAGGTAGGCCACCCCCATCTGGAGGCCTTCCCACATGTTGGGCGACAGGGCGCCGAAGGACATCCCGCCGATTACCAGGGGGTAGATTTCGCGCACCGGAGGTATCCAGCCGTTTTCTTTCATGAACTTCAGGCTCTGTTCCGGAGGCAGGACCCGCCCCAGCAGGGTGCGCAGCTCGAACTCGTGCCGCCCGGCGTCCAGGGCCGGGTCGGTCAGCATGGAAATCCGGATGAACTTGATCCTGTCGAGAATCCCCGCGGGCTGGTTGCGCCGCCCGCCCCGGCGTCGGGGCTGGCCCCCGCGGTTGATGTGGAAACGCTGTTTGTCGGCCTCGTCGTTGCGGGCCGGGATGATGGCGTCGTTGGGGCAGACCAGGCTGCACATGGCACAGCCGACGCAGGCGTAGGCCGGGTCGGTTCTCTGGCGGATGCCGTAAAAAAGGGAAAAACGGGTTTCCGGAGGGGCCGCGGGATCAATGGAAGCGGTCACGTTGCGCTTGCGGAAAACACCCGGCTCGATGGCGTTGACCGGACACACGGCAGTGCAGCGTCCGCAGAGGGTGCACTTGTCGCGGTTCCAGAGGATCTGCCAGCTAAGATCCTTGACGCTCAGGGTTGAAGGGGCAATGGGTCTGTCTGGCAACATATCTTTACCTCCTGGCGATCAGGACCGACTATGGCCGTGTCCAGGTACATGGGTTGGAAATCCTTGCTCTTGTCCCGGTCCGGGATGGCGGCATCCAGGCCGCAGATTTCCGAGGCGAAGGCAAAACGACCGGGCCGGCCGCCCACCACTCCGGGGCGCAGTTTCTTGCGGTCCTGGGCCATGAAGAGGGTATGGTCGGGCAGGCAGCCGATGACACAGTTGGGACCGTCGATAATCAACTGGCGGCAGCTGTGTTTGAGTTGCTTGAGGAAAGCCGAGTCGGGATGGGCGGCAATATCCTCGTCCTTCAAGGGGGTGATGACGTGCTTGTAGGCTTCGATTCCCAGGCCCAGATGGGTATGGACGTAATGCAGGATATGGGTGAAGACCTCCGAGTCGGACTGGTAGCCGATATAACCTTCGAAACCGCGGGAGCTGAGGTACTCCCGGATGGGGATGAAAGCCGTGTTTTCTCCGTTGGTCATGCTGGCAAAGCCCTGGATGAAGAAAGGATGGCAGGCATAGAGATTGATGGCGTAGTTGGTGTTCTGCCTTCCCTGGGCCATGATCACCCGGGCCCACAGCTCCTTGCGGTCGAGGTCGAGGTACCGGGCCACGGTCATGGGGTCACCGATTTCCTTGATCATGATGACATCCGGCCAGAAGGAAAAGACGATCATGTCGCCCTCGGCCTCGCCCATCTGTCTCAGCCTGAGCCTTGTCCGCAGGAGGCGGGTATACAGTTCATTGACGGGCAGGTCTTCCCACTCCTCGGGATATTCGTAGGCCCGGATAAGGTAGATGTCCCGCTTGGGCACCCCCGGAGGCGGTGTCTTGGGCACCTTGATGGTGATCTTGTACTTGGTCATGAAGCCCAGGTCCATCATGAAGGTGTCCAGGCGGCGCAGGCCCTTTTCAGTAAAAATGCCCGACAGGATGGGGGCGTCCTTGATCTCTTCGAAGGGGCCGGCAAGGTCCCTGAGAAACAGGCCTACTCCGGAGCCGTCATGGCCTTCGCGCATTACGTCCATGGCCTCGATGGCTTTCATGGGCGACAACGGCTCCTGGCTGGTGATGGCGAATAGACGACACATGTTTGATTTTCTCCTTGTTTTGCCGGCCGCGAGCCGGTAACCCTACTATGTATCCGGCCTTTTCCGGCAGCCGGGCAGCGGCAATCCGGTCCGGATTTTGGAGGCCTCCTTGGGCCGTTTAACTTTTAACACGTTCCGGCAGGATTGCGGCCCTGTTTTTTTGTGAACAGGGCACAAAGGGATGTCTGGCTGTAACGCAATTTGTATGCCATGGGGCCTGCCGATTGTTGCCATAGCCCGGTATCCGGGCAGTCGCACCCGGAAAAGCAGGGCCGGTTTGGACGGGTAATTACAAAAATGAAATAAAGCTATCCAAAAAATTACAACAATGTCAAATATTCAAACAAACTTTTCGGCCTCGGTTCTGCCGCCGGCCCTGAAGCAGCGGGGCCGGGAGCGGCTGGAAGCTTTTTTCGAGGCAAGTCAGGTTGGCGGGCGCATGCCCGGCATCGATCCCGATGTCGCCCTTGATCTGCAAAAAGCCTTTGTTTTCAGCGAGTTCGTTTTCCGCAGCGCTCTTTCCGCCCCGGCGGTATTGTCCTCCATGCTGGAAGACGGGAGCCTGTGGCAGCCCCATGATTCAGCACGCCTGGAAAGCCTGCTGCGGTCTCGGCTAAGCGGCGCTTCCGGTTCCGATTGGCGGGCCGTGCTGGCAAGCTCCCTGCGCAGGTTCCGCAGGAGCCAGATGATGCGCATTGCCATCTGCGATCTTGCCGGGCGGATGCCCCTGGAGCAGGTGATGGCAGAAGTTTCGGACGTGGCCGATGTTTGCCTCAAGGTGGCGGTGGATGTCATCCGGGAAGGCCTGGCCGCCGGATTCGGCATCCCCCGGGATTCAGGGTCACAGCCGGCGGTGCCGGTGGTCCTGGGCCTGGGCAAGCTGGGCGGCCGGGAACTGAATTTTTCCTCGGACATAGATCTTGTCTTTGCCTACAGCCGGGACGGCAGGACCACCGGCGGCGATGCTTCTGCAGGGGGCATAAGCAACGAGGAGTTTTTCCAGCGCTTTTTCAGGGAACTGATCCAGGCCATGGGCAGGACCGGGGCCGAGGGGATTGTTTTCCGGGTGGACACCCGGCTGCGGCCCTTCGGGGAAGTGGGCCCCCTGGCAATGAGCTTCAGCCGCATGGAGGATTACTACCAGAGGCAGGGGCGCGAATGGGAGCGGTATGCCCTGATCAAGGCCCGGGCCGTGGCCGGTGACCTGGAGGCCGGAAGCCGGCTGCTCGAACGCCTGAAACCCTTTGTCTACCGGCGCTACCTGGATTACGGAGTCTTCGAGGCTTTGCGGGAGATGAAAGCCAAGATCATGGCCGAGGTGCGGGCCAAGGCAATGGAGGACGACATCAAGCTGGGACCCGGCGGCATCCGTGAAATCGAGTTTTTCGGTCAGGTTTTCCAGCTCCTGCGGGGAGGCGTCCAGCCTGCTTTTCAAAAGCGCTCCATCCTGGCCACTTTGAGTTGCCTGGCCGGCCACGGGGCCATCGACGAGCAGACCATGATTCAGCTTTCCGAAGCCTACCGTTTCCTGCGGACCGTTGAAAACAGGCTCCAGCAGTGGGAAGACCGTCAGACCCACAGGTTGCCCCCGGACAGGCAGAGGCGCCTGCTGCTGGCCGTTTCCCTGGGTTTTGAGACGGCGGCTGATTTCGAGGAAATCCTGGCTTCTCACCGCCGGCAGGTGCAGCGGCATTTCGACCTGCTGCTGGACGAAGGCGGTGCCAAAAGGGGGCATGTAAAAACCGGCGGCCCGCAGCAGGATTCCCTGGCAAGGTTGTGCATGGGCGTAGCCGGCCATGAATCTGCCCGCCGGCTGCTCCGGGGGCTGGGTTACAAGGAGCCGGGCCAGGTCCTGGAGACCCTGGACAAGCTGCGGGCAAGTCCCGCCATGAAAAGGCTGAGCCAGGTTGGCCGGATCAGGCTCCAGCAGCTGCTGCCGCTGCTGATCACCGATGTGGCGGCCCATGCAGCCCAGGCTCCCGAACTTGTTTTCCGGCGCGTAATGGATCTTTTGGCCAATATTCTTGGCCGGGTTCCCTACCTGGCCCTGCTGATAGAATCTGCCACGGCCAGGGCCCACCTCATCCGTCTGACAGGGGCCAGCTCCTGGATCGCCAGGTACGTTGGCCGCCATCCGGTGCTGCTGGATGAACTCATGGATCCGCGCACCCTTTACGAGCCGCTTACCCGCGACAGTCTTGCGCGTGACCTGGAACGCCAGATGGATTCCATCGCTGCCGGTGACCTGGAGCAGCAGATGGATGTGCTGCGGGTCTTCAAGCAGATCAACACCCTAAGGGTGGCGGCGGCCGATATAACCGACGTGCTGCCCCTGATGAAGGTAAGTGACAGGCTGAGCGATCTTGCGGAGACAATTCTGGAAAAGGTGCTGGATCTTTGCTGGAAGCAGTTGACCGGTCGTCACGGAAAGCCCGCGGCGAAGCTGGCAGGGACAGAGTGCGGCCGGGGTTTTGCGGTCGTGGCCTACGGCAAGCTGGGGGGGCTGGAACTGGGATACGGCTCGGATCTCGATCTTGTCTTTTTGCATGCCGCCGCCGGAGGGCAGACCGATGGCCCGCGGCCCATCGACTCGGCTCATTTCTACACCCGCCTGGGACAAAAGGTGCTCCACATGCTGACGGCCCATACGGCGGCCGGGGTCCTCTACCAGGCGGACATGCGCCTGCGGCCAAGCGGCGATTCCGGCCTGCTGGTAAGCCATCTGGAAGCTTTCGGCCGCTATCAGCTGCAAGACGCCTGGACCTGGGAACACCAGGCCCTGGTGAGGGCCCGGGCCGTGGTCGGCGATCCGGCTCTGAAGGAGGCCTTCGAGGGCGTGCGCCGCCGGGTACTGACTATGGAGCGGGATGCGGCCCGGCTGCGTTCGGAAGTGGTCAGGATGCGCGAAAAGCTCCGCCAGGCCCAGGACAAGTCGACCGCGGACCGGTTCGATCTCAAGCAGGGTCTCGGCGGCATGGTGGATATCGAGTTTCTGGTCCAGTACCTGGTGCTCAAACATGCCGCCCGTTTCGGGCAACTGGTCACGTGGACCGACAACGTGCGCCTGCTCCGGAGTTTTACCGAAACCGGTCTGATGGACCGTGAGACGGCCTATCTGTTAAGGAGAGCCTATCTGATTTACCGGGCCCAGGCCCACCGCTGCAACCTCCAGGACCGCCCGGCCCTTGTCTCCGGCGATCATTTCGATGGCCTGCGCCGGACCGTGCAGTCGGCCCGGAACAGGTTCATGAAAAAACGGCAAGAGCGGATGCAGACACCGTGATGTCCGTAGTCTCCTACCCGCAAAGGCGCAGTTGTCGGGTTGTAAGGCAGATCTTGCCGTCTGCCGTCCAGTGGGCGATGGTGCATATCACATGGTCCATTCCCCGCGAAACCAGCGACCACCAGGCGTCACTGATGTCGAAGTGCCCTTCGGAAGCCGTGATGACTTCCAGGGCGTCGGGCCGGAACTCAAGGTTTTCTATGATGGGCAGGTTGTCCTGGTCGATCCCCGGCGGTTGCTTGCCTGTGACATAGACTATTAAACCGGTTTTCATGTCCTTTGCCTCCTTTTGAGAATAAAAAAACCCTTCAGGCAATACCGCCGGAAGGGTTGCACCCAGTTTTCTTCACCCCTGGATAGTGCGGCCGTAATCCATTACCCGTGGATTCAGGCAACGCCCATGGCCAAGGCAGGTCTTCTGGCTTCCCCGTCCTGCCGGCGGCCTTCCCATGTCAGTAAACTGACACAGTGGCTTTCAAATTGCCGACAGGCGCCCCTTTTGCAGGGGTGCGGGTCACAGCGGCGGGACCGCTCCCGATTTGCACGGGATTCCCTTTTGAGCACTTTTGCACCGTGGCCGAAGCGTTATTGATGCTTATGCCAAAACAATTCCGCAGTCAACAGCAAAACCGCAGGCGGCAATTCATCGATGAAAGTATCACTGCACCGGATGCCGAAAGGCTGTTTTGGAACGGATTTTGCTGTGTAACGATTTTGTGATTTTGGCTCTATCAAAGTGATTCTGAAATTGCAGTCTTTGGTAGGCCGCCACCGGGCAGGACTTTTAATCTGCCCCGCGCGGCGGGGACGGTTAAAGCAGGGGTCCGGCAACCAAGATCGGGACCGATCAATCAAGGTAAAACCAAGCAGGAGGTCAGGATGATATTTTTTGAATGGAGCGAGGATTACAGCGTTGGCGATGATGAGATAGACAGCCAGCACAAGAATCTGCTGGGCTTTCTCAACAAGTACTACAACGCCATGAACAAGGGCCGGGGCAAGAATATCATGGACGCCATATTCGCCGAGATGAAGGCATACGCCCTGTATCATTTTCAGTCCGAGGAACAGAGAATGGAGGAGGCCGGGTATCCCGACCTGGACAAGCACAAGAAGATCCATGCTGCTTTCGTCGGCAAGATCCTGGAGTTCGAAAAGAAAAGGGACGAGGGAGACCTGCTTGTAAGCGTGAATCTGGCGAAATTTCTCAACAGCTGGCTCATTGAACATATCCGCGGTGAAGACAAAAAGTATTCGCCTTACCTGACTGCCAAATAGCGCCTCGTGTATGATCGCATCGCGTTCGGTTGCAGGCTTGGCCACAGAAAGCCGTATCCCGGTGCGGCCCGCCCTCCCTTTGACCTGATTCACACCTTGTCCAGGCTGTATGCGCGCCACCTGACGGATTGCAGGCGTCGATACGAGGTTGCCGTATAACTTACCGTTAAAATAAGTTGCAAACAACCAAGCGAAACTCGCGGCGCTGAAGCCGGGTTCCGTGTTTCCCGTGTCGCCAGACGGAATTTTGCCACCAGGCGGCCGGTGCACACATGCGGGCCGAATGCCGCCGGTTTCAAAATTGTAGTTTTTTGCCAGTCAATATTACATATATGTAATTATATAATCCGGACGCAAATTTTAAGAAATAAACAATATGTAACTATTACAGCATGTAACTATGGCATTGACCGCTGGCACGACAAATGCTTGACTAATTCAAAAGCCGTTACCGGGAATTGCAAGGTCATGGAGCAAGAAATTATTCACCGGCTTACGCTGACCGGCACACCCTGCTGGAAAAACGAAAACGGCCCGGCAAGGACATCGACTGCCGGAAAACCGCCCGGACGGCTTGCGGGAAACAATGATTATCACCTCTTCCGATTCAACAACGGTTACTTCCAATGAAGCCGTCGCCAGGCTCAAAGCCGGTCAGCAGGAACTGGTCTCCCGTTTGCGGAAAATGGATGCCGCAGCGTGGATCAAGCTCAACGCCGGTCTTCTGGATGATTATTTCCAGACCTGTTTTACCGCCAGCACTGCCGGCCCGCGGCTTGACATATTGCGAAATCCCTATGCCCTTCTGGCGCTTGGAGGTTACGGCAGGGCCGAACAATGTCTTCACTCGGATGTCGATCTCCTGATCCTCTTCAAGGGCAGGGTGCCTCCGGAAGCCGAATCCCTGGTACAGGAGATAATCTACCCCCTTTGGGACCTTGGTATGGAAGTAGGGCATGCCACCCGCAGTATCAAGGAGACCATCGGGCTGGCCCGCAGGGATTTCGAAGTGTTGACATCTTTGCTGGATGCGCGGTTCATTTGCGGGATGTCGCCTCTGTACCATGAATTGATGGAACAGCTGAGGCGTAAGCTGATCAACACCAAGCCGCGGCCAATCACGGACTGGCTGGTGAGCGTTAACGCCAAGCGGCACGACCGTTTTGGTGATTCTTCCTATCTGCTGGAGCCCAATCTCAAGGAAGGCCAGGGCGGCTTGCGGGACTATCACACGATTTTGTGGATAGGGCGGGTCAAGGTGGGTGCCCGGTCATTCAGGGATCTGGAGTACTATGGATTGCTCTCTCATGCCGAATTCCGGCTTCTGGACTCAGCCCTGGAATTTGTCTGGCGCGTGCGCAACAATCTTCACCAGCTGACCGGCCGCAAATGCGATCAGCTCCATCTTGAATATCAGACTCAGATCACGGAATTGATGGGCTTTACCGGAGGTGACGGGCATTTGCCGGTAGAACGGTTGCTGGGCGAGCTGCACCGGCACATGGAGCATATCAAACAGTGCCACCGGAATTTCATTTCCGAGATAGAACAAGGTGGCCGCCAGCGACGTAAAAAAGCCGGACCGGTCGAGACCGGCGTTCCGGACCTGGTGGTGGAACGTGGGGTTATCAGGTTCCGTGCGCCTGAAGCCATTGTCCGGCGGCCGCTTCTGCTGATGGAGATATTTTTTGAAAGCGCCCTGCGCAAGGCGCCCCTGGGAGTTGAAGCTCAGCGGCTGGTACGCGAGTTCGGAGAGCTGGTGGAAACCCGCCTGCGGGGAGACCGGCAGGCGGCGGTCTTGTTCGAGCATTTGTTGATCCGGCCGGCCGATGCCCTGCCGGCCCTGAACCAGATGCTGGTGACCGGTTTCCTGGAGCGCTACATTCCCCACTGGGGCGGGGTGGTGAACCGGGTGCAGTTCGACCATTACCATTTGTATCCGGTCGCCCGCCACTTGCTGCTTACCGTACGGTGTTTGAAAGAGATAGGTCTTGGCCGTAAATCCGACGACGATCCCTTGTCCCGCCAGGTCTACAAGGAGATCAAGGGCAAGCGGCCTCTGTTCTGGGCGGCGCTGCTGCACGACATCGGAAAAGCCGTGCCCGCCAGGGGGCACGCCGAACGCGGGGCGAAGCTGACCGGGGAGATACTCGCAGAAAAAGGACTTGAGGACGAAGATATCGACACGGCGGTCTTCCTGGTTGGCCATCACCTGCTTTTGATGAAGACCGCCACCCGGAGGGATATAAGTGAAGAAGAAACGGTCGTTGCCTGTGCCCACAAGATACGTTCTGTCGAACGGCTGAAGATGCTGTATCTTTTGAGTGTGGCAGATGCGATGGCCACGGGGCCCAAGGCCTGGAACGGGTGGACAGCCAGCCTGATGCGGGATCTTTTTCTGCGCGTGCGCAGAGTGCTGGGGAAAAGGGAACTTTTCTCCGACCGGACGGAAAACGCCATTGCCGGGAAAAAAAGGAAAGTGATCGATCTGTACCGGCAGGAAGGAGACCAGGAGACTGTCGAGAAAGTTCTTCCGGCATTGTCGAGGCGTTACCTGATTCACTGTTCGGCGGAAGAGATCCAGAAACATGTCCGTCTTTATCACCGGCTGAAGGGACGCGAGTTCGTTTGGCGCATCGACGCTTCCGAGCTTGCCGGCGACAGCAGGGTGGTTACGATATGCGCCCAGGACAGGCCGGGATTGCTTTCGAAGATAGCCGGCGTCTTCACCCTGAACAATGTCGATATCATGCACGTCAGAATTTTTACCTGGCACAACAGGGTGGCCCTGGATATTTTCGAGGTGACTCCGCCGCCGGACAGGCTTTTTGAAAGCCAGCGCTGGGAAAAGATTGCCGGTCAACTGGAAGATGCCCTCGCCGGCAGGATGAAGCTTGCCGAAAGGCTGGCCAGGTCCCGGCATGCATTTGTCAGGCCCAAGACGGCCGGGGAACACCGTCCTCAGAAAGTGGTCATAGACAATACCAGTTCCAGCTTTTTTACGATCGTGGAAGTGACTGCCTGGGATTATCCCGGCCTGCTTTTCAATATCACCAACGCCCTCTATGAGTGCGGTCTCGATATATGGGTTGCCAAGATCGCCACCAGGATCGACCAGGTGGTGGATGTTTTTTACGTGCGCAGCATAGAGGGAGAGAAAGCAGACCGGCCGGGGCAGGAAGAAGCCGTCCGCAAAGCGGTCGCAGCCATACTGCAGTGAAAGTATGGCCTTGCGCTGAACCTGAAATGACGAATTGCAAGTGACTTGTACCGAAGATAGTGGTTTAATGGGCGGGAGGCTTTGCGGAAAGCTAACCGAATGGAGGAAAAAAGATGAAGAAGATCGAAGCGATTATCAAACCGTTCAAGCTTGATGATGTCAAAGAGGCTCTCAATGAAATAGGTATTCAGGGTATGACGATTACGGAAGTAAAAGGTTACGGACGCCAGAAGGGTCACAAGGAGATATACCGGGGCGCCGAGTACGTCGTAGACTTTATACCCAAGGTCAAGATCGAGATCATCGTCCAGGCCGACTGGGCCCAGAAGGTGGTCGATACTCTGCTAAAGGCGGCTTACACCGGCAAGGTGGGCGACGGGAAGATCTTCATAACTCCCATCGAAGAAGTTATCAGGGTAAGAACGGGCGAAACGGGCGAAAATGCCATCTGAGAACCAAGCTGTCGGCTTTTCGGCCGCCGGAATCGAAACACGGGATTTTGTTTCATCAGGACCTTTATATTTCAATCCTTGAAAGGAGAGTATTGTCATGACACCCAAAGACGTTTTGGAACTGACCAGGGAAAAGGGAATCAAGATCGTCGACCTGCGATTCATGGATTTCCCGGGGCTTTGGCAGCATTTTTCGGTGCCGGTAGCCGAACTGGACGAAGGCAGCTTCGAAGACGGATTCGGCTTCGACGGGTCGAGCATCCGCGGCTGGCAGCCCATCAACGCCAGTGACATGCTGGTGATTCCCGATCCGGAAACTGCCAGGATAGATCCATTTTACAAAGATCCCACCCTGGTACTGATCTGCGACATAGTCGACCCGGTCACCAGGGAGCCCTACAGCCGCGATCCCCGTCACATAGCAAAGAAAGCCGAGGCCTACCTCAAGGGCAGCGGGATCGGCGATACGGCTTTTATCGGGCCGGAAGCGGAATTTTTCATCTTCGATGACATCCGCTTCGAGTCCGGACGCAACCTCGCCTTCTACGAGATAGACTCTGTCGAGGGGATCTGGAATACCGGCCGGGAAGAAGAACCCAACCTGGGCTACAAGCCGCGCCACAAGGAAGGTTATTTTCCAGTGCCCCCAATGGACAAGTTCCAGGACCTGCGCAGTGAAATGCTGCTGACCCTGGAATCCCTGGGCATAGAGGTGGAAGCCCAGCATCACGAAGTGGCCACTGCCGGCCAGGCCGAGATCGACATGCGCTTCAAGCCCTTGCTGCAGATGGCCGATCAGCTGATGTGGTTCAAGTACGTGCTCAAGAACGTGGCCTACCGATACGGCCACACGGTGACCTTCATGCCCAAGCCGCTTTTCGAGGACAACGGAACCGGCATGCACACCCATCTGAGCATCTGGAAAGACGGCCGGCCGACCTTTGCCGGTGACCAGTATGCCGGCCTTTCCCAGGAGGCCCTTTACGCCATCGGCGGTATCCTGAAACACGCCCGTGCCCTGTGCGCTTTCACCAACCCCACCACCAACTCGTACAAGCGCCTGGTGCCGGGCTTTGAAGCTCCGGTCAACCTGGCTTACTCCAGCCGCAACCGCAGCGCGGCGGTCAGAATCCCCATGTATTCCACTTCGCCCAAGGCCAAGCGGATCGAATTCCGGACCCCCGATCCTTCCTGCAACGGGTACCTGGCCTTTTCCGCCATGCTGATGGCCGCCATGGACGGCATCGAAAACAAGCTCGATCCGGGCGACCCGCTCGACAAGGATATCTACGGTCTGCCGCCCGAGGAACTGGACCGGATACCGTCTGCCCCCGGTTCCCTGGAAGAGGCCCTGGAAGCGTTGCAGGAGGACAACGAGTTTTTGCGCAAAGGCGATGTCTTTACCGGGGACGCCATCCGGATGTGGATCGACTACAAGATCGAAAACGAAGTCAACCCGGTCAGGCTGCGGCCCCATCCGCATGAATTTTTCCTCTACTATGACATCTAGGCTCGGGCCGGAGAGGATGAAAATCGCTTGACAGGTTTTTTACCTCCGGCTATGGTCGCTGAAAGCCATCGGAGAGGAACCGTTTTCGTGATTTCCAAAACCAGGCAGGCCAATTCAAGCTTTTGTTCAGGGTGTTTCTTTTACCGGCTCGATCTGCCTGGGCGGTGGGTGTGACGATGCGCACCTGAAAAAAACAAAGCCGTGGGCAGACCGAGTTCTCCCACGGCTTTTTTGTCGGTCCGGGCCGTGTGGGGATATCCTCAGCGGCCCTGTTTGTTCCGGGCACAGCAGATGGCGAACCGGAATGCTCTGCCGGCGCATCGGCAGACCCGAAGGAGTCTATAGTTGATCGATACCGGAACCTGTCTTTTCGGACTGTTCGGCGATCCCGTGGCCCACAGCCTGGGGCCGGCCATGCACAACCGGGCCCTGGCCCATGCCGGCATCGACGCCGTCTATCTGGCTTTCAGGGTCAGGGACCTGGAAAAGGCCATGGCCGGGGTGAGAGCACTGCCGCTTGCCGGGGTCAGCATTACCATTCCCCACAAGGTGGCGGTCATGGACCTGCTGGACGAAATAGATCCCGAGGCCCGGGCCATCGGGGCCGTCAACACGGTGATAAACCGCGGCGGCCGTCTGGCGGGATGCAACACCGATGCCTGGGGGGCCCTCAAGGCCCTGGAAGAAAAGATATCCCCCTCCGGCCGGACCGTGGCCCTGATAGGTGCCGGGGGTGCGGCCCGGGCCATCGGCTACGGTCTGGTAAAAAGCGGGGCCCGCCTGCTGATTCTGAACCGCAGCCCGGAAAGGGGGCGGGCGCTGGCCGGGGCGCTGGGGGCTGAATTTCATCTCCTGGACGAGTTTGAACGGCTCAGGCCGGAGGTGGTGATCAACGCAACTTCGGTGGGCATGGCGCCGGACAGCTCTGCCATGGTGGTCGATCCGGCGGTGCTGGAGCCCGGCACGGTGGTGATGGACATCGTCTACAATCCGCTTGAAACGGCCTTTTTACGGGCTGCCGGAGCTGCGGGCTGCCGGGTGGTGGACGGGCTGGCCATGTTCGTTTACCAGGGCGCCCGGCAATTCGAACTGTGGACCGGCCGCAAGGCCCCCCTGGAAGTGATGCGCCGGGCGGCCGGGCAGCAGCTGGAAACCATGACGCCGGCTTAGGAGGGGCAAGCGATGCTGGAGATAGCCACCGCCGCCCTCAAACCTGAAGTGACCATCCAGGTGCCCGGCTCCAAGAGTTACACCCACCGCGCCTTTGTGGCCGCGGCCCTGTCTGCGGGCCCATGTGTAATCGAAAACCCGTTGTTCAGCCGGGATACATTGTATACCCTGGCAGCCCTGGAGGATTTCGGCGTGGCCTGCCGCCGCCGGGGCGGGCAGGTGGAGATCCGGGGCGGCGGGAGGCTCGAACCTGCCCGGGACGAGATCTGTCTCGGCAATTCCGGCACCTCCATGAGGCTGTTGACCGCCGTGGCGGCCCTGGCAAAAGGTCCCTGCGTGCTTACCGGCAACCGCCGCATGTGCAATCGTCCCATCGGCCCCCTGCTGGAGGCCCTCAACCGGCTCGGGGTTGCGGCCGAGTCCATAGAGGACACCGGATGTCCGCCGGTCAGGATCGGAGGCGGGCTGAAAAGCGGTGGCCGGGTATCTGTCGATTGTTCCGTAAGCAGCCAGTTTCTTTCGGCCCTGCTGCTCATTGCCCCCTGCCTGGAAGGCGAGACCCTGATCGAGGTTGACAGAGGTCCGGTTTCGCGGCCCTACATCGATCTGACCGTCGATCTGATGAAAGAATTCGGCGTGCCTGTCAGGCGCCGGGGCTATGCCTGGTTTAAGGTGGCCGGCCCGCGGCAGTACAGGCCGGGTACCTACCGGGTGCCGCCGGACGCATCCCAGGCCGGGTACTTCTGGGCCGCGGCGGCGGTCGCCGGCACGCGGGTGAAGGTGGCCGGAACCGGCGGGGTCCGGGCCCAGGGCGACATCCGCCTGGCAGACCTGCTGGCCCGCATGGGCTGCCGGAAAGAGGTGGAAGACGACGGCATCCTCATTGAAGGAGGGTCACTTGCGGCCATCGAGGCGGACATGGGGGATATGCCCGACATGGTGCCCACCCTGGCGGTGGTGGCCGCCTTTGCCGGAGGAACCACCAGGCTGCTCAACGTGGGACACCTGAAGGCCAAGGAGAGTGACCGCCTGGCAGCGGTGACGGGTAACCTGGCGCGCATGGGGATCAAGACCCGCAGCGATGGATCGAGCCTGGAGATCACCGGCGGCAGACCACGTCCGGCGGTGATCGACACCTGCGACGATCACCGGATCGCCATGAGCTTTGCCGTGGCCGGGCTGAAGGTGCCCGGAATCAAGATCGCCGGTGAAGATTGTGTCTCCAAGTCGTTTCCCGACTTCTGGAAGGTTTTGGGTGAACTATACCAATGATGATGGCTCTGCAAAAATAGCTGTAACCAAGATTGTTTGCCATTAGATTGTTTTTCATGCCTGACCAGGGGGGATGGTCTCCGGTTGCCTGTCGTCCTCGTTGCCGTTGTAACAGCCCGCTACGCTATGGGCCGCAAACTCGGGCCTTAACAGGCCCTCAGACATGCGGCCCATGGCCGCTTCGCTTGGCTGACAACGGCGACCCTCGAACTCCAAAGGCACCGTGAGACCATCCCCCCTGGCCGGGCCGAATTTGGTTTCTCGGTTACAAGTTTGCCGGAGGTCTTACAACAGGAGGTTTCAGGTGGTTTTGCAAAAAGTTCGAGATCAAAGCGATGCGCAATGCAAATATCTGATTTTTGCCAAGACGTTACCATTATGAACGTTTACCTGGTGGGTTACCGCTGTTGCGGTAAAACCGGCGTGGGCTCGGCCCTGGCCGGGCGGCTGGGATGGGATTTCGTCGATACCGACCGGCTGGTCACAGCCGCTGCCGGCATGGACGTGGCCGCCATCGTGGCCCGGCAGGGCTGGGAAGGATTCAGGCGGCGGGAAAGGCAAGTCCTGCGAGATATTTGCGGCCGGCGCCGGCAGGTGGTGGCAACCGGCGGCGGGATCGTCCTTAACCGGGACAACGTGGCGGCCATGCGCCGAAGCGGCCTGGTTGTGTGGCTGAAGGCCTCACCGGAGGTGATAGCCGCCCGGATGGCCGCCGATCCGGACGGAGCTGCCGGCCGGCCGGCCCTGACCGGCCTCGACAGTCAGGCTGAAATCCGGGCCGTTCTCGAAAGCCGGATTCCGTTGTATGCCGCGGCCGCCCACCTGGAACTTGACACCGACGAGGCCGGCGTGGAAGAGGTTTGCCGGCAGGTTGCAGAATTTCTGGAGGAAAAGCACGATGGGCAGTAGCTTCGGAACCCTTTTCCGGGTGACTACCTTCGGAGAATCCCACGGCCGGGCCGTGGGGGCGGTTGTGGACGGCTGTCCCGCCGGACTGGAACTGAAAACAGAAGATATTCAGGCCCAGCTGGACCGCCGCCGGCCGGGCCAGAGCAGCCTTGTCTCCGGCCGCCGGGAAAGTGACCGGGTGGCCGTCCTGTCCGGGGTTGAAAACGGACTAACCCTGGGAACGCCCATCGCCCTGGTGGTGGAAAACCGCGATCAGCGTCCGGCCGACTATGCCGGCCTGCGGCAGGTGCCGCGTCCTTCCCATGCCGATTTCACCTACCAGGTAAAGTACGGCATCCGGGCGGCAAGCGGCGGCGGCCGGGCCGGCGCCAGGGAGACCGTGGGCCGGGTGGCGGCCGGCGCCGTGGCCGAACAGCTGCTCAAGGAATACTTTGCCGCCACTGTAGTTGCCTGGGTGTCGGCCGTCGGTTCCGTTCAGGCCGGGGAGATAGACCGGAAGACGGTGAGCCGGCAGCAGGTGGACCGCAGCCCCGTGCGCTGTCCGGACACCAGGGCCGCGGAAAAGATGGCTGCCCTGATCGGGCGGGTAAAGCAGGAGCGGGACTCGGTGGGCGGGGTGATCACCTGTGTCTGCCGCAACGTTCCGGCCGGCCTGGGAGAACCGGTCTTTGGCAAGCTGGAGGCGTACCTGGCCCGGGCCATGCTGTCGATTCCGGCCAGCAAGGGCTTTGAGATCGGTTCCGGGTTCGCCGGGGCCAAGATGACCGGTTCGGCCCACAACGATCCGTTCGTGATGAAAGGGAAGCGGCTGGGAACAGTGACCAATTTTTCCGGGGGCATCCAGGGCGGAATATCCAACGGCGAGACGATCTTCTTCCGGGTGGCCTTCAAGCCGCCGGCCACCATCGGCAAGGCCCAGGAGACGGTCGATTTTCAGGGAAACCCGGTGGTCCTGGAGCCCGGGGGGCGGCACGATCCCTGCGTGGTGCCCCGGGCCGTGCCCGTGGTCGAGGCCATGGCGGCCCTGGTGCTGGCCGATGCGGCCCTTGTACATGCCGGCCGCGCCGGCTCAAAAGCATAGACCTACCGGGCCAGCCATTGCTGGAGGCTCTTGAGACCGATCTGATGAATGTAACCCTGGCCGATGGCCCGCAGCAGGACGAAGAATATCGCGTTCTGTTTCCTTTTTTTGTCAAGGACCATGGCCTGTGCAATTTTTGAACCCGGCACCGGCAGGCGGGTCGAAAGTCCCAGCCCGTGAAGCAGGTTTTCCAGCCGGGCCGTGGCTTCGGCAGGCAATCCGGACAGTTCCTGGGAAAGGCGGGCCGCCAACACCATGCCGATACTTACGGCCCGGCCGTGGGAGATCCCGGTGGTTTTTTCCAGGGCATGGCCGAAGGTGTGGCCGAAGTTGAGCAGCCGCCGCAGGCCGGATTCCTTTTCGTCGCGGTTGACGATTCCGGCCTTGATGGTCACCGAGCGGTGAACCAGACGGGCCAGCACCTCGGGATCGCGGCCGATGACTGCGTCCATGTTCTCTTCCATAAAGGCGAACAGTTTCTGGTCGCAGACGGTGGCATGTTTGACGATTTCGGCCAGTCCGCAGGTGATTTCCTCGGCCGGCAGGGTCGAAAGCAGCTCCAGGTCGCAGATGACGAACTCGGGCTGGCTGAAAACACCGATCATGTTCTTGAATCCGCGGTGATTGACCCCTGTTTTACCACCCACGCTGGCATCCACCTGGGCCAGGAGGCTGGTGGGCACCAGGCCGAAACTTATGCCGCGCATGTAGGTGGAGGCCGCAAAGCCCGTGATATCGCATACGATGCCCCCGCCGACACCCACCAGCAGGGCCGAACGGTCCACCTGGCGATTGATGAGCTGATCGTAGATGAATTCCACCGTTACCAGGTTCTTGTACTTTTCACCGCATCCGATGACGATCGTGTCCAGGCCGTCGAGAAGGTGTTTCCAGTGGCGCTTTACGTTCTGGTCGGTCACCACTATCGTGCGCCGGCCGGCGGTGTGGCGCCGGAGATTGGCCAGTGGTTCTCCCACCAGGATCAGGCTGCGGCCTGTTTTGCCATCCACGTAGACGGGCGGGTGCAAAGTCATGGCTCGGTATCCTTGTCCGGAGAGTACAGCAGCCTGAACAGCATGCCGGTTTCGCGGCTCAAGCGGGCAAATTGCTCAGGGTAAAGGGATTGGGCCCCGTCGCTGAAGGCCTCTTCGGGCCGGTGGTGGACCTCCACCATCAGGCCGTGGCAGCCGGCTGCCGCCGCGGCCCGGGCCAGGGGCAGAACCTGTTCCCGGCGTCCGGCGGCATGGCTCGGATCCACTATTACCGGCAGGTGACTTTCGCGCCGGATCACGGCCACGGCCGAAAGGTCCAGGGTGTTACGGCTGTGGCGCACGAAAGTGCGTACTCCCCGCTCGCAGAGCACCACCCGGGAGTTGCCGCTTTCCATGATATACTCGGCGGCCATCAGCCATTCTTCCACCGTGGCGGATATGCCCCGCTTGAGCAGGACCGGCAGTCCGGACTGACCGGCCCGCTTGAGCAGGCTGAAATTCTGCATGTTCCGGGCACCGATCTGCACCATGTCGGCATACTGTTCCACCAGGCCGAAGGTCTCGCAGTCCATGGCTTCGGTGACTACCGGCATTCCGGTTTCCTGCCTTACCCGGGCCAGGATTTCAAGCCCTTTTTCACCCAGACCCTGGAAAGAGTAGGGTGAAGTCCGCGGCTTGAAGGCCCCGCCCCGGAAAATCGATGCCCCGTACCGGCTGACATGGCGGGCTATGGCCAGGGCCTGCTGATCGCTTTCGATGGCGCAGGGACCGGCTATCAATACCGGTTGCCGGCCACCGATCCTGACTCCGCCGACTTCCACAACCGTATCGGCGGGTTTGGACTCCCGGCTGACAAGCTTGTAGGGCTTGGTTATGGCAATGGCGTCCTTGACCCCGGCAAGGCCGATGAAAAGGGCCGGGTCCACCGGCCCGGGGTTGTTGACTATTCCGATGGATACCCGGTTGCCTCCGGTAATTGGCCGGGCGGTGTATCCCTGGCGTTCGATGGCTGCAACCACCGCCTGGATCTGTTCTTCCGTGGCGTTCCTGTCCATGACCACCAGCATGAGCGCGCCTCCTGAAAGTAAAGGGCCGTGGTGGATGCCCACCCACGACCCCTGAGCTTACGACCGTAAAGCGGGATGCCCGCGGCCGTTGAATCCTCCCGCCATGAATTCAGGCCTGCCTATACCGCCTAAGCATACCCTTGCCGAAGGCAATCTTGCCGCCGGCACCATGCGAACCCCGAGTTCATAAAAAAAGATATCATCTTATAATCCGGTACAGTTGCCCTGCCAAGACGGTTAAAACCTATTTGCAGCTGGTAAACCTTTTGTCAAGGACAATTTCCGGCCGCCTGAAGCCGGGATAAGGTTGCCAAAAGATGTATGGTTTGGCATAAGCTGCCGGGGAGGCCGCCACTTTTTCAGGAAAGGACAGGTCATGGTAGCGTCACGGCCGATGGGCATGGAACCCGAAGACTTTATGCCCTCTGATGGAAGATGCTTTGAAAATTCCCTTGTGGCTCTCAATCGGCTGGATGATTTTGACGGCTGGCAGATGGTGCCGGGAATGGGTTTCGGACAGCGGGAAAAGTGGTGGGGGCCCGGCGGCCTCCGGCCTGCACCCCACGAAGGCCTGGACCTGTGTTTTTTTCACCGAAGAAACGGGGGCATCCGGAGACTTGCCGCCGGATGCCTGGTCCCGGCGGCTTTCGATGGCACCCTCCATGCCGTAATGGACGATTTCATGGCCGAAAGCCTGGTGCTGGTTCATGACTTCACGGGACCCGACAGGCGGCGGTTGTGCACGATTTTCGGTCATGTCCGGCGCCTGGACGGTATTTTTACCGGCAGCCGGATCGCAGCCGGCAAGCCTTTTGCGGCGCTTGCTCCACCTGCCAAGCCCGGCAAGGGGCCGGGAGCCCACCTGCATCTGAGCGCCGGCTGGTTGATGCCGGACACAGAACCGTCCGCCATGAGCTGGGACCGCATCCCGGACGGGAAAATACTTGTCCTGGCCGATCCTTGCCGAATTGTCCGCCTGACCGTTTTCTCCGCTTTCTGATTTCCGGCCGGCAAAGCCGTCATCGATGGAATCGTCAGGGGTGAGGGCGCGGCCGGCAAGTTAACACAAGGTAACGTTACTTTGTCATGAGGTGCGCAACCAGTGTCTCGGCGGCCATCTTCCGGATCAATGCCCCTTTATTCTATAATACATGGAAATAATAGACAATAAGATAGCCTAAGACTATCTTTCGGCCTTGCCGTCCTTCATTCCGGCAGATGGCACGGTTCGTGCGATTATCCATGCAGAGGCCTTTGATGCAGGGAAGTGTTTTCAAACCACGTCGCAAGGCGGCACCAGATTGAGTACGAGGGGGTTACCATGTACGCATTGATTTACGATGAACACAAGCTGGGTGAGCCAAACAAGGTGGTGATTTCTGTCCATCGCAGCCGGCAAGCGGCTGACAAGGCCCTGGAGGAACGCAAGCGCAAACTGGGCAAAAAGGTCTGGGAATGCAATACGCGTATAGTATGGGTCAACAAGAGGGTCAGGGCCGGTGATTATGTGAGAACAGGAGAGTTTTCCACCTGGAAGCCGGGCGAGAAGATTCCGCACGGAGAACTCTATTCGGATACCGATTGACCCTTTTGACAAACCGCCACTTCCTTTTCGGCGGCAGTCAACTCCCGCAGACCGGGTTTCTCTTGTCTTGACAGGGGCTTGCAGGCATGGCATTAAAAGCTGTCCAGCCAGCAGTTTTTCAGACCTGAGTTGAGCGCTTTTTGAGCTTGCCGGAGGCCGCAAGGCGTGTCGGCGGCAAAGACGTACCAAGGTTCTTCAAGGTGCCGGCAACGCAGCAGATCCGGTAAGATCGAAAATTTGAAACGCTCGATACAGGCCAGAACCTTACGGTCTGACCCGGGAGTGCCTTTTATGGCCGACTTGCAGATGGCCACTGTCGTCTTTGCCGATGTGGCCGGCAGTACCAGGCTCTATGAAGTGCTTGGGGACCAGCCGGCCAGGCAGCTAGTGGCCGCCTGTCTCGGGCTCGTCACCGACACCGTGAATGCCTTTGATGGCAGGGTCATCAAGACCATCGGCGACGAGGTGATGAGCGTGTTCGATTCGGCTGCGGGCGGGGTCATGGCTGCCGTGGCCATTCAGGAGAACGTATCTGCAGACGCCCGCTTGGCCCGGCATGGAGTGAAGCTCAGGATCGGCCTGCACCACGGGCAGGTGATTCATGAAGACCGTGACGTGTTCGGGGATGCGGTCAACCTGGCGGCCCGGGTGGCCGGCCAGGCCAAGGCGGACCAGATTCTGACGACCGAACAGACTCTGGAACAGATCGATCCCGATACCCTCAAGGGGACCCGGCTGGTGGACCGGACCAGGGTAAAGGGGAAACAGCAGCCCGTCCGTCTTTACGAGGTTTTCTGGGGCGAAATAGAAGAGATGACCATGGTGGGCGGCGGTGGTGCAGATGCCGGCCGGCGGTCCGGGCCGGCCGTTTCAGTCACCCTGGCCCTGCAATACGGGGGGAAGCAATGGACCCTCGGGACTGACCTGCCTACGCTTTCAATCGGCAGGGGCGACACCAATGACCTGGTGATTGACGACCGTCACGTGTCGCGACTTCACGCCAGAATAGAACTTGTCCGCCGGCGTTTTTTCATTATCGATCACAGCACCAACGGCACGTACATCCACAGCCGGACAGGTGCCCCCCTGTTCCTGCACAGAGAACAGCAGCCGCTCGAAGGAAAAGGCTTGATAGGTTGCGGCCAGCAACCGGATCCCGGTTCACCCCTGACGATTGCCTACCAGGTGAAAAACGGCGGGTCATAGCCCCTGCCGGTGCGCTGCGGAAGTTTTGTCCGCTCCTGCGCAGATCACTGATATTTTTCACGCAGGGCGTTCAGGCGGGTGAGATAGAGCCTGTGGTAGAGCAGGCCTTTTTGATTGTTGATGTCATAGAGCAGATAGTCTATATACGGCCGCACGTCGATTCCGTAGGCATTCACCTTGGCGTCATTGGCCCTGTCGATCACCAGCAGGCTGTAATAGCTGACAAGCATTCTCAGTTTTGAGTCCCGGCGCAGCAGATAGCTGCGTCCGCCCAGGGTGTTGAGGAAAAAACCGGCATATTGATACATTGTCTTCAGGGTCTTGCCGGCGGTTGAGGACGGCATGCCGGCATTGCAGTAAAATATCCAGTTGAACAGGACGGCCATGGCCGGTTCGATCACCTGCTTTTCACTTTTGAGGATTTCTTTGAGCAGATCGATGCGGTCTTTGCCCAGAACCCGGTAGAAATGGGTCACATTCTTGACCAGGCTGTAAAGATTGTCCATTTCTCCCACGTTTGTGGGGGGATTGGCGGCCAGTTTTTTGAAGATTTCTTCGAAAAGAGCTTCGGCCCGCATATTTATGTCGGGCCATATCAGGTACGATTTGCGGTCCAGGTAATTGAAAAAGGCCACCACCTGGCGGGTGGTCTTCTTGCAGTCCACCACCGGCTCCGCCACGTTCTTGGGGGCCGCTGTGCCGAAAATACTGCTCAGGTCGGGTTCGGAAACAGGGGCTGTTTGCCGGCGCAGCTGCTCTTCCAGGCGTCGGATTTCAGCCTGCAGCCTGTCGATGCGGCGCCGGCAGGCCGATTTTTCATTTTCCAGGACGGATTCTATGGCCTTGTCGTGCCACTGGTGTATCCAATGGTAGGCGAAAAGGCCGATGCCGATGGTGGCAAAGCAGATTACTAAAATCTTGATGGTCTTGTCCATGGCAACCGCAGAATTTTGGATTGTGGTCAATCAGCGTCCGGTTTTTTTCACAATACGCCAGGTGACGCCGGATTGCAAGGGTTTGCTTGAAAGGTCATCCTCCGGTGGCCGGGATTATATCGTGTAAGAATACAAATGGTTGTACATGCGGCAGCCGGCATGGCGTCCGGCCGGCGCGGCCATGGAAAGGAGCTTTGAACTGTGATCGACCCCGAACCGTTACGCTACGATCTGAACATTGAACCCGATCTTGAAAACTTTACTTTCAAAGGCGAGGTTGAAATCCTTTTTTCCACCGCCGGCCGTTGTAGCAAGGTGGAGCTTGACTGCCAAAATCTCGAAGTAGAAAGCTGCCGCCTTGAAGTTCAGGAGCGGACAGAGGCGTGCCGCTTTGACCTGTCGGCTTCGGACCGGCGTCTGGTAGTCCATATGCCGGAGGTTGCCGGGGGGAAATTCGCCTTGCGGGTAATCTACAAAGGATCGATCGGCAGGCAGATGACCGGTTTTTACCGCAGCGCTTACCGTGACAGAAGCGGACACCGGGCCTTCGTGGCCGTTACCCAGTTCCAGGAAGACTACGCCCGCCAGGCCTTCCCCTGTGTGGATCGCCCCGAGGCAAAGGCTGCCTTCCGGATCGCGATGGTAATCCCCGAGGGGCTGGAGGCGGTTTCCAACACCGAGATCGAAAAGACAGAGCCTCTGGCCGGTGCAAAGAAGAAGGTGACCTTCTTGCCCACCCCGGTGATGTCCACCTACCTGCTGTTTTGGGCTGTGGGACCGTTCGGCACGGTGGTTTCAGAGGATGATCCCAGGGTGAGGGTCAGGATCCTGCCCGGACAGGAAAATGCGGTGGGCAGCGGTCTGAAGATGGCCAGCCAGGCCCTGGGGTATTGTGAAGACTATTTCGGTCTTGGCTATCCTCTTTCCAAGCTCGACCTGATAGCCGTTGCCGATTTCGCTTACGGCGCCATGGAAAACTGGGGCGCCATTACTTTTCGGGAAAATCTGCTCCTGGACGATCCCGCAACGACCCCCCGCGAAGCCAGGCTTTACATGGCCGAGGTCATAACCCATGAAATCGTGCACCAGTGGTTCGGCAACCTGGTGACCCCGGACGGCTGGAAGTACCTGTGGCTCAACGAGAGCTTCGCAACCTACCTGGCATACAAGGCCGTGGATGCGGCGCACCCGAAGTGGCGCTGCGCGGATATGTTTCTTACCCGGGAGATGGCCTCCGCACTGGAACGCGACGGCCTGGAGCGCACCATCGCCATCGAGATTCCCGGCCGGGAGCAGGCGGCCATCAATGCTTCCACCGCTCCCATCATCTACAGCAAGGGAGGCAGCATGCTGCGCATGGTGGAAGGCTATATCGGCAGCGAGGCCTTCAGGGCGGCCTTAAGGGCCTATCTGAAGAAACATGCCTATGGCTGCGCGGCCAGCACCGATCTGTGGCACAGCTTCCAGGACGCTTCAGGCCTTCCGGTTGCCGATGTCATCAGGCGCTGGGTGGAACAGCCCGGATATCCCCTGCTGACGGTCGACGGCGACCGGAGCCGCCTGAAACTGCGTCAAGCCCGCTTTACCTATCTGGGCGGTGAAAAGAGACGGCAGGCCTGGCCCCTGCCGCTTCGGATCAGTTTCTTCTTCCAGGGAAAGCAGATCTCGGAGCGTACCTTGCTGATGGAGGAACCGGAGCTTGAGCTGGCCCTGGATGACAAGGCCGACGCCTGCCTGGTCAATCCGGGGCGGACAGGCTTCTGGCGCGTATTTTATGCTTCGGCCTCCATGCGTTCGGCCCTGGCGGGTCTTGCCGGCTCCGGCGCGCTCGATCCTGTGGACCGCTGGAGCCTGGAAGACGACTTTTTCGCCGCCATGCGCAAGGGATTGCTGGATATGGAGCAGTACCTGGATCTGGTGGAAGCCGTCCGGCCGTGGACTGAGCCTGAATTGCCGGTCTGTTCCACGATTTGCCGCCACCTGGCGCTGATTGAAAGGATTTGCGGGCCGTCGAATGTGCCCCGGGCGAAACAGCTTGGCCTCAGGGTGGCCCTGGCGGTTCTGGGCGCTCTCGGATGGCAGGGGAAGGCGCAAGACAGCCTGCCTGAGGTGATGCTGCGCAGCCGGATGATCTGGTCCGCGGCCCTGTTGGGAGACGGGCGGGCCGCAGCCAGGGGCGGGGAGCTTTTCGGTGCCTGGATGTCCGGAGCGCGGCTGGAGCCCGACCTTGCCGCCAGCGTGCTTAAAATCGGCGCCCGGGCAGGTGCCCTGCCAGAGGCCGAGGCCATGCTGGCCAGGCTTGAAGAGACCGCCAGCGAGCATTTGCGGATGGCCATTGCCGGCGCCCTGGGATGGTTCGGGGATCAAAAGGTGCTTTGCAAGGTGCTCGATCTGGCATTGGACAGGGTTCCGGCCCGGATCCGGCACGTGGTCTTTGCCGCAGCGGCCGAAAACCCGGCCGCCGGCGCGCAGATCCTGCAGTGGTTCGTCCGGAACCTGGAGCGTTTCGAAAAATTGCACCCGATCCTGTTTGAAAGGGTGCTGGTAAGCCTGGTGCCGTTTTGCGGTCTCGATTGTCCCGGGGATGCCTTCGGGTTCCTGGACGATTTCCTCAAGCGCCGTCCGGACCTGGAGGACGCCACTTGGCTGGCCCGGCAATGGCTGGAGGTCAACCTGGCTTTGAAAGCGATGGTCCGGGGCAAAAAGGCGTGAAGATGTGTGCCGGAGCCTGTTCAGGGCCGTGGCAGACGGTCGGCGACGGCGTCGCCCATCTGTTTTGTAGATACCGCCCGGCTGCCCCCGGGGGCTATGTCGGCGGTAAAGATTCCGTCTTCCAGAACCCGGGCCACGGCCTGTTCGATGGCTGCGGCCGGCTCGGCAAGCCCGAGGCTGTACCGCAGCATCATGGCCGCCGACAGTATCTGGGCGATGGGATTGGCGATGCCCTTGCCGGCTATGTCGGGGGCCGATCCTCCGGCCGGTTCGTACAGCCCGAAACCGTCCTGGTTGAGGCTGGCGGACGGCAGCAGCCCCATGGAGCCGGTGAGCATGGCGCACTCATCGGATATGATGTCGCCGAACATGTTGCCGCACAGCAGGACGTCGAACTGGTGCGGATCTTTCACAAGCTGCATTGTGGCGTTGTCCACGTACATGTGGTTCAGCTCGACCCGGGGAAAATCGGCAGCCACTTCTTCTACCACCTGGCGCCACAAAACCATGGTGGTAAGGACGTTTGCCTTGTCGATGGAAGTGACTTTGCCCCTGCGCCGGGCGGCGGCCCGGAAAGCCGCCCTGGCGATCCGCTCGATTTCATAGCGGTGATAGATCATGGTATCGAAGGCTTTTTCTTCGGCGCCGGTGCCCTCGCGCCCCTTGGGCTGGCCGAAGTAGATTCCGCCGGTAAGCTCCCGGACGCACAAAAGGTCGAACCCGTCTTTCACGATCCCGGGGTGCAGGGGGCTTGCCGCGGCAAGGGCCGGAAAGACCCTGGCCGGTCTCAGGTTGCAAAACAGCCTGAAATGCTTGCGCATGGGAAGCAGGGCCGCTCTTTCCGGCTGCTTGTCCGGCGGCAGTGATTCCCACTTGGGTCCGCCCACCGATCCGAAAAGGATGGCCCGGCTGTCTTCACAGGCTTTCAGGGTCGCCTCCGGCAGGGCCTGGCCGTGAAGGTCGATGGCCGCCCCGCCCACGTCGGCGTGAACATAGTCCAGGGTAAAACCGAGGTGTTTCTGGGCCGCATCCAGAACCTTGATGGCTTCGGTCATGACTTCAGGTCCGATTCCGTCACCGGCGAGTATCGCAATTTTCATCTGGAAATTCCCCGTTCCGTACTTGCCGGACCGGCCCCCGGGTTTTCCGGCGCTTCCGGCCCGATTCGACATGGTCTCGTGAATCGAAACAGGCGGCTATCTTAGATGGGAGCCCTGGCTTTGTCAACCGGCGTGCTGCCGCAATTTAGGTCCGGCCTTTGGGGGAGACGGCTACCAGCCGTAACGGGAGGCCAGAAGCATCCGGGTCGGCCGGCTGACCTCGAGCCGGTCGATCTGTTTGCGGGTCACCCAGGCTGCCTTGTCGGCGTCGTCGCCGGCTTTCAGCCTGCCGGAAACGTATTCGGCCTCCAGGTCGACGATAACATAGTGGAAAAGTATCCGTCCGGCGTCGTCCCGGACGATGCTGTCGAAAGTATGGACGGGCCGGCCGGCCCTGATGGTAATGCCCGTTTCTTCCAGTACTTCCCGCCGGGCGGCCTGCTGGAGGGTCTCTCCCCAGCGGATCTTGCCGCCGGGAATGGCCCACCGGCCCTTGGAAGGAGGATTGGCCCGGCGTACCAGCAGCACTTTTTCCCCCTTGAAAACCACGGCGCCCACCGCCGGCCTGGGGACGGCTTGTTGACTGAAGTCTGCCATCAGAAGGGTTCGAATCCCATCTGGTTCCAGGCCGCCTGCCTGATTTCCCTGTCCAGCCTGGCCAGCAGCTCCAGGTGGCCTTCTTCCCACTTGGCCAGCCAGCCGTAGAGATCTTTTTCGGCCGGATCTTGGGACTTTTCATGGCGGTGGCGGTAAAGCTCGATGGCCTGCTTTTCCATCAGCATGGCGGCCGCCACGGCGGCGGCTTCGAATTCGGCTTTTTCCAGCTGGGTCACCAGAGCCGGGGTAATGACCCGGGCCGAAAAATCGGCTTCGGCCGGGGCCGGATCCTGGATAAATTTTCCCGAATCGAGCAGGGCCTGCATTTGTCTGGTCAGAACTTCCATGTGCTTGGTCTCTTCGGCCGCCATGGCCTGGAAAAATTCCCGGACTTCCTTCTGGCTGGCCTGTTCGGCCACCTTTTGGTAGAAGGCCTTTCCATGGCGTTCCAGCAAGATGGCTTCCTTCAGGATTTCAAGAGCATTGAGAGGGGGCATTGGCTTGTCCTTTCAACCTTGTTGCGAATTATTGGGGGCCGGACAACCTCATCATAATTATCGATCGTCTTTTTGGCAACCCGGATAGATGCCTGAAGCCGATTGCAATAGACGGCTGTTTGTGTTTTTCTGGAAACGATGACCATCTATGACACAAGGCCGGCGGTCCGGCGTCCCAGGGTATCGGTCCACGGCGGCCACAGCGGCCAGTACTGCTGTCATGCCGCAGACACCCTCGATCAGGTGGTGGCGGCCTATGCAGCAGCAGGCTTCGACTGGGTGGTGATAAGTGAGCATATCCCTCCCCGGGACGACGGTTTCCTGTATCCGGACGAAAAAGAGGCCGGTTTCGATGCCCGGGGCCTGTACCGGCGGTTTGCGGAGTATTGCCGGCATTGCCGGCGGCTTCAGAGGCAATCTTCTTCTTTGAAAATTATAGTGGCCATGGAGACCGAAACCTGCGGCGACTATGCCGGCTGGGTGACGAGGCTGAAACAGGAGTTTGCTCCCGATATCGTTGTGGGAGCGGTCCACCACGTGGACGACATTCCGTTTGACTACAACCCGGAGGAGTACCGGCGGGCCATTGAAGCCTGCGGGGGCATCGAGAAGCTTTATTGCCGCTATTTCGATCTTCAGTACGCCATGATAGAGGCCCTTGAGCCCCAGGTGGTGGCCCACTTCGACCTGATCAGGATTTTCGATCCTGACTACGCAAAGACCCTGGAGGTGCCGGAGGTCAGGAAACGCTGGCAGCGCAACCTGGCCCTGGTGGCCCGGCTGCGGCTGGTGCTGGATTACAACGTGGCCGCCCTCAGAAAGGGGGCCCCGGAGCCGTACCCGGCCGCGGCCCTCATCCGGGAGGCCGGGAAGATGGGCATCGCCGTGGCCCCGGGTGACGATTCCCACGGAGTTGCCACCGTCGGCGCGGGAATCGATCAGGGCATCGGGCTTCTTGAGGCCGCCGGGTTCGGTGATGGCTGGCGCAGGCCGCTTCCCATCATGCGCGCAATTGAAAAAGCCGGCCCGGACAACCCGGCCGGCGGCCAAAAGGAATGATGATGAATCCTGCCGATTTGATCCCCATTGCCGATCCGATCGCCGTGCCCTGGCAGTGGTTCCAGGCCCTGTTGCTGGCGGGCTTTTTCATCCACCTGCTGGTGATGAACGCCATGCTGGGAACGGCCCTGATCTGCCTTGCCGAGCGGCTTCGGCCGGGGCGCAGGCCGTCACCCGGCCATGAGGTCATGGCCCGGCAGCTGCCGTTTATCATCGCCTTTACCATCAATGCCGGCATCGTGCCCCTGCTTTTTCTCCAGGTGCTGTACGGCAATTTCATCTACACCAGCTCGATCCTGATGGCCCGCTGGTGGATGGGGGCCATCCCGGTCCTTTTGGCGGTCTATGCCGGGGCCTACTGGCACCGGGGGATTTCCGACAGCCGCGCGGGGCTCAAACTGACCGTCCTTGCGGCCACCGTGGTCTGCATGCTGGCCATGGCCTTTGTTCTGACCAACAACATGACCCTGATGCTGATGCCGGAAACCTGGCGGCGATACTTTCAGAATCCGGGCGGCAGCCTCCTCAACCTGGACAATCCCATGTTCTGGCCGCGGTATCTCCACATGTTGACAGGAGCCCTGGCCATGGGCGGACTGTTCCGGGCCGTGGTTGGCCGCTGGCGGCTGCACCGCGGCAACAGGGAAGGTTCTGTCCTGGTCAAAAGCGGCCTGGGCTGGTTCGTGGCCGGTTCGGCTCTCCAGGTGGGGGTTGGCTTTTGGTTGCTGCTGGCCCTGCGGACGGAGGTGATGACCCTGATGCTTGGCAGGGACCCCCGGGCGACCACCCTGTTGATAGCGGCCCTGGCCGGGGCCGGCCTGGCCCTGATGTTTGCCATCCAGGCCAGGGTTTTGCCTGCGGTTGCGGCGGCCCTGACAACGGTGGGCGCCATGGTGCTGATTCGCGACGTGGTCCGGCGGGCCTACCTGGACGGGTATTTCGTTCCGGAACAGCTCCAGTACACCACCCGCTATGGCCCTTTTCTCTTTTTCCTGTTTTTTCTGATTGCCGGCGGAGCCGTTCTTTACCATCTCTACCGGCGGATCAGGCCTTCCTGAGTTCAGCCGCCAGGTCTTCGATCTGCCGCCTGTCCAGGATTTCTCCCAGGCGCCGGCCGCCTCTGCTGCGCTTCTTGTACGACTTCAGCAATGATTCCAGGGCCCGCACCACCTGGTGGTGGTCATAGAGCCCCGGCAGCTCGGTGGCCAGGCGTGGATGGCGGCCCAGTTTGCCCCCCACCTGGATGCGGTAACCTGTCTTTCCCTGCCGGAGGGTGCCTGAATCGCAGGCCTCTATGCACTTGCCGCAGGCCACGCAGAGGTCATTCCGGATCCCGGCCAGCTGGCCGTCTTCAAGGACTATGGCGTTTTCCTGGCAGGCATCGGCGCATGCGCCGCAGCCGGTGCAGGGCTCGGAAGTTTTCACCGGCCGGCAGGCGGCGATGATACCCACGTCCTTGATCTGGGGCTGGCTGCAGGCGTTGGGGCAGTCGGCCAGGGCCACCCTGAATTCATGGTGAAACTTCAGGGGACCGGAGACGGTGGTCCTGAGAAACGCCAGCAGACCGGCTTCGGCCAGTACCTTTTCAATCTGCTCCACAAGGGGGCCTGAGTCCAGGATCCGGTTGGGACATCCGCCGGCACCGAAGCAGGTTTCGACCCGGAACCCTTTGACTTCCTTTTCCATGCCCGCCAGGAAGCGCTGCTGGGCCGCTCTGACCTCTGCCAGGGTGACTGTTTGCTTGCCGGCAGCTTTTGCCTGCTGTTCGATGCGGCGGCGTACCTTCTTGCGGACGAAAAAAGGCACGTTCCTGACGGCGGCTTCGGCATCTTTGGTCCATTCCATCTGCTTGCTCCGTTTCATGTTTGTCCGGCTGTCGCCTTCTGTCAAAGACAATATACCAGCCAAGAGAGCTATGAATTGATCTAGATCAAACAGACCGGCAAAGCAAGAGGGATCGGAGCTGGCTGCGGTTTGCAGGATTTTTTGTAACTGAAAGCCATGGTTTGATTCTCTGTTTTATGGTAAAAGGTGAGCACCTGCTCCTGCCGATGGCGGCCGCTGAAGTCAGGTTGCCCAGTTTGTTCATCCCCCGGTAGGCTTTCCCGGGACAGTGCCCTGTCGCGGACCGGAAAGCCAAAAGCAAAGGAGCCAGTATGGCAACGAACAAAGTTACTTTTCTTCCCCATGAGATCACCATCGAAGTCGAAGACGGCCAGTCCGTGATCCGGGCGGCCATGAACGCCGGAGTCCACATCAATGCTTCCTGCGGCGGAGAAGGGGTTTGCGGCAAGTGCCGGGTGATCATCGAACAGGGGCAGGTGGAAGGGGGTATTTCCGAGCAACTTAGTCAGGAAGACCGGGAAAAGGGTTACCGCCTGGCCTGCCAGGCCCTGGTGAAAAGCGACGTGGTGGTGCGGGTGCCGGTGGAGTCGGCCATCGACCGTTCGGTCCTCAACCTGGCCAAAAAACCGCGCCGTACCGCCCGGATCAAGCAGGTGGACTTTGAGAGCATCAAGGAACAGGGGCTGTTCGTTCCGCCGGTGGAAAAGATCCATATCCGGATGGAGCCACCCGATGCCACCAACCACCAGCCTGACGTTACCCGCATGATCCAGCACCTGCGGCAGCACCACGGAGAACACGGGCTGGAGGTCAGCCTGGCGGTGATCCGCAAGGTGCCCCATGTCTTTCGTGAAAAGGACTTCGATGTCACCGTGACCATGGCCCGTCCGGTACGGCCCAGCGGCAAGACCAGAATCGTGAACGTTCAGAGCGGGGACACCACCGATCACAACCTGGCCATCGCCATCGATATCGGCACCACCACCATTTTCGGACAGATGGTGGACCTGATTTCAGGCAACGTTCTGGCCGAGTACGGCGATTTCAACGGCCAGATAAGCTACGGCGAGGACGTGATCACCAGGATCGTCTTTGCCGAAAAAGGAGACGGCCTGGATATTCTGCACAAGGCCGTAATCAAGACCATCAACAATGTCCTGGGCAAGATCATAAGGCGTTCCAAGGTGGACAAGGACAATATCTCCATGATCACCATCGCCGGCAATACCACCATGACCCAGCTGCTGCTCAAGGTCGACCCGCGGTTCATCCGGCGCTCTCCCTACGTGCCGACCGCAGGGATCTATCCTCCCATCCGGGTAAGCGATCTGGGCCTGGAGCTGGACGAGCATGTCACGGCCCTGGTCTACCCCCAGGTATCCAGTTACGTGGGCGGGGACATCGTGGCCGGGGTTATGGGCTCGGGAATGTACCGCACCGAAAAACTGACCCTCTTTCTCGATATAGGCACCAATGCCGAGGCCGTGGTGGGCAACCGGGAGTGGATGGCCTGTGCCGCCTGTTCGGCCGGTCCGGCCTTCGAAGGCGGCGGCATAAAGTTCGGGATGCGGGCCGCCAAGGGCGCCATAGAGGATTTTTCCATCGACCCGGTGACCCTGGAGCCGATGATCGTGACCATCGGGGACGTCCGGCCCAAAGGAATCTGCGGATCGGGGCTGATCACAACCGTGGCCACCATGTTCGAGTTCGGGGTGATCGACAACCAGGGCAAGTTCAACCGCAATCTCAAGACCGAACGGATCCGGGAGCAGGACGGCATCTGGGAATACGTCCTGGCCTGGAAGGACCAGACCCAGGTCGACCGGGACATCGTGCTGACCGAGATCGACATCGAAAACCTGATCCGGGCCAAGGGAGCCATCTACAGCGGGTGCATGACCCTGCTGGAGGAAGTCGGCATGAATATCGACGACCTGGAGCAGATCATTCTGGCCGGCGGTTTCGGCAGTTACGTCGACCTGGAAAAGGCCATGGTGATCGGGCTGCTGCCTGAAATAGACCCCGACCGGGTCACTTACGTGGGCAACGCTTCCCTCATGGGTGCCCGCATGGCCGCCCTGACCAACAAGATACGCCAGGAAGTGGTGGCGGTCACCGACATGATGACCAATTTCGAGTTGTCCGAAACCCCGTCTTACATGGATCATTATGTTGCCGCCCTTTTCCTGCCCCATACCGACATGAACCGGTTTCCCAGGGTCAAGGCGCGCCTGGAGCAGCTCCGCGGGGCCATGGGCTGAGCCTGGCCGGAATACGGTTGGGGATAAAGAAATCCGGGCCCGGGGCCGATGATCAAGACACGAACTAACCCCATACCGGCAAGGGACCATGGAAAGAGATTCTCTGAATTCGAAACTCAGCTGCCTGGAATTCGAGTTCGACACCCATTTCAAGGTGTTCCACGAGCTGATGGCCAACAAGGTGCTCGAGATCCTGCTGGTGGCCAGCGCCTACGATGCCTATATCCTGGAAGAAGACGGCAGCCTGGCCTCCAAGATCATCAACGAATACCGGGGCCTGAACCTCAGCCGGCCGCCCCGCCTGACCTGGGTTCCAAATGCCCGCCAGGCCCTGGAGACTCTGGAACAAAAAGAATTCGACCTTGTCATATCCATGCCCAACCTGGACGACATGGATCCTTTCGACCTGGGGCTGGCCGTAAAGCAGCGCAAGGAGCGCCTGCCGGTGATCCTGCTGGCCCACAGCGAACAGGGCCTGTATCCCGCCCCGAAAGGAAAGGACTGTTCCGGTATCGACCAGATCTTTATCTGGTCCGGAGATTCGGATCTTCTGCTGGCCATCGTCAAGAGCGTCGAGGACCGGCTCAATGTCGATGCCGATACCCGCAGCGCCCAGGTGAGGGTGATCATCCTGGTGGAGGATTCCCCTCTTTACCGTTCCTACTTCTTGCCCCTGATCTACCGCGAGGTGGTCCGTCAGACCCAGGAAGTACTGGAAGAGAGCCTCAACGAGGAGCACCGCCTGCTCAAGATGCGGGCCCGGCCCAAGATCCTGGTGGCTTCAGACTTCCAGGAAGCCATGGATCTTTACCGGCGCTACCGGCCGTACCTTTTCGGGGTCCTTTCCGATACCCGGTTTCCCGACGGCGGCAAACTCAGTCCGGATGCCGGCTACCGCTACCTGAAGATGATCAGGCAGCAGATCCCGGACCTGCCCCTGCTGCTGCTCAGTTCCGAGTCGGGCAACCGCCGCCGGGCCGAGCAGATACCGGCGGTGTTTCTTGACAAGAACTCACCCGACCTGATGGAAGAGCTGCACCGGTTTTTTCTGGACTGGCTCGGCTTCGGGGCCTTCGTCTTCCGGATGCCCGACGGAACCGAGGTGGCCCGCGCTTCCAGCCTGCGTGAGCTTGAAAAGATAATTCCCCAGATTCCCGACGAGCCGTTTGTCTACCACGCCCAGCGGAACCGTTTTTCCAACTGGATCATGGCCCGCTCGGAGATAGTCCTGGCATCCAGGCTGCGTCAGGCCAAGGCTTCGGATTTCAGGAATGTTGCCGAGATGCGGCGTTTCATCGCCGACAGCATCCATGCCCTGCGCAAGTGGCGCCAGAAAGGGGTGGTGGTCCAGTTCAACCGCAGCCAGTTCGATCCGGACATCTCTGATTTTCTCAAGATAGGTAACGGTTCCCTGGGCGGCAAGGCCCGGGGGCTGGCGTTCGTCGGCAGCCTGCTGCGCCAGTCGCCTCACCTGGCCAGCAACTTCTGCGGTATCGATATCAAGGTGCCCCAGAGCCTGGTGATCAGCACCGAGGGTTTCGATGCCTTTGTCGAATCCAACGACCTGGGGCGCCTGGCCCACAGCGATCTGCCCGACCAGGAGATAACCCGGGCGTTTGTAAAGGCCAGGATGCCGGATCATCTGGTGGAGGACCTGCGGGCCTTTCTGGAAAAAATAGACTATCCCCTGTCGGTGCGTTCCTCGGGCCTGCTGGAAGACGCCCACCATTTGCCCCTGGCCGGACTTTACAAGACTTTCATGATACCCAACAATCATCCCCGGCCGGAAGTGCGCCTGGATCAGCTGGTAAACGCCGTCAAGAGAGTCTATGCCTCCACCTGGTACCAGGAACCCCGCAAGTATTCCCGGTATACGGCCTATCGTCACCGCAAGGAACAGATGGCCGTAATCATCCAGCAGGTTGCCGGCCGGCGTTACGGCGACTTCTATTACCCGGCCCTTTCCGGCGTGGCCCGCTCCCAGAATTTTTACCCCATCGAGCGCATCCGGCCCGAAGACGGAGTGGCCCAGGTGGCTCTTGGTTTGGGCACGTTTATCTCCGAAGGCGAGGGGGGGCTCCGTTTTTGTCCCAAGTATCCCCGCATCCTGCCCCATTTTTCCAACGTGGCCGACATCCTGGAGCATGCCCAGCGCCATTTCTACGCCCTGCGCCTGGCCGGCCATCCGGATGAACTCAACTTTGAACGGGGTCTGATCGTGGAACGCCGGCAGGTTTCAGATGCCCTTGACGAGCCGCCGGTTCAGCAGCTGGTCAGCACTTTCATCGCGTCCGAGAACCGCATCCGGGACACGGCCCGGCTGGCGGGCCCCAAGCTGGTGACCTTTGCCTCTGTCCTCAAGCACGGAACCTTCCCTCTGGCCGAGCTCCTGCAGGAACTGCTGTCTGTCGGCCGCAAAGGGATGGGATGCAATCTGGAGTTCGAGTTTGCCCTCAATTTCGGGCGGCCGCCTGAAAAACCGCATGAGTTTTTCATCCTCCAGATGCGGCCCATGGCCATGGGCCAGGATCCCTTCGAAGTGGAGATCACTCCGGAACAGATCCGCAGCGCCTTCTGTTATTCCGGCCAGGCCCTGGGTCACGGCAAGAACGAGCAGATCGCCGATATCGTATACGTGGCGCCGGAGACCTTTCAGCCCGAGGCCACGGTCGAGATTGCCGCCCAGTTGCGCCAATTCAACCGCAAACTGAAGGCCGCCAACCGGCCTTACCTCCTGGTGGGACCGGGCCGCTGGGGATCTTTCGACCGCTGGCTGGGAATTCCCGTCAGGTGGGACGACATCGACGCCGTGGGCGCTTTCGTTGAATGGCGCACCAAGCTTTTGCTGGCCGACGCTTCCCAGGGCTCTCATTTCTTTCAGCACATCACCACCCAGGGCCTGCCTTACCTGACGGTCACCGAGGGCAGTGACGATTTCATCCGCTGGGAAATGATCCGCCGTCTTGAACCGGTGCAGCAGACCACCTATCTGCGGCACGTGCGCCTGGAAGGCTGCCTGCTGATAAAATGCGACGGCCGCAAGTCCCGGGGCGTGATCATGATGCCGCCGGCCTGAAAAGGGCAATCCGCGGCTGTGCTTCCTTCTGCTAAAGAGATGACCGCCGGGGCCGATATCTAGGGTGAGCTCAGATGGAAACGGACTGAAGCGAATTCAGCGCCCTGGAGGTTGGTATCCATGCAGAAGACAGAGATAATCTTTTTTGACCAGCTGGGATTCGGATGGGTGGTGGATCCCGCTATTATCAAAAAGATAAGCGATTGCAGCCGCCAGAAAGACATCCTGGTGGAAAAAACACTGGCCGACCTTTTAGCCCGCAGGCGGCGTCCCTGACCCGGTCCCGTCCGGCCGCCGCCTTGCCGGGGCGGCATCCAGCCGGCCGCCGGATGGTTTTTTACTTGCAAAAGCATGCAGAACCGCTAATTTAGAAACCATGTTCTGGATGCGTCTGATCATAGCCGGACTGGTCGTTTCCCTGACACCGGGCCTGCCTGCGGTTCCGGCGGCGGCCGGTGCCGACAAGAGCCCGCACCTGGCCAGGGCCGTGATGTGTGAAAGCCTGGCAGACTATGTTCCCCGCGGAGTGGCGGTTGTGTTTTCCATAGAAGTGGGGCGCATCTTTTGCTACACCGAGTTCGACATTGTTCCCGCCAAAACAGTTGTTTATCACAAATGGTTCCGTCGCGATCAGCTGGTGACCACCAAGCGTTTGACCCTCAAGCCTCCCCGCTGGTCCAGCTACAGCAGTATCCAGTTGCGCGAGGCCGACAAAGGACCCTGGCGGGTTGAGATAACCGATCGAAAGGGCGCGGTCCTCCACGTGCTCCGTTTCAGCTTGACGGATTGAAATGATGCTGGCCACAGATTACCTGGTCGCAACCCTGCGATGGCAGGATCTTGTAGACATCATCCTCAACAGTTATATCATGTTCAGGCTTTACGTCCTGTTCCAGGGCACCCAGGTCATCAGGGTGGTCATCGGGGTAGGCTGCCTGTGGATTTTACAGGGTATTTCACGCCAGTTGGGGCTGATCGTCACCAGCTGGGTCCTGCAGGGTATCATCGCCCTGGCAGCTTTGATCATCATCATCGTTTTTCGCAATGAAATCCGGCGAGTAATCCAGGCAAAGAATCTCAGGGTGCTGCTGTGGGGCTGGCCCCAGCACGGAGACCTGACCCCGGCCGGGGTGATCGTGGAAAGTGTCTACGAGCTGGCCCGGCGCCGGATCGGAGCCTTGATCGTGCTGCCCGGCCAGGACGATCTGACCGATCTGGTCCAGGGAGGAGTTCCCTGGGGAGGGCGGCTCACCAAGCAGATGCTGATAAGCATCTTCTGGCCGGGCAACCCCGTGCACGACGGCGCAGCCCTGGTGCGCAACGGCTTCATAGAGCGGGTGGGCGCTATTTTGCCGCTTTCCAATCGTGACGACCTGCCCCAGCGATACGGCACCCGTCACCGGGCGGCCTTGGGGCTGTCGGAAAGCAGCGACGCCCTGGTCATAGTGGTCTCCGAGGAAAGGGGCGAGGTGGCGGTCGCCAAGGAAGGCCAGCTGTACGAGATACCCGACAATCTGGCTCTCAACAAGCATATACGCCACCATTGCCAGCCGGTGGCCGGACTCGACCGGGCCGGAAGGCGCCAGAGCATCAGACTGGCCGTCGCGGCTCTGGTCTGCCTGCTGTTTGTGACCGGGATCTGGTTCCGCTTTGCCCGCGGGCTTGAGACCCTGACCACCGTGGAAGTGCCCATCGAGTATATGAACCGCGACCAGAAAGTCGAGATTCTCGACACTTCGGTCAACCGGGCGGTCCTCCACCTGACCGGCTCGCGGGCACTGATCAAGTCGCTCCGGGCCGAGCAGGTCAAGGTGTTGCTGGACCTGAGCAGGGCCGTGGTGGGTACCAACACTTTCTCGATTACGGCCGACAATGTGGTCCTTCCGCCGGGTATCAGGCTCACCAGAATAGAACCGGCAAAGGTGAAGGTCACCGTGGACCGGATCGTGGCCAAGTCATTGCCAATTCAGGTGGACTGGGTGGGGCGGCTGCCACAGGGGGTGGTTATGGAAAAAGTCACCCTTTATCCGGAATATACGGTGGTGGTGGGCCCCAGCCGGGTCCTGGCATCCCTGACCACGGTTTATACGGAAAAGATCAACCTTGGAAACATCAGGTCTTCCGGCAGGATAAGCGCCAGCCTGGTCATATCTCCGGCCTCGGTCAAGGTGGCTGCCGACAGTGCCTCCAAGGTGACCATCGAATATCGGGTAAAAACCCGCAGGGACCGGGCGCAACAGCCCCTGTCTTTTTCATGCCCGGCTTGGGCGGAAGCCGCTGCCTATTGCCGGCCGATGAATTCTTCTGTCAGCCGCCAGGCCTCTTCGTCGGTGAATTGACGGGGAGGATGTTTGTAAAAGTAGGCTGCCGGTCCTTCCAGGGCTCCCCGCAGCCCCCTTTCAAGGGCCAGCTTGGCGCAGCGGATGGCGTCTATGGCCACCCCGGCCGAGTTGGGTGAATCCTCCACCGAAAGGCGCAGCTCGATTTCCATGGGCACGTCGCCGAAAAGCCTGCCTTCCATGCGGATGAAACAGACTTTGTTGTCCTTTTGCCAGGCGACATAATCGCTGGGGCCGATGTGGATGTTTTCGCTGGCCAGGCGGCTGGCGCATACGGCCTGAACCGCCTCGGTCTTGGAAAGTTTTTTCGATGCCAGCCGGCGGCGATTGAGCATGTTGAGAAAATCGGTGTTGCCGCCGGTGTTCAGCTGATAGGTGCGCTCCAGCTTCACGCCCCGCTTGCGGAAAAGATCGGTCAGGACCCGGTGGGTGATGGTGGCTCCCACCTGGCTCTTGATATCGTCTCCGATCACGGGCAGGCCGCGCTCTTGGAAGCGCCGGGCCCAGTCCAGATCGCTGGCGACAAAGACCGGGATGTTGTTGATGAAAGCCAGCCCTGCGTCCAGGGCGCACTCGGCGTAAAAACGGGTGGCTTTTTCCGAGCCCACCGGCAGGTAGTTGAGCATGATCTCGGCCCCGCTTTCACGCAGCAGGCGTACCACCTCCTCCTTGTCCGGCTGGGGTTCGGACGAAGGCACGAAAGTCCGTTCCGGATCGTATTTGAGCATGTGTTCCGACAGGCCGTCGAGAACCGGCCCCATTTGGACCGTGGCGCCGGTTGGCGCGATTTCGGGGCAGAAGATGCGGGTGCAGTTGGGCGGAGCGAATATTGCCTCGGCGATGTCGCGGCCCACCTTGCGCCGGTCGATATCGAAACCGATGACCGCTTCGATGTCACCCGGGCTGTAACCTCCAATGTATTGATGCATAAGGCCGATGGGATGGCGTGAAGGGTCGTTTCCGTAGTAATTGATTCCCTGAACAAGGGCGCTGGCGCAGTTGCCGATCCCGACGATAGCGATTCTGATCTTGGCCATTTGGTAAAATCCTCCTTCACCAGAAGATCGCGGCTAACGCGAGAATTTCTAAAATATACATTTATTGTCCGGAATGCAACCCTGGGCGGGCAGTGTAAAAGCCGGCCGGGATCAACGTCGGCGATGGGTGGGGCTATGCTGGCTGGGCTGCCGGCACCTGTTGACAGATGGACGCACTTCTGTTTCCGGCCATTTCTTCCAGCAGGTGGTCGAAACGCTGGCGCCAGCGGTC
>Ga0256835_1000092_pt1 | contig 72873 bp, 83 predicted proteins | sample PIR30metaG_FD_185972 | JGI IMG/M metagenome (GOLD analysis project Ga0256835, IMG submission 185972) | Hydrothermal vent microbial communities from East Pacific Rise, Pacific Ocean - PIR-30 | ecosystem: Environmental > Aquatic > Marine > Hydrothermal vents | place: Pacific Ocean: East Pacific...
GTTAAGGGAGGTCGGGCTCTTCATGGGCAGGGATCCGCGCTCCCTGGAGCTATTCAAGTGTATAAACGAGGTATGGGGGCTCCCTCCCGGTGAGAGGCCTAGGCTTAGGGTGAAGACGTTCAGGATAAAGGATCCTGTGCAGTTTCCCTCCTTTATTAGGCAGCTTGAGGAGCTCTTCGGCGGCATGTACACGGTTGAGGTCAGGAAATACGGCATCAAGGCTATACCGGCCATAGTTGTGGACGGCGAGAAGGTCCTCGAGGGCGAGTACCCCTCTCTGGAGAAGCTGAGGGAGATACTCCTAGGCCAATCCCTGGTTGCCGAGGCAGGCCTCGGAGAGCAGCTCACACTGCTTTGGCCCGCTACACAATCCAACTCCCCGCCGCCGGCGAGCTCGACCCCAGTAGGGCCTGCAGCGAACCCGTGCAAAAACTGCCTAAACTGCATATTCTACTCAGAGGAAAGGAGGAGGTGCACACTATACCATATACCCATACAAAACCCCCACCACCCACAAACACTACAATGACAGCTCCACCTTCGGAAATATTTTTATGTAGGGGTCTGTGTGGTTCATAGCTGGCTATACTGGTTAGGGTGGTTTGTTGCCGAGGAAAATAAATGTTTTGAAACATAGGTTAGTGCCACGCCACGTGGTGTTATCCAGGGAGGATGCTAAGCGCGTGCTTGCACGCATGGGTATTAAGAAGACCGAGCTACCCTGGATGTTCTCCACTGACCCCGTGGCTGAGGCTCTGGGGGCGCAGCCCGGAGACGTTGTTATGATCATACGTGAAAGCCCGACTGCGGGGCGGTCTGTCTCCTATAGGCTCGTGATATCGGGGTGAGCGTATGTCACTCCCCAGAGATTTTTCCTGGAAGCTTGTAAGGGCTTACGTGGATGAGCTGGGGATTGTCAGGCAGCACTTGGATTCCTATAATAACTTCCTAGAGAAGGGTCTCCAGGAGATAGTGGAGGAGTTTGGTGGGGTGAAGATAGAGGCTGCGGGCGTCGAGGTGAAGTTCGGTAAGATAGAGGTCGGGACGCCCGTGTTTAAGGAGGCGGACGGCTCCGAGACCCGTATAACGCCTATGATGGCTAGGCTCCGTAACATTACGTATGCTGCTCCCGTGTACCTCAACATGACTCTCTATGTGGAGGGCGAGGAGCGGCGGAGTAGCAGGGTCTTCATAGGCATGCTACCAATAATGGTTAGGAGTGAGCGCTGCGTTCTATCCAGTGTTAAGAGCGAGGAGGATCTGGTGAAGCTGGGGGAGGATCCCAACGACCCTGGCGGCTACTTCATAGTCAACGGCTCGGAGCGTGTCATCGTGATGCAGGAGGATCTATCGGTGAACAGGGTTCTAGTAGACTATGGGGGGGCGGGATCCGCGGTCACGCATACCGCGAAGGTTTTCTCGACTGCCGCGGGCTACAGGATCCCCGTCACCGTTGAGAGGACGAAGGATGGCCTCTTCTACATAAATTTCCCGGCTGTGCCCGTGAAGATCCCCGTTGTCGTTGTTATGCGTGCTCTCGGCCTCAAGACCGACAGGGAGATAATGCTGGCTATAAGCGACAACGAGAAGATACAGTATGAGTTCCTGCCGAGCCTTATAGAGCAGTCCAAGATAGCCTCCACGGTGGAGGAGGCTCTAGACTATATCGGGTCTAGGGTTTCGTCGGGCCAGCCCCGCGCCGTGAGGATAGCGCGTGCCCAGCAGGTTCTCGACGAGAACTTCCTGCCCCATATAGGTAGGACTCCTGACGCGAGGAGGGCTAAGGCGTACTTTGTCGGCCAGATGGTTGAGAGGCTCCTCGAGCTGAAGCTGGGTATGAGGCCTCCGGACGACAAGGACCACTATGCCAACAAGAGGCTCAGGCATGCGGGCGAGCTTATCGCCATGATATTCAGGCACGCCTTCCGCCAGCTAGTCAGGGAGATGACGTACTCGCTTGAGCGCCACCTGGGGCGTACGAGGGATATAAACCTCGTGACTATTGTCAGGCCGGACATTATATCGGACAGGCTGCGGCACGCGCTTGCCACCGGTAACTGGGTCGGCGGCCGCACCGGGGTCAGCCAGATACTTGATAGGACGAATTATCTAGCCACGGTCTCGCACCTGAGGAGGGTCGTCTCGCCTCTCTCGAGGACTCAGCCCCACTTCGAGGCGAGGGAGCTCCACCCGACCCAGTGGGGCAGGCTGTGCCCGGTAGAGTCGCCTGAGGGGCAGAACTGTGGGCTCGTGAAGAACCTGGCGTTGCTGGCTACCCTATCCAACGGGGTTCCGGAGGAGACTGTGGAGGATCTCCTGGTTAACAGGCTGGGCGTGATACCGATAGAGATCGCCCATGAGAGCGGCATTACTGGCGCGAAGGTGTTCCTCAACGGGCGGTTCATAGGCTATGTTGAGGACGGGGAGGAGCTGGCGGCGACCATTAGGAGGCTTAGGAGGCAGAGCCGGATAAGCCATGAGATCAACGTCGCGCACTACAAGATGGGTGAGATAGACGAGGTCTACGTCAACTGTGACGCCGGCAGGCTGAGGCGGCCCCTACTCGTCGTCGAGAACGGGTCTCTGAAGCTCAAGCCGGAGCACATAGAGCTGCTGGAGAAGGGCGAGTGGAAGTGGAGCGACCTCATAGAGTATGGTATCGTGGAGTACCTCGACGCCGAGGAGGAGGAGAACGCGCTCATAGCGCCCTCTCCCTGGGAGGTGGGGGCGGAGCACACGCACGCCGAGATCACCCCGGCGGCCATACTCGGTATCTCGGCCCTGATAATACCGTATATAGAGTACAACCAGTCGCCCAGGAACACATATGAGGCGGCGATGGCCAAGCAGGCTCTCGGCATCCCGGCGCTGAACTATAAGCTTAGAATGGATCCCAGGATGCACGTACTACACTACCCGCAGAAGCCCCTGGTGAAGACTAAGGTCTTCGACTTTCTCCCTCTCGACGAGATGCCCTTCGGGACCAACATGATCGTCGCTGTCCTCACGGGCGGCGGCTATAACATCCAGGACGCGGTTATAATCAATAAGGCGGCCGTGGAGCGCGGCATGACACGCTCCACCTTCCTGCGCACCTATGAGGCTGAGGAGCGCCGCTACTCGGGAGGGCTCGAGGACAGGTTTGAGAAGCCGGTGGAGGGCGAGGAGCTGCTCGACTACAAGTCGCGGGAGGCGTATGAGGCGCTCGACGAGGAGGATGGCATAGCGCAGCTGGAGTCCGAGCTCAAGGGCGGCCAGGTGGTTATAGGCCGTACCAGCCCGCCGAGGTTCTACTCGGCGTTCTTCGAGCAGCGCATAGCTATGAGGCGTAAGGATACCTCGATAACGCTCAGGCACGGGGAGCGGGGCGTCGTGGATAGGGCTATAATCACCGAGAGCCCGGACGGCGTGAAGCTCGTAAAGGTGAGGGTGAGGGATCAGAGGATAACCGAGCTCGGCGACAAGTTCGCGTCGCGGCACGGCCAGAAGGGTGTCGTGGGCATGCTCGTACCCCAGGAGGATATGCCCTTCACGGAGGAGGGCATCGTGCCTGACCTGCTTATCAACCCGCATGCTATACCCTCGAGGATGACTGTTGGCCAGCTTCTCGAGTCGATAGCGGGTAAGGCAGCCGCCCTCTCGGGGCATCGGATAGACGCGACGGCCTTCGAGGGCACGCCCGAGGAGTACATACGTGAGCTACTGAAGAGTTTCGGCTTCCGCAGCGACGGCAAGGAGGTCCTGTACAGCGGCATCACTGGTGAGCGCCTCGAGGCCGAGATATTCGTGGGCGTCGTCTACTACCAGAAGCTGCACCACCTCGTGGCCGACAAGATGCACGCCCGCGCCCGGGGTAGGGTTCAGATACTTACCAGGCAGCCCACGGAGGGTAGGGCCCGTGAGGGCGGCCTGAGGTTCGGGGAGATGGAGAAGGACTGCCTCGTAGGCCATGGGGCGGCGCTGCTGCTTAAGGAGAGGCTCGTGGAGAGCTCGGATAAGACAACGATATGGGTGTGCGAGAAGTGCGGCTTCATGGGCTGGTTCGACGCCAGGAAGAACATCCCCGTATGCCCGGTCTGCGGTGAGAAGGGTAAGCTGCACCCGGTCGAGGTGTCGTACGCGTTCAAGCTGCTTCTGCAGGAGCTTATGGGGCTGGGCCTCTCGGTTAGACTGGTCCTCGAGGATAAGGTGCCTACGGAGGAGGTGAAGGGGTGATTGGAAGTGTCTGAGGAGAGCCTCAAGGTTATAGGAGGTATAAAGTTCGGGGTGCTGTCCCCCGACATGATCAGGAAGCTCTCTGTGATGGAGGTTACGACCTCCGAGCTCTACGACGAGGAGGGCTTCCCCGTGCCCGGCGGCGTCATGGACAGGAGGCTTGGCAGCGTCGAGCCGGGTGTCAGGTGCGCAACCTGTGGGAACACGTCGATAAACTGTCCCGGGCACTTCGGCTTCATAGAGCTTGCGAGGCCAGTCATTCACCCGGAGTTCGCCCCGTATATAGCTAACCTGCTTAAGGCCACCTGCCCGAAGTGTGGCAGGGTAAAGCTCCCCGAGGAGAAGCTCAAGGCTGCGCGGGAGAAGATGTACAAGCTGGGCAGGCACTGGGTCATGCTCAAGTACAAGTATGCACAGGCGCTCATCAAGGAGGCGTCGCGTGCCTCCCACTGCCCTCACTGCGGCGCGGAGCAGCCGAAGATAAAGTTCGACAAGCCCTACACCTTCTTCGAGCAGAGCGAGGAGGGCCTAAACAAGCTGACCCCGGAGGACGTGAGGAGCAGGCTGGAGAGGATACCGGACGAGGATCTAGAGTTGCTGGGCCTGAACCCGGAGGAGGCTAGGCCCGAGTGGATGGTGCTCCGAGTCCTCCTCGTCGTGCCGCCCTCCGTTAGGCCGAGCATCACGCTGGAGTCCGGGGATAGGAGCGAGGACGACCTGACCCACAAGCTCGTGGACATCATCAGGGTGAACCAGAGGCTGAAGGAGCAGCTCGACGCGGGCGCCCCGGGCCTCATAATAGACGACCTATGGAGTCTACTCCAGTACCACGTCGCCACGTACTTCGACAACGAGCTACCCGGGATACCCCCCGCGCGCCACCGCTCGGGCAGGCCTCTGCGTACGCTTGCACAGAGGCTTAAGGGTAAGGAGGGAAGGTTTAGGGGTAGCCTGGCCGGGAAGAGGGTTGACTTCTCAGCCAGGACGGTGATATCCCCCGACCCGAATATAAGTATCAACGAGGTTGGCGTGCCGATAGAGATAGCCAAGATCCTTAGCGTGCCGGAGAAGGTTACGCCCTGGAACATCGAGAGGCTGAAGAAGTATGTTCTAAACGGGCCGGAGAAGTGGCCTGGGGCCAACTATATCGTCAGGCCTGACGGCGGGAGGATAGACCTCCGCTTCGCCAAGGACAGGGAGAAGATAGTGGAGACGCTGAAGCCCGGCTATGTGGTTGAGAGGCACCTGATAGACGGCGACATAGTGCTGTTCAACAGGCAGCCCTCGCTCCACAGGATGTCCATAATGGCGCACGTAGTCAGGGTTCTCCCATACAAGACCTTCAGGCTCAACCTGCTAGTCACGGTGCCCTATAACGCGGACTTCGACGGAGACGAGATGAACCTCCACGTCCCACAGGGCGAGGAGGCGAGGGCCGAGGCCCGCACCCTGATGCTAGTCCAGGAGCATATACTGACGCCGAGGTATGGTGGGCCGATAATCGGGGGTATACACGACTATATCACCGGCGCCTACCTCCTCACGCGTAAGGACAGCGTATTCGACAAGAGCCAGGCCATGCGCCTACTCTTCGAGGCGAAGTATGACGGCGAGCTCCCGGAGCCGGCTATTCTGAAGCCCGGCCCCTACTGGACGGGGAAGCAGCTTGTAAGCATATTCCTCCCGGAAGACCTCGACTACGTGGGTAGGGCCGCTGTTGCGCCGCCCGTCGGCCGCTGCGACGAGGAGGAGTGCGACAACGACGGCTATGTGCTGATAAAGCGGGGCAAGCTGCTCCTCGGGGTCTTCGATAAACAGGCCATAGGCGCCGAGAAGCCCGAGACCGTCCTCCACGAGATAGTGAAGGAGTATGGCTCCGACAGGGGGAGGGAGATCATGGACACGATGTTCAAGATGTTCATCGCGTACCTCGACATGCACGGGCTGACAATGGGCATCGACACTGTCGAGATCCCCGAGGCCGCTATACGCGACATAGAGGAGATACTCCGTGAGGCGGAGAAGGAGGTTGAGCAGCTTATAAGGGAGTACCAGGAGGGCAGGCTGGAGGCCATGCCGGGCAAGACTAAGCGCGAGACGCTTGAGGACAGGATAATGAACGTCCTGGCGGAGGCTAGAACCAGGGCTGGCGAGATAGCCAGCCGGTACCTGGGCATGACAAACCACGCGGTGATAATGGCGCGCACAGGCGCTAGGGGCAGCATGCTCAACCTGACCCAGATGGCGGCCGTGGTCGGCCAGCAGTCGGTTAGGGGTAAGCGTGTCGAGAGGGGCTACACGGGCAGGACGCTCCCGCACTTCAAGGTGGGCGACCTCATGCCCCGTGCAAGGGGCTTCGTCTATAGCAGCTTCAGGAAGGGTCTCACTCCGACGGAGTTCTTCTTCCACGCCATCTCCGGCAGGGAGGGCCTGGTCGACACCGCGGTGAGAACCGCGCAGAGCGGCTATATGTACCGTAGGCTGCAGAACGCGATGCAGGACTTCTACGTCTCCTATGACGGCAGCGTGCGGACGAGCGAGGGCTTCGTGATCCAGCTACGCTACGGCGAGGACGGGGTCGACCCGGCGAGGAGCGACCATGGGAGGGCGGTGAACGTTGACAAGCTTATAAAGAGGGTGCTGGCGCTGAGAGGTGAGAGGTAGATGCCGCGTAGCGTCTCCGAGAGGGTGCTGTGGAGCCTCGTCGAGCGCTACTACGACGTGCTCCCCGAGTCGCTCCGCAGGGAGCTCTACGAGAAGATCCTCGAGGCAGGGCTGACTAAGGGCGAGGCCGTGGAGGTCGTGGAGGAGGCTGTTAGACGGTACAAGGCCAGCCTCGTCGCTCCCGGGGAGGCTGTGGGCATGGTGGCCGCGCAGAGCCTGGGGGAGCCGGCTACACAGATGACTCTGAGGACGTTCCACTTCGCAGGTGTCAGGGAGCTAAACGTCACGCTCGGCCTGCCGAGGATGATAGAGATAGTGGATGTCCGGAGGGAGCCCTCCACGCCTATAATGGAGATCTACCTTGAGCCCGACCTGGCTAGGGATAGGGATGCTGTTCTCCGCATGGCAAGCGACATCGAGCATACGACCGTGGAGAAGGTTACGAGGAACGTTACCATAGACTACTTCGAGTACGCGGTTATACTAGAGCTAGACCCAGAGATAATGGAGAACAGGGGTGTAACCCTAGAGGACGTGGTAAGGGCGCTGAACAGGGTGAAGGGTAGGAGGGGGAAGGTTGAGGTGCGCGGCGACTACGTTATCGCGGTATACCTGGGCACCGAGGACATACCTAAGCTGAGGAGGCTGCACGACAGGATACTGGGTCTCAGGATAAAGGGGATCAAGGGTATCCGCCATGCGATAGTGAAGCCCGTGAAGGACGAGGAGGGCAACGTGGTGGAGTACATGATAATGACCGAGGGCTCCAACCTCCAGGCGGTGCTCAGCCTGGAGGGCGTGGACCAGACGAGGACGACTACGAACAACATCTTGGAGATATACGAGGTACTGGGCATCGAGGCCGCGAGAGCCGCGATCATCGAGGAGATCAAGAAGGTTCTAGACGAGCACGGCCTCGACGTAGACTACCGCCACATAATGATGGTGGCCGACACCATGACCTATACCGGCAAGGTGAGGCAGGTCGGCAGACACGGCGTGGCGGGTGAGAAGAGCAGCGTGCTCGCGCGCGCCAGCTTCGAGGTCACGGTGAAGAACCTCGTCGAGGCGGCCATGAGGGGCGAGCTAGACCCGCTCAGAGGGGTCATCGAGAATATAATCGTGGGCAACAAGCCTATACCCATAGGAACCGGCGCGGTAAAGCTTAAAATGAGATACGAGTTTCCAGTAGCCGTAGCTAGTGAGGGTGGCGGAGAATGAGCGTGAACGTGGTCAGGGAGATCCAGACCGCCCTTAAGACGGGCAAGGTTATCATAGGTTTCAACGGCACGCGGCGTGCGCTCGTGAATGGTAAGGCGAAAATGGTGATCATTGCGCGCAACGCGCCGCTCGATGTAAGGGAGGAGCTCGACTACTACTCTAGGCTCGCTAGGGTGCCTGTCTACGTGTTTGAGGGCACCAGCCGGGACCTGGGCGCCACGTGTAACAAGCCGTTCTTCGTGGCGGCCATGGCGGTTATCGACCCCGGCGAGAGCGCGATACTCGAGCTTGCTAAGAGGAAGGGAGAGCAATGAGCGGCATAGAGGGGGTGAAGCTAACCGACTATGAGCTCCAGCTGATGGCTCTTTTTGAGCAGCTCACGAGGATACCTGCTAAGGACTGCATAGTGGACGAGGAGCTTAACAGGATAATCTTCGTCGTGGGTAAGGGGTTGGCGCCCTTCGCGGTGGGTAAGAACGGCTCTAAGATACAGATGTTGAAGAGGGCCTTCAAGAGGGATGTCGAGATAATAGAGTATGGGAAGAACATCGAGGAGGCTATGAGGAATAGCCTCTACCCGGCTGAGGTCGTGGAGGTAAAGGTTAGGGGCGACGGCGACCGCAGGGTGGTCTACGTGAAGGTCCCGGAGGAGCATATGGGTATGGCGATTGGCCGCGGGGGCAGGAACATTAAGCGTGCAAAGCTGGTCGCCAGGAGGTATTTCGGTATAAGTGATGTCAGGGTCTCCCCGGCGTAGCCGCACAAGTTTTTTATAACCGCTGGTTGATGTGGAGACGGGTCCTGTTATGCCTGGAAGCAAGTCTCCCCTGGGGATGTTCGCGGCGAGGAAGCTGCGTGAGAAGCGTAAAAAGTTCCGCTGGAGCGACATCTACTATAAGCGGCGCATGCTCCAGCTAAAGAAGAAGGTCGACCCCCTAGAGGGCGCCCCGATGGCTAGGGGCATAGTCATAGAGAAGGTAGGCATTGAGAGCAGGCAGCCCAACAGTGCGGTCAGGAAGTGTGTCAGGGTGCAGCTTATAAAGAACGGCAAGATAGTGACAGCCTTCCTGCCTGGCGACGGCGCGTTACTCTTCGTCAACGAGCACGACGAGGTGATTATAGAGGGTATAGGCGGCCCCGAGGGTAGGGCCTACGGAGACCTACCCGGCGTCAGGTGGCGCGTGGTAAAGGTTAACGGCGTGGCGCTCAAGGAGATATTGAGGGGGAGAAAGCAGAAGCCTATCCGGTGACTCCCCGTTGACGAGCTCCCCCAAGGTAAGGGTTTTGGAGAACAGCTACGAGAGGATAGTGCTGGACTTTGAGGGTGTGACGCCGGCTCTTCTTAACAGCATCAGGCGGTCCGCTATAGCTGAGGTGCCCACGCTGGCCATAGACGAGGTCGTCTTCTACAATAACGATAGCGTGATGTGGGACGAGGTTCTAGCCCATAGGCTCGCGCTTGTGCCGCTCAAGGTTTCGCCGCTGGAGGGCTATGACGCCCTGAGGGACTGCTATATGCACGGCAATGACTGTGCAGCGCTCTTCGTCCTGGACGAGGAGGCTGTGGAGAGGGTGAAGACAATCTATAGCGGCCACCTGCGCTTTGAGGGCTTCGAGGGCCTCGTCGGCGGCCCCGCGAGGATAAACGTTGAACCTGTCTCCAAGAAGATACCCCTGGTGAAGCTGGCGAGGGGCCAGCGCCTTAGGTTTACCGCTATAGCGAGGATGGGTGTGGGTAGAGAGCACGCGAAGTGGCAGCCGACGTCTGCCGCCGCCTACCGCTTCGCCGCTAGCGTGAGGGTTATCAGCGAGCCCGACGAGGAGACCGCTAAGAGCATCGCCGCCGTCTGCCCTAGACATGTCTTCGGGGTGGAGGACGGCAGGCTCGTCGTTAAGGATGTGGGGGCCTGCAATACGTGCAGGGAGTGCCAGGACAGGTTCCCCGAGTACGTGTCCGTGACCTGGGACTCGTCTAGGGCCCGCTTCACGCTTGAGAGTGTCGGCGGCCTACCTGCATGGAAGATACTGGTAACCGCTATGGACGTGCTCGAGGAGAAGGCCGCCGGCTTCGTCGAGGCGGTGGAGGCTGCGATAAGGGGCGCCGGGCCCGAAAATTAATTTAGAAGTGTCTATTGGATGAGTGGGGTTGTCGGGATATGAAGAGGACAGGGCCGACAAACGTACATCTGCGGCGCCTGGTACACCGGCTAAGGAAGTACAGCAGGGAGTATAGGGCGCCTATATGGAAGGCTGTGGCGGAGAAGCTGTGGAAGCCTAGGCGCGAGAGGGTGGAGGTGAACCTGAGCACTATTAACCGCTATACGGAGGACGGCGACGTTGTGGTAGTGCCGGGCAAGGTGCTGGGCAGCGGCGTGCTGGACCACTCGGTTACCGTCGCCGCGTGGCGGTTCAGCAGGAGGGCTCTGAGGGAGATCAGGAAGCGGGGCGAGGCCCTCTACATAGAGGAGCTGCTTGAGCGTAACCCCGAGGGGAGGGGTGTAAAGATAATCGGGTGATGCGCGATGGCGGAGAGGAGGGTTAGGGTTATCGACGGTACGGGCCATGTCGCGGGCAGGCTCGCCAGTATAATTGCTAAGCGGCTTCTCAACGGGGAGACGATCGTCGTGGTGAACGCTGAGAAGATAGTGATCACGGGGAAGAAGAACAGGGTTCTAGGGAAGTTCTTGAAGAGGATCTCCGAGTGGCGTACCTATTATAACCCTGAGAAGCGCGGCCCCAAGTATCCTAAGACCCCCGACAGGATATTCAAGAGGATGGTGCGTGGCATGCTGCCACACAAGAAGCCGCGCGGCAGGGAGGCCCTGAGGAGGCTGAGGGTCTACGTCGGGGTTCCGAGGGAGTATGTGGACGCAGAGATGGAGAGGGTGGAGGACGCTGTGTTCAGGAACGAGTTCTGCCCCTACGTCACGCTGGGTCAGATATATGAGGAGATAGCTCAGAAGAAGATAGAGGTGTGAGACGTTGAAGATCGTGCTGACATCTGCTAGGAGGAAGACTGCCAGGGCTAGGGCCCTGGTGAAGGATGGCAGGGGGCGTGTGCTGATAAACGGCGTGCCACTGGAGATCCTTGAGCCCGAGCTCGTGAGGATGAAGATCGAGGAGCCGATAATGCTGGCTGGCGATATAGCGAGGCAGGTTGATATAACGGTTGAGAGCCACGGGGGCGGCGTTGTAAGCCAGGCTTCCGCTATACGGACGGCTATAGCCAGGGGCCTGGTGGAGTGGAGTGGGAGTAACGAGCTGAAGGCCCTGTACATGGAGTATGACAGGCACCTCCTGGTCGAGGATCCGAGGCAGACTGAGCCTAAGAAGCCTAGGGGTAGGAGCGCTAGGGCTAAGAGGCAGAAGAGCTACCGCTAGCTAAGTATTTTTCACTAGGTAAGGGGTATGTCGCTCTCCTCGAGTTCTCCGAGGCGCGTGTAGAGTATCACCTTGTCGATTATCTCGGTGTGCGAGAGGAACATGCGGCGGCAGCAATACCTCTTAACGCCGAGGTCGTCGAGGACCTTTCCCGGATCCTCCCCGTTGCTCACGCGCCGCGCGTATTCGTACCACTTGTCGCCGATTAGGCTTCCACAGGTAAAACACCTGACCGGTACTATCATGGCCGCATATGGCTAAGAGAGTTGGCATATAGGTTTTACGCCCCGAGCCCTCCCCTAGGCAGCTAGCGGGGTGATGGTAGCCTTTATATCCTCCAGAGCGCCCTGGGTATGGGGATTTCATGTCTAGTGAAGAGCTGAAGATAGAGGAGGGGGAGCTGCTAATCCCCCTGGAGATGTACCTTGCCGCCGGCGTGAGGATAGGGACTAGGATGAAGAGTAAGTTCATGGAGCCCTTCATCTACAGTGTCAGGCCCGACGGACTATACCTCCTAGATGTTAAGAAGACTGATGAGCGTATAAGGCTAGCCGCGAAGTTTATAGCGCGGTACGATCCTCCCCGCGTCGTAGCGGTCTCCGGTAGGCAGTACGGGCATAGACCTGTACGGAAGTTCTGCGGCGTCGTTGGCTGCAGGGCGATAGCCGGGAGGGTTCTCCCCGGGACCTTCACTAACCCGGCGCTTAAGCACTTCATCGAGGCCGACCTGATGATAGTGACTGACCCGAGGGTCGACGAGCAGGCTATAGATGAGGCGGGTAAGATGGGGATACCGGTCATAGCGCTCTGTGACACCGACTCGCCTATCTCCTATGTCGACCTTATAATACCGACCAATAATAGGGGGCGTAAGGCACTCGCACTGATATACTGGCTGCTTGCCAGGGAGGTTCTCAGGGCTCGTGGCGAGCTACCGCCGGACGGCGAGCTTCCGGTGCCTCTCTCGGACTTCGAGGCAAAGGTTCTGGCCACAGGGGAGGTCGTGTAGGCGTCTACTCCCCCCAATAATTTTAGAGTCACCACCCCGACTTTCTTATTAGGGGTGGATAACAGTGAAGAGGTATCCCGCACATGCCGGCACGTTCTACCCGGCGTCGCCCGTAGAGCTCCGAAAGGCTATAGAGTCCTCGTTCCTGCACCCCCTGGGGCCCGGGTCGCTCCCCCCTGAGCCGGGGGAGTATAGCGGAGGCGTGATAGGTGTCGTGTCGCCGCATGCAGGCTACATATACTCTGGCCATGTGGCGGCCCACGGGTACTTCAGGCTGGCCCAGGCGGGAGCCCCCGACGTGGTCTTCCTGCTGGGGCCCAATCACTACGGCTTCGGCGCGCCGCTCGCTGTCGACGAGAACGAGTACTGGGTCACGCCGCTCGGCGAGGTGCGAGTAGACACGGGGCTTGCAGAGGAGATGGTGGCTAGGGAGAGGCTCCTGAGCTTCGACTTCGCGGCGCACAAGTTTGAGCATAGCATCGAGGTTCAGCTACCCTTCCTGCAGTACGTCTTCGGCGACGGCTTCACCATAGTGCCTATCTCGATGATGCTCCAGACGCCGGAGGCGGCGGCCAGGGTGGGCGGCGTCATCGCCGATCTCATCGCGGAGAGGGGCTTGAAGGCCTATGTCGTGGCTAGCAGTGATATGAGCCACTACGTCGACGCAAGGATAGCGAGGGAGAAGGATATGAGGGCTATAGAGAGGATACTTGCGCTCGACGTGGAGGGCCTCTACGGCGTCGTGATAGAGGAGGACGTATCTATGTGTGGCGTCGGCCCCGTGATGACCCTCATGGAGGTCGCCAGGAGGCTCGGCTACACCGCTCCCAGGCTCCTCAAGTACGCTAACTCGGGCGATGTGACGGGTGACTACCGCCAGGTGGTGGCGTATGCGAGTATAAGCTTTGAGGCGGCGGGGGGCGCTGAGGGTGGCAGTGGATAGGCTGTTGTGAGGGGCTGGTAGATGCCGGGTAGTAGTATTACCGAGAGGCGTAAGGCGGAGCACATACTCATAGGGGTGGGGGAGAGGGTCGAGACGGGGAAGACCACTCTCTTCGAGGATGTCGACTTCATACACAATCCGCTTACGGAGCTGTCGCTCGACGATATAGAGCTGTCAACACTGTTTCTCGGCAAGCGCCTAGCCGCGCCAGTCGTGGTCAGCGGGATGACCGGGGGGACCAGGCTCGCGGCTCGTATAAACAGGGCTATAGGCGAGGCGGTGGAGGAGCTGGGGTTGGCCATGGGTGTTGGCAGTCAGAGAGCGGCCCTCGAGGATGACGGGCTGGAGTACACCTATAGGGTCGCCCGTGAGGCCGCGCCCACGGCGCCTATAATAGCCAACATCGGTGCTAGCCAGCTAGTGGCAGGCCTGAGCAGGGACGACGTATATAGGATCGTGGAGATGGTGGACGCCGACGCCTTGGCGCTCCACCTCAATCCGCTCCAAGAGGCGGTGCAGCCCGAGGGGGAGGCGGACTACCGTGGGCTCCTTGGGAGGCTTAGATGGCTTGTAGAGGTTTCGCCTGTACCGGTTATCGTGAAGGAGACGGGCGCCGGCTTTTCACGGGAGGCGGCCCTCGCGCTCCGCGATATAGGTGTCGCCGGTGTAGACGTGGGGGGCGCCGGGGGCACGTCTTTCGCTGTGATCGAGGCTATACGGGCGGAAAGAAGCGGGCTCGGGGAGGAGGCGGAGGCCGCGTGGACCTTTTCGGACTGGGGTATTCCGACGGCCGCGAGTATCGTAGAGGTTAGGGGCGTGCTGAGTGAGGTGACGCTGATCGCTACGGGGGGGTTGCGCAGCGGCCTCGACGCCGCGAAGGCTCTACGCCTAGGGGCTGACCTGGCGGGGTATGCGTTGCCGGTGATACGGGCTGCCTACCGGGGCGGGGCGGAGTCTGTGAAGGGGCTGCTTAGCCGCTATATCCATGAGCTTAGGATAGCCATGTACCTTACGGGGTCCCGGGATATAGGTGCATTGAGGGAGGCTCCGATAGTGGTTAGGGGGAGGCTTAGGGAGTGGCTCGAGTGGCGGGGTCTGAGGGTGAGCTAGCTTTTTCCCGGGGGGTCTATGTGTAACTATGTTGAGGGGTGATGTGGATGGCTGGCGGCTTCGAGCTGCTCCCTCATACTGCTGACGTCCTGATAAGGGCGTGGGGGGATTCTCTCGAGGAGGCATTCTCCTATGGGGCTCTAGGCGTATATGAGGTCATGACGGATACGAGAAGGGTTGAGCCCCGGATAGAGCGGAGACTGGAGAGCAGTGGCTTCGACCTGGAGAACCTGCTCTACAACTGGGTGGAGGATCTGATAACGCTCTTCGACATGGAGGGCTTCCTGGCTTCCCAGGTTCGCGTCGAGAGGATATGGAGGGAGGGAGGCGAGTGGATGCTGAGGGCGGTGCTCAGGGGCGAGCCCTACGACCCGGATAGGCATGAGAGCAGGGCTCTTGTAAAGGCCGCGACCTACCATATGATGAGGATATGGCGTGAAAACGGTAGGCACTATGTGCAGTTCGTGGTCGACATATAGCCGTCAGGGCGTGACGATCATCCTGTTCATGTTGAGCCTCGGTATCCTCTTTCTCCCCCGCCTCTTGTATATTACGAGGTTGTAGGCCTCCAGTACCTTGAGGTCTCTGTGTATGTTCGGCGGCGACCTACCAAGCTTCTCGGCGATGTCGCTTATACCCAGGCTGCTGTTGTCTGCGATGGTGTCTAGGAGCCTGGACATCCTCTCAGAGAGTAGGCGTCTAGCGACGTGGAGGGGGATCTCGATTCTCAGGAGATATGTGTACTCGCCGTCCTCCTCGTACTCCATGTATGCCTTCCACGCCGGGCTCCCCCTACCCTCGCTGCGTGCGATTTCGATGAGTTCCTCCGGGAGTGCACGCCTCTCGACGAATACTTTCATCCCAGGATATCCTTATCTGTAGATGATAAAAATCTATTTGAGGGGAGCGCCGCTCATTTGAAGCGGGGAAGAATATGGTTCCTCCGCTTAGAAGGGTCTCCCAGTATGTATGGGAGATACCTCGCAAGTATAAGCCGGGCATGCGCGTGCCGGCGCGCATCTACGCGGACGACGTGCTCCTGGAGAAGATGAAGCAGGATATGACGCTTGAGCAGGCGGCGAACGTTGCCCACCTCCCGGGGATATACAAGTACTCCATCGTCCTGCCCGACGGGCACCAGGGATACGGGTTCCCGATAGGCGGGGTGGCGGCCTTCGACGCTGAGCACGGCGTGATAAGCCCGGGCGGCGTCGGCTACGACATCAACTGTGGCGTACGTGTGCTTAGAACCGATCTATCAGAGGGTGATGTCAGGCCGCTGCTACGTGAACTCGTCGAGCGGCTTTTCCGTAACGTGCCCTCCGGCCTCGGCAGCACAGGGAAGATAAGGCTCACCATCAGCGAGTTAGACAGGGTTCTGGAGGAGGGTGTCGCCTGGGCCATAGAGAAGGGCTATGGGTGGCCCGAGGATCCGGACCATATAGAGGAGCGCGGGTCCATGGAGGGGGCTTCCGCCTCGCTAGTGTCTCCGAGGGCGAAGAATCGCGGCAGAAACCAGTTGGGCACGCTGGGCAGCGGCAACCACTTCCTGGAGGTTCAGCGTGTGGACAAGATCTATGACCGGGATATAGCTAGGCAGCTCGGGATCTATGAGGAGGGCCAGGTGATGGTTATGATACACACGGGGAGTAGGGGGCTAGGCCACCAGGTGTGCAGCGATTACCTGAAGATAATGGAGCGTGCGGCTAGAAGGTATGGGGTTCCGCTGCCCGACAGGGAGCTTGTCTCGGTGCCTACCACTAGCAGGGAGGCGCAGGACTACTTTGCGGCGATGAAGGCTGCCGCTAATTTTGCCTGGACGAATAGGCAGCTTATAACCCACTGGGTAAGGCAGAGCTTCGAGCAGGTGATGAAGAGGTCTGCGGATGAGATGGGGATGAGGATAGTCTATGACGTTGCTCACAACATAGCGAAGCTCGAGGAACACGAGGTAGACGGTAGGAGGGTTAAGGTCTATGTGCACAGGAAGGGTGCCACGAGGGCGTTCCCGCCCGGCCACCCGGCGGTCCCCAAGGACTACAAGGAGATAGGGCAGCCAGTACTCATACCGGGATCCATGGGGACCGCCAGCTATATCCTCGTGGGGACGCCGACGGCGATGAAAATTACCTTCGGATCCTCGCCGCACGGTGCGGGCCGGATGAAGAGCAGGGCGGCGGCGAAGAGGGTGTATAGGGGTAGTAGCGTCAAAGCGGAGCTCGAGAACCGGGGCATACTCGTGAGGGCGGCTAGCCTAGCGGTGGTTGCGGAGGAGGCCCCGGGCGCCTACAAGGACGTCGACAGGGTTGTCGAGGTTGCGGACGCCGTGGGCATAGCCAAGAAGGTTGTCCGCATGGTGCCTATGGCGGTCGTAAAGGGCTGATGCCCCCGTTTTTCTCTCCTCGCCGCCGTTGCCCGGGCTGGGGTAAAAATATATTCTAGGTATATGATGCCTATCCGGTGTCGTGATGAGTGAGGAAGCCTCTTCGCCGCTTACGACGCTCGACGGGAAGCCTGTAAAGCTGTTTGGTAGGTGGAGCCTAGACGAGGTCGAGGTTAGGGATCCCGGGCTTAGACGCTATATATCGCTGAAGCCTGTATATCTCCCGCACACCGAGGGCCGGCACGCTAAGTGGAGTTTCGGCAAGTCGCGTGTCCCCATCGTGGAGCGCCTCATAAACAACCTCATGCGTCCCGGGAAGAACGCCGGGAAGAAGATGATGACCATGAACATAGTGAAGAGGGCCTTCGAGATAATAGAGCTGCGCACCGGGAAGAACCCCGTTCAGGTATTGGTCTGGGCTATCGAGAACGCCTCGCCCCGCGAGGAGACGACCAGGATAGTGTATGGCGGCATCCTCTACCACGTCTCCGTCGACGTGTCGCCGCAGAGGAGGATAGATCTGGCGCTCCGCTTCATAGCGGATGGTGCCAGGAACTGCGCCTTCGCAAACCCGAAGACGATCGAGGAGTGCCTCGCCGACGAGATCATCGCGGCGGCCTATGGTGACGCCTCCAGCTACGCTATCAGGAAGAAGGAGGAGATAGAGAGGATAGCGTACGCGGCTAGGTAGCTGGGCCACGCCCAATTTTTGCGCCCAGCCCCCGGCGGCATTAGCGTTAATACCTGGATCCGCTATTTCTAGCCTAGTGAAACTGCATGTCCACGGAGCTCTGGGTGGAAAAGTATAGGCCCAGGACGCTTGACGAGATAATAGACCAGGAGGAGATAGTGGCCCGGCTCAAGGAGTTTGTGCGTACGAAGAGCATGCCGCACCTCCTATTCGCGGGGCCGCCGGGCACAGGTAAGACGACGGCTGCTCTTGCGCTTGCACATGACCTCTACGGCGAGAATTGGCGTGAGAACACGTTGGAGCTTAACGCGAGCGACGAGCGTGGCATCGAGGTCATCAGGCGTAGGATCAAGGAGTATGCACGGACCCTGCCTATCGGGGACGTGCCCTTCAAGCTAGTAATACTCGATGAAGCCGACAACATGACCAGCGACGCGCAGCAGGCGCTCCGTAGAACGATGGAGCTCTACTCTAGGACGACGCGGTTCATACTGATAGCCAACTACATCTCCAAGATTATCGAGCCCATCCAGTCTCGCTGCGCCATATTCAGGTTCCAGCCGCTACCTAAGGAGGCGGTTATCGAGAGGCTCAGGTGGATAGCCCAGCAGGAGGGCGTGGAGGTTGACGACGAGGCTCTCGAGGCGATCTGGGAGGAAAGCCAGGGGGATATGAGGAGGGCTATCAACATTCTCCAGTCGGCCGCGGCTATCAGGAAGAAGGTCGACGTGGACACTGTCTACGAGGCGCTGGGCAAGGTGAAGCCGCGCGAGGTTAGGGAGATGCTGGAGGCCGCGTTGAAGGGAGATATACTGGGGGCGAGGGATAAGCTGCGCGCCCTCATGTACAACTACGGCCTAAGCGGGGTTGACGTAATAAAGCTCTTGCACAGGGAGGTGTTATCCTCTAGGAGCCCGCTCCGCGTAAACGGTCTTCCACTGGCAGACCTCCTGGTTCTGATAGGTGACGCGAACTACAAGATAGTTGAGGGTGCGGATGACGAGATACAGCTGATGGCCGTCATATCGAAGATAGCCCTCATGGCGCACGAGAAGAAGTCTAAGTGAGCTCTATGGCGCCAGTACCCTGGACAGAGAAGTATAGGCCGCGGAGCCTCTCAGAACTCGTCGGGAACGAGGACGCGAAGAGGAAGTTTATTGCATGGCTCAACGCTTTCCTCAAGGGGGAGGCGAAGAAAAAGGCTGCGCTGCTCTACGGGCCTCCGGGCTCCGGCAAGACGAGCCTCGTACATGCTGTGGCACACCAGTTTGGGTGGGAGCTTATCGAGCTCAACGCCAGCGACTTCAGATCTAGGGAGGCCATAAGGAACAGGGTCTTCGGGGCAGCCACTATGGGCTCCCTCTACGGCAAGAGGAAGATAATATTGATCGACGAGGTAGACGGCATAAGCACCAAGGAGGATGTGGGGGGCCTGTCAGCGCTGCTAGAGCTTATAGAGAAGAGCCGCTACCCCGTGGTTCTCACGGCAAACGACCCTTGGGATCCGAAGCTGAGGCCTCTCAGGAACGCCGTGGAGATGATAGAGTTCAAGAAGCTCAAGAAGCGGGAGATAATGCAGGTGCTCCAGGAGATCTGTAAGAGGGAGGGGATAGAGTGTAGCAGGGGGGTGCTCTCCGCTATAGCAGATAACGCGAAGGGCGACCTGAGGGCCGCGATAAACGATCTCCAGACGATAGCTATGGGTAAGAAGAGGGTCGACATGGCCGATCTCAACGTGCTAGGCGACAGGGCGGAGCAGGCGTCGATGTTCGACATTGTACGTACGGTGCTCACCGCGCGGCGCCCGGAGCAGGCGCTGGCCGTCCTCAGGTTGCCTGGGCTCGACTACGAGATGCTGATGCTCTGGCTCAGCGAGAACATACCCTACCAGTATCAGGGCAGCTACAGGGCCATAGCGGACGCCTACGAGGCGCTCTCATGGGCCGACATAATGCTCGCCAGGATGAAGCGTAAGCAGATATGGCAGCTGCTTCCCTACGCGCTTGAGCTCATGACGGCTGGCGTCGCCTCGGCTAGGGACAAGCCCCCGTACCGTTTCGTGAAGTATAGCTTCCCGCAGAAGCTCAAGCTCCTGGCTAGGACGAAGAATAAGAGGGAGATGTTTAGGGTCGTGGGTAGGGAGGTGGCCCGACGCCTGCATGTGTCGCTTGAAACGTTGAGGACGGATATAGTGCCCTTCCTCCGAGTGATATATGAGAATGACCCCGATATGGCAGAGAAGATATACAGGTCCCTAGGCCTTACCAAGAAAGAGTTTGAGGCCCTGATAAGCTAGCTGAGCTCCCTCTCTATCAGCTCTTTTAACGTCTTCTCGAGGAGGTCGAGGGGCACCTTACTTATACCTATCTGCTCGGGGATCTGTATCCTCGTGGTTCTGCCACGTGTACGCCCTTTGTCGACCTTCGTCTCTATGAGGCCGTAGGTTCTAAGCTTCTGTATCCTCTCCCATATGCTGGTATGGCCTAGGGGCCTTATACCGTAGCGCTCGCATAGGTCCTCGTACTCGAGCTTCACAACTCCCATGCTCACATATGCTCTCTCCCTGTTCAGCATAAGCGTCCTAGCGACAGCCAGGAGTAGTAGTTTCTCGTGGAGCTGCAGCCTCTGGAGGAACTCTCTATCATATATCGTGGGTAGAACCCCCCTGTTTATCACGTCTCTCACGTCCTCCGGCAGTATCCTGTTCCGCCCCTCCCTCTCCGCCCGTCTAGCGGCGAACCAGAGGATCTTTATCGCCATCCTAGCGTCCCCGTAGCCCTTCCCGGTTGCAGGGTCGTAGCCTACGGCGTCTGCGATCATAGTTATTATCTCGTCGTTCACCGCCTCCTCGCGGATAGCCTTCTCGTGGACTATCCTGGCCTCCAGTATGTTTTCGAGCTCCCTGGAGGTATAGGGGTTGAACTTCACAAACCTGGAGTTAAAGGAGCTCAGTATGGACTTGTCTATATACTCGACGCTGACCGTGTAGTTACGGAAGATTATCGCCAGGGCGAGGCCGAAGCGGTGACTACCATAGATTTCTCCCAACCTGAGTAGGGTGTAGAGGACGTTGTTGCCCTCCGGGTGCCTCACTAGCACGTCTGTCTCGTCTATCACGAGGAAGAGGTTGTACTGGTTCTTGTCTAGGAAGTTCACGATGTACTCCGTCACTTCCTGCGTCGAGAAGCCCTTCCTAGGTATGTTTAGCCCGAGATCCTTACCTATCTTCCTCATCACCTGGAACTTCGTGTTGAAGCTCTGGCTGTTGACGTGTGAATAGGCTATCGGCGGTATCTTCCGTTTGTCCACGTACTCCCTAAGCTTCTCCCCTATAGAGCGGGCCACGGCTGTCTTACCCGTGCCTATGGGGCCGTCAAGTATCGCAACCCTGACAATGTTCTCTTCTCCCTGGAAGATGGGCTTTAGGTGGTCCACTATCTCGCTTATCTGCCTCTCCCTGTGGGGCAGCTTCTTTGGGAGGTAGTCGTTGGTTAGCTTGTACTCGTCCAGTATTATCTTGTTCGGGGGTACGGGGTCTGCGTCGAGCAGGCTCATATTAATCCCGGAGGAGGAAACCTAGGATTTGAAGTGTGTTTCTGGTCTATAAATCTTCTCTTCCCTGGTTTTATCGTAAAGCTTATCATAGTTTTTATAAAGCTTTTTATATTTTAGCTTGAACATTGAAACTAGCGTAGTGGGGCCTAAACAAAATTACTTCCAAAGCTATTTTTCCGTCAAACTCTTCAATTAGGATCTCTAATCCATTTTTTCTGTCAGAGATCTTAGAGAATATGTTTTTTATCTCACCATAATATTTCTGTCTCCACCCCCGCTTTACTCTAACTTTAAGCTTGCCCACGGCGACGCCTAGACGGCAAAGATCCGCCGCTGCTCTACACTTCACCTCTCGGTAATCCCTGTAGAGCCCGACAAGCAGCCTCACGTTCACCAAGCCACGTACGGGATACATTTTTAGAAGCGCGGCCACACGCCAGGCATCCATCCTCGTCTTGATGACCAGCCTCCCCCCTCCCCTAACCTCCCCCTCTATCTCTGCGTCATATGGGAAGAGTAGATCCAACACGTCGCCAAGCACACGCCCCTCCTTTCCGGGCTCCGTGGAGATTATCACCGTGTGATACTCCATACCTCCACCGCCTCCCTCTCTATACGATCGACGTCTACATCAACTCCTATGCCAGGCTTCCTGGGAACACTCAGCGTGCTACCCGGATTGAGCCTCCACTCAGGCTCGACTATGTCCCGCTCCCAGTACCTGTTGCTCGCCGAGATGTCGGAGTGGTACTCCACTGAGGGGTGTGCAGCGAGCGCCACGAGGAACGCTCTGCCTATACCTGTTTCGAGCATGCCGCCTATCCATGCCCCAAGCCCGAGAAGCGGGGCCACGTCGAGGATTCTCTTACCAACTATGGGGCCGCCTACCCTGCCAGGCTTGACGTTTACTATCTCTGCAGCCCCCAGCCTAGACGCAAGTATGGCGTCCTGGACGCTTTTTACGCTCTCGTCCAGGCATATAGGCGTTGAGAGCTTCCTAGCGGCTATGCCGTGCAGTATTAGGTCGTCGTAGTGGAATGGCTGCTCCACCATGAGAAGCCTGTACTTGTCTAGCTCTAGGAGCCTATGTATGTCCGCCCTCCTGTAGGCCGCGTTCGCGTCCACCTGTAAGAGTATGTCGCCGTACTCCTCCCTTATCCTCTCCACGGGGGCGATGTCCCACCCCGGCTTTATCTTTATTTTTATCCTTTCATAGCCCTCGTCAAGCCTTCTACCAACTTCGTCCAGGAGCTGCTCTAGGCTGTGCTTTATACCGATGCTGACGCCGACCTTCACCTCACTCTTCCTCCCACCGAGGTACTCCGCTACGCTGATGCCGTTTAGCCTGGCGTAGAGGTCTATGAGGGCCTCCTCGAGCATAGCCTTAGCCATCGGGTAGCCCCTGACGCTCGCTGCGAGAGATGCGAAGTCCTCGGGCCTCTCCAGGCTATTGCCAACAAGTAGGGGTGCAAGGTACTTCCTCGTCACCAGGTAGTCTATGTCGACTGTCTCGTAGCTGTACCAGGGGCCTTGGCCGGCTACGCTCTCTCCCCACCCCTCCTCCCCGCCTTCCCCGGTGATCCGCGTAATGAGGACGCGTCTCTCATAAACGGTGCCGAAGCTCGTCGTGAAGGGCTGGAGAAGCCTCATTTCGAGAATATAGACGTCTATCCTACTTACCTCCACGGATACTCCCCCTCGAGAACCGGGTCCAGGGCGGTGCGCCAGAGTAGGTAGAAGTTCCTCCTACCTCCATCCTCGGGTAAGGATATGTGCTCGACAACTATGTACCCCTTCCTGAGATAGTATGTGAAGACTTTTCTAAGCTCTATCTTCCACCTGACAGCCTCCCCCAGATCCATCTCCTTGAGCCTGTTGATGTCCCCCGGGAACTCGACGAGTACAAGGTCGTTGCTCGTGTCGAGGCGTATACGTTCGACGCGTCTAAAACCCCCCTTCAGGGAGGTGGCTACGGCGTCCACCGCATAGTCCTTGACTTCGTCGTACCGGGGCGGCTTGTCTCTGCCGCTTATCCTCTCCTCCACCCTCCTACTGCCTATCCACCACTCAACTCTGAAGCGGTCGCTCGGTAAACCGCGGTTAATGGAATCCCTCATGGTGCCGTAGTACTCTGGGTAGAACTCTCTGTTTACAACCCCGAGTTTACCAAAGTTGAACCGGGCGTTAAGCCCCTGGTGTGGGTCATAGGTCCATATAACCAGGCTGTAGCCCCGCTCGAGCGCCCACCTCCTCTGCTCGAGCTTGAGGCGCAGCGCTATGCCCCGCCCCCTATAGCTACGCCTGACACCCACCATGTGGCTATAATGGTAGAGGCCGTGCCTCTCATCTCTCCCCGTGAACCCGAGCACAAAGCCCACGGCACGCCCCTCGTCGAGGGCCACCATGACAAAGCCGCCGTTCTTCGCGGCCGCCCACATCATGTGTGGGGGGACAGCCTCCGTATAGTCTTCCATACCCCAGGCGTCCCTCATAACGTCCATGACATCCCAGAGGACGCCGGCGTCCTCGACGACCTTATACTCTATCTCGCCCATCTCGTAGAGAGCGCAACCCTGCCCCTTATATCGCTTACAGCCACCACCCCGGATAAAGTTTAATCTTTAGCCCCCTCATCGATAACTTAGACGGCGCCGGGGTGCCCGAGTGGACCAAGGGGTCGGACTTGAGATCACGTCCCGGCACACACGATGGCCTGGCAGGTAATCCGATGTCCGTTCAGGACGCCCGGGTTCAAATCCCGGCCCCGGCGCCACACGCCTCCCCCGCATGCCGGCTCTTTATCCGCTGTATGCTGCGCCCGGCTCCAGCGTATTCCCCTGGCCCGCTGGCGCCAGAAATATATACTCTCCCGTGTGATGCTATGGCGGTGCTGTATGGCAGAGGAGTTCCGCTATATAGTCAGGATAGCCGGTGTCGACCTACCGGGCGATAAGGCCCTGGTCTACGCGCTCGCCAGGATAAAGGGTGTCGGTATAAACCTGTCGCGGGCGCTATGCCGTAAACTGGGACTAGACCCTGACCGGCTCGTGGGCACGCTGGGCGACGACGAGATAGAGATGCTTAACGAGAAGCTCCGGTCGATAGACAAGCTCGGCTTCCCGCCGTGGATGCTCAACAGGCGCCGCGACCCCTTCCTCGGCGTTGACCGCCATCTAATAACCTCCGACCTCGTGTTCGAGGTCAGGAAGGATATAGAGTTCATGAAGGCTATACGCTCCTACAAGGGTGTGCGCCACATGTACGGCCTAAAGGTTAGGGGCCAGCGCACACGCACCACGGGTAGGCTCGGCATGACGCTCGGCGTCAAGAGGAGTAAGGGTCGTAGGTAGAGGTGGTTAGATGGGTGACCCCAAGAAGCCCCGTAAGAAGTGGCGTGGCCCGACCCATCCCTGGAGGAGGGATCAGCTTCTCGAGGAGATGAGGCTTGTCGGCGAGTACGGCTTGAGGAACAAGAGGGAGCTGTGGATAGCCAGGAGTATGCTCAGGAACATCAGGGCTAGGGCGAGGGAGCTCCTCGCGCTCCCGGAGGAGGAGAGGATCAGGTATGGTAGGCCGCTAGTCGAGAAGACATACAAGGCGGGTATACTGCCTAGCCCCGAGGCGACGCTGGACGACATACTCAGCCTGACAGTGGAGGATGTGCTCGAGCGTAGGCTGCAGACAATAGTATATAGGAAGGGCCTTGCGAAGAGCATCTACCATGCGAGGCAGCTCATAACGCACGGGCATATAGCGATAGGCGGCCGCAGGGTGCGGAGCCCCGGCTACATGGTGTCCAGGGAGGAGGAAGAGCTTATAGGCTTCTATCCTCTATCTCCATACGCGAGGGCTGCCGCGGAGGCGGAGGGTGAGGCTCAGTGAGTGAGGAGCGCAGGGCTAGGAGGAGGGGTGACGTCGGGATCGCTTGGATATATGCCAGCTACAACAACACTATAATCCATATAACGGATCTCTCGGGTGCCGAGACTATAGCCCGTATCTCCGGCGGCATGGTTGCCAAGGCCGACAGGGATAAGCCCTCCCCATGGGCTGCGATGCAAGCGGCTATGAGGGCTGCGAGGATAGCACTGGACAAGGGCATAAGGGTCGTACATGTGAAGGTGAAGGCGCCGGGAGGCTACGGGCCTAAGACGCCGGGCCCCGGGGCTGGCCCCGCGATCAGGGCGCTTGTCAGGGCTGGCCTGATGGTGGATCGTATAGAGGATGTGACGCCGCTGCCGACCGATACTATTAGGAAGCCTGGCGGCAGGAGGGGTAGGAGGGTATAGGCCGCTTTACCCCTCGGCACCGTCTTTCTTCGAGGGTTGGGCCTCAGGCCGGAAACCTTCTCGTCATCTTTTAAGCGCTGCAATGGCTCGTCATCGGCCCATCTCCAATGGCTGTGGAGCTCCTTATATTGCATCCCCCGACTATAGTAGGCTTGGTGTGGTCGATGTATGATTACTCGCGGCGGGTGGTCGCCGAGGCTATGAGGCTTCTCTACGAGAGGGGCCTTGTATCGGCGTTTTCGGGTAATGTGAGCGTCAGGGTAGGGTCGGCGGTGGTGATAACGCCTAGTGGCCTGCACAGGGCCCGCCTGGGTAGCGGGGACGTGGTGGTGATAGGGCTCGACGGTAGAAGGATCTGGGGCTCGAGGAGGCCTTCGAGTGAGTGGAGGATGCATACAGCGATATACAGGGTGAGAAGCGACGTCGGCGCGGTCGTGCACGCGCATCCCGTAAACCTCGTCTCACTGACCATGAGGGGTAGAGAGCTGAGGGGGCCCCTAGAACTCGACGTGTTTTTCGGCGGGCGGCTACCCCTAGTCGAAGAGCTACCACCGGGTAGCGGGGAGCTGGCCTCCCGGGTGGCGGAGGAGCTGGGGTCTGGCCGCGCCGTTATATTGAGGTCTCATGGAGCGGTGACCGTTGGTAGGGACGTGTGGGAGGCCGAGGGCCTCATGGAGGCTCTCGAGGAGGCGGCTAGGATGATTGCCTGCCCGTAACCCGGTGACGCCTACCTTTTATACCTTGAGTTGTGAAACTATTCTACAGGGATCCGACGTAACGTCGCCTCCGGTGTCAAGGATTGGCGTGGCTGGGTTTTGAGGAGGGATGCATGGACGAGGAGAGATTCGCAGAGATCCTAAGGAAGAATAGCATAGAGCCCGGGAACCGGTTTAGCATAGAGCTACTGGTCGGGGGGGAGTGGGTAAGGTTCGTCGTCTACGAGGTTCACGGCTTCGTCGAGGGCTCCGCGTGCATCCTCGCGGAGGCGACGGGGTGCCGCGTACTGGAGGGGGGTAAGCACCTTATCCTCGGCGAGGTCTCCGCCAAGATATGGGATGAGGCGGTGAAGGTCTGTGATCCCGGGGGCGGGGTCGAGGTGATACCGGTGTACACCTATGACGCCTTCCTCGACGTCCGTATGCCGAGCAGGTATGTGAGGGGGCTTGAACCCGAGATACTTGTAGGCGGGAGGGTGTACAGGCTGCCCCTCTCGCTCGGAGATCTCGAAGACATAGCTAGGAAGGGGCTTATAGCCAAGGTTGAGAAGGCGGCGAGCGTCTACGGACTCTACAGGGTGGTCTCCGAGGAGGCTCTCAGGGAGCTCCGGAGGCGGAGGGAGGAGAAGGAAAAAGAGTTCCGCTATGAGGTCGACTATGAGTCGGGATACGTGGTCGTCGTGCGCGCCGGCAAGGTATCGGCGGTCGGCCTCCCCAGGTTTCTCGTGCTGCTTGTAGAGGAGGGCAGGTATAAGGACGCCAGGAAGATACTGCAGGAGGCACCGGCTAGTATGAGGAGAGAGCTCTGCGAGGCGCTTCTAGATACGTACTATCTCTGGAAGACTATGGGTAGGGATACGGCGGAGCTCGCGGAGTTCCTTAGGGACGAGGGAATATTGAGGGATGATGAGGCCGGTGAATGATGCTAATAAATTTTTCTCGAAAATAATATAGTGTATCGTGGAAAGGGCATATTAGTCCCCGTGGATATGAAATCCTGAGGGAAAACATGCCGGCTCTCTCCTCGAGACCATCCATTATAAGGCGGTCCCCTATACGCAGGATCGCGGCCCTCCTCGAAGAGGCGAAGCGCAAGGAGACGATAATAAGCTTCGGGGGCGGCGCCCCCAGTCTCCCACCGCCAGAGGAGGTTGTAGACTACCTTGCAGAGCTTATAAAGAAGGAGCCGAGGAAGACCGTGGCGTACTCGAGTACACGCGGTATCCCGGAGCTGAGGCAGCTACTAGCATACGACCTCAAGAAGTACTGGGGCGTAGACTATGACCCCAACGATATACTCGTCGTAAACGGCGGCACGGAGGGCATATACCTGGCTCTCGCGGCTACCGTGGAGCCCGGGGACGAGGTGATTATACTCGACCCCACGTATCTCGGCTACAGCGAGGCGATCAAGCTCTTCGGCGGCAAGGTGCGTCACATACCTGTCAGCGTGGAGAATGGCTACCAGCCATCGCTGGAGGATCTCGAGCACGTCATATCCCCGATAACAAAGGCGTTCATACTGCTAAGCCCGGACAACCCGACTGGCAGGATAATAACCGAGGATTTCGTTAGGGGCCTCGTAGATATGGCTGTCAAGTACGACTTCTGGATAATCTTCGACGCGGTCTACAAGCACATATCCTTTGGCCGCAAGACGCCCTGGGTGGATGCGTACCCGGAGGCCAGGGAGAGGACCATAACTATACACAGCTTCAGCAAGGAGGCCTCGATACCCGGCCTCAGGCTGGGCTACGTCACTGGGCCGAGCGACGCGGTGGACGCCATGGAGAAGATAAAGCAGTATGTATCACTGGCCCCCAGCACGACCGCGCAGTACGCGATGATAAAGTTCCACGAGGATGGGATAAAGGACCGCTACCTGAGGGAGGTCGTGATACCCACCTATAGGCGGCGCCGCGACCTCATGTATAAGCTGCTCCAGGAGTATCTGCCAGAGGCCCGTACAGTTCTCCCAGAAGGTGCCTTCTACTTCTTCGTGGATATGAGGCGTTACCTCGAGGCCATGGGGAGGAACGACGAGGAGTTTGCGAACCGCCTGCTTTACAGGAAGAGTGTCGTGGTGATACCTGGAAGGTATTTCGGGGAGCGCGGCAAGGGGCATGTTAGGATGACGTTCGTGACGGAGCCGGAGGAGCGGATAGAGGAGGGTATGAAGCGTATAGCCGCCTATGTTACGAGCTACATGTTCTAGCTGCGTCACCCCCCTTTTTCCCTGTGTCCCGGATGCCTAGCCGCCCTGCACCGACCGTGGGTGTCGACGGCCCTGATACTATGCTGTAAAGCATTGTTTGCCGCCGTCGCCGTAGTTTATCATCAAGTGTGGCTTTCACTTTCGGATTTTTCGGTTGAAGCGTTATAATACCCGTTTATACAATACATGGAGCGGAGACTCATGCTCCACGAGGTTATCATAGAGTATATCTCCCGGAACAGGGACTCAATACTCTCATACATATTGCCCCGAGATGAGGAAGGAGAGGAGCTGCCACGGGTGGAGTGGGGTTTTCTACCACAGGCCGGGCTGCCGGGGCCTATAGTGGGTGTAGACGGCAGCGTGAACGCGATCGAGTATAAGGGCTGCCTATTCGTCGTAGCCAACGCAGAGGCCGTGGCCACCCTAGACGGCGCGGCCCGGATAGCTGCCGGCGGCTTCGCCGACTTCCTCCTGCCCTACTGGCTTCCAAGGGAGCGCTCACGCACCTACATGTCTATACTCGAGCTCCGGGTTGCGCTCCACGCGCTCGAAGCTCTCAGGGATTCCATTGTTCTAATGGATGGAAGCCTCCTAAACCTGTTCCCGAAGTCTCTTAGACGCTACTACAGCCCTGGGATCGCGGCTGAATACGAGGACAGAGTAGACGTCTCCCCCTGCCGGGGGCCCTGCGACTCGGCGGTGAGGGGGATCGTCAGAGGGCTCGCCAAGGAGGATATCGAGACCCAGAAGGCCCGGAGGATGGTCGCCTCTCTCGAGCTCGTGGAGCTCGCCGTCCTGCTCCGGGAGATCCTGGAGAGGCACCGGGGACGGGTTATATGGATAGCGAAGAACTCCACGGATAACTCGCTCTTCAAGAGGCCTCTCTCAGACATCGCGGTTCTCGAGAGATTCACGAGGGGGAGGGGCTACGTCTATGCGGGAACCTCACAGCTCGAGCCGCCGCGGGGTACGCGTGCCTCGGATTTTCTAAGCGGCGTCGACGTCTATGTATACTACGCCAGGCTCGGGGAGAGGGGCCCTGTTTTGAGGATAGAAGCGCCGTACATGGAGGAGGAGAGGGCGAGGCGGGTTATAGGGGGCCTGTCCGCCGTGTCGCCCGCGGGCTACCCCTATGTCCTCCGTAGGGCGCATCGCGACGTAGTCGTAAGGAAGGGGGATATAGGGAGGGTGGCTAAGCTTCTCGGGCTAAACCTTGTTACCCCTTCGAGGTGGTATCTATGAGCGAGGAAGTAGGTAGGGTTATAGGCGAGCCCTCGACAACCGCTGCGCCCTTCGTGTCCACCAACCCGCCCAGGGTTGGCGAGTACGTGATACTGGAGTACGAGGACTTCAGGGTTCTCGGGATGGTGGAGTACGTGCTAAGGGTTAACGAGGCGCTACAGGACGTCTACGACGAGAGGATAATAGACCGTATAAGGAGCCTCGACGGCGGGAAGAGCGAGTACGTGAAGGGTATCGTGAGGCTGCTAGGCGACGTCAAAAGGCCCAGGGAGGGCTACCCGCTTCCACGCATACCGCCGCCGCCTGGAACCAGGATTCTCCGCGCAGATACCGAGGTGCTTCAGAGGATCTTTGGGAGGAGTGGGAGGAGGAAGCTTAAGCTGGGCACACTTCTCTCGCGCCACGAGGTCGAGGTGTATGTTGATGTGAACAAGATGGTCACGAGGCACCTGGCGATTCTAGCCATAACGGGCGCGGGCAAGAGCAACACCGTGGCCGTTATAGCCGACCAGCTAGCCGGGCTGGGAGCGACTATGCTGATCTTCGACATGCATGCGGACTACGTTGATTCGGACATAGGGAATCTCCACAGGGTTGAGCCCAAGCTCAACCCCTTCTATATGACCCGCGACGAGCTTCTAAGGCTGCTCAGGATAGACTCCTCTGCGCATAGGCAGGCGAGGGTCTTCAGAGCGGTGTATAAGGGGGTCAGGAAGGCTATCGAGAATGAGAACACCGGGCTTTCCTCAGAGGAGTTACTCGGCGCCATGAAATACGTGCTCTACAGGTTGCTGGAGCTTGACCCGCCGGACGACATAGTAGACATAGGAAGCAAGCTTGAAGGGCTCCACAGCTATGAGAAGCTCCTCAACGTGTACAAGCAGAGGAGCTTCAGGGACTCGACATTCGGAGTGCTCTCCAAGCTCGAAGACTTCGAGGAGAGACTTGCCGGGGTCATAGACTCGACGGCCAAGGACGCTCTAGAGAGGCTCAGGAAGGGCATGGTGAACGTCGTCGACCTCAGCCTCCTCGACGAAGAAGACGCCGACGTGGTTGTAAGCCACTATCTTCGTAGGATACTCTATGAGCGGAAGAGGGCGAGGGTGGGGGACAGCGACGTGGACTCTATGGAGGCGCCAGTCTTCGTCGTGCTCGAGGAGGCCCACATACTCGCCCCCCGTGACAGGCACACGATGTCCAAGTACTGGATAGGCAGGATAGCCAGGGAGGGGAGGAAGTTCGGCGTCGGCCTCTGCCTCGTGAGCCAGCGCCCCAAGGGGCTGGACGTGGACGCGCTCAGCCAGGTAAACAACATGGTTATCCTCAAGCTCGTCGAGCCCGGAGACCAGAGGCACGTACAGCAGGCCAGTGAGCAGCTAAGCGAGGATCTGCTGCACCAGCTGCCAGCGCTCAACGTCGGCGAGGCCGTTGTCATCGGCCCCATGGTGACGTTCCCCGTGATGCTTAAGATAGACAAGTTCCAGGGGAGGCTCGGAGGTAGCGACATAGATGTGCTCGGGGAGTGGGAGAAGTCTCGCGGTGCGGCCGGGGAGCGTGCAGGCAGGCACGAAGACCTTATAGACATGGACTACTAGGTGGTGGTACGTGCTACGTGTAGGGCATATAGCCGACGCGCACCTGGGCAAGAGGCAGTACAACCTGGAGGAGAGGGAGCGCGACGTCTACGACGCCTTCAGGGAGGCTGTGGCCCTCCTCGGGGAGAGGGGTATAGATGTGCTGTTGCTGTCGGGCGACATATTTGACTCGTCGCTGCCCCCCATAAGGGCGCTGAAGGTGTTCCGCGACGCGGTCTCCCCCCTACTGGATAAGGGTGTGAGGGTGTTCGCCATATCGGGCGACCATGACACGCCTAAGAGGAGGGATGTGCCCCCGATAAGGCTCTTCGACACGATGGGTGTGAGGTATCTATGGAGCGGCGAGGCCTGTGCGAGGGTTGATGACGTGGAGGTGTGTGGCCTCCAGAACTTCCCGGCTAGCAGGAGGGGAGAGCTCGTGGAGTATCTCTCCCAGCTGCGTGAGAGAGAGGGCTACGGCATCCTTATGCTGCACCAGGGGCTGAAACCATACTTCCCCTACGGGGAGATCAGCGTCGAGAGCCTGCCGCGCGGCTTTACCTACTACGCCATGGGGCACATACACAAGTATATCCGGAAGACCTATGGCGGTGCGCCGCTCGTATATCCGGGCTCCCTGGAAGTGATAGACGTGACCGAGGTGGAGGACGCTATAAGCGGGAGGAAGGGCCCGGTTCTCGCGGTGCTGGGGGGTGAGGAGGTCCGCGTCGAGAAGCTTACACTCAGGAGTATCAGGCCCCAGGTAGTTGTGAAGGGTGTTACGGGCGGGTACAGGGAGCTGCTAGAGGCGATCGAAGGCGAGCTGGAGAAGGTGGCCTCGGAGAAGAAGCCGATAGTCCACGTGTACGTAGATGAGCTACCTTCTAGGAGGGACGAGGAGGCGTTGCTGGGTGCCCTCGGTGACAGGGTTTTGAAGCTGAGGTTCCTCAGGGTGCCCCGTAGGGGTGAGGGGGGAGCCGTTGCCGAGGGGTTGGAGGACGTGGACATCCACGGTATCCTCAGGGAGATGCTTGGGGAGGGCGGCGTCTACGAGCTCGCCAATGATCTGCTGGAGGTTCTCGGAAAGAGGGGTGACGTCGAGGAGGGCTACTCCCTGGTAAAACACTACTACGGGAAGGTGTTGAGGAGTGCTGGTGAGGCGGGTTAGGCTCCGCAACTTTACTTCTTACCGGGACGCAGAGATAGTGTTCCCGCCCGAGGCCGGCGCAGTGGCTATCGTGGGGCCTAACGGCGCGGGTAAGAGCAGCATTCTCGACGCCATATACTATGCCCTCTATGGCAAGAGCCTGAGAGGCAATCTCGATGAGACCGTGAGGGCCGGGGCGGGCGAGATGGAGGTAGAGCTGCTATTCGAGGCCTCGGGTGCTAAATATCGCGTCAAGAGGCATGTGACATTAAAGAGGAGGCGTAGGCACGAGGTGGTTGCGGAGCTAACGCGGGTACTGGATGGCGGGGAGAAACTAATAGCGAGGGGGGCCATGGAGGTGACGAAGGCCGTGAAGGCGCTGCTTGGAGTCGACGAGACGATGTTCCTCTCCGCGTACTATGTCAGGCAGGGAGAGATAGCTGCTCTCCTATCGATGCAGCCGGGGGATAGGAAGAGGCTTGTCACGCGCCTCCTGGGGATCGAGCACTTCGAGCGGGCATACGACCTGATGCAGAAGCTCATAGAGAGGTTTACCGAGGAACAGCTCAGACCCCTGGAGGAGAAGGTTCTGGAGAAGGAGCGGGTCGACGGCGAGCTTAGACGCCTCAGAGAGAGCCTCGAGGAGAAGGTTGAGGAGAAGCGCCGGCTTGAGAGGGAGGCGGCGGCCGTCATAGGTAGGAAGAGAAGTCTCGAGGAAGAGAAGAGGACTGTAGAGGGCGAGCTCAGCGCGCTCCAGGAGAATATAAGGAGTCTCGCCCAGCTAGAAGCCGAGAAGAGGGGGGTTCTCGAGAATGTACGCTCCCTAGAGGAGAGGCTCCGCAGGCTCGAGGAGACGAAGGAGAGGCTTAGCCGCCTTAGGAAGGAGTGCGAGCGCCTGAGACCCTTCTATGAGGGCCTGAAGGCTGCGAATGTGATCGCCGAGAAGAGAGGAGAGCTCGGGATGCTTGAGGAGAGGCTCAGGGAGCTCGAAAAGACCCTGGAGAGTATACCCGAGCTCCAGCGGAGCGCCGAGCAATACCTGAGGCTTAAGAAGCAGTATGAGGAGATAAAGAGGAGGAAGGAGCGTTATAGCCTGCTACTGCACGAGCTGGAGAGCCTAGCAGAGAGCAGGAAGAGGGTAGAGAGGCTCCTCCGCCGCGTAGAGGAAAAGCTAGCCCCCTATCTCGAGGCCACAGGGCTCTCCATCTCTGCGGGGCCCGACGAGTTGAGGAGAGCCCTGGTGCTTAAAAGGGAGAGGCTTGAGGAAAAAATCGGGGAGCTCAAGAAGAGATTCGAGAAGATACGCGAGGAGGTCGAGGCTCTCAAGGCGAGGCTCGAGCAGGTCAATAAGTGGGTCAGGGAGCTCGAGGAGATCAGCGAGCCACGCTGCCCCCTCTGCGGGAGACCTCTCGACGAGCAGCACAAGAAGGAGCTACATGACAGGTATGTGTCCGAGGCGCGCTCCCTGTCGGATAAGCTTCGCGAGCGGCAGAGGGAGGCGTCAGAGCTCGAGAAGGAGCTGGAGGAGTATGAAAGGGTGTACAGGGAACTTCTAAGGCTGGATCCGGATGAGGGTAGCAGGCTAGTCGGGGAGTACAGCAGGTATAGGGAAGAGCTGCGCGAGCTAGAGGACGCGATAGATGAGAAGAGGAGAGAGATCGGGAAGATGAAGGATGTTGATGAGAGGCTCAGGGAGTTGGAGAGGATGATGGAGGATCTGGAGAGCATGTACATGAGCTTCCTCTACTATAAGGAGAAGAGGCCCGAGTATGAGCGCGAGCTCGCGAGGCTCCGGGAGAGGATACTTGATATCAGGGAGCAGCTCGGCAGAGCCGAGGAGAAGCTAAGGGAGCTAGGGCTTCTGGGGAAGAGCTTAGAGGAGATAAGGGAGGGCGCCGAGCGCTACGTAACGTATAGTGCCAGCATCAAGGAGCTTGAAGGTATTCTCGGGGGGGAGGGCGAAATAGTTGAGAGCCTGAACGCTGCGAGGAGGAGGCTCGCCGAGCTCGAGGCCAAGATATCGACGCTAAAACCTGTCGTTGAACGTGCAGCCGTGCTCGAGAAGAAGCGTGGCGAGCTGGAGAAAGAACTTAGAGAGCTGGGACAGAAGGAGGGCATGATCAGTGGTAGGCTGGAGGCGCTCAGGGAAACCATAGGCGAGCTGGAGAGAAAGATAGGTGAATACGAAGACATGCTCAGGGAGATCGAGGCCTACGAGAAAAAACTCATCGCGGCCAGGAGGGTTCTAGAGGATCTGGAGAAGATTAGAACTGTCTTCCACAAGGATGGTGCGCCGAAGAGGATACGTGAGAAAGCAATCCCCCGGATACAGAGGCTAACCAAGGAGTTCCTAGAGTTCTTCAACCTCGAGATAGGCGACATCGTCCTAAAAGACGACTTCTCAGTAGCTATCCTCGAGGGGGGGCGTGAAAGGAGGATAACGACTCTGAGTGGGGGAGAACAGGTTGTTACGGCGCTTAGCCTGCGTCTAGCCATAGCGAGGAACACGATTGATACACATAGCCTACTAATGTTCGACGAGCCCACGGCTAACCTGGACGAGGAGCGGAGGAGGCTCCTTGTCGACGCTATGAAGAGGCTTTACAGGGAGGGTGGAGGGCCTAGACAGATGATAATAGTGACTCATGACCGCGAGCTTGAGGACGCAGCAGACAAGGTGTACCGCGTAAAAAGACTGCCAACAGGCTCAGTTATCGAAGAGCTAGGGCTTGACAGCTTCTAGCCGAATCTCTGTATGAAGTTCTTCTTTATGCTCCTTAGAGTATAGAGCAGTACGCCCAGCTTCGTCGTCTTCCCGAAGAGCACCGCCATGTAGCCCAGCTCGCCGACCTTTAGCAGCAGTATGCCGGCGCCGTCGGGCGTGTGGATGGTTATCCACTCCGCCTCCCCCTTACCCAGCTCCATGCTGGTCCTGTTGCCCACCTCGGAGAGCACCGCGGTGAGCGCGGCCACCTTCTCCTCCCTCTCCCTGTCCTCGAGGCTGCTCATCAGAGGCAAGCCGTCACTGGTGGCTATGACGACTCCCTCGACGCCGTTTACCTGGAATACGGGCTCTATTATCTTTTTAATTTCGTCTAGGCTCAGCGCCACAATGGTTCACCCTTTCTGCTATATTTTGTGCCGAGGTTTTATATATTTTGAATTGTTAGAACACTAAGTCCTCATGATATAGGTATTCCTCTAATCGCCGGAGTTCTACGTTGAATAATATCCACGCCACCCGAGGCTATAGTTCGAGGAACTTGTCGAAGAACGTTAACAGGCGCGCGCCCTCACCGGTGACCACCACCATGTCCTCAATCCTCACGCCACCATAGCCGGCCATGTATACGCCGGGCTCCACGGTGACGACGTCTCCCTCCTGGAGGGTCTCCCTGCTGCTCGGCGCCAGGTACGGCGCCTCGTGGATCTCCACGCCAACGCCGTGGCCGAGGCCGTGGTTGAAGTACTTTGCGAGCCCTCTCCTCCCAAGTACGCGGTACGCGGCCCTGTAGGGCTTCACAGCTTTCACCGAGACCCCCAGCGCACCAACACCCCTTTCTTGTGCCTCGAGAACCGCGTCGTAGATCTTCTTCTGGCGTGACGAGGCGTCGCCGAGTACGAATGTACGGGTCATGTCCGAGCAGTAGCCCTCTACCCTTGCCCCGAGGTCTATCTTCACGAGCTCCCCCTTCCTAAGCCTTCTGGGGGAGGGCTTGGCGTGGGGATGGGCGGAGTGCTCTCCGAAGGCGACGATGGGGTAGAACGAGAATGTATAGCCCCTCGAGACCATCAGCGAGAGTATCTCAGCCGCCACCTCGGCCTCGCTGACGCCGGGCTCCAGCATGTCGACTGCACGCTGCATAGCCTGCTCGGCCACGCGTGCCGCCCTGGAGAGTAGCTCGAGCTCGCCGCCTGTCTTCCTCCTACGCAGCAGTGTGTACTCCTTGCTTATATTGGCCGGCCTGCCACCCAGCTTGCGGGCCAGTTTCGACACGAAGTCCTTAGGCGCTCCGGCCACCCCAACCTTGCTCGGCTCTACGCCCTCAAGCAGTATGGAGAGCGCGTCCAGGAAGTCGCCCTTAACGCCCTCCTCGTACTCGCTCCACTCCGCCTCTTTTGCGACGGCGATTACCCTTCCCGCAGCCCTCTCCTCAAGCGCCCTGAGGTACTCGAGGCGGGGGACCAGGAGAACCGGCTCGTCGCCCACAACTGCTATGCGTGCAGCGTCGGTCCCCAGGATGTGGGCGATGTTCGCCGGCCCGTATACGACGACGCGTTCAAGCCCCTTCTCGGCGGCCAGCCTCCTTAGCCTCTCCAGGTTCTCGAGCGCTACACTACTCACGCTAAGCCACCCCTGATATAGCCTTGTACCACCCTAATATTTCCAGCATTTCACCGTGTTTTTAGCCAACATCCTTATCAGTCTCTCAGAACCCCCCTAGCAAGGGGTGTGCTACGGGGGAGAATCGCGAGAGCCTCGTCGAGCGTATAGCTGCCGCGGCTGGAAGCGCCGCCACACCTGTGCTCTACCTGGCGCTCTACTCGTCGCCTCAGTCGCCGCTAGTCGCCATACCCCTCGTACTGGGCCTTGCAGCCCCGGTCGCGGGGGTTGTGGCGGCCCCGCTTACAACGCTTCTCCTACTTTACCTGGACACGCCATTCATAGCCTACGCGCTGGCGCCCCCGCTACTCCTGGCACTCTCCAGGGTCTTCAGCTCGTGGCGGCAGGTACTTGTGATACTGCTGGTTGCGCCGACGATCCTCCTCTATCCGGGGCTCGCCCCGATAGTTCTGGGAGCGGCGGTAGCGTCCTTCTCGTCAGAAGATGAGATAGGTGCGCCCCTTTCAGGGTTGGTGGCCACGCTGAACCTATACGCCTCAGCCGGCCTCCTCCTCCCAGGCGACGTAGTTGCCGGAGGCCTCCTCCTGCTACCGGGGGGCATAGTATCCCGGCTAAGCTCCGCCACACAGATAGGCATGGCGGGAGAGTTCTACGTCCTCCTCTTGCAGAAGATGCAGTCCACGATAGCCCTTATAGCCGGCCTAGCCCTGCTCCCCGCGGCGAGTCTCGCGGCAACGCTGGTTAGGGAGCGTTATGGCCCCGGCGAGGCGGCTGTGGCGGCCACCGCCCTAGTCTCCCTTGAGACACTCCTGCTGCCCGAGGGCCTCGGAGGCGGGCTCTGGGGACTCATAGGCTTCCTCGCGTCCTGCGGCGCCATAGAAGTCGCGGCCCAGAGGCTCCGAGCCGGCAGGGGCGGGAGAGGTGGGCCCCCTAGGGCGATCCCCTCGCCGCCTATAGCCCCGGCTAGAGACGAGGAGGTGGCGCCGGTCCGCCCCGCCACGCCTAGCGTGGAGAGGGACATCCTAGAGATACTCATGTACGACCTCCGGGATCTCGCCGAGACGGTGAAGAGGATCGCCGGGCGTGGGGCCAGGATTATAGTGATGGGGCCCCGCCTCGAAGATGAGGAGATGTTCATAGAATACACGTTCGCGGGAAGCCCTCCCCCCAACGTCGTCCCCTCCCACGCCCTCGGCCCCCGCTGGTACGAGGAGGTCAAGGGCTATGTAGCCTACGTCGCGCCACTAGACCCCGAAGAGGTGGTCGATATCGTCGAGGCCTACTGTAGGCTCCAGGGGGTACAGTTGGACGCCGCGGTCCTCGGAATGCTTAGGGCACGGGTCAAGGGCATAAGCAGGTATATGGTTGCACGCATGCTCGAGGAGATAAAGTCCTCGGGCTGCACCCCGGCGGCCGTGCTCGAGGGGCTGGGAGTAGTCGAGCAGGACATCTCGCCGCAGTTCTTCGTTGAGTTCGAGCGGGTTCAGCAGGTGCTACCGGTCCTCGGGTTGAAGAGGTAGGCCGCCGGCCCCCCGGGGGGGGGCTGTCACTATTAAATATAGGGGGGTGGTGGATAGAGGGGGGTGTGGCATGCAGCCTTCAAAGATTCTGCCATATGAGCAGATACCCTTCATGCACTGGGGCATAATAACGAGGCATAACTTCTCCGACGACAAAGTGAAGTATGTCCCGAGAAAGAGGTGGGATCCCCTCTCCTCGGCTGAGATAAAGCTCTACGACACCTCAACAGGCAGGCTTATCCCGATAGGCAAGAGGAGGGGCCACTTCTCCTATGTGAGCCCCATTAGGGCTGCCAGGCCGGAGGATATAAGGAAGGCGCGCGAGAAGAAGCGCCGCGACGTGTTCAAGAATATAATAGAGGGGAAGGACTACGCGATCTTCGTCACCCTAGACGACAAGAGGGCGGACTCGGCGTTCTCGACTACACCGGTCATGCTGGAGTTGGAGGACGTGAAGGCCGTGACGATAATTAACAGGTTCCCGGCGATGGCCCGCCACATAGACGACGAGATCCTAGATAGGATAAGGGGGGAGATCGAGGATCCCCACACGAAGATAGCCTATGGGATAAACCTCGTCTCCTTCGTCGTCGACGAGTTCTACGAGACGCTTAGCGACGCGAAGGTTGACAGGCTCAAGTGCATGCTTCGCTCCATGATCAACGCCGTGGAATACTCGGTCCGCGACGCGATGAACCGCGGTATCACGCTCATCCCGGTATACGCGTTCTTCAACATCGGCTACATGGCGGGCGGCAGCCAGCCGAGGCTCCACAGCCAGGTCTACATAGACCTCAACCAGGACGGCCACGGAGCCTTCATGGAGAACCTACTCCAGGCCTTTGAAGACAAGAGGGCGCACGGCTACTGCTATCTATGCTCCTCGCGCCACGACGGCCGCATAGTATATGAGAACACCACGTGGACCTCCTGGGTCACCTCCTCCCCCCGCCGCAACTTCCACCTCAGGCTCTCGCCGAAACGGCATGTAGACAGGATTACGGACTTCGACGACACAGAGGTTGAGGGCCTAGCGGACGCCCTTATAGTGCTCTCGCGCGCCCTAGACGAGGTGGGCGTGGTGCCTGACCGCAACGTGCTCATCTATAGCAACCCGTTCGGCTATGACAGTTTCTTCCACGTGTTCATCGACATAATACCCTTCGAGAGGATAGGGGGTATAGAGATGCTAGACTCGGTCAGGGTGGCCAGGTATTCGCCCGAGGATGTGGCGGTTGAGCTGCGGCGCGCCGTAGAGGAAGTGACGAGCAGTGAGAAAACGGTATAAGTTTTCCAAACGGTCTTCATATTAGTCTCCCATACATACAAATCGATGGGTGTAATGGTAATGATGTTTCAGCAGCCACTGAGCCTAGCGGCGGCAGTAGACCTAGCACTAGCACAAATCTTCTTCATCATAAGTATAGTCGCTCTCGCGTTCTCCGTCGGCCTCTTCATAGCTATAATATATCTGCTAAAACGCGGCCAGTTCTTCCAAGGCGTGCTGCCGGAGCACGCCGTCTCACAGGCTGGCGGCGAGGCACCCGAAAGCTATAGCAGGGAGCTGGAATCCCTCAGGACTAAGGTTGAGGACCTAGAGCAGAGGATGAGCGACATAGAGGAGAAGATCCCGGCCCTTGAGAAGAGGGTATCGAGCGTCGAGGAGGTCGTCAAGGGTGTGCGTAGCCAGCTTTCAACGTTCGTGTCACAGCTGGCGGGGATAGAGAAGAAGATACAGAACATGGATGCCCGGCTGAACTATCTCCTGAGGAGCGGCAAGTCTGTCGTGAAGCAGCCCATGTTCGCCCCATCCATGGTCAGGGGAGAGAAGGAGATTCCACGTATAGGCGAGCTGAACTCTCTCGGCGATCTTAAGCTCTACGTGCCTCAGCTGCAGTATGTGGCGCTGATAACCTCGCAGGGATACCTTGTTGAAAAGTACGGGCAGCTGAGCGAGGATCCCCCCAAGCTACTGGAGGTTGTAAAGATAAGCGAGAAGTTCACGAATTCCAGGGAGATAACGATTGTGCGGGGCGACCAGCGGATCTCGATCTTCTACGTCGGGAAGAGCGAGGATCTAGACGTCTACGGCATCCTAGCCGTGAAGAAGGACGTACCGGAGAGCGTCATAGGCGCCATCCAGGAGGCCATCGTGTCCTACTTTAGGAGGAGGTATGGGGCATAGGTCTGGCCCCCCGGGAGCCGCGGGGACTTGGCCATAACGCTATACTTTTTCTGTCGATCAACGTTTTTCCTCCAGTAGGAATCAATTTTCCGCATGCAGATTCCACAAATACCTATATGAACCATTAATGCGCCTCTAGCCATGGAGGTCGTGATGGCGGAGGAAAAAGTCGAGGAGATGCTCAGCAAGATAGTCAAGGAGTCTATGGGTATGGTGAATATAATAACGTTCGCCTGGCGCGACGGCATACCCGTGGCCTTTGTTGCGCCCTCGCCGGCCGAGGCCGAGTTCATGACCGTAGCCTCCGCCGCCGCGCTCGGCTCACTCGACTCGCTGAGCGACGTTATGGGCAGCAAGCTTAAGCGTATAGACGTCGAGTTTGAGAACGGGGAGCACATAATAATCTCGGTTCTCAACGGCTCCTTCATGGCCGTCTCGACAACTCCTAAGCCAAATCTCGGACTTATACATTTAATACTGAGGAAATATGAACGTTTAATCAAGAAGCTCAGCGGTGTAGGGCATGTTAACCCCAAGGAAATATCTAAAGATATTGGTTAGCGGGCCATATGCCAGCGGGAAGACGACCTTTGTAAAAACCCTCTGTGGGAAGATACTAACCACGGAGGCGCGTGTGTCGACGCCCGGCGAGTCCAAGATAAAGAGGACAACGACTGTAGCCTTCGACTATGGAAAGACAGTAGTGGATGGCACTCCGGTATACCTATTCGGTACACCCGGGCAGACAAGGTTCCAGTTCATGTGGAAGATCCTAGCCTACGGTATCCACGGCTACATCTACATGGTCGACACAAGTACCGTGCAGGAGGTTCTGAGGGCTAGGGCTCTATATAACTACATGAGGAGTATTGGGGATTACCCGCACATCATCGCCGCTAACAAGCAGGATCTAGAGCACGCGGTGCCCCCGAGCACGGTAGCCAGGCTCTTCAATGTTCCACCCATGTACGTTGTACCCCTCATAGCGCTGAGGCGGGACTCCGCGATGAGCGTGCTAAAATACGCTGTGAAGATAATCACGAGGTCTATGGAGAGGGGAAAAGAAACCGTTGAAGTGGGGCAGCCTAGCCGCGGCTCGGGCTAGCCGGGAGGCAGCAGGTCTATTTTTGCTTCCACGCCCAGCGGCCCCCAGAGGGTTATCTTCAGCAGGTTGCGGCTGGGCCCGGAGGCCAGTATGTACGGGCTTATCGCGCGGCCCGCGGGCTTGCCACCGATATATACCTGGTCTACGGCGCCGTGGACTATCCTGACCCTAACCTCCGCCTCCCCCTTCACCGGGAACACTATCCTGCTTCCCGTGACGTTTGAGCCTGAAGGCGCATACTCAACTATCATCGAGAGGGGCTTCTCGGTTGAGACGCGGAGCCGTAGCCAGCCCTCCTCGACTCTATAGGGGGCTTGAAGCCACAGGACTACGAAGGTGTCTCTACTCTTCACCTCCAGCGTGCACCCGTCTACTGTGTACTCGGCGGTGCCGTTGAGTGCGAGAACCCGTAGGCTGCACGTAGCGTTGCCCCGGCCCGCCGCGGCGCCCTGCTCCTGGAGCCTATACTCTAGGTAGGCGTAGGATGCGAGTACCACGGCTATTAGCGCCATTAGCGCGGCCACGGTGACCACTATGTAGCGTTGGCCGTTTTTCACGTGGCTTATACCTAGTCTCGGGGTAAAAAATGGATGTGCGGCTTCCACTCCTCGCGGCGCGGTGATACCTGTCCCGCGTGCCGGAGGCTATATGTGAAAGCGGCGGTCATCGCTTTACTGAGTGGGGCTGGCGTGGTGGCTCAGCGGTGCCTGTGAAGCCGTATAAGCGGGGGTTCAGGGCTCTCGGCGTCGCCGAGCGCTTCGACAGGAGGCATTCATGGTCGATAATAGCGGGCGTGGTCCTTAGGAGGGATCTCGTGGTCGACGGGGTCTACTTCACGAGGGCTAGGGTGGGAGGCCTCGACGCCACCGAGAGGATTGTAGAGATGGTTAGGGAGAGCGGGCGCCGCGACTTGAACGTCCTAATATTGAATGGGTGCGTGCTCTCATGGTTTAACATAGTGGATGTGCAGGCTGTCTACCGTGAAACAGGCATACCCGTTATATGCGTCACCTACGAGGAGAGCGAGGGCCTGGAGAGGTATATAGCGGAGTATTTCCCAGGCGACAGGGAGAGGATGGAGGCGTACCGCCGGCTCGGCCCCAGGAAACGCGTCTATTTGAGGCGGGCAGGGAGGTACCTCTACGTCAGGTATGCGGGTCTCTCGGAGGAGGAGGTGCGCAGCGTGCTGGAGGCCTTCTCATATGGTGGCGTCCCCGAGCCCCTGAGGGTCGCACGGGTCCTCGCGCGCTCCCTCTACGACTTCCTGATGAGGGTGGCCCCCGGCGCCCTAATATAGGCGGCGGGGTATGAGGATAGTGTATGCTGAATCTCCCGCGGACGATAGAGTGGGTTGACGGGAGGGTGCGCCTGATAAACCAGCTTCTTCTCCCTGATAGGCTAGAATACATAGAGACCACTGACTGGCGCCGCATAGCTAGGGCCATAAAGGACATGGAGATTAGAGGGGCCCCGGCGATAGGTGTTGCCGCGGCCTTCGCCCTCGCCCTCTACGCATATCATGCCCGCCCCTCCTCCTACGAGGAGTTCCTCGAGGGGCTTCGCAGGGCAGCCGAGGTGCTGGCCTCTACGAGGCCCACAGCGGTGAACCTTTTCTGGGCTATAAAGAGGGTTTTAAGGGCTGCCGAGGAGGCCGGCGGCTTGGAGGAGGCGCGCCGCCGCGTGATAGAGGAGGCGCTGGCTATACAGAGGGAGGATGAGGAGGCGAACAGGAGGATAGGGGAGTATGGAGAGCCGTTGCTAGAGGACGGTGACACCGTTATCACCGTGTGCAACGCGGGGAGCCTTGCCACCAGCTACTGGGGTACTGCGACGGCCCCAATATACACGGCTCTCGAGAAGGGGAAGAGGGTGCGGGTCCTCGCGCTGGAGACTAGGCCCTACCTCCAGGGTGCCAGGTTGACGGCCTGGGAGCTCAAGATGGCCGGCGTCGAGGTCTATGTCGTCACCGACAACAGCATGGGTATACTCGCCGAGCGTGAGAGGATAGACCTCGCAATAGTGGGTGCGGACAGGGTGACGAGGCTGGGCTACGTGGCCAATAAGATAGGAACCTATCCCCTCTCGCTAGTCGCCAGGGTGCATAACATACCCTTCTATGTCGCCGCGCCTACGAGCACTATAGACATGGAGACCGCCGGCCCCGACGAAATAGAGATAGAGAAGAGGGATCCCAGGGAGGTGCTCTACTTCCGGGGCATCAGGATTGCACCGGAGGGCGTGGGTGCGATATACTATGCATTCGACATCACGCCGCCACAGTTGATAACAGGGATTATTACGGAGAAGGGCGTGGCATACCCGCCATATATAAAAAGCCTGCGCCGCCTTAAAGGGCTTTGAGCATTAGAACTCGTTTATCTTTTATATCGCTCGACTTATCTCTCAACGACACAAGCCGTAGGGAGAGAGCAGAGATGTCGCCCCGCCCCAAGACCGTGAAGCTGAAGGGCCTCGAGGATCTTATACACGTGCTCAGCGTAGCCCAGATGCCGCTCCTACACCACGTTGCCGTCGATTCGCGCCACGTATACTTCGTCCCTGTGGGAATGATCGGCGACGTGGAGATAGTATACTATGTGGAGAGCCACTATCCCCTACAGAAGCGTTTCATACTATACAACACGTTTACAGGCGAGGTGAGGCTCTCCGACTATGCCACCTCGGACTCGCGGATAATGGTTGTACCAATCGTGGAGGTGGAGAGGCACAACCTCTTCCAGGAAAAGATATTCTTCAACGATGACAAGAAGTCCAAGAAGAAGAAGGAGAGGCAGAAGGAGGAGCAGGGCTCGCTGGCCATGGTTCTCGGGAAGGCGAGGAGGTAGCTGCCACCGTAGTGTTAATATATTCTCGTTCTCCATAGCGCTGGGGCTTACACATGGTGATGAGAAGCTCTTCGCAGCCTAGGAAGATGAGGAAGAAGATGATATACCAGGCAAGACTACATGAGAAGAACCGTCAGATAAGGGCTCCCCTCTCCGCGGAGCTGAGGGAGAAGTACGGCGTACGGCGTGTACGCGTGAGGAAGGGCGACCGGGTTCTCATAGTGAGGGGCGCGTATAAAGGGCATGAGGGCAAGGTCGTGGGCGTTAACGTCGATGACATGAGGATATATGTCGAGGGTGTGAACCTAAAGAAGGCGGACGGCACAGAGGTGCCCTTCCCCATACATCCCTCGAAGGTCGTCGTCACCGAGCTCGACCTCAGCGACCCGCACCGTAAGGCTAAATTCACCGTTAGCTAAGAGGTGTTTGTATGGTTCGCAAGATCCACGGATCCCTTAGGCATATAAGGCGGGCCGCGACGCCGCCGTTCTGGCCGGTCAGGAGAAAGGGGTACGTGTGGGCTGTAAAGCCGAGGGCTGGGCCTCACCCGCTTGCGAGGTCTATACCGCTGGCCGTTGTTCTCAGAGACATGCTCGGCGTCGTGACTGGGCTGAGGGAGGCTAGGAGGATTATAGCTGAGAGGAAGATAGCGGTCGACGGCAGGATAGTCATAGACTACAAGTTCCCCGTAGGCCTGATGGATGTCGTCGAGATAATACCTGAGGAGCGTGTTATGAGGATGGTGCCCCACCCCGTCGACGTGCTAACCCTCGTAGACATTGATAGGGAGGAGGCGGGGTTCAAGCCTGTGAGGGTGAAGAGGAAGCAGACTGTGAAGGGCGGGCACATACAGCTGACCTTCCATGACGGCAGGAACTTCCTTGTAAGGGTGAAGGATGCTAGGAGGCCTGCCGAGGTGCCGTACAGGGTCTACGACGCTGTGAAGCTGGCTATCCCGAAGGAGGAGATACTCGATCACATACCCTTCGAGCCAGGGGTGCTCGGGGTGGTCGTGGACGGGGCAAACGTGGGCTTCGTCGGGAGGATAAAATCTATTAACAGGATATTTAAGAGGCGGAACGCGCTCGTCGAGCTTGAAGGCAGGGACGGCGAGGTTGTCAGGACCATCCTCGACTACGTGTTCCCCATAGGTAGGGAGGAGCCTCTCATAAAGCTTCCCGGGGGGGGTGAGGGAGAGTGAGCGACAGGCGGTATGTGCTTGAGACGGACCACCCTATGAGGCGGGTCTTCATAGGTAAGGTAGTCGTCAACATGGGTGTCGGCGAGAGCGGTGAACGCCTCGCGAGGGCTGCCAGGCTGCTGGAGGAGCTTACGGGGCAGAAGCCGTCGCTCCGGAAGGCTAGGCGTAGCGTGAAGGACTTCGGCATAAGGAAGGGTGAAAATATAGCGGCTATCGTCACGCTGCGCGGCGAGAAGGCTATAGACTTCCTTAAGCGGGCCTTTGCGGCCGTCGACAACAGGATCAGCGAGGGGAGCATAGATAAGCACGGAAACTTCGCCTTCGGGGTTAGGGAGCACATCCTCCTCCCGGGGGTTAAGTACGACCCCGAGGTCGGCATCTACGGCTTCGACGTCGTTGTCGCGATGGAGCGTCCGGGCTATAGGGTCGCTAGGCGTAGGAGGAAGAAGGGTAGGATACCGGCCAGGCACAGGGTTACAAAGGAGGAGACGATAGAGTTCCTCGAAAAGGTTTTAGGCGTAGAGGTTGTTAGGGGTAGGCGGTAAGTATGGCGAAGCTGAAGCCACCGAAGAAGAGGAAGTATGGCAAGGGCGCCCTCATGTGCGTGCGCTGCGGTACGCACGAGGCTGTGATACGTATCTATGGCCTCAACCTCTGCAGGAGGTGTTTTAGGGAGGTAGCTGAGCAGATCGGCTTCAAGAAGTACTCCTAGGATCGGCCCTCTTTTTGGGCGCCTCGGCTCACCGTAGTGTTAATATATTCTCGTTCTCCATAGCGCTGGGGTTTAACGCATGGTGATGATGGATACGCTGGCTAACGCCATGGCCACGATACTGAACAACGAGGTTAGGGGGAGGAAGGAGTGCGTGATCGCCCCGGCTTCGAAGCTAATAGCCGGTGTGCTGAGCATCATGAAGGAGAAGGGGTATATCGACGGCTTCGAGTATGTTGACGACGGCCGGAGCGGGAAGTTCGTGGTGAAGCTTAACGGCCGTATAAACAAGTGTGGAGTCATAAAGCCCAGGTTCCCCGTGAAGAGCGGCGAGTACGAGGTATGGGAGGAAAAGTTCCTCCCCTCGAGGGATATAGGGATACTGATAGTCTCTACGTCCCAGGGTATCATGGATCATATCTCGGCTAAGGAGAAGGGTATAGGCGGCGTACTCCTGGCCTACGTGTATTAGATGGGGTGGTGGGTATGGCGGACGCTGAGAGGAGGGTTGCGAAGCGCCCGGCGCTCCCCAGGGCGGTGCGGCGCCTACTGGAGCTTAGGAACGAGATGTCACGTAGGAGGCCGCGCTTCGTCCGCATGAATAGCTGGTATCTCAAGAGGCTCGAGGACTCGTGGAGGAGCCCGCGTAGGAGCCTGGACAACAAGATAAGGCTCCAGAGGAAGGGGTTCCCGCCGATGGTAAAGATAGGCTACAGGGGCCCGAGCGCTGTGAGGGGCCTCCACCCGAGCGGCTACGAGGAGGTGCTGGTTCACAACGTGGAGGAGCTGGAGGGCCTCGACCCTGGGAGGCAGGCAGCGAGGATAGCTGGAACCGTGGGCCGGAGGAAGAGGGTTGAGATTATAAGGAGGGCCGAGGAGTTGGGTATACGCGTGCTCAATGCTTGGGGTGAGTAGGAGTGGATGTGCGCCTGGCTAGGAGGCTGGCAGCCGACCTGATGGGTGTCGGCGAGAGTAGGGTGTGGATTAGCCCCGACAATCTCGACGAGGTCGCCATGGCTATATCGAGGCAGGAGATACGGGCCCTGATAAAGGACGGCACGATACAGAAGCGCTTCCCCTCGACGCCGTCCCGTGGGAGGGCCAGGATAAGGCGTGCCAAGAAGAGGAGGGGCAGGGGCAGGGGGCCCGGTAGCAGGAAGGGCCCGCGCTTTGACGAGAAGCGCGTGTGGATAGTCCATGTCCGCGCCCAGAGGCGGTATATCCGCTGGCTCCGCGACAAGGGCTATATCGATAGGAGCACGTATAGGAGGCTCTACCGTCTAGTGAAGGGAGGCGCCTTCAGGAATCTCTCGCACCTCAAGCTCTACATAAGGGAGCATAATCTCGTGAGTAAGGGTGAGCAGTAGTGGCGAAGGGTAGCAGGTACCGTATGCCGCTTAAGAGGAGGCGCGAGGGGAGAACCAACTACTATAAGCGGCGCCGGATGATCATATCGGGAAAGCCGCGCCTCGTTGTCAGGGTTCTTTCACGAGGTATAGTAGCGCAGGTAGTGGAGGCTAGGCCGCGTGGCGACGTTACGCTCGCATCCGCGGTCTCCAGGGAGCTCGCGAAGTATGGGTGGAAGGCCGGGGGTAAGAACCTGCCGGCAGCCTATCTTGTGGGCATGCTGGCGGCGCTTAGGGCTAGGAGGAGGGGCGTCGAGGAGGCTATCCTGGATATAGGCCTGCATGCGCCAACGCGGGGGGCGAGGGTGTTCGCGGCTGCGAAGGGCGCTGTGGACGCCGGCCTGCATGTCCCCCTGGGCGAGAGCGTCGTGCCCGGCGAGGAAAGGATAAGGGGGGAGCACATAGCGGCGTACGCCTCCACGCTGGCTGAGGAGGACGAGGAGGCCTATAAGAGGAGGTTCTCCGGGTACCTGGCTTCGGGCTTCGACCCGCGTGGTTTCCCGGGGCACTTCGAGGAGGTGAAGGAGAGGATTCTCAGCGAGTACTCCGAGGGCTAGCCGGGAAACTTTTATTTACACAGCCTATGTGTGAATGAGGGGTGGTTTAGTGTCATCTCTTGAGAACTGGGTGCCCAGGACAACTGTTGGAAAACTAGTACAGGAGGGTAAGATAACTAGCATAGACGAGATATTCGAGCGGAACCTGCCCATAAAGGAGGCGGAGATAGTTGACGCCCTCCTAAAGAACCTGGAGTTCGAGGTGATAAACGTGAACTTTGTCCAGCGCCAGACCGATGCCGGCGAGGTCAGCCAGTTCCAGGTCACCGTGGCGGTCGGCAATAAGGATGGCTACGTGGGCGTGGGGATGGGTAAGTCGAAGCACATCCGAGTGGCGATCGACAAGGCGGTCCGTAACGCAAAGCTCCGCATCATCCCCGTGAGGAGGGGCTGTGGGAGCTGGGAGTGTCTCTGCGGCGAGCCCCACAGCCTTCCCTTCAAGGTCTCCGGTAAGAGCGGTAGTGTGAGGATAGAGCTCCTCCCGGCCCCTAAGGGCGTGGGCCTCGTGGCGTCCGACGTGGCCAAGACCGTTCTACGCCTGGCTGGCGTGAAGGACGTGTGGACGAGGAGCTTCGGGGAGACGCGTACCACTCATAACATGGCTAAGGCGGTCTACAACGCCCTCAAGCAGACATACAAGTTTAAGTCGCCCGACATGTGGTGAGCTGTAATGGCGTTGCTGGCTGTGATAAGGCTACGCGGCGAGGCTGACCGGAAGCCGGACGAGCGTAAGGCTCTCGAGCTGCTTAGGCTACACCGTGTAAATCACGCGGTGCTGGTTAGGGACACGCCCTCTATACGCGGCATGCTAAAGAACACGTTGGAGCACGTCGTCACCTATGGGGAGGTCGACGAGGAAACCCTGGCGATGCTCATCGAGAGGAGGGGCCGCCTAGTCGGGGGCGGCAGGATCACGGAGGAGTACCTCAGGGACCTCGGGTATGGGAGCTTTAGGGAGCTCGCGAAGGCGCTTATCGAGGGGAAGGCCGAGTGGAGTAAGCTACCCGGGGTAAAGCCGGTCTTCAGGCTGACGCCGCCCAGCAAGGGCTTCAAGGGCACCATTAAGAAGCACTATACCGAGGGCGGCGAGCTAGGCTATAGGGGCTCCGACATTAACAGGCTGCTGCGTAGCATGATTTAATCAAGCCGTTTTTCCGCTTAAAGCCCGGGATCCCGTGTTTCTCTACCCGGGGCTATAAAGTTTAAATGTGCCCGGTCTCTTTCTTGTCGGTAGACTGCTCTCGGTGACATTCGATGGTCGTTAGGAGGGAGAAGAAGCGGAAATACTATAGGGGTAGCAGGACTTACGGCTGGGGCCGCGTGGCCCAGCATAGGAGGAGCGGCCGTAAGGGCGGCAGAGGGCTTGTGGGCTACCACAAGCACAAGTGGACGTGGGTCGTGAAGTATGCGCCGGACTGGTATGGGAAGCATGGCTTCACGAGGCATCCCTCGATAGTCCCCGTGTATAGGCCTGTCAACGTGGGCTTCCTGGATGAGATCGCCGAGGAACTCGTGGAGAGGGGTGTCGCTGAGAGGGAGGGCGACGCTATCATAATAGACCTTGCCAGGATAGGCTATAACAAGCTGACCGGTGCGGGCCGCGTAACCAGGCGCCTGATAGTGAGGGCGCTGAAAGCGACGGAGAACGCCGTTGCAAAGATCGAGGAGGCTGGTGGAAGAGTCGAGCTACCCGGTGAGTAGGCTTGTCGAAAGCCTATGATATCCTGGAGCCTGTCTTCAGGGTTCTCCCCGAGATTGAGAAGCCTGCCCGGAAGCCCAGCCTAAGGGTCAGGCTGTTCTGGACAGGCCTAGTGCTCATAGCATACTTCCTACTCAGCCAGATACCCCTCTACGGCATCCCGCTCCAGACGCAACAGGCGATGGGCGCGCTGCTCTTCCTCCAGGTAGTCCTGGCCTCGAAGAGAGGCACACTGATGGAGCTCGGCATAGGGCCGATAGTCACCGCGGGCATAGTGTGGGAGCTACTAGTCGGCAGCAAGATAGTCCAGATAGACCTCACCACGAGGGAGGGTAGGAAGCTCTTCGCCGGCGTACAGAAGCTTTTCGCCATAATCTTCGCCGCGTTCGAGGCCCTGGCCTACGTTATAGGCGGCATGTACGGCCCGCTCAACGAGACGCAGCAGATACTGGTCTTCTCGCAGCTCTTCTTCGTAAGCATACTCGTGCTCCTCATGGACGAGCTCCTCCAGAAGGGCTGGGGCATAGGCAGCGCTGTGAGCCTCTTCATAGCCGCCGGCGTGGCGCAGCAGATCTTCTGGGAGATGTTCTCGCCTGTGGGCCCCCTCCAGGACGGCCTCCTCTACGGCTTCTTCCCCTCGCTCTTCTACGGATTAAGCTACTTTGCCTCGACGGGTAACTCTACGCTGCTGCTCAACGCCCTTGTGAGGCCTACGGGCTACCCCGACCTCATAGGGTTCCTCGCGATGCTTCTCTTCCTCGTACTGCTCACCTTCCTGGAGAGCACCAAGATACTCATACCGGTGGCCAGTATAAGGTTCGGCGGGATGAGGACGCGCATCCCGCTCAAGCTGATGTACGTGTCCAATATACCTGTCATACTCGTCGGCGCCCTCTACGCCGACATCATGATGTTCACCCAGGCGCTCTGGCCGAGGCTGAACCCGGGCAATACGAACCCGGTGCTCAACATGATAGCGATGTACAACTATACGGAGCAGGGGCCTGTACCCCTCCCGGGCAGCCTGATATACTATATGACGCCGCCGCGCACCATATGGTCCGTCCTGCACGACCCCACGAGGGTTGTCGTCTACTCTGTGCTCTTCATCATACTGAACATAGTCTTCGCCGTGGCGTGGGTTATGACATCCGGAATGGACCCGGAGTCACAGGCCGAGCAGCTAGTCAAGTCGCAGCTCCAGGTACCGGGCTTCAGGAAGTCCGAGAAGGTCATAGCGTCGCTCCTCAGGCGCTACATCTGGGCGCTCACACTGTTCAGCGGCTTCCTCGTAGGCGTCATAGCGGTGCTGAGCGATATCATGGGCGCCCTCGGCGGCGGCATAGGTATACTCCTCATGGTGGGTATACTGGTACAGTACTACCAGCTGCTCGCTAGTGAGCGTGCTCTGGAGATGTACCCGGCGCTTGCGAGGCTGCTGGGCGAGTAGCCCATTTTATAATGATTTTTTCCTTTAGGGCTTATTGGACATAAAAACAAGATTTATTAGTGTATATCATTACTACATATAACAAGGTGATAGTGTAGATGCCCCGAAAAGTAACTGAGAAGATAGTTGAGAGGAAGAAGCTTATCTACGAGTACTTGAAAAAACACGGCCCCGTACCTACAATAGAGATTGTACGCGACCTAGGGCTATCCCACAGCCAGGTCTTCTATGTCCTACGTATCCTCCTAAAGGAGGGTAAGGTGCGGGAGGAGCGCAGGGGCAAGATGGCGTACTGGGCGGCGGTCGAGTAAAATATATCCGCATCTTCATCGTGGATGCACAAGGTGCCAGTGTATGGGTGGCAGGCAGAGAACCTCTATCTTCTTCGACGTGGAGAAGAAGAGTAGGAGCGCTAGGAAGGAGAAGAAGTCGAGGAAGGGCAAGTAGCTGTGAGCAGGCCCCCCAAGCCGCGGGTCTCCAGGTATATCGCGGTTCCCTCATCTCTTTTCCGCGAGGTAGGTGAGCCGCTGAGGACACTCTATGTAGGGCTGCTGGCGAGGGCCGCGGCTATATACCGCGTCGAGGAGATACTTGTCTACGAGGAGGGGGGTGTTAGCCCGAGCTACATCGCAGGGGTTCTGAGATACCTGAGGACCCCCCAGTATATGCGCCGCCGCCTCTTCCCGAGGAGCCGGGCGCTCAGGTATGTGGGTGTCACGCCGCCCCTGGCTACGCCCAACCACCCCTTATCCGGCGAGGACGTGGAGTACCGGGAGGGCGTCGTGGTCGATACCCGTGGAGGGTGGCTCTACGTCGACGCGGGGCTGGGCTCGCCTATAAGGGTTAGGGGGAGTGGCAGGAGGGGCGATGTAGTCCTCCTGAGGAGGGAGGGGGAGGGCTGGGTGCTCCACGGGGGCCGGCCGCCGGGGTACTGGTGCTACGAGGTGGTTGTCGCTAGGGGGCTGGGCGGCGCTATAGAGTATTTCCGTGGAAGGGGGAGCCTGCTTGTCGCTACGTCGCGTAAGGGGGTTGACATCAGGGAAGTTGGCGGTGAGGTGGCGGCCGCCGCCGAGGAGAAGGGGTCCATAGCCATGTTCTACGGCCTATGGGCCAGGGGGCTCTACGAGGTTGCGTCAAGGGAGGGTTTCTCGCTTGAGGACGAGGTGGACTATGTTGTAAACTTCATCCCGGGTCAGGGTACGAGGACCGTGAGGACGGTGGAGGCTGTGCACGCCTCGCTCGCCATCGTAAACATCCTTGTAGGCTAGGCTTGGGGAACCGAGTAGTTTTTAAGCACGGAGTAGAACATGATGCGGGTTCGAGGTGTTACTGGATGGCTAAGGGTCACACGTCACGTCACGGCTCCATGGCCTACTATCCGAGGAAGAGGGCTAGAAGCCCGGTTGCCCGTGTACGGCGCTGGGTGGATCCGGGCCGCGAGGGGCTACTGGGCTTCGCCGGCTACAAAGTCGGGATGCTACATGTCGTGAAGATCGAGGACAACAAGAATAGCCCCTTCTACGGCCAGGAGGTGATCAGGCCTGCGACCGTCATAGAGACGCCGCCGCTACTGGTTGTGGGGTACAGGGTCTACGGCAGGAACTTCTACGGCCTCCGCGCCCTGGGAGAGGTGTGGATGGAGAACCTCCCGAGGGATATTGCGAGGGTCTTTACAGTGCCGAAGAAGGAGGGGTATTTTGAGGAGCAGCGGTCTAGGATAGAGGAGGCGAGGGATGAGATAAGGGAGGTGCGCGCGATAGTCGCTATGCAGCCTAGGCTGGCGGGTATTCATAGGAAGAAGCCCGAGGTCTTCGAGATCGGCGTGGGAGGTGGCGTCGACAAGGCCCTGGGCTTTGTGGAGGAGAACCTTGGGAAGACTGTAGCCGTGGACCAGGTGTTTGAGACGGGGCAGTATATAGACGTCATAGCTGTCACGAAGGGCAAGGGCTACCAGGGCGTGATAAAGAGGTATGGCGTCAGGGAGATGCCGCGCTGGCACAAGCATAGGAAGGGTAGCAGGCGTATAGGTAGCGTTGGCCCGACCTCCGCGTCGATAATGTTCTATACCCCGTTCCCCGGGCAGATGGGCTATCATCAGCGGACAGACTATAACAAGCGTATACTGAAGATAGGTAACCTGATGGACGAGGAGCGCCGGAAGGAGGATGACATAAACCCGAAGGGCGGCTGGCCCCACTACGGCCTTGTGAGGTCGATGTACGTGCTCCTGGAGGGCAGCGTCCCCGGGCCCGCGAAGAGGCTCGTCAAGATGAGGTTCCCGGTCAGGCCGCCCACCATCGAGCGTGAAGCCCCTAAGATAACCTATATTAGCACGCTTCCCTGGCCGTCGATGTGAGGGGTGATATGCCGTGAAGGTGCCCGTTTACACGCTTGACGGTGGTAAGAGCGGCGAGGTGGAGCTGCCCAGCTTCTTTGAGACGCCTGTGCGGAAAGACCTGATAAGGAGAGCTGTGCTCGCGCTGAGGACTTCGAGGCTACAGCCTAAGGGCACGGATCCCCTGGCGGGCCTCAGGACGACTGCGGAGAGCTGGGGTGTCGGACACGGCGTAGCGAGGGTCGCTAGGATAAAGGGTGGGTCGAGGGCTGCGCGTGTTGTACAGGCTGTGGGGGGTAGGCGCGCGCACCCGCCCAAGGTGGAGAAGGTTATATGGGAGAGGATAAACAGGAGGGAGAAGCGTCTAGCGGTTCTCTCGGCTCTCGCGGCGACTGCCTCTAGGAGGTTTGTCGAGGAGCGCGGCCACGTCGTCGGCGAGGCCGAGGTGCCGATAGTGGTGGAGGATAAGTTCGAGGAGCTAGGGAAGACCCGTGAGGTCAGGGAGGTTCTAGAGAAGCTGGGTGTCTGGGGTGACGTCCTCCGCGCAAAGAAGGGTAAGAGGGTTCGCTCGGGTAGGGGGAAGATGAGGGGCCGCAGGTATAAGGTGCCGAAGAGTATACTCATAGTGGTCGGCGAGGATAGGGGTATCGTGAAGGCTGCCCGTAACCTGCCCGGCGTCGACGTGGCCACCGCGGACGTGCTTAATGTGGAGCACCTGGCCCCCGGCGGCGTGCCCGGGAGGCTGGCCCTGTACACGGTCTCGGCCCTCAGGAGGCTTGAGGAGAGGTTTGGTGGGGAGTGATGGCTGAGGAGTATATCCACGTGATTAGGAAGCCGCATGTGACCGAGAAGACACTGATGCTGATGGAGCAGAACAATATCCTAGCGTTCATTGTGGACAGGAGGGCCACTAAGAGCCAGATAAAGAAGGCGGTGGAGAGCATGCTGGGGGTCAAGGTCGTGAAGGTTAATACCCTGATCACCCCTAGGGGCGAGAAAAAAGCTTATGTGAAGCTATCGCCTGAATACTCAGCTGTCGACATAGCGTCCCGGATGGGGATACTCTAGCGAAGAGGCTGGTGTATATGGGTAAGCGTCTACTGGTTCAGAGGAGGGGTCGCGGGGGCTCGGTGTTCCGCAACCCTGGGTGGAAGCGTATAGGCCCGGCCCGCTACCCTCCCTATAACCCGGCTGAGTTCAAGAAGAAGGTGAAGGTCGGCGTAGTAAAGGAGCTCATGCATGAGCCAGGCCGCGGGCTACCTCTCGCCAGGGTTGTCTTCGACGACGGAAGCGAGTTGCTGATGGTGCCGCCCGAGGGGCTGGCGGTGGGCCAGAAGGTCTATTACGGCGCCAAGGCGCCGCAGCACCTAGGGAGCATAGTCTCCATAGGCGAGGTCCCCGAAGGCAGCATGGTGTTTAACGTGGAGATACGCCCCGGCGACGGGGGCAAGCTTGCGCGGAGCAATGGGGCCTATGTGACTGTCCTGGCGCACACGAAGGATAAGACGCTGATACAGCTGCCATCCAAGAAGGTGAAGGAGGTTCACAAGGACGCCAGGGTGACTATAGGCATCGCGGCCGGGGGCGGTAGAACCGAGAAGCCCTTCCTCAAGGCCGGGAAGATGCGTCACTGGTCTGAGGCCAAGTCCTTCAAGTACCCGACTGTCAGGGGTAAGGCGATGTCGCCCTACGCGCACCCAGCGGGAGGCGGCCATCACCCCAAGGGTCTGACGCCTGCGCCTAGGAACGCGCCGCCTGGCAGGAAGGTCGGGCACATCGCGGCTAGGCGTACGGGTAGGAGAAAGGGTTAGGTGGATCCCCGGCTATCCCGTTAACAGGTTTAGTGTTTTTATAAACGCTACCTCCATTCCCGTCAATAGGTCGCCGAGCATCCTGCCCTTGACGTCCCTCATAACCGCTGATTCTATCAGCATCTTCGCGGTGTACGGTAACCCCCCGGAGAACACTATGCTATCCCACACGGCTATGCCCTTGTTGAACCCTATGCTCAACAGCGTCCTCGACCTATCTGTGCGGAAGAGCGGGGTGTGGCGCTCCGCGGGCTTCGCCCCAGCTATCTCGAGCGCCACGTTGACAGCGGCCGTCCTGCCCTGGAGTAGTGCCTCCTCGGCCATCTTGCACGCATAGGCTCCGTCTACGCTGAAGAGCGAGGCGTCGCCGGCGGCGTATATATCTTTGACACCCTGTACACGTAGGTAGTCGTCGACCTCAAGCCAGCCACGTCCCTTGCGCTGTGGCTCGGGCTCTATGCTGATCGATGAGGCGCGGATACCTACAGTCCATATCACGGCGTCGCCCTCGAGGCGCCTACCGTCGTCTAGGACTACTCCACGCCCATCCTCCACGCTGGAGACCCCTGCACCGAGCACTATCTCCAGACCCTTTCCGTGGAGGAACTTCCAGGCGATCTCCGAGGCCTTCCTGCTGTTGAGGAAAGGCAACAGGTGATCCATCCTCTCAATGATCGTCACGTTGCCCGGGCCCAGCCTCTCCAGCAGCTCTCCGGCAACCTCCACGCCGGTGAGCCCGCCGCCAACCACTATTATCCTTCCAGCTCCGCGCTCGAGCCTATCCATTATCCGCAGGTAGTGTGGGAGCCTCCACGCCGGCAGCGCCGTCTCGGCCCCCGGGACGCCGTAGTACTCTGGCTGCGCGCCAGCACATATGATAAGCTTGTCGTAGCTCAGCGCCTCCCCGCTCTCAAGGTGGAGCCTCCTGGACTCGGCGTCTACATGCGTAACCGCGTCCCTCACATGGGTGGCGCCGAGCCTACGGGCGATGTCTCCGAGGCTGGCCGTGATGTCATCTATACTCTTCTTCCGAGTTAGTAGGTAGGGTAGAGACGGTAGATAGACGAAGTGTGTGGACGGGTCTACTAGGACTACCTCGTGTCTCTCGGTGACGCCGCGTTTATGGAGTGTCTTGAGGGCACTATACCCGGCGAATCCCCCGCCGACGACTACTATTCTGGCCATCTATATCTTCTTTGGGATATATCCCTGATATTTGACGCTAAATATGCTGCTTTAATATCGTATGCGGAAACGTGATATACCCCCGCCCCGCCATGTCAGATCGCGGGGCGATGAAGACTACGGCGGAACAGCCTGCGGTGGCGAGGCGCAGTCAGGCGGATGCCCCCGCCCGTAGAGTTTATATTTACAGCCAATGTTGAATGGTGGGTGCTACTCTGTGGAAGCTGCCATCGCGAAGTTCCAGTATAGGGGCCACAGCGTAGAGGAGCTGAAAAAGATGCCCCTGGAGAAGTTCATAGAGCTCCTACCCTCCAGGCAGAGGAGGAGTCTGCGGAGGGGCTTCACCGAGGAGCAGCGGCACCTACTGGAGAAGATCCGTAAGGCAAAGAAGGCGATAGCCCAGGGCAAGAAGCCCCCGGTTATCAGGACACATGTACGCGACCTCGTGATACTACCCGAGATGATAGGCGTCACGGTCCACGTGTATAATGGGAGGGAGTTCGTCCCCGTGGAGATAACCCCCGAGAAGCTGGGACACTACCTCGGCGAGTTCTCGCTGACAACCAAGAAGGTTGAGCACGGCGAGCCAGGCCTCAAGGCTACGCGGTCCTCGATGTTCGTGGCGCTAAAGTAGAGGGTGGTGGCCTATGCCTGAGAAGACTAAGACGTTTACGTTCCTCGTGGAGGGCGGCAAGGCTACCGCCGGCCCTCCTATAGGCCCGGCCCTGGGGCCTCTGGGGCTTAACGTGATGCAGGTCGTCCAGAGGATAAACCAGCTTACAAAGGACTTCGCGGGGATGAGGGTTCCGGTGAAGGTCACCGTTGACATCGAGAAGAAGACCTTCGAGGTAGAGGTGGGTACGCCGACCACGGCTGCTCTGATAGTTAAGGAGCTTGGTGTGCAGAAGGGGGCGCACCAGCCGGGCCACGAGGTTATAGGGAACCTGTCTATAGACCAGGTCGCGAAGATAGCACAGGTTAAGATACAGGATATGAAGACTAAGGACTTCAAGGCGGCGGTGAAGACCGTGATGGGCACTGCGTTGAGCATGGGTGTTACCGTGGAGGGCAAGAACCCTAAGGAGGTTCAGCGGGAGGTTGATGAGGGGGTGTACGACGACATACTATCCGGGTATGCGGGGTGAATAGTGTATGAGTAGCGTAGCCATACTCCAGAAGGAGAACCTGGCCAGGGCGATCGAGGAGGCTAAGAAGAAGGCCAAGAAGAGGAAGTTCAAGCAGAGCGTGGAGATGATAGTTGTTCTCAGGGACGTCGACGTGAAGCAGCCTCAGAACAGGATAAACGTTGCCGTCCCTCTCCCACACCCGCCGCCCGGGAAGGAGGCGAAGGTGGCTGTCTTCGCCACCGGCGACCTGGCCCTGAAGGCCAGGGAGGCGGGCGCGGACGCCGTGCTGGGTAGGGAGGATATCGAGAGGCTCGGCGGGGACAAGAAGGCTGCCAAGAAGCTCGCCAAGTCGTATGACTTCTTCTTGGCGGGCACGGACTTGATGCCCCTCATAGGCCGCTACCTGGGCCGCTACCTGGGGCCTAGGGGTAAGATGCCTCAGCCGGTTCCGCCGAACGCGCCGATAGGCGCGATGATAGAGAGGTTCCGCCGGTCGGTCAGGATACGGGTTAGGAACGAGCCGCAGATCATGGTCAGGATAGGCACCGAGGATCAGCCGACGGAGGAGCTCGTGGAGAACGCTAACGCCGTGCTCAAGGAGATACTGAAGAAGTTCCAGCCGACGAATATCGCCCGGATCTACTTTAAGCTCACGATGGGGCCCGCGGTTCCAGTCGAGAAGAAGAGTGGAAAGGGAGGGAAGGGTGGTAAGCGGTGATGCAGGTATATAAGAAGGAGTTTAAGCGGCACAAGCCCATACCGGAGAGGAAGATACGGGCTGTCGAGGAGCTCAAGGAGTATATCAGGAGTCACAGGTACTTCATGGTGGCCAGTATATACGGTATAACGGCGCCGGTTTTGCATGAGACGAGGGCGCTCCTCAGGGAGCGTGGAACCCTGTTAAAGGTCATCAAGAACAGGCTGTTCCACATGGCTGTGAAGGAGCTGGGGAAGGACGTGCCGGAGCTAGAGGAGATCCTCACGGGCCAGAACGCGGTGATATTCACCGACGAGAACCCCTTCGAGGTCGTGATATATCTTGACAAGCAGAAGATATTCAGGGAGGCCAAGGCGGGGGACGTTGCGACGAGTGAGATCGTGGTGCCATCCGGTAACACGGGTATACCCCCGGGCCCCTCTATAAGCCTCTTCAACAGGCTCAAGATACCTATGCGTATCCAGGAGGGCAGCATATGGGTCACGAAGGACACCGTTGTAGCCAAGCCGGGTGACGTGATATCGCAGGAGCTGGCTGAGCTCCTGGCGAAGCTTGGCATAAAGCCTATAGAGAGCAAGCTGAGCATAAAGGCGATCTACCTCGACGGGCGCATAGTGAAGCCCGATGAGGTCGAGTTCGGCTATGACCTCTTCTTCGAGCGTGTCGCGCAGGCACACAGGGAGGCCTTCAACCTGGCTGTTAACGCGGCGCTCCCGATACCGGAGGCGCTCGAGGCCGCGGTGGCTAAGGCGCACATGGAGGCTCTCTCCCTGGCGGTGAATGCCGGCATACTGACGAAGGACACGGTCGGGATGGTGCTGGCCAAGGCCGAGGCGGAGGCACAGGCCCTCTATAACATTATAAAGCAGAAGGCCCCCGAGATCGAGGGTGGGGGCGAGTAACAGCCTTTTTACGTAAAAAATAATTCTCCTTGTATACACCATAGGCACCGGAGGCTCATGCGTGAGGAGTTCATAGACCTGCCTTTCTTCAAGGAAGGCGGGTGGATAAAGAGGAAGTGTCCGCACTGCGGCCGCGTCTTCTGGACGCTGAACCCTGAGAGGAGGGTCTGCGGCGACCAGCCGTGCGAGGAGTACGGCTTCATAGGGCGTAGGCTAGGCAGGGCCGTCTCCAACGTGGGCGAGGTTAGGAGGCTCTTCATAGACTTCTTCGAGAGAAACGGGCACACGCCGGTGCGCCGCTACCCCGTGGTGGCTAGGTGGCGCGACGACGTCTATCTGGTCGGCGCCTCGATATATGACTTCCAGCCGTGGGTCACCGAGGGCCTGGTTAGACCGCCTGCGAACCCGCTGGTGATCTCGCAGCCCAGCATTAGGCTGACCGACGTGGACAACGTGGGGCGCACAGGGAGGCACCTGACGGGCTTCGAGATGATGGCTCACCACGCCTTCAATATCCGCGGTGAGCGCGTATACTGGGCCAACGAGACCGTCGAGTACGCCTACAGGCTCTTCACCGAGGTGTACAGGATACCGCCGGAGGAGATAACCTTCGTCTTCGACATGTGGAGTGGCGGGGGGAACGCCGGCGAGGACTACGAGGTGCTCGTGAGGGGGCTGGAGCTTGCTACGCTGGTCTTCATGCACTACAAGACTGTCGGGGGCAGGCTGGTGCCCATCGAAAACAGAATAGTTGACACCGGGTACGGGCTGGAGCGTATATACTGGTTCCTCAAGGGTGAGACAAGCGTCTATGAGGCTGTTTTCCCCGAGATCATCGAGCTCCTGAGGAGGGAGGCGGGCCTCGAGCCTCTACCCCTGGATCTAAGGGTTGCGCTTGCCAGGAGGAGTGGGCGGCTTGACTTCAAGAAGCCCCTAGAGGCGATGCGGGTCATGGAGGAGATAGCCGGCGAGGTGGGGATTAGCGTGGAGGAGGCGCGCCGCCTACTAGCCCCCTACGAGGCTGTCTACGCGCTTGCCGACCATACGCGGACTCTGATGTGGATGATCGGCGACGGCGTGGTGCCATCGAACACTGGGGCCGGGTACCTGGCCCGCCTCCTCATCAGGCGTAGCCTACGCTACCTCTGGGGGCTAGGCGTCGGGATTAGCCTCGCAGACCTGGTGCTCAGGCAGATCGAGGTGTGGAGGGAGGACTTCCCGGAGTACTGGGAGATTAGAGACGAGATCGCCGACATAGTCAGCTACGAGGAGGAGAAGTATAGGGACACCATCAGGAGGGGTGAGAGGCTCCTAGAGGGTGTGATAAGGCGGTACAGGGGGCGTGGCGAGATACCCGGCGACGAGCTCGTGAAGCTCTACGAGAGCCACGGCATCCCACCTGATCTGGTGGCCGAGAAGGCCGGGGAGCACGGTATATCCGTGGATACCACGGGCTTCTACTCGAAGCTCGCGGAGATCCGTGAGAAGAGCGGTAGGGCGGCTCTCAAGGCCGAAGAGTGGAGGCTGCCGCCCGAGACCGCGTCGAAGTTCCCGGAGACCCGTAAGCTCTACTATGAGGACGAGAAGCTCTTCGAGTTCACCGCACACGTGCTAGGGGTTGTCGAGGGGAAATACGTGGTCCTAGACAGGACAGCCTTCTACCCCGAGGGGGGAGGCCAGCTCTCCGACAAGGGCCTGCTGAGGCACAGGCATGGCGAGTGCCGGGTCGAGTACGTCTTCCGGGTCGGCGGCGTGGTGTTCCACGAGTGTAAGGGCCGGCTCCCCGGGGTCGGCGAGGAAGTCGAGGGGATTGTTGACGCGGAGCGCCGCCTAACGCTGATGAGGCACCACACGGCTACGCACATCATGCTGGGTGCGCTGCGCCGCGTGCTTGGGCGCCACGTGTGGCAGGCGGGCGCCCAGAAGACTCTGGACCACGTGCGCTTCGACTTCACGCACCACAGGCCGATCTCCGAGGAGCAGGCTCGGAGGATAGAGGAGCTGGCCAACAGGGTTGTGATGGATGACAGGCGTGTCGTGAAGCGCTTCATGGATCGCACGGAGGCCGAGCAGAGATACGGCTTCTCCCTATACCAGGGCGGCGTGGTTCCCGAGAGAACCCTGAGGGTCGTGGAGATAGAGGGGTGGGACGCGGAGGCGTGTGGTGGGACACACTGCGACCACACCGGGGAGGTCGGCGCCATAAAGATCGTCGGCTTCGACAAGATACAGGATGGCGTCTTCAGGGTTGTATTCAAGGCCGGTGTGCCGGCTGTACGCTACGTGCAGGAGCTTGACGCGAAGCTGAGGAACATATCCAGGGTCGTCGAGGCGCCCCTAGAGGAGGTCGACAAGAGGGTCGCGGAGCTAGCCGAAGAGAAGCGTAGGCTCGAGAAGAGGCTCCGCTCCCTGGAGGAGCTCGGGATGAAGGCTGAGGCCGCCGGGCTGGCGGAGAAGGCCGAGTCTGTAGCCGGCACGAGGCTCGTGGCTGCGGTTATAGACGTCGACAATCTACGCGACATGGCCCTGGAGGTTGCCCGCCGCCTAGGCGACGGGGTGGTCGTTCTAGCCGACAGTAAGGGTAGGCTTGTCGTCAAGGTCTCCGGGGAGGCACTGGAGAGGTATGATGCACGCGATCTCGGCCGCCGCATCGCTGAGAGGCTTGGAGGGCGTGGAGGAGGCGTTAGAGACCTCTTCCAGGGGAAGGTTGGCCGGCTGGAGGGTCTAGCCGAGGCGGTGAGGGAGGCCCTTGGAGGCGCCGCCGAGGATAAGGGTAAGGCCGAGGCGTGAGGTCTTCGAGGCGGCCAGGGACTTTTTATATCTCCTGGACAGGGGGTATGGCCGTAAAGCCGCCCTCGACCTCGTCTCCTCGCGCTGGCGTCTAAGCAGGGTGGAACGCCTACTCCTATACCGCTCCATATATCCGCTATGTACCGCGCTTCGGCGGCGGGCAAGGCTCGTCACGCCGGGCCGGGTGGCTGGTAGACGCGTAGTGGTGGACGGCTTCAACGTGGTCAGCACGGCGGCCTCGGCGCTTCTCGGCGACACGCTGGTAGAGGGCGTCGACGGCGTGGTCAGGGATCTCGCAGCCACAGTTAGGAAGGTTAAGCCCTCCCCCATCTACTATGACGCACTGATCGTAGCCCTGGCGGCGCTGCAGAGGCTCTCACCCCTGGACGCTGTATGGGTCTTCGACTCTCAGATCAGTATGAGCGCTACCTTCTCGGAGATCGCCGGCCGCTGGTGGCGCAGCGAGCTCTCAAGGAGTGCCGACAGGAGGGTTATAGAGGTCGCGGGCCAGGGCTATATCGTCGCCACGAGCGACTCGGTGATATTGGACAGGGCTGGCTCACTGCTCGACCTAGGCGGATATATAGCGCGCACCATCTCGCCCTGGTCTATAGTCAGGCTGGGCACGCTATACGGCCTGTGAGGCCTGGGGGAACACTTATCCCGCCTGTAGTGGATAATAGTGCGGGTGGACAGTTGTGAGGAGGATGAGTAGCAGGGATCTCAGGAGGCTTACAAAGAGGATGGGGCTCGACATAAACGAGCTCCAGGGAGTGGAGGAGGTCATCATACGGCTCCCCGACAAGGAGATAGTGATCAAGAACCCCTCCGTGTCGGTCATAGCCGTGAGGGGAGGGGCCCGCATGTACAACATCTCGGGCGAGGAGGAGGAGAGGCCTCGCGGCGTGGAGGAGGAGACAGCGGGCCTGGAGGTGGAGATAAGTGAGGAGGACGTACAGCTAGTGGCCATGCAGGCGGGGGTGAGCGCTGAGGAGGCGAGGCGCGCGCTTGAGGAGGCCGGCGGCGACCTCGCGAAGGCTATTATGCTGCTCAGTGGTAGGTAGAGGGGCTTGCTGGGGAGGTATAAGGAGTATATAGAGCCGAGGCTGAGGGCGCTGGCCCGCGCCGTGTCAGCTGTCGGCGTCGGCCCGAACATGATAACGCTCATGGGGCTGGCCTTCGGGCTTGCAGGGCTCTACGCCGTGTACACAACGGGCTTCCCGGGATACTTTGTGGCTGCTTCGGCGGCCATGGCCCTCATGGACATGCTTGACGGGCTCGTAGCCCGCTACACGGGTAAGAGCTCCCGCTTCGGAGCCTTCCTGGACTCCACGGTTGACAGAGCTGAGGACGCCGTGCTTGTAGCGGGGCTCCTATACGCGGGCCTCATCGGCCCAGGAGCCGCCTTACTCCTACTCACGGGGATGTTCCTCATAAGCTACGCCCGTGCGAGGGCCGAGGCGCTGGGTGTCCCGATGGCCGGCGTGGGCATCGCCGAGAGGCCGGAGAGGATACTCCTCGTGCTCCTGGCGCTGCTGGTATCGCTTTTCAGCATCGACGCGGCGAGGGCCATAGTGTATGTCCTCACGGCGCTGGTATACGTCACGGTCGCCGAGAGGGTGATACATGTATACCGCGTGCTGGGGTGATGGGAGATGCTAGTGGAGATCGACGGGGCTATGGGAGAGGGCGGCGGGCAGCTGCTCAGGTATAGCGCGGCTATCTCAGCCATCACGGGAACCCCGATAAGGGTGTACAACATCAGGGCTAAGAGGAGGAAGCCGGGGCTCCGGTTCCAGCATCTGGCAGCCCTCCGATTCCTCGCGGAGCTCGTCTCGGCCGAGGCCAGGGGCCTCGAGGTTGGATCCACAGAGGTCTACTTCGCGCCTAGGCGGAGGCCACAGCCAGGCAGGTACCGAGTAGATATAGGTACGGCGGGCAGTGTCACCCTGTTTCTCCAGGCGGTTACGCCCGTACTACTGGCGGCGCGCGGCCCCATCCAGCTAGAGGTCATCGGGGGCACCTCCGTCAAGTGGAGCCCGCCCTACCCCTACTTCGAGCAAGTACTGGTACCGCTTTTCAGGCTGGCTGGGGCGAGGATAGAGTCGCGGCTGTTGAGGAGGGGCTTCTACCCCGTGGGAGGCGGTATCGTGAGGGTGGCTACGGACTACTCCTACCCGCTATCCCCCATTGTGCTCGACGAGAGGGTGCAGCATGGGCCTGTAAGGGGCGTCTCATATGTGGGCAACCTGCCCTGCCATATCGCGGAGAGGCAGAAGGGTTCGGCGGAGCGCTTCCTCTCTGGAAGAGGCGTTGCCGTCGAGGGGATAGAGGTGGACTGCCGTACGCCCGCGAGGGGCCGTGGCACGGGGATAGTTCTCTGGGCGCCTGGGGGTAGGGGAGTGGTAGGTGGCGATGCGCTGGGTGAGCGGGGGAAGCCGGCGGAGGTTGTCGGCAGGGAGGCGGCGGAGAGGCTCTACGAGAGCATCAGCCTCGGCGTACCCGTCGACCCCCACGCCTCGGATAACCTCGTGATATACATGGCGCTTGCCAGGGGCCGTTCCTCGGTGCTGACCACTAGGCTTACCTCGCATACAGAGACCGCGCTTAGGCTGTGCTCGATGATAGCTGGGGCCGAGTACGCCGTGAAGAGCGTGGACTCCGGAGCCCTCATAGAGGTCAAGGGCGTTGGCCTAAGCCCTTGAAATCACGATTTCATCGCCGACCCCGAGCCCTAGCCGCTCGGCGGCGCTGCCCCTATTTACCGCTATCTCGACCCTACCGCAGCTGTTAACCTCCACTAGTAGCTCGCCAATCCCCGCGTGCCCGAAGCTAGGCAGGAGCCGCGCGGAGGCTACACCGCCTCTCCACGAGATCACCACCCTGTCCCCCCACCCTATGCCGAGGCGCTGGAGCACGCCGGGAGTTATATTGGTCGCGAGGTTTCCGAACCGGTCGACATGCATCACTCGGCCCACAACCCTGTCCTCCTCAACGAATGGCTCCTCCTCCCGGAGCTGCTGGAGCCCCACAGGCGGCCCTATTGCCTCGAAGGCCGCCCCGCACGCCAGCTTGGCCGCCGCCGGGGCGAACAAGTCTCTGCCGTGGAAGGTGTTGCTCGTCTTCCACCACCTGTATGCCGGGCTAGCTATCTCGCGCGCCTCGAAGGGCCCGTCCCTCGCGGCCACTGGATATAGGACCCCGTTATCCGGCCCCACGAGGAAGTAGTTCCTGGTCTTCACGGCTACGGCCCTCCTCCGGGTGCCCACGCCGGGGTCAACGACCACTAGGAAGACCGTGCCCCGGGGGAAGTCGTCGTAGCAGCACGAGAGTATATAGGCGGCGTCCAGTATCGACCATTTCTCCACCTCGTGGCTTACATCCACTATCTCGGCGGCCGGGCAGAGAGTCTTTATAACCCCCTTCATCGCGGCCACGTAGTAGTCTCTATATCCGAAGTCTGTGAGCACGGCTACGAGACGCGCCATAGGCTCTACCCCGTCCCCCGAGGATATGATGCCCCGGCGAGCTATATAACGCTCCGCGCCCGCATAGACATGGGCTGCGATGCTGGAAGTATCGTTCAGGCTACGTGGCGTACAGGTGGCCGCCGCGGCCGCGGGGCTCAAGGGTGTAGACTACGCTAGCGCGGTCGCAGCCGCCAGGGAGGTGAGGGGCGGGGGGAGGTGGATAAGCGTTATGAGGCCGGCCGCCCTGGCCGCGAACCCGCGGCACCTCCTAACCGCCGTGCTGTACGCCGCCTCCAGCTACATGGAGGGAAACATGGTAGCGAGGCACCCGGAAATGGAGCTCCTCCTCTACCTGCTGGGGACGCGCAATATACGCAGCGTGGCCGAGGAGATGAGGGGGGAGGAGAGCGTGGGAGCGGCCGCCGTGAGCCTCGGCGGGGACGCGGTGGAACTGCTGGAGAGATACACCGCTATGCTCGGTGCACGCAGCTACACGCCGAGCCCCAGGGAATGGGCTGAATGGTACCGCAGCTACCTAGGGCGCCGCGGCGTAAGGGGGGCGGGGAGGATGGATGAAGAGGCTATCCTGGCCCTCCTCCGGGCCCGCGCCGCGCTTGTGAGGCTCTCCGTCTAGCCTCTCTCCTAAGCCGCTCCACGGAGACGATGGCTTCCGGGGGTATCACCGAGACGCCGGCCTTCTCGCCTATAACCTCGACGAGCACCACCTTATCCGGGTTCTCTAGGTCTACCCTGTTATCTATCCTCGAGGCGACAGCCTCTATTATCTCGTCGCGGGACATGGTGTTCAGCCTAACCCTGGCCTCCACCTTATACGTCTCCCCGGGGCGGAGCCCCTCGCCTGCAAGCTCGAGGGCTGTCTTGACGATCGAGTCCAGGTCAGCCTCAGTGTTCCTCTGGATGGGCGTCAGCTTTAGCAGGTATCTGAAGACCCAGGGGTTCTCGAGTATGGCGCTCCTAGCGGCCATGGAGAACTCCACTGGGTCGAGGCTGGTCTTAGCGACAACCAGCGAGGGGAGCCCTGTTCTGCCGGCCTCCAGCCTCTTATCCCCAATCTTCCGGGCGAAGTACCATAGCTCTGATATACAGTCGTTCTCGCGCTTCCTATACGTGGCTGCCAGCAGGTTGAAGTCCTTCACCAAGGCTTCTATCCCAGGCGTGAAACGCCTTGTGGGATTTAGGCATTCCGTCCCCCCGGAAAACTATATTAAGCCTCAAGCTGCGATTATCGAGACCCTCGTAGACGGTGTATAACATGAAGTTCTGCCCCAAGTGCGGAGGCATAATGGTCCCTAAGCGTGAGAAGGGAGTATCCTACCTCGTGTGTACCAACTGCGGGTACAAGATGAAGGTGAAGAAGGAGGAGGGTTATAAGGAGAGGGAGAGTATCTCGGAGGACGTCAGGACGCGTGTCGCGGTAGTCGACGTGGGCAGTGTCCGCGCGCTCACGGACGAGGAGAGGCAGCAGCTCAAGGAGGAGTACTACGAGATATTCCTCGAGACTATGGCGGGTGAGGAGGACAGCGGCGAGGAGTAGGCGTGCCGGGGGTAACCTCTATATTCTTTCCACCCTTCTCCTCTAGAGAGCTATGCGAGTAGCGGTAGTCGACAGGAGCCTCTGCAGGCCGGAGAAGTGTGGACATGAGTGTATAAGGTTCTGCCCCATAAACCGTGGGGGCGCCAAGTGTGTCTGGCTCGACGAGGAGACCGGGAAGGCCCGCATCTCGGAGCAGCTCTGTGTCGGATGCGGGATCTGTATCAGGAAGTGCCCCTTCCACGCGATAAGCATAGTCAACCTCCCCGAGAAGCTGAAAAAGGATCTCGTACACCGCTACGGGCCGAACGCCTTCGAGCTATTCAGGCTGCCGATACCGAAGGAGGGCAGGGTGCTCGGCATAATAGGCGGCAACGGCATGGGCAAGACCACGTCGCTCCGTATACTATCCGGCAAGCTGAAGCCAAACCTGGGCCGCTACGAGGATCCACCTGACTGGCCCGAGATAATAAGGTTCTTTAGGGGCTCCGAGCTGCAGCCCTACTTCGAGAAGATTAGCCGGGGGGAGCTGAAGGCCTACCTGAAGCCGCAGGCCGTGGACAGGCTAGCCAAGGCGGTGAAGGGGAGGGTCGGCGAGGTTCTCTCGCGGATCGATGAGAGAGGCGTGCTAGACGAGGTCAAGGAGGAGCTCGCTCTTTCCAATATATGGGATAGGAGGTTCGCGCAGCTCAGCGGCGGCGAGCTCCAGAAGGTGGCGGTCGCGGCGGTGCTCCTCAGGGACGCAGACGTATACCTCTTCGACGAGCCGGCAAGCTACCTCGACGTGAGGGAGAGGCTCCGCGTGGCTAGGGCGATACGTGGCCTAGCCGGGCCTGGCCGCTACGTGGTCGTCGTCGAGCACGATCTCGCGGTGCTGGACTACACCTCGGACCTGGTGTCCATACTCTACGGCGAGCCGGGCGTATACGGTATAGCAAGCCTGCCCCGCGGGGTTAGGGCCGGGATAAACGCGTACATAGAGGGCTACCTTAGGGAGGAGAACGTCCGTATAAGGGACTACAAGATAGAGTTCTATGCACGCCCGCCGCCGCAGGAGTGGAGGCCGGAGAACGTCATGTTCAGGTGGAGCACGCTCCACAAGTCTCTCGACGGCTTCAGCCTGACGGTCGATGAGGGCGCCATACACAGGGGGGAGGTTATAGGCATACTCGGGCCGAACGGTATAGGGAAGACGACTTTCGTGAAGATGCTAGCCGGGATACTTGAGCCTGACGAGGGGTGGGTCGAGGGTCTAGGCGAGGTCAGGCTCAGCTATAAGCCCCAGTTCCTAGGCGAGATAGAGTTTTACGGCACAGTAGCCGACCTCTTCGCAGAGCTGGAGGTGGACACAGGCTCGAGCTTCGTCCAGGCGGAGCTCTTCAGGCCTCTCAGGATACACAGGCTCATGAATAGGATGGTTAACGAGCTCAGCGGCGGCGAGCTCCAGAGGGTAATCGTGGCGGCGGCGCTGGGCCGGGACGCCGACCTTTACTTGCTGGACGAGCCGATGGCCTACCTCGACGTCGAGCAGAGGTACGCGGTGGCCAGGGTTATAAAGAGGCTTACCTCTGAGCGCGGCGTGGCGACCTTCGTGGTCGAGCACGACATAGTCGCGATGGACTTCCTAGCGACCACCCTAATGGTGTTCAAGGGCGAGCCGGGCGTCAGGGGGCACGGTAGCAGGCCGATGGATATGAGGCGGGGGATGAACGAGTTTCTCAAGGAGCTAGGCGTGACCTTTAGGAGGGATCCGCACACCAAGAGGCCGAGGATAAACAAGGAGGGTAGCTGGCTCGACCGTTACCAGAAGGAGGTGCTCAAAGAGTACTACTACGTGGTTGAGGAGAAGGAGGCTGAGGAGTAGACACTATTACCCGTGGATAAAACTTTTTTAGTAAGCGTTGTTCCTTCAATATTGCACCCCAGAGCCACATGGAGGTGTAGCGTATGGCAGAGGAGGTAGGTGTCATCTACGTAGGGAACAAGCCAGTGAGCAGCTACGTGCTAGCGGCCGTAACCCAGTTCACCGCCGGAGCCAAGAAGGTAGTACTCAAGGCCCGTGGCCGCGCCATAAGCCGCGCCGTGGACGCCGCCGAGCTCGTGAGGCGCTTCCTCGGCGACAAGGTCAAGTACGAGAAGATAGAGATTGGCAGCGAGAAGGTCGGCGAGCCCGGCAAGGAGAGGACCGTATCCACCATAGAGATAGTCCTCGCCAAGGTAGAGTAAAAACACCGCCATTTCAGTACTGTTTTTTCCCCAAGCTTTTTCTCCGGGGGCTTGCGTCACCATTATTTCGGCTGGCAGTTACACAACATGGTAGTGGTGTCTCCAATGAGGATAAGGCCGCTTATAGACGACGTAGTGCTTCTATCCGGATCGAAGTACACCCTCTCCTTCGAGGTCGTAAACGACGGCGAGGAGCCGCTGAAAGGCATACCCTCGCTGAGCGTGGTAGTCGAGGAGAAGCCGACCGTATACGTGGTCTTCGAGGAGGTAGAGCTGCCACCGGGCGTGGCGAAGGGCTTCACCGCTACCGTGAAGATACCGCCGGGCGCCGGGGAGGGGGTGATAGAGATACTCTTCGAGGAGGACGGCAGGGTTCTCGCCAAGGAGCAGCTGCCGATACTAGTGGTTGAGGATGACAAGCGTGTCTACGTGTCCTTTGTGTGGCATCACCACCAGGCGCCGCAGTTCTACCCCGACGGCAGGTATAAGGATCCCTGGCCTTTCATCCACGTCTATGAGGGCGGCTTCCACGGCTTCGAGGGAGGCCCCTATAAGGTTCACCTGGACATCCACAAGTCCTGCGGAGGCTATAGGGATACAGACCATCTCTCTCCCTCCCTTCTTGAGCAGTGGGAGAGGGCGCTGAGGGAGGGCTTCACCTATGGCGGCGAACGAGTGGAGCCCGGCGACCAGCGCATAGAGGTTCTCCGCGACGTCCTCGAAGGCTATAGGAGGATGGTGGCCGATGGGAGGGTGGAGCCGCTGGGCAGCGTCTACGCGCACACGATCCAGGGCTTCCTCCTGAGGAAGGCGAGGGAGCTGGGAATGGAGGCCTTCATGAAGAGGCTGCTGGGCTGGGAGCTGGCGCTGGGAGTGGGTATCGTGGAGGGCTCTATGGGTGAGAGGCCCCGCGGCGTGTGGACACCGGAGATGTTCTGGGACATGGAGCTCATAAATATCTATGCGGAGGCCGGCGTCCGCTACACGGTTCTCTGCCAGCAGCACTTCGAGAGGGCTGGAGGGGAGAAGGAGACTATCTATGAGCCGTATAGGGTTGAGGACGTGTTGACGGGGAACAGCGTCGTCGTCTTCTTCAGGGATCTGCGGCTTAGCGACTGGCTGAGCTTCGAAGCCGATTTCCCGGATGAGAGGTCGGCGGATCTCTCTGCGAGGCGCTTCGTGGTGGAGCTGGCTAAGAGGAGGCTGGTTAGGCCGGGGGGCTTGGTTGTCATAGCGCTAGACGGCGAGAACTGGATGATAATCCCACGGTATAAGAGGTATGCACCCTACTTCCTCTACAGGATCATAAGGATGATCGAGAGGAGCAGTGTCATAGAGTTTACCACCCTGGGCTCCTACCTGGAGAATAGCCCGCCTAGACACTCCCTATACTTCGTCCCCTACGGCTCGTGGATAGGGCTCTCCGACAAGCAGTGGACGGGCGGCGTCAAGGACGAGACGTGGAGCTACGTATTTGAGAAGCTGCGCTGGGTGGAGGGGCTCTACGAGCTACTCGAGGAGGAGGCAGAGAGGCTACTCGGGGATAGTGGAAGCCCGCTCTACAGGGCCTTCAAGGCAGCGGCGATCGCCCTCGACAGCGACTTCTACTGGTACGGTGACGACGAGCGTGAACGCGACTTCGTGAAGAGGTGGGCGGAGGAGGCAGAGAAGATCGCTAGGGAGGTTATAGGGATGATAAGTGTGGAGGTCGTCGAGGAGCGTGGAGACCACCTGATACTCAGACTTGTGAACGGCACGGGTTACCGGGTTAGGCTAGGCCTCGAGGTCAGCGACGAGAGGTACAGGGGAAGCCACGTGCTCAGGCTAGGCCCCGGGGAGGAGAGGGAGGTCAGCCTCTACATGCCAGAGCCGGGCTCGGAGGCAAGAGTCGTCACCGGGAAGATCGTGCTCTTCTCGAAGCGAAGGGAGTAGGTTTTTTACGCATGGCCGAAACCCCATTACCGTGGACGAGGCAACTGAAAACGCCCGTATGACTGCTCTCACGCTGGTTCTCGACGGGATAAGGGCCGCCGACCCCTACCGCGCGGTCAGGGACTACCTCAACGTTAGCGAGGGCCGGCTCCTCCTAGGCGACGGCACGGAGGTGCCCCTCAGAGGCCGCGTATACGTTGTGGGAGGAGGCAAAGCCACCGGTGGAATGGCAAGGGCGGCCGAGGACGTGCTGGGCCGCCATATAGCTGGCGGCGTGATATCGGTTCCCGAGGAGATAGTGGAGAGCGTGGAGGAGGGCCTTGCCAGGGTAGATGTCGTTGGCGCCACGCACCCGAGGGCCTCCGAAAAGAGCGTGGAGGCGGGCCGTAGGATAGTGGAGGTCGCGAAGAGCGCTGGGGAAGACGATGTAGTGCTAGCGCTGATATCCGGCGGCGGCAGCGCGCTCATGGAGTACCCTGTGGAGGGCGTAACCATAGACGACATAGGCGAGGTTAGCATACAGCTCATGAAGGCCGGCGCGGACATAGTCGAGCTGAACACTGTGAGGAAGCATCTATCCAGGCTTAAGGGCGGCTGGCTGGCCAAGCACGCATACCCAGCCACCGTGGTCACACTCATGATATCCGACGTCGTCGGCGACCGGATGGACACCATAGCCTCGGGCCCCACAGTCCCAGACCCCACGACCTTCGCCGACGCCTACAGGGTGCTCGAGAAGAGAGGCGTGCTCGGGAAGGCCCCGCCAAGCGTAGTCGACTACATAGACAAGGGGGTCAAGGGCCTCGTACCGGAGACGCCCAAGCCCGGCGACCCCGTGTTCGAGCGCGTACACAACAGGATAGTTGCCAGCAACGTGCTATCACTTAAGGCCATGAAGGCGAAAGCCGAGAAGCTCGGCTACCGGGCCCTCATACTCACCTCAATGCTCGAGGGAGAGGCAAGGGAGGTCGGCAAGGTGGCAGCAGCCATCGCCAGAGAGATACAGAGGACGGGGCACCCCGGGGAGCCCCCATACGTCGTACTGGCAGGCGGGGAGACCACAGTCACCGTGCGCGGAAACGGCAGAGGCGGCAGGAACCAGGAATTAGCCCTCTCCGCGGCGATCAAGATAGCAGGCACAAGGGGTATAGCCATAGCCGCCGTCGGCAGCGACGGCCGTGACGGCCCAACGGACGCGGCCGGCGCAGTCGTCGATGGGTACACCGTGGAGAAGGCCCGGGAGATGGGGCTCGACCCCGACGAGTTCCTAGAGAACAACGACAGCTACGGCTTCTTCGAGCGTGTCGGAGGACACGTGAAGACCGGCTACACGGGGACCAATGTGAACGACTTCCTAGTAATAGTCGTCCAAGCCTCCTAGAGGTGTCCTACAAGATCTTTGTTTTTCTCTACCCCCCCCCCGGTTTACTGTGTGTATAAC